>FRDC01003795.1_pt3 | contig 29888 bp, 34 predicted proteins | sample 1106171 | NCBI WGS metagenome assembly FRDC01 (sample SAMEA3930566, study PRJEB13176) | freshwater metagenome | biome: Drinking water system; feature: drinking water; material: water | place: Singapore | collected 2014-12-20 | reverse complement strand
ATCACTCCTCGGTGGGACAACGGCAACAACCATCCCAAGAATCTGCGTGTGCTTTGTTCGCAGCACAACGCCTACAGATACCAAGTGGGGCGGTAGGACGGGCTCCTGAGCACTTTGTTAAAGTGAAAAAGGTCCGGCGTCGAGGCGCGGGGCACTAGGCAATTTTGCGAATTTGCTCGAGTTTGCCGGCGAGTGTTTGCATCTGCTGTGCGAGCTTTTGGTTTTCTTGTGCCAAAACCACCACTTTTTTTCGAAGTAAGACAAGCTCTTCACTCACGGCCGCTGGGATACCTGGAGGAGGGGGCTCTGCCGCCACTTTGGCCAAAGCCTCTGCAGAAACCGCAGGACCTCCAAGCGATGCTCCACCTCCACCACCGCCGCCGTTGAGTTTTTCTTCGATGTTGTCTTGAATGACCATTTCGGGATCGACTGTCTCAAACTTCAGTTGTCCCTCGGCGGCCATTTTTCTGACTTCGCTGAGCAGTTTCACCTGGCAAGTTGAAATTTCGGCTGGATTGGGAGCCGCTTCCTTCCACATATCTTCGATCTTGCGACGATCGCCACCGACCGCCTTTAAGAATTTTTCTTTCGCTTCGGGCTGAAAATTGAATATGGCAAAACCCACCTGCTGAAAGGGCATGCGAGGCAAAATCTCCATGAGAGTTTCCTGAGGCCACTTGGTCACTCGATCCAAGGACATCATCTTCTTCTGCAGCTCATCGTGCCAAGCGGGACTCTCATCGAGAATCATTTTAAGAAACTTCTCTTTTTTTGCCTTTTCAGTTGTTTCCAAAAGGTTGAGGAGTTGAACAAATCCACCCTTTTTTCGATAGCGATCTAACATTCCCACGGAATGACCTCCAGATGAGTGTGTCCCCAAGTTCATCGTCAAGGACCCCCAAATTCTGAAGAAAAAACTTTGTTGCATCTGAATGAGTCAGCTCTGGACTTCGGTCTGTGTCCAAATTTGACCAAGCCCTCTCAGCAACTGACAATAGAGAAGATGTCCTTGGAATCCTTCGTTGAGTATTTGATGCTGCACAACGTTCTCGTGATTCGAGTTCTCATCGCTCTCATCTTGGCTTCGGTCACATTCATTGCATTTCGAATTTATATACAATCTCGGGACGACAATCAGGCTTCGCCTTCAGCTCCGGGAATTTCGATGGAGCAATTGGATGAGGCTCTAAAGAAGATCTTAGAAAAAGCCCAGCACGTGCCCACCACCTCTACCGTGTCTGTTCCTGCGACCAACGCAGATGGGACACCCGTTGCTTCGCCCGAGACGGCCGCTCTCACCGAAGAAATTCAGATGCTGAAGAAAGATCTCGAGACCAAGCAAGCAGAGATCAAAGCCATGAAAGATTCGGGTGGTGCTGTAGGGGCTGCGACTTCCACGGGTGAGGGGGGAGCAGCGGCAGCCACCATGAGCGAAGAGGACAAAGGCAAGTTGCTTTCGCAGATCAAAGAACTCCAGGGCAAGTTGCAAGAGTACGAGATCATCTCCGAAGACATTGCAGATCTTTCGTTTTACAAAGAGGAGAACGCCAAGCTGCAGGCCGAGCTCAAGCGTCTTGGTGAAAATCCTGCACCCGCAGCGGCCCCAGCTCCTGTGGCAGCCGTGCCGGCGCCTTCCGCTCCTGTTCCAGCCGTACCAAATCCAACTGCGCAGCCAGCTCCTGCTGAACCCGTTGTGGCAAGTGCACCAGCTCCAACGCCATCGACGGTCGCCGCTGAGGTGGCGACGGCTCAAGTTGCAACTCCCACGCCGACGCCTTCGGCTCCCCAAGCGGCGCCGATTGCGGAGGCAGCTCCCGCTGAGTCTGGAATCGACACCGAGTTGATGAAAGAGTTTGAGCAGGCTGTCGCCGAGCAGAAGAAGCCAGTCGCTTTGGCTGTTGAAACTCCAGTTGAGCTGCCACCGGCTGCTGCCGAGTCCGTCGATTTCGACAAAATGCTTGCTGAGGCCCAACAAATTCAATCGGCACCAAGCGGCTCTGTTCCAGCTCCCAAATTGGATGACATGGATCCCGCAAAGTTAGAACAAGAAGCTGCTCAGCTACAGGAAGCTCCGGCCCCCGCGTCTGACAAAGTGGTGATGGAGCAATTTGAAGAGTTCATGAAAAAAGGTCAGACAGGAAGTTAAAGTCGTGATTGCAGAACTGCCACCGCCGCAGATTCAGAATGAAAGTGCCGTGCAAAAGAATCGTTTGGTGGAAACAGCCTTTGATTCCACACAAAGTCTTCGTTCTCGGTGGCAGGCGCTTCTCCTGGCTGCTGAATTGAAAGTGATGAAGGAGCAAGACTTCCAAAGAGCCCTGGCCTCGAAGGAATGGTTTCTGCGCAATGCGGCTCTCGTTGCCTTGCAAAAAAATGAACCTCAGAAAGCCAAGCAAGCAAGTTTGCGAATTCTGGAGCGAGATCCTGCGCTGGTGGTTCGTTCGTCCGCTGTGGAAATTTTAAAGAACCATATGGATTCACGAGTGAGAGAAGCCTTGTGGGCAGAGTTTCAGCGTCGGCGAAACATCCGCAAAGATCAAAATTTGTGGATTCGAGGCCAGATCTTGGAAGTGCTGTCACAAAATCCCGTTCGCTCTGAAATGGCCCGTTTCGCAAAGTTGTCTCAGGACAAAGATCCCCAACTGCAAAAAGTCGCTGCTCTTGCGGTGAAGAAGATTTACTAGGAGCGCTTTAAAAGTCTATGCGTTAATTCGAACGCGTGCGAAACCTCAGCGAACACCATTCACGTTTTTTGATTCTGCTTGTTGGCCCGGCGAATTCCTTCTTCGATTTGCAGTTCCCGTTCGATGCGATAGAGAATGAGATGCTCCTCTAACACCTCGGAGACAACGGGAACTGGCTCGCTAAAAAAATCTGGCATGCGCTCAGTTTTTTTCACGACAGTGACACGCGTCGATTTTTTGCCGTCCATGCCTCCACGTACAAAGAGAAGTCGCAATTTGTAGCGAATTCCAGGAGAAGGTTTTTTGGTTTCTCCGGGAGAGCGAAAGCCGTCGGGTTCACGAATCCACTCGGTTTCGAGCACCCCGGTTTCCATGTTGTTGATCTGCACTGGATATTTGAGGGACAGTTGCGCCGCACGCCAGACGACTTCGTAGGGTGCCATGTACACTTTTTGAGGGGCAGGTTCAGCCGGCGTTTTTGCTGGGGGTGCGCTCATGCATCCGCACAAAAAAAGCAGGAGAAAAAGCCCTCTGCGCATCATTTAAAAGTCCTGAGAGGTGGTGGTGATGTGGGTGGCGAGTGCAAATGCCTCTGGACCCAAGACATTGACTCCGGGATTTTGCGTTCCGAGGTAGGAAACAGTCCAACGTCGAATCGAAGTCGCTTTCGGTCCCTTGGGTTCGAGAGCGGGCAAATCTGGAAGCTCAATCACATTCGTCCAGTCACGAGCGTAGACTTGCCACGCGGGTGTGAGAACTTGTCCCACAATTTTTTTTCCCGATTTGTCCTTGGTGTAAGTGACTTGGTTCAAAACTGCATACGTGGCAAGGCGTTGGATTCCGGTGGGCGCTTGCAAGATCGGAGCCGAGACACTTTTCCAAGAGCTCACTTGGGGAGCCTGCTGCAAGGGAAACAAATCGGGTCGAACTCCATTTTTGAAATCCACAAGTGTGGCACTCATGCGATCGCTCATGGGACCCAGGTGAAGCTCAGACTTCAGTTTCAAGACAGAGAGCAAAAGTGGGGCTCCACCTGTGGGCAAATTCAAACTTTGCGATTGGCCGCTGGCGACCGTTTTCACGTCGCTGGGATACCACATGCCGCTGGATTCGTTGATAGGTGCGGCGATCAGCACCTCATCGGCCTGCAGTGCTGGCGCTTGCATGCTCATGTTGCCACTGAAGTTCATCTGAACTGCGCTGATGTCTGTCGGGCCGGTGCCGATATTTGCAAAACCTCCACCCACAATGTGAAACTCATTGAGCAACTCGACAAAACTGCGACCGTTGCGGAACTCATCGATGACTTTTTTAAACGGAAATTGTCCTCTTGCCGTGAACAGGCGTGACTCCGCACGCGTCAATCCGACCTTATAGTGTTCTTTGTTCAAGGTGACGGTGATGATGGAGTATCGCTCTTTTTGTTTTGGCAAGCTGAGGTTTGTTGGAACCGAAATGTCGTTGCCAGAGACGGTGATGGTTTCGCGCTCGGGGCTCAAGACACTGTTTAAGTTGAAAGCCAAAATTTCTTGCTTGTTGAGGGGTGGGAGAACAAAAGCGAAGTCGCCTTTTCCGTCTTTGTCCGCAACTGGAATGTTGGTGACTTTCCCCGTCACGGCCTTGGTTGGATTGAAGGGGCGGGGCTGCAAGGTGAACTGGCCGTCTTGGGGCAAACTCTGAAGAAATGTGGCCGGGAGGAATCCAGAGGCCACGATGGTGACAGACTCCGGAAGAATCCACGCGGCTGAAATCACCGCTTGGCCGTTGGAGTCAGTAACAAACTCATTTCCCACGAAGGGATTGTTTTTAGCGGATCCAACCAAGATCGAGGCACCAGCGACTGGTTTACCTGCTGAATCTTTGACCGTCAGGATGGGTGCTTTAAAGACCTCTTGCTGATTGAGATATTCTTTTTTGCCCGAGTTCTTGCCATCGTCGCGTTCGTTCGAGCAAGAAGCCAGAGTGAATAGGGAGAGCGAAAACCACAGAGCGGATGTCAACCGTGACATGAGAGCCTCCTTCGTCCTTGAAAAGCCATTTCGCTACGTTCCACACAGCGATTTGTTCATTGCAGGAGAATTACGGAAAATCGTCAATCGCTTTCAAATTTTTTTTTCCAAGATTCATTCTCTTTCCAGAATACGACTGGAGATTGACACATATGGGCGCTCTCGTTACAACCTCAAGTTCCTTGGCTTTTTGTGGTGGGGTAGCTCAGCTGGTTAGAGCAACGGAATCATAATCCGTGGGTCGGGGGTTCAAGTCCCTCCCTCACTACCACCTTCAAAAGGGTCCATGCCGAATCCTATATGAAGGCACAACCGCGAGCACCAACACTCAGTTTCTGACCCCGCAGCATCTTAGGATTTAGTCGTCTTTCGGTATGAATGATTTCATTGAGGCGCTTGTAGATGTGCGCGGGAAGCATGGGCCCCATTTTTTCATGATCGAAGGGTGTTTTGTCTAAAGGCATGCCAACGGCTGCCACTGGTAGGGCCGCGTCCAGCAATCTCCAGATTTTGCCGTCACTCTTCAGCTGAGGCGTGCGAAAATCTCCAATTCGTCCGAAGCGAGCCAGACGTCGCGCGAATTCGCCGAGTTCTAGCTCCAAGCGAACAGCATCTTCCGCCGAGATCACCTCGGCTTCGATCAATTCGTCGCGCTCTTCGAAAAATTCACGCACGTCAAATTTTGCATCGAAGTAATCCACCGTGATGTAGTACGGTGAATGACTGTCTTTTTCAAAAATGTGCGCGGCGACCCCTTGGACCCGCGCCAGGATTCTCATGGAGTAAAGAAATTCGTCCATTGTGTGGACTCCATGGAGAAATGGGACGCGCAAAACCTTTCCGTCTTCCCGTAGAAAAACCGCAGTCATCATGCCATTTCCGAGCCACTTTGTGACTCGAATGGGTTTGAGTTCATCGAATTGCAAGTAAGGCCCCTGAGGATTTGGGGGAGCCGTCCGCGTTGGCAATTCATCCCGCAGTCTGTTCATGAGTTGACGGTACTCCTGCACAGGCTCACCATTTTTCCACAACCGGATGGTTTCTGCCAATGCCGAGGTGGCAAAGCCAAGCACCATCCAAAAAATGTGCTGCCGAATGTGGGGAATCACGGGCTCTAGGGATTAGTGCACTCAGATCGTGGCGTCAAAGCGGAAGAGAAAATATTCTCACAGGATCCCGAGACAAAGCACTGCGACGAGGGTTGGACCTAGGGCTGCCAGAAAAAGCTTCCCGGGGTGAATCCCTCCGCGAATGTGTGACTGCAGAATGCCGTAACCGGCAGCGTTGGGTGCATTGGCAATAATGGTCAGCCCCCCCCCGGCGATCGCACCTGCCACCAAAAAATAGCGAGCTTCCTCAGTCAGCGAGGGCACCTGGGAGCCAAGATAGGTCAATGCGGCGTTGTCGGTGATGGCGGTTAGACCGACGGCTCCCAAGAACAGAACCGCGGAATCCATTCCCGCGAGCAGTGGTTCAAGCCACCATTTTTGAAATCCACCAAATACGATGATCCCGCCCAGAAAGAACGCCACGAGAAGACTCTCCTTGAAACGGAGAGGATTTTGATACTTTTTTGTGATGACGGTGGTGCCAATAAAAAAAAGAAAAATTCCAAGCATCATGTTGGAGTGATGAGCCGTGAGCACCAGAGCCAACAAAAAAAGATAGTGTATGAGTGTCACCGCGAGAGGAACTTCTCGAGAAGAAACGGGCAATGCGGTGCAGTTTTCTCGTATGGATTTCTGGCCAATGATCAAGAATAAAAAGGCACTGGCAGCGACTGCCAGGATGCTCTTCCAACCAAAGTTTGAGAACACAAAGCTGAAGTCCCATTTCCAGGCTGATGCCACCATTAAAATAGGCGGGGCAGCATATGGGGTGAGGGCCCCTCCGATAGAAACGTTGACGAAAAGCAATCCAATCAGAGCATGCGCGAACCAAACCGTAGGTTTGCGAATCATTTTCACGAGGAGCAGAGCGGTCACTGTCATGGCTGCCGGCTCAGTAATGAGACTGCCCGAGATGGGACCCACCACCAAAATTACAAAAAGATCGGCATGAACTTGGGGGACCTTAAAATATTTCGAGAGCAGTTGAGACAAAAATTGGATGGAATGCTTTGCCAAATCCAAAACCGGTCGCGTGGCCGCGACGACCATAATGCAAAAAACAAATAGCGGTTCGGTGAAGTGAAGACTTTCATGAAACTCGATGACAGCCTTAAAACTGTGCCGCAGGCCGAACACCAAATAAAACACGGCCGCCCAAAGGCCGAAGACAACCTCGATTTCCCCCATTAAATGCAACACCGAACGTCGAAAGCTCTCTGCGGGGAAGTGATGTGACCACTGCAAAAACTTTCCAGCAAAAAATGTGTGCAAAACTGCCAGGCCAAAAAAAAGTGAGCCAATAACTTCCAAGTTCAAACTCATGTTGCCTAGGCTCTCATCTAGTTCCACGGAATGTCACCTTACAGTTCAGGATCAATGACCAGGAGCGACCAAGGTCCGAAAAAGCGGTGACTGTGTGCTTTTTCAGAGAGAAGTTTCCGAAAGATTTTTTATGGGATTTGAGTTTTGGAACACATGGGACTGGGCACTTCTTGCCCTCACCTTTGCAACGGGTGTCACGGCGAGCGCGTGGTTCTATCGCCGCAAACAAATCCCGTCACAGCGGGTGCTTGACTCTCTTCCCGCCTGGGCCTGCCTGCTCGATGATCAAATGCGGGTGGTTTTGATGAACAAGACTGGGCAGAATTTTTTTGGACACGACAACTTTATGGAGTCACCGCGTGCCTCTCGTTTGCGTGCGTTGGTGAAGCGATTCAAAATGTCGAAGTCTCTCACCTTCCACGTGAAAATGAAGCTCACGGGGGATTTTGGAGATCGTTGGTTTCTGGTAACAATGAACGACCTCTCGGTTTCTAAGCAAGTATTGGTGGTGGGTTTCGACATTCACGAGCAGGTGGTTGCCGAAGATCTTGCCTTGGAGCAAAGAGCGGCGATCGAAGGCTCCGCTCGCATGGCTGCGATTGGTCAGGTCGCTGCTGGAATCGCTCATGAAATCAACAACCCACTGGCAGTGATGACCGCGAAAGCGTTTCAAATTCGTCGTCGCCTGGGTGAGGGGGCAAGCGAAGATGACCTCCACGATCTTGATAAAATCGAAAAAACGGGCTTTCGCATAGCTCGCATTATCAAGGGATTAAAGTCTCTGTCGCGAGACGGAGAGCGAGACCCTTTCGAGCAAGTGACCCTGCAAGAGGTGTTGAAAGATGTGTTGGTCATGTTCGAAGAAAAAATGAAAAAGAATCGAATCGAACTCATCACCGAGTATCCCACAGGCCTGCGTTTTCATGCGAGATCCACTCAAATTGCTCAGGTTCTGTTGAACCTCATTGGCAACTCCTACGACGCAATTAAGGAAGACCCGGATCCGTGGATTCGGCTGGAGGCGCGGGCTGACGATCTGTTCGTGGAGATCACTATCACAGATAGTGGCAATGGAATTCCCAAGGAATTGCAGGAAAAACTGATGACTCCTTTTTTCACCACCAAGGCGGCCGGGCAGGGTACTGGTTTGGGACTTTCGATTTCAAAAAGAATTATTTCAGATCACGAGGGAGAGTTGCGCTACAACCCCGCCCATAGAAACACACAGTTCGTCATTCGTTTACCACTCGCACAGACGTCCACTCGCGCCTCTTGAGACAATCTAGGAAAGCTCGAAGTGTTGGCCCACCGGTGATGAGATGACCACTCGAGCGCAAAAGACGAATTGATCTCAGTCGGATTTCGCAGAGCTAAGAAACCCAACAGCAACCACCGCGAGGACTTGGCTCAGCAGTCCCAAACTCAACCACAAGACACTCAGCTGCAAGATGCGAAGACCCCAGTAGCCAAGACCAAGGAGCAATGTGTATTTGAGAATCATGACTGCGCTGGCCACGGAGCCCATTCCGCGGGGATAGAGAAATCCCCAGATGAACCACAATGCCAAAAGATTCAATGCCATCATGGAACCGCCGAAGAAAAAAGCCAGGCTTTCGCTTTGTCCTTTCAGCCAAAGAACCAATAGGGATCCGAGCAACAATACGAACACAGCAATCCAGGCAGTTGCTTTGCGATTCACGGCGAGATTCTCAATTTGCTTCGCAATTTTCGCGCGATGAGAGGCCAGTACATTCGAGGAATGTGGTGTGTGCTCAAGGTCTGCATCAAAGTCACATCCGGCAATGGCTGCCAAGCTTGAAATCCATTCTGAATTCGTGAACACAATGCTGACGGGTGCAAGCCAACTTGTTGAGGATTGGGCGTGCGCAGTTTTCCGTCCAGGGTCAACGGCGTGCCGCTCAAAATTTGCATTCGCCATGGAATGAACTGCCAGTAGACATTCCAAGCCAAGTTTTCAGTGACCGGCTCGTAAAAGGGGGTTCGACCAAACACATTCGGGGTGGAGATCACACCTCGGCAAATTTTTTGCGCCATCTCCCAACGGTAGGTGTATTCGTCGTTGAAGCCGAGAGTGTGCAGGATTTCGTGAACTCCAGCGAGAGCCGCGGTCACGTGAGTGATGGAGCCGTAAAGCCCGTTCAAGTAGGCAGTCCCACGGTAACTGTTTTCGACTTTCACCACGAGAATGGAGTCTGGCAATTGATCTGCCCGTCGCGACAACACCTTTTGCTCCTCTGAGGCGCTGAGTTGACACAAGATGACGCTGTCTTTCTCAAGCAGGCAGCTTAGGTCTCGGGCTTTCACCTCTTGCAAGTCCACTTCGAAATCTTCCAGCATAGAAAAAGGCGGAGTGGTTGCAAAGGCTTGAGCAACCTCTTTAGCTTTGAGCATTCCGGGTTCATCGGACACGATGAGGATGCTGCCAGCCCATAGGTTCAACGAGATCCAGAAGCTGATTAGGGTCATCATTTGCTCCCTCGCTTCGGCATTTTTAACAGGGCGGGATGAGTGCGATTGCCGTCGGAATGTTCGATGAGCAGGTGATAATCTTGGTCAGGTTGCAAACTCCGTGAGTTCACTTTCACGGAAAAAATTTGTGGTGGTTTCGAGCTCACAGCCTGGACGAGAATTTCAGGCTTGGAGATAGTTTCTTCAATCCCGTGTGATGGGAGGTCCACCACTTGCTGTAGAATCACCTGTCTCTTTGAATCCTCGATCACCAATTTCGCTTGTCCCTGGGTTGCCACACTGACCGAAGAGCATCCTTCAGCTGGGATGGCGTTGCGTAAATTCAGTTGTGGGTCTTGAATTTCCAGGATGAGCATTAAGATGGGAACGCAGTTGTTCATTGTTTGTCAGCACAACCAATTTTCGAGAAAAAATCAAAAAAAAACCCGGACTGGAAAGCCCGGGTTTTTCGATTTCAATTTTCAAGATCGAATTAGTGACCTGACTTTGCTTTCGCGTCAGCAGGCTGTTCACCAGCGGGTGCAGTTGCATCCATATTTTTCTTCTTGTCGCCAGCAGTTGCAGTTCCAGCTGCATGGTCTTTGTCTTTCTTCTTCATCATGTCTTTTTTTCCATGGTGATCAGCAGAAGCCAAAGATCCCGCCAACAGCAAAGAAGAGATGATTGCCAAATGTTTCATAGTGCCTCCTTATTTAGGTGAAATCAGGCTACCAAAGGGGTTTAAATTTCACATGAAGGCTCGATTAAAAAATTTTAATTTGCTGCGAGACCTCTTGAGCCGCAGAGTCGGCGTACCGCATCTCAAAATGAAACGCCGCACCATGGGGCTGTGCCTTCTCGACCCAAAGTCGTGCTTGATGCGCATCAGCCACTTTTTTTGCAATCGCAAGACCGAGACCGTGGCCTTCACTATTGGCTGGATGTCCGCGATGAAAACGCTCAAAGACTTGTTCAAATTCGGTTTCCGGAACGCCGGTTCCCTCATCGGCAACGACGAGAGCCTCTCGGTCTTTTTTCCACTGCACTTTCACTGAGACACTGGAGTCGCTCGGGGAATATTTCACGGCATTTTCCAAAAGACTGAAGATCAACGTGGTGATCAGTTCCGGATCGCCGCGCAGACTTTTGCGTGGCAAATGATTCTCTTCGATATTGCACAGCAATCGGATGTTGCGTTTGCGGGCCAGAGTGTCCAAGCGAGAGAGGGTTTCAAGCACCAACTCATCGAGAAAAAATGCCTGCATGTTGAGCGCCCCGCCACCAGCTTCGGCGCGAGCCAAAAGGAGGAGGTCCTTGATCAGGCGGCTCATGTGATCCACTTCCTGCAAAACACTGCGCGTGGCGGAAGCGTGCAGGTGCTTTTGAATCTGCTCGGACTCAATCTCAGCACGAATCAAGGCCAAAGGAGTTTGCAACTGATGAGAAGCATCCGCGATGAAGCGTTCTTGCGATTGGAATGCTCGTTGAATTCGTTCCAAGAGATCATTCATGGTCAGCGCTAAGGCCCGCAGTTCGTCTTTAGCCACGGGGACCGAAACCCTTTGCGTGAGATCCGCTGGAGAGAAGTGGCGAACTTGCGAAGTCATTGCGTGAACCGGTCGCAGCGCACGTGCGGAGAGGAAATATCCTCCCAGCGTTGCCACAAGTAAGGACAGGGGAATGAGTAGGCTCAGCAGAAAAAGAGTTTCGTCGCTCTGCGCTTCGAGCACAGTTCGAGGCACTGCGATTTGCAAATACAACACCGGGATGGGCGAGTTATCAATGGGAACTGTGAGCATTCGGTAGCTTTGGGCTTCTTGATTGGGCAGATCTCCAAGATTCTCGAGCGTGCGAAACGAAAAGCGATTTCCGGCCAAAATTCGCAACCGATCATTTTGAAAAGGCAGATCAAAGTCCCCGAAGTCGCCCACCTCTGAAATGATTTGTCCCTCAGTGTTGCGCACACGAATCAAAGCAGTTCCCAAGGGGAAGGGATAAATTTTTTCGCGATCCAGAAATGGGGTTTCTACAGAGAGGTTGCCCTCGGGTCCCAAACTGATTTTATCGAAGACGTCGACCGCATAATTGTAAAGAGCGTCATCAAAGCTTTTTTCAGCCGAGCGGAGGGTTGTGCGAAACACCAGGAAGGCAAACACCAAAAAAGTGGCCCCAAAAATGACCACAAACAGGGCGGTGATGCGCAGTCGCAGGCTCACGAACGCAAGTTTCTTAAGGCTCCTTAGCAAGCGAGTACCCAACCCCGACCACGGTGTGAATGAGTTTGTGAGGGAACCCTTGGTCGATTTTTTTACGAAGCAAGTTGACGTAGACATCAATCACGTTGCTGTCAGTGTCGAAACTCACATCCCAAACATGTTCCGAGATTTGCGTTCGCCCGAGAGGACGCTCAGGATTGCGCATCAGGTACTCGAGCAGGGCGAATTCTTTGCTCGTCAGCGAAATGTCTTTACCGGCCCTGCGCACCTTGCGCGAAATCAGATCCAGTTCCAGATCCGAGTAGTGCAAAACGTTTCCCGCAGAGTTGGGAGTTGTCCTTCTGAGAAGGGCCCGTGCGCGAGCCAAAAGTTCGTCAAAAGAAAAGGGCTTGGTCAAATAGTCGTCGGCTCCGGCATCCAAGCCGTGAACCTTGTCCTTGGTTGTTGATAGGGCTGTGAGCATCAAGATGGATCCGGCAAATCCGTCTCTGCGTAAATGTCGGGCAGTATCCATGCCGTTTTGATCTGGGAGCATCACGTCGAGAACGATTAAGTCATAATCATTCGCCGAAACGAGAGACTCTGCGGCCGCCCCACTCTCTGCCACATCACAGGCGTAGCCCACTTCTGAGAATCCATTTTTCAAAAATTTGGCCATTTTGGCCTGATCTTCTACGACAAGGACGCGCATTCCTTCCATGAGTGGCCCAACCTAGGATAAAGGTCCAGAAGAATGCGCCACCCTTCGCCCAAGATGACCCAAAATGTTAACTTTAAGTCAAATGCGCAAGTCTTTTGAAATCCAAAAGTCCGAGAAGGGCTTTGTTTTTTCTGGAGTTTTGGACGAACGAGTGATGCTTCGGGATTTCCAAATGGCCATCCCGGTTGCAGACAACCCCTACGAGTTTGATTTTGGAAACGTGGTTCGTTCCTCTTCAGCGGGCATCGTGGAATGGTTGAAATTTGTAAAACAATATCCGGGTCCTTTTTACTACACCAACTGTCCCCCGTGGTTGGTGAATCAGTTCAACTCGATGGCGGACTTTTTCCGGGCCGGTAAATCAGCTGTGTTGAGTTTGTGGGCCCCTTTTTTTTGCGAAACAGATAGCACCAACAAAAACTTTTTGTTCCGTGTTCCAGCGGAAATCCCCTTGTTAGACGATCCTTCAAAGTATCAAATCGAAAACAAGGTGGACGGTCCTAAGGAATTCATTCCGGACTTTATTCCGAATCGATATTTTCGTTTCCTGGTGCAACACCGAGAAGGTTTTCAAAAATTCCTGAAAGAATTCATTCGCTGAGCTGAGACCCCACCCAAGGCGATGGGTCCTAAAGCCTAACTCTGAGGATCCACAGTTCCGAAAACTTGGCCTTGCGCTCCTTTAGGTTCGCTTTATACTCCAAAGTATGTTTGCAGGGAAAAAGATCCTGGTTGTCGACGATGAGCCCGACTTAAGAGAGATTTTAAGGGATGAATTCGAATTGGGTGGAGCTCAGGTGACCGAAGCCGTCAACGGGGTCGATGCACTTAAAAAAGTCGAAGCCACCGACTTTGATCTGGTGATTTCGGACATTCGCATGCCGGGAGGCGATGGGTTCACTTTCGCCAAGGCCGTGAAGCAACGCAATCCCCGTCGACCTGCAGTGGTTTTGATCACAGGATTCGCCGACGTCACGGCTGAGGAAGCAGCTGCCGTCGGAATTGAGGGATTTTTCCAGAAGCCTTTCAGTCTTGAGGCCTTCCGCACCGACGTCACCAAGTTCTTGAAGTGATCCACGGATCGAGTTAGTGCTATGCCTTTGGAGGCAGGTCATGGGTATTGGCGCTACAGAGTTGATTGTCATCTTGATTGTTGTGTTATTGATTTTCGGTCCTTCTCGTTTGCCGGGTTTGGGTAAGGCTGTCGGTGAGACGATCCGTGGGTTTAAAAAAGGTATGACGGATGAGCTCGAGAAACCCGCTCAGATTGTGGAACCCGATTCAGAGCAAACGGCAAAAAACCATCAAAAGTCCTCTGAAAAATCAAAGTCTTAGACTGCATTAAAAAACGAAAAGCGCTGGCAGACCGACAACCAACGTCCACAGTATTTATCGCCGGCGCCCTCACCGATCCATTTTGGTACGTGCTCTGAACCTTTTCCCGAAGGTGAGAACGATCACGCTAGCAGCTGTGAAAAAAAAGGCTATCCACACCTGAGGAGTGAGTTCCTCTTGAAACAGCCAGGCAGCTGACAGTGCAGCGATGACCGGCTCTACAAGCTTTCCGCAGCTCATAAAATTGAGATCGAGATGGCGAACGAGAAAAGAAAAAGAAAAGTGCCCGAGCAACGTGGGAAAAACTACCAGCCCGATGACGGCAAGATAGGTGCGGCTCGGCCAACCTGTGAGAGCTTGCTCTTCGGCCTGCGTGACAAGCAAAAAGAGCAGGGCTGTCACCGCATACACGGTGAAAGCAAAATTCACATTGCTCACTTTTTCGCGCGCACGAAAGCTTGTCACCATGTAAGCCGCGTAGAAAACCGCTGAACCCAGCGAAAAAAGGTTTCCCAACCAGAGTTCTCGGGACCAAGAAAATCCCTGAGCAAATAGAAAACTGATTCCGACGAAGGCGAGAGAAAATGCGACAAGCTGTTGTTTTTGCAGTCGATGCTTCAACCAGACTGTGGAACCCAAAGCGGTCCATATGGGTTGAGTCGCGAAAAGCACCATGAGGTTAGATATTTGTCCGTGAATCGCTCCCAGTTTGAAAGTCCATAGGTGTAGAAAGAAAAAAAAACCACACAACAAAAGCCAAACCCAGTTCTGACGGGCGAGGGGTTCTCGCCGAGTCACTACAATCGGCAAGAGCACAAGAGCTGCGAGCGACAAGCGCAAACTCCCCACGACTGAGGCAGGTGCCATTGCGAGCCGAGCCAGAACCGGAGACTGTGACAGGCTCAACGCGCCAGCAAAATACAGGAACAAATGAAAACTCATTTCGAGCAGAAGTACTTTTCGCAATCTCAAATGTCAGGGACTTTTTCATTGCGCTTTGGAACGATTGCTGGGAACCTCAGGACTTGCGAGGTGAGCTATGCGTTTGAATTTGTGGATTTCGACTCTGGCCGTAGTGGCAATTCCTGTAGCATTTGTTGGTTGTGACAAGTTGAACATGGGTAAGCCCAAATTGGAGACTGATAAGCAAAAGGCTTCCTATGCTCTGGGTCAGCTCATTGGCCAAGACATGAAAAATAAGGGCGTTGAGTTGGATATGAAAACTTTCTCCGCCTCTATGGATTCAGCAATTCAAGGAAAAGAAAATTTGCTCTCTCAAGAAGACATGCAAAAGGCTTTGATGAGCTTGCGCGAAGCGAGTCAAAAGAAAATGGCGGCCAATCAAGAAGAAAGCATGAAGAAGGACCAAGCTGAGGCCGAGAAGAATTTGGCAGAGGCGAAAGCTTTCATGGAGAAGAACAAGTCTGCTGATGGTGTGAAAGTGACGGCCTCGGGTTTGCAGTACAAAATCAAAGATGCGGGCAAAGGTAAGGCTCCCTCTTCAAAAAGCACGGTCTCTGTGGTTTATCGGGGGACTTTGGGTCTCAACGGGGAAGAGTTTGATAAGAGCGGTGATAGCCCGGTTGAATTCCCGTTGAATCAAGTCATCCCCGCGTGGACCGAAGGCCTGCAGTTGTTGAAGCCAGGTGGAAAGATGACTTTGTTTGTTCCGCCGGAATTGGGATACGGACCCCGAAGAATGGGAAAAATCCCGCCCAATTCGGTTTTGGTTTTTGATGTGGAGCTCAAAGCGATTAAAAAATAGGACGGCGAATGGGTTTTGATTTCTCGCTGGATCCTGTTGCTAATTTCGAAAGTTTATTTCAAGACGCTGTGGCCATGAGGTTGCCAGAACCCAATGCTATGGCGTTGGCCACATCGAGTGCCTCAGGTGAAATTTCCCAGAGAACGGTGCTTTTTAAAGGTTGGTCAGAGGGGCGACTGACTTTTTATACGAACTACGAATCCACCAAGGCTCAGCAAATGAAAGAGAATCCGCGGGCGGCCCTTCTATTTTTTTGGCCCCAGATGCAAACTCAAGTGAGATTTTCTGGTTCCATCGACAAGCTGACTCGGGCGCAAAGTGAGGCCTACTTCGCGACGCGGCCGCGTTTGTCGCAGTTGGGGGCCTGGGCTTCGCATCAGAGTCAGCGGATTTCGTCTCACCAGGAGCTGGAAAAAAAGGTGCAGGAGTTCGAAAAAAAATTCGCGGGCACCAGTATACCGTGTCCAGAAAATTGGGGCGGATTTGCCTTGAGCCCTCTCATGATTGAGTTTTGGTTCGGTCGAGAGGGGCGTTTGCACGAGCGTTTTGTCTACGAGAGGGTTTCGACTTCTCAAAAGTGGAACAGGTATTTAAAGTCACCATGAAAAAAATTATGCTGACGGGATTTCGTCCTTTTGGTGGAGAACATGTCAATCCCTCGCAAGTCGTTGCCGAAGGCCTTGCGAAAAAGCACGATCTCCCTCTATTGCTCTTACCCGTAAAATGGAAAGTTGCGGCCGACCTTGTCGTCAGGTGGATCGAAGAGCAAAAGCCCACAGACGTTTTACTTCTCGGTCAAGCGAAGGGGAGAAAACGAGTTGAGCTGGAACGTTTGGGTTTGAACTTTTGTGAAGCCACCCCTGACGAAGACGGCTTTTCTCCCGTGGAGGGTTTGTTGAATTCTCGAACCCAAAAGTCGGCACTTTTTTCAGCGTATCCAGTCACGCGCTGGAAGCAGACTCTCGAGGAAAAAAACCTTCCAGTGGGCGCTTCAACATCCGCGGGCGCTTACATCTGCAACGAAGTTTACTACCGCACTCTCAGTCACTTTCCCCAGAGTTTGTTTGTGCACTTGCCACTTTTGCCCGAGCAAAAAAGCGCCGGAGAGCATCCCAGTTTGACGTTGGATGTGCAACTCCAGGTGGTGGAAGAGATCTTGCTACTCATGAAGCGCGATCTCTCTAAAGAAACCCGATGAGGGATGGGCACTACCGCTGAGACTGAGGGGTCGCTTGTTTCTGCGGACATTCCCGAGGAGTGAGGATCTCTGTCACCTTGGCAATGCCAATTCCCATTTGCTCGTTGTTCCCAGCGCTTCGCTTGGTGAGATACACCAATTTTCCGTCTTGGGTGAATCCACCCAGATCCACGCCAAAATCGCCCTCGGCTTTCACTGGATAGGTCGTTTTGGAATCACGGTCATAAACAAAAATCTGAGAGCCGACCTGTCCTGAGGAGTCGATCGAAGATCCGACATAGGCGACGAGACCTTGCTTGCTGTCGCGCGGAAGATCAAAGGTCAATTTCGCGGCGTTGATACCGAGGTCTTCCACCTCGGTGCAAGCTCCAGCGGCATCCATCTTGAGAATTTTGGTCGTCATCTGCTGATTGGCTGGGTTTTCAAAAGTGCCCGCAACTTCGCTGCCGTCCGCAGAAAGTGTGGGTTTCAACATGCGCGGCTGATTGCTGCACATTTTTTTTATTTCACCGGCAGAGGCCAGGGAACGAGAACCATCGGTAGCTTTTTTAAACGTGAGATCCCGAAATCGAGCAGGGGGATACGTGATCACGCGAATTTTCTCTTCGGAGTCTGAATTTTCCAAAACCGCCGCGTAGTGATACTGTTTGTTCAACTGGGTGTCGCTGTAGAAAGCCTTGGCCCCAGCTGGTTTTTTCAAGAGGTCGTCGAATCGCAGATATTCCATGGCGTTGTCATGATCTGCCGAGATCACAATGTCCCAAGACTTGCCATTTGGAAAAACCGTCTCGCGGTGCAAGCGAGTTTCAACCATTTTCATGCTGGCCGCGTTTTGAAAGTCAGAGACGACGTAGGCCGATTTGTCGCTGATCATCAAGTACTTGCCTTGCGGATCCACCCGCAAAAATCGGGCGGAGTCTGAATTGGGCCAGCTCTCTGGGAACTGAACAAACAGATTCGGTAAACAGCTTTGCGCGTGCGCGAAGTGGGGACCTGTAATCATGAGCGCGAAGAAATATTTCATTGGCGCCTCCCGAAGTGAGAGTCGAGACGGGAGCTGAGATCCTCGGCCTCTCCGGTCCAATTCAAGAGACGATCCTCGAGTTTGCCGTTCTTAAAAAGCAGCAACGCGGGGAACTCGATCCCTGCGCCTCGCATTTTGAGTTCGATCGAAGAAAAACTATCTTCAGGAACAGAAATGAGCTTGAGTTTTCGTTGCCGAGCGAGGTTTTCCAGCATGGCTTTTTCGTTTTCGTTAGCGTCTTCTGCCTTGAGATAAATGATTCCAGACGCCCCAGAGATTTGGCTTTGGATTTTGGCATCTGTGATGGAACCCGATTTTGCAGGAGTTTTGTTTTCAACCACCGGGTGATCGCAATCTGTCCAGGAATGAAAGCGAGTGTTGGTGTCAGTGACCACGATCACGCCGGCATTTTTGCTTGCCGTCGCCACCCGCAGCTCCACCCACCGCCCAAAACTCCGAGTGGGTGCACGGTGTGCAACAACCCCAACCTCGGGATCCGGCACCCGAACCCATTTCGTCGTCGCATTTTGATCTTGCAGAAATTTTTCAATCTGAGGCCGACAGAGAAATTCACCGACCGGAAGACTGACACCACTGAGCGCTAAAAAAATTGGAAAGATCATCGATTCCCGCCTTGTGCTTTGATTTCACTTATTGCTTCTTTGATTTGAAAGTCTTCACAAAAACGCCGGCGCATCCATTCTCCCGACTTCCTCCAAGCCTGTTGGCTCAAGAGTTCTCTTTTTTCCATGTTCAAACAGGTTAACAAAACCATGCGTTCATCCACATTCATGCTGTCGAAGCCTAAAGGCATGCTGCGATCGACTAAAACTTTGAAAGTGATCTCTTTGGCTTCGATTCCTGCATGCAAGTATCCTCGTTTGGTGTTGTCGTGACACTCGATGCAGTTCATGGCTTTCGCGATCTTGTCCCGATCGACGTTCTGCGGGAAGTTCGGAGCAGTTTTAAACTGCTTGTTATAGTTCGAGGCCGCTGCCCAGTACTGGGTCGATCTGTCTGTGTTTTTCACGCAATTTTCAATGAACTCTTTTTTGCGTGTGATCGATCCCTTCGGAGCCCATCCGATGGGATGAGAATCCAATCGTGGTCCCAAAGGGGTCATTTTCCCATTCTGTTCGCAGGTCCCCCAGCTCAAATTGGGAATGTTCATCATTTCGTTGATGGCTCGAATGTTCTCTTGCTCCGCTTTGGACATCGCAATCTCTGGAGCATTCAACTGCCCGAATCCGACTGGACTCAAGGCTTTTAAAGGCACCGTGTGGCACTCGTAGCAGTCTGCCCGGATGTCGTTGTTCCAAGCGTAGTTACGGTTCTCGTCGTACTGCTTGAGCATTTTGAGTTGGCCAACCGGGGGATTTTTTGATCGATCCACACTGATGATGGTCAGGTTTGCGCGACCAATATGGGGATTGTCGTCACGTGCTTTAACTGTCGGATCGTCTGAACCGGTGGGACTCTTGTCCTCCGTTGGACTGATTTGAAGATAGTGGTCGATCATCCCATTGTTCTGGGTTCCTGGAATCACCGCCAGGTAGAGCAAGGGAGATCCATCAAATCCTCCGGAACTGCGAGTTTTGTAGAGCGCCGTCTTCCATCCCTTTTCTTTGGCGATGGTCTCAAGGTTCTTTGGAAAGCGAAGGAATTTTTCGTCACCCTGCCTGTGGATAAACTCCGGGGGGAGGGCATCCACGGACGGCAAAATCTTGTTTTTGCAATCGAGCCGAGGTTGGTTGACTCTCAGATTTTGTTCCACCATACGATTGTATTCTACAAGATCCTGCAAACAGCTTGGCAACTCTCGAGGAAAACATCTTTGAATCGTTCGTCGAACGTCCGTGTGGAGCCCTTCGAGAACCCCAGATATCAAGGTCTCCCTCCAGATTTTCAGATCGCTCCCTGCAACTTCAGACTCGATGTTGGGCGGACAATCCAGCTGAGTTGCAGACAGCGAGAGCAGTGAAAAAAAAGCCACGTGAAGGATCATTTCACTCCGTCCCTTGTTTTTCCTGCATTCGCTTCCGGAACTTGAAAGTCTTCGCAAAAACGCCGACGCATCCACTCTCCGGATTTTTCCCAAGCCTCGCTTCGGATCAGAGTGTCTTTCTCTCGATTGAGGCAATTCAACAATACCATACGCTCGTCGACGCTCATGCTGTCAAAGCCCAGAGGCATACTGCGATCAACCAGAACCTTAAAGGTGATCTCTGAAGCGCTGAAGGGAACGTGCATGTAGCCTCTTTTGCCGTTGTCGTGGCATTCAACGCAGTTCATGGCTTTGGCGATTTTGTCGCGATCCACTTTGGTTTCGAAATTTTCTGAAAGAGTAAACTGTTTTTTGTATCCGGCAGCACTGAAAAAGTTTTTGGTTTTTGGAGTTGTTCGAATGCAGGTTTCGATAAACTCCTTTTTGCGAGTGTGCGATCCCTTGGGTGCCCATCCTAAGGGATGAGAGTCCACGCTGGGCCCGAGTGGAAGCGTGTTGTCTGAAGTTTCACACTGGCCCCAGCTGAGCTCCGGAATGTTCATCATTTCGTTGATGGCCCGAATGTTTTCTTGCTCCTCTTTGGACATGGCAATCTCTGGAGCATTCAACTGACCGTAGCCGACAGGACTAATAGCTCTTAAGGGGACCGTATGACATTGTTGGCATTCTTGCACTTCGATGTGTTGCGACCATGTGTAGTAGTTTCCGCCTGGGTTTTTGTGCAGCCTTTTGAGCTGACCCACCGGAGGGTGTTGAGACCGATCCACGCTGATCACCGTCAAAACATTGAGGCCAATGTGAGGATTGTCGTTAGCGGCCTTCCCCTTCGGATCGTCAACGTTGTTGTTCTCCTCGACCCGTGGACTGATTTGAAGGTAGTGGTCCTTCATGCCGTTTTCTTTGGTTCCTGGAATCACCGCTAGGTAGAGCAGTTGAGAGTTGTCGAATCCGCCGGAGCCACGAGTTTTGTAAAGGGCCGTTTTCCACCCTTTTGCTTTAGCCAACTGTTCATGATTTTGCGGGAACTTGATGAACTTCGAACCATCTTGTTGGTGAACAAACTCGGGAGGTAAGTCAGTGACCGAGGACAGAATTCGATTGTTGCAAGTTGGGGTTTCGGGAGGTCCGCGGCCGTCTTTTTCTCTTTGATTGTATTCGGCGAGGTCGGTGAGACAGGAGGGAAGCTTTCCGGGAAAACAAATTTTCAGCGCTTGGGTCACTTGGTTGAAGCGTCGTTTGATCACGTCTTGAATCAAAGACTCTCGCCACGCTTTGAGGGCCTCTCCAGAAACTTCAGACTGATCGATTGGAGGACAAACGATTTCATTGGCCGCCAAACAAAAATTGGACAAAAAAAAGAAGAGGCCAAGGGATTGAGCCCTCGCGAGTGTGCGAATCCGCATATTCTCATTGAAGCAAAAAAAACCGAATTCAGCATTAGGGACTGGTCGGAGGTGCAGGCCTTAGAGCCCCTCCTGAAACGGATAGAATCTCATTTAGCGCTTCCCTGTTTTTGGGGCGTTTTGGCTGCTTGGAGCTGAAAGTCTTCACAGAATCGACGCTTCATCCACTCGCCGGAGTTAGTCCACGTCCCCTTTTCCGTGAGTTCCTTTTTTTCTTCCTGCAAGCAATTCAATAAAACCATGCGTTCGTCGATGCTCATATTGTCGAAGCCGAGCGGCATGCTGCGATCGACCAGAACTTTGAACGTGATTTCCTGGGTTGAAAAGTCTGCGTGCAGGTAACCGCGTTTGGAGTTGTCATGGCACTCAATGCAGTTCATGGCTTTGACAATCCGATCACGATCCACTTTTTTTTCGAAATCTTGAGAAAGGGAAAAGGTCTTGAAATATCCCATCTCCGATCTGAAATTAAGATTTTTTCTGGTCGTGCTAACGCAGTTTTCGATAAAATCCTTCTTTCGGGTTGGAGATCCCTTGGGAGCCCAGCCCGTGGGCGCCCGATGCAATGAAGGGCCCATGGACCAGACCCGATTGTTGGATACACATTTTCCCCAGCTCAAGTCAGGGATGTTCATCATTTCGTTGATGGCTCGAATGTTGTCTTGCTCTTCTTTGGACATCGCAATTTCTGGAGGGTTCAATTGACCGAATCCAACTGGACTGATGGCGCGGAGGGGAACCGTGTGACATTTGATGCAGCCAAAAGACTCAAGTTGACTGGACCAAGAATAGAGATTTGCGCTTTGTTCCTTGTACATTCGCTTCAGTTGCCCGACCGGAGGTTTTTGCGATCGATCCACGCTAATTATGGTGAGGGTCTTAAGTCCGATGTGGGGATTGTTGTCTCTCGCTACAGCCGTTGGATCATCTTGGGGTCGATTCACTCCCGATGGCGGACTGATTTGCAGGTAATGCTCCTTCATCCCATTTTCTTTGGTCCCGGGAATCACCAAAAGGTAAAGAAGTTGTGAGCCATCGAATCCGCCTGAGCTGCGAGTTTTGTAAAGAGCTGTCTTCCATCCCTTCGCTTTTGCGAGAGCCTCCAGATTGGCGGGAAAGCGAATGAACTTTTCACCTTTGACTTCTTCGATCAGTTCCGGAGGCAGGTCGTTCACCGAGGAAAGAATGCTGTTATCGCAGGTTGGATATTGGGGTTGCCAATCGGAATTGGACAGAGTCTGAGCGAACTCGGCGAGGTCGGCCAGACAGCTGGGCAATGAATTCGAAAAGCAGGCGTCGAGCTGCTGCAAAACTTGTTTGTGTTTTTTGTTGAGCACATCTTTGACCAAAGATTCTCGCCAATTCTTGAGATCCTCGCCAGAGACTTCTGAATCGTTCACCGGAGGGCAAGAAAGTTTTTCCTGGGATTGGGCTGCAGACCCCAAAGAAAAAATGAGCACAAACAAGCCAATAGCTTGGGACAGACGGGGCCACATTCATCCATTGAAGCAAAAAATTGCACTTTCAGCATCAGCGTCTGGCTTAAAGTCGGTCTCTTTGCTGCAAACCTTTGCGCAGCAGAGTTTTCAGATTCTCTCCGAGCAGGTTGAGATGCCCGAGTTTACGTCCCGGCTTTTGCACGGCCTTGTGGTACCAATGCAAGGTGCCTGAAAGCTTTTGCGGCAACAGGATGGGGTCCCGTTTGCCGATGAGGTTCACCATGACAAAAGCCTTGGCCAAAAGTTTGGGCTTCTCAAAGGCAAAGCCCAGTCCTGCGTGCAAATGCAAAGCGAATTGGCTGAGCTCAAGGGCATCCATGGAATAGTGAGCCGAGTTGTGCACTCGAGGTGCCACCTCGTTCACTAAAAGTTGCTTCTTTTGAGTTTCAAAGAGCTCGAATGCAATCACTCCGACGTAGTTCAGATCTTTCAGCGCTTTGCGCGCGGATTTCAGAAATTTTTCAAGCTGCGCGTTTTTTGCGGGACCCTGAACCCAATCACAGCGATGATCTTTCTGATGCGTCTCCACGAGGGGCAGGTGCACCACGTCCCCCAAAGTGTTGCGGGCAAGAACAATGGCCAGCTCTCGTTGAAACGGGATCCATTCTTCAAGTATGTAACTTTCTTTTTTTTCAAACAAAGGCTTTAGCTCTTCCAGATCCTGCTCTTTTTGGATTTTCCAAGTGCCGTAGCCGTCGTAACCCCCGAAACACTTTTTGAGCACAGCCTGAAAATGAAACTCTCGAACGACTCTTTGTAGGTCCGAATAAGTGGTCACCAAAAAATGCCGAGCCGTTGGGATGCGGTGCTGATTGAGCCAAGCTTTTTGTTGTTCACGATCTTGCAAAATGCGGATGTTCGCCACCGAAGGGAAAACAATCACATTCTTCCAATCCACTTCGCTCAAGATTTTTCCAGGGATGAGTTCCGATTCAAAAGTCACAAGGTCGACGTTTTTGATAAAGTTTTGAATGTCTGCGCTGGAGCGAATGGATCCCAAGACGGCTCGCTGCGTGACCAAAGCGGCTGGCTCGTGAGGTGTCTCCGTCAACACCCAGGGTTCAAGGCCCATAGTCCAAGCCTCAAGCGCCAACATTTGGGCCAATTGTCCGGAGCCCAGAATTCCAATTCGTTTCACGGGTTCAACTTTCGATCGAGTTCACCCGAGGCTTCAAGATCTTTCATCTCTGTGTAACCGCCAATCAATTCGTCGCCGATAAAAATCATGGGGAATGTTCTCATACCAGTTTGATTTTTCAAACGGAGGATTTCATCGAAGTTGTCGGTCAGTTCCACCTCCGCGTAGGGCACTCCTTTTTGATCCAACAGTCGTTTGGCCGCCGCACAGTAACTGCAAGGCACCTTGGTGTAGATTTTTACGAGCTTCATGCCTTGCCTTTTTTCTGCACGATCTGAAAGTCGGCCGAGGTCACGGGTTGCACACTCAGGCGCTGCCCTTTGCGCAGCACCATCATTTCCTTGAGCTTGGCGTCTTCGCGCAGATCATTCAAAGAAACAAAATTCTTAAACTTTTCAACAAATTCGATCTCCACACACAACCATCGAGGAGCATTGGGTTTAGCCGCGGGATCGAAGTAATCGCTTTTTTTGTCAAACTGAGTCGGGTCTGCGACGGCCGCTTTGGACACTCTGGCGACCCCGGCCACTCCCGGTGGCTCCGCATTGGAGTGATAGAAGAGCACAGCATCTCCGACTTGCATCTCTTGTGCCATAAAATTGCGGGCTTGATAGTTGCGCACTCCTTCCCACAGTGTTTTTTTGTCGCGTTTGAGGTCATCGATGGAGTAGGTTTCCGGTTCAGATTTCATCAACCAGTGTTGCATGAGAATTTTGTAAGGCGGCTTTGCCGCCAAGGCAAGTAAAGGCAGGTGTTTATGGGACAAACTCAGGGGCGGGTGTTGATCACAGGAGCCACTTCTGGCATTGGCGAGGCCACCGCTCGGTTGTTGGCAAAAAAAGGTCGAGAATTGGTTTTGGTGGCGCGCCGGCAGGATCGTTTGGCAAAGTTGCAGGCTGAGCTTGGGAAGAGCACATCGGTTGAGACATTTGTGGTGGATGTGAGTTCGGCAGAATCCTGTGCCCAGTTTTTTCAGAATGACAAGCTTCTGAGCCAGGTGGATGTCCTCATCAACAACGCGGGCCTTGCGTTAGGGGTTGAAAAGTTCCATGCCTCTCAACCCGAGCAATGGGACGCGATGCTCGATACGAACGTCAAAGGAGTACTGCGTTTTTTGAGGGCTTTGGTGCCCCACATGCTCAAGAACAACCGCGGAGACATTGTGAATTTGGGATCGGTCGCTGGACGCTGGGTTTATCCCGGCGGGGCAGTGTACTGCGCCAGTAAGTTTGCAGTGAGGGCCATTTCTGAGTCCTTGCGTATGGACCTTCTCGGCACCCCAATACGAGTCATAAATATTGAACCTGGAATGGTTGAGACAGAATTTTCTGTGGTGCGTTTGGCCGATGAACAGAAGGCCAAAAATGTTTATGCTGGCATGCAGCCTTTGACGGCTGAGGACATTGCAGAAAGCATTGTGTGGACCCTGTCCAGACCTTCGCATGTCAACATCCAGGAGTTGGTGATCTTCCCAACCGATCAGGCCGCCGTGGGACCCTATGTGCACAGACGATAGGCTCATTTGATGGAGATTTGGTCTCCGCTTTTCGTTCGTTGCAAAATTTTGTCGCCACCGAATTGCGGGCAATTTTCGAGCGCGGCAGGTAGGAGTTGATCGGCCACAATGAGCTGGCGAGCGACCGCGCAGTACAATCCGGTGGTGGATTGGGCGAGCTCGACTTCCTGCCTTTGTAGCGACTTCAAACATGTGGGATTGTCCCTCAAGAATTTTCGTAAATTCGTCGCGTCCGAGATGAACTCCGTCGCGCCGGGTGCTGTTCCCCAAACGCGATTGCGTGTGGAGACGCTCGACCAGGTGAGGTCGTCTTTTAAAGTGACTGAGAACTTGGTTTTGTCGTCTTCGTCCGAAAAGTCGTTTGCAGAGAAGGATCCGACAAATCCAATGTTGCTGCCGTGTTTGACAAACTTAATCTGTGACTCGGTTTTGTCGGCCATGTAAGGGACGGAGATTTCGTTTTCGCCGCAAGAAATTCTTTTTACAATCGGTTGCACCTGAGAGTGTATGACTGCCGTGAGTTGATTGATTCCTTGTTGTTCGAAGGCGTTGCACAGAGCGGGCGACTTTTTGAAAAGGCTGTGCCGCTCACTCCAAGAAAGACTCATCAGGTCCTCGAATTTTTCTTTGTTGATGTAGGTCAAACAGGGTTGATAGATGTCGGCGTACCGTTTAAAAATTTCCAGGTCTTCAGGAGACGAAAAGGGAATGGAGTCAGCACAGATTTTTCGCGTCGTCCAATTGATTGCCAGGGGAGTGAGGTCTCCCACGACCAAACCCAGGACTCCACCCCTGAGAGTTGCGCGCCCCACGCCGGCTTTGGCCCCCAAGATCAACCTCAGCTGCAGGCGATTTTCCATGGGATCAACACTAGGTCTTATTTTTTCGAGCTCAATCCGATGTTCACCCGGGGGGAGCTTGCGTCGTTCAAGTTCCATCTTCTTTCGTTCAAAATTCGCCTTTTTTTGAGCGTGAGTCTCGCTCATTCTGGCCAAATCCGCCTCGATCTCTTTGAGAGCGGCGCCTCCGTAGCCAGCTCTTCTCAGGCGTTCAACAAAAGCCTTTCTTTCGTCAATGGATTCCAAGATGGAAACTTTGGTTTGCGGCTCGAAAAACTTCAGACCCACCCGTCGGGCTTGTCCGCCTCGGATGTCTGCCTTGAGTCCCATGACGGCGGCACCCACGGTAAATCCCAAAGCGCCGAACGTGATATCGCAACTCAGGGGAGAGTTTGAATCAAAGCAATCCGCCGTCGTTCCGACTGCAGATTGAAACTGTGGGTCCATACATAGAGGTTGTTCGGCCCGAGTCGGGCTGGGCATTGTCAGCATCAAAATCAGAATCGATTTCATTCCTGGTTTGAGAATACCTCTCATGACTCATTGCTGCACCAAAAAGCTGCCCGACGCCTTTTTGGTGGCACGTCGCTGCACCTTGACCCGCTCCCAGGCCTTTGGCCTTATGAGAGCATGAATGAACTCAAGTCCAATGCTCCGGATCGAACTGAAAAAGACACCATGGGCGAGCTCAAGGTTCCTGGTTGGGCCTACTGGGGAGCGCAAACTCAACGCAGTTTGCACAACTTCAAAATCGGTGGAGATCGATTTCCGCGAGAAATGATCCGCGCTCTGGGGGTTCTTAAAAAATGCGCGGCTCTTGCCAATCGGGAGCTGGGTCTGCTGGACGCGACCAAAGCAGATTTGATCGTGAAGGCCGCAGATGAAGTCATTGAAGGAAAGCTGGATGCTCATTTTCCTTTGGTCGTCTGGCAAACTGGTTCGGGCACCCAAACCAACATGAACACCAATGAGGTCATTGCAAACCGTGCTATGGTGATCATGGGAAAATCGCTCCCCTCAAAAGAAATCCACCCCAACGACGACGTGAACAGGGGACAAAGTTCCAACGACACTTTTCCGACGGCGATGCACATCGCTGTGGGAATGCAGGTGCAGACGCGTTTGCTGCCGGCGCTCAAAGCGCTAGGTGTTTCTTTGCATAAAAAATCTCAAGAATTTCAAAAGATTGTCAAAATCGGCCGCACTCACCTTATGGACGCGACACCGCTCACCTTGGGCCAGGAGTTCTCGGGATATGCCACCCAATTGGACAACTGTCTCAAGCGAGTGCAAGCGGCGTTGCCTCGCACTTTGGAACTCGCCATCGGTGGAACAGCTGTCGGGACGGGGCTCAACACTCATCCCAAGTTTTCCGAGACAGTGTGTAGACTCATCGCGCGTGAGACGGGCTTAAGTTTTCTCCCTGCGCCCAATAAGTTTGAAGCGCTCGCTACTCACGACGCTTTGGTTGAAATGAGCGGCAGCTTCAAGAGTTGCGCAGTGTCTTTGATGAAAATAGCCAACGACATTCGATTGCTCGGAAGTGGTCCTCGCAGCGGAATTGGCGAGCTTTTGCTGCCTGAAAACGAACCTGGATCTTCGATCATGCCCGGCAAAGTGAATCCCACTCAGAGCGAAGCGATGACCATGGTGTGTGCCCAGGTCGTGGGCAACGATGTGGCGGTGTCCGTGGGTGGAATGAACGGACATTTTGAGCTGAATGTGTTTAAACCTGTGATCGTGGTGAACTGTTTGAATTCGATTCGTTTGTTGGCCGATGCGTGCGACAGCTTTCGCGAAAATTGCGTCGATGGGATTCAGGCGAATCTAACAACGATTCAAAAGCATGTGAAAGAGAGTTTGATGCTGGTGACGGCACTCAATCCGCACATCGGATACGACAAGGCCGCGCAGATTGCCAAAACGGCGCACAAGAATGGAACCACTTTAAAGGACGAGGCTGTGCGCCTCGGTTTTTTGACTGCGGAAGAGTTTGATCAGTGGGTCAGGCCCGAGGACATGATCGGACCCCTAAAGTCATGAATTACGAGCAAGTCAAAGCCAAAGCCCAATGGTACCAGTGGTGTGAAGAGGGTATCGTTGCACCTTACGTCTATTTTCGGCCGGAGAATCAAATTCCCAATCCAGGAACTCGCCACAAGACGGATTGGTTTCCATGGCGAGCCAACTGGAAAAACCCTCTGGACCCCGATGAGATTGAATTTGCGGAGCAGATCTTTCACCTCGAGAACACGGCGTTTGGTCCCCAGGCCATGCCGATTCCGCGTTGGGTGTTTTACGATTGTGCTGTGATGCCGGGTTTTGTTTGCGGCTTTGCGATGAAAACCGAACGTCTGCCGGAGAGCATTCGCAAAGTTTTTAAGCCCTATCCCAATTTAGATTGGACGCCGCTCTCTCTGTTCATCATCATTCCAACTCTCAAAAAAGGTGAGTGGGTGGCGCACAATCTCTGCGCGGTGAACTCTTTGCTCGCAGAAAAAGATCGCCTGTACGGCTTGGGTTTTTTGAGCAAGGCATTTGGTCTTTGGTACGCCAATGTGGAGACCTGCTGCGGAGTCACTCAGTGGGGAAATCCAGCCATCAAACTGCATTCTCACTATGGACATATGCAGGTGCTGACGGCCTACACACCCGTGCACACGCACGCGCCCACCATGACTTACCGTTCTTACGTGAATCCGGACATTTGGGGCCTGTTTTTTCAGAAAGACGAGGACCTCACTTTTCTCGAAAATTTTGAACCAGCGGGATTGCAAATTGATCCTCAAAGTTTGACTTCAATGAAGGGCTTTCATCAGAAAATATTGAAGAATGAAAAAGAGTATTTTTTAAGCGCTTCCGATGTGGCTCGCAAAAAGCTGACGGAACCTCTAGAAGTGTTTCAACCCAAGTCCTAGGAGAGAGCATGGAACAGTTACCAGCCGTCGCGAAGAGTTTTTCCACCGAGTGCAAAAAGTGTGGAGAAGAGCGCTATCACCGAGTTTTGACCCATCTAACGGCCACGTCAGCGAAAATTGAGTGTGAAATCTGCCACTCAAAAAAGACATTCAAGCTGGGAGCCAAAGCCGCCCCGAAAAAAGCTGCGGGGCCGACAAAAACAGCCCTCAAGAAGGCGGCTCAGGCCGAGGCCACTCTGAAGGCACACTCGGACGAGTACGAAAAATTATTGGCCGCAGCAGATCCAGCGGGTGCCACGTACAAGATCTCTGTAAAGTTTCAGGCTCAACAGAAAATCGAACACCCTAAGTTCGGAGTCGGTGTCGTACGAACGGCATTACCCGATCGGATCGAAGTGGTGTTTGCCGATGAGGTGAGAAACCTCGTGCACAACCGCACCTAGGGTTTGCCGGCACAGGTCGGGCGCATGAAAGCACTAGGAACCGCGAATGCCTGGCCTATTGAGACGAGCGCTTCTCAAACGTGACCAGGAGGTCCATATACTCAGGGGGGATCGGAAATGCCAAAAAGTCCCACCGGAGCATCGAGAAAAATTGCATTGGGTTTGAGACGTGCCCTTCAGATCAATTACCGCACTAGCAAGACAGCAAAATCAATTCTGGTGTTTTGAAATTGGCTCCAGCGCTACCGCCCAACGCGATACCTGTAGGCGTTGTGCTGAGAACAAAGCACACGCA
>FRDC01002998.1_pt1 | contig 29973 bp, 25 predicted proteins | sample 1106171 | NCBI WGS metagenome assembly FRDC01 (sample SAMEA3930566, study PRJEB13176) | freshwater metagenome | biome: Drinking water system; feature: drinking water; material: water | place: Singapore | collected 2014-12-20 | reverse complement strand
TAACTCACGTGTCTGTTTTTTCGGGGCCACCTCAGGCATCGGGTGTTCGAGTGTTTTGGACAGTCTACATGTGGGGAGGTAGGCGGCTCAAAAGCAAGTTATTCGGCTGCAGCGAGACGATTTTCTTTTGGCGAGATACGCTTCACGCATCACGGCTCCACTGTCACATTCACAAACGCTGGCAAGCTATCCGCCCCTTTCTTATCCGTCACGCGCAGCTTGAACCGATAGGTTCTCGGCTCTGACACGGTTGGGGCGAGGAAGGATGCTTCGGCGTTGTTTGCGTCGAGGAGGGATACTTTGTTGCCGCGTAGTTGGCTCCAGGTATAGTAGAGGGCTTCGCCTTCGGGGTCGCGGCTTTTCAGCCCGTTCAATTTCACTTTTGATCCGGCCTTCACAGTTTTGTTTGTCCCTGCATCGGCGATGGGCGGTTCGTTCGGTTCGTCGTTCACGTTCACATCCACATCGAGCAGAGCCTGCTTGCCTCGGTTAGTCACGGTTAGTACCGCCTTGCCGTTGCCGACGATCTGCAGTAGGCCGCCGGACAAGACTCTAATGACGTTCGGACTTGAAGACTCGTAGGTGGTTCCGGTTTCCGGAGCACTGATCCGTCGGACTATCCCATCGGCGAACTCACCGACCACCGGCAACTCGAAAATCTTGCCCAGGGAATCCACGTGGCCAAAGGCGGAGGATTGTCCGGCCCGCCCGAGCTGTACCGGCTTGTCGGTGGCAAAGTCGATTGTGGTCAAGGCTGCCTTGGGTTCAACCTGTACCATTACTTCGTCGAAGACGGAGCGGGTGCCCAGACGTCCACGCGAGATTTCGGCCACGGCCAGAAGCCGCATGGGTCCGATGCCGTCCTTGGGGATCAACAGGCGGCCACCGAAAGGTGGGTTATGTTCGGCTAGTCCGATCGAGGCAACGGGCGCAACGATGGAGCCGGTAGCTGTGGTGTCATCCTGTTCGACCAATGCTTCGTCCTGTCCGCCGTACCAGTAGTAGCGCACCGTAACGATGCCACGGTCTTTTCCCACATCTACCTGGGCGGTCACGGTACTCCCAGCAGTCAGTGTAGCGCCTTCTGCCGGTTCCACGATCTTGAACGCATGGGCAGGAGCAGCCATGGCCAGGCATGAGGCAAACAGAACTAAGCACGAGGTCCGAGTCTGCGAGATACGCGCGCCTCGCGGAGTCGGCGACGCGGGCTTCACAAGATACGTTTCACGTTCCCCAATCATCGCGTCAGATGAAACGGGACATCTGTGATGATGACCCGCTCTTTGAACAGCAGCGCGGCCTTGAGCATCAGCGCGCGCTGGTTGTGCAGGATGCTCTGCCACCAGCGGGCTGGAAGGATTTCAGGAATGACGACGGTCACCCAGGTGTTCGGCTCTTTTTCCAGAATTTCCTCGACGTATTCCAGGAGAGATCCCAGCACCGAACGATAGGGAGAAGAAATGGCGATCAAATTGACACCGCCGCCCCATTGGGCCCATTGGATTTTAACTTTGGCGCTTTCTTCCGGGTCAAGATCGACATACACGGCGCGAATCTCACCGGGCCGGCTTCTCGCGTAGTCCAGGGCGCGGACCACGGCGCGATTCACTCCGCTGACTGGAATGACCACGATATTGCGTCGAGGCAGCGGAGGCCGAGACCCTCTGCGGTCCAGGGTGATTTGTTCCGATACGGCTCGATAGTGAGAGCGAATGCCCTGGAATATAAGGATTAAGATTGCGACAAGCAGAAAGACGATCCAGGCGCCCTGCATGAACTTGGTGCTGGCGATAATGACGGTGGCGATGCCGGTCGTGACGGCGCCGATGCCGTTGATGGCGAGTTTCTTGCGCCAATGCGCCCCTTTTTTGACCAGCCATCGCTTGACCATGCCGGATTGAGAAAGTGTGAACGAGACGAACACCCCAATGGCGTACAACGGGATCAGCGCATGGGTATCACCTTGAAAGATCACCAGCAGGAGGCAGGCGAAAAAGCCGAGGATGATGATGCCATTTGAAAACACCAGGCGATCGCCGAACGTGGCCATCTGGTGCGGCATGAATCCATCCCGGGCCAGGATCGAGGCTAAATGCGGGAAGCCGGCAAAAGCGCTGTTGGCCGCCAGCACCAGTAGCGCCATGGTGGCGATCTGGATGGTGTAATAGACGACTCCGGTGCCGAACGTGAGGCGGGCTAGTTGCGACATGATCGTTTCGTCCACTTTGGGAAGAATGCCGTAGTGATAAGCCATCCAGCTGACGCCCATGAACAGCGATGCCAGGATGACGGACATCCAGATCATCGTGGTGGCAGCATTCTTCGATTCGGGGTGGCGGAAGGCTTTCACCCCGTTGGAGATCACTTCCATGCCGGTCACGGCCGAACAGCCTGCGGCAAACGACCGAAGGATCAGGAAGAGGGTGAGACTCTCCATTGCCTTGCCGGGTATTTCGGGATTTGTCGGGGAGGGAGTCACACTGGGCGTAGAAAAGGAGTGCAGCGTGCCGACGGTGACCAGCAGTCCAAGCGCTCCGATGGCGAAATAGGTCGGGATGGCGAAGAACGTTCCCGACTCTCGGACGCCGCGGAGGTTGACGAGCACCATAAAGACAATGGCGATCAGTCCCAGCGCCTCCCGGTGTACGAAGAGGCTGGGGATGGCTGAGGTGAGGGCGGCGATTCCAGCAGCGACGCTGACGGCAACGGTCAAGACATAGTCGATCATCAAGGCTGCGGCAGCCACCAGGGCCGGATTTTCGCCAAGATTCGTCCGCGCGACGATATAGGCGCCGCCCCCCTCGGGGTATTCATGGATAATCTGGCGATAGGAAATCGTGAGGACCAGCACAAGAAAGAGAATGGCCAGACTGACCGGAATCGACCAGGCTACGGCTGCTGTACCGGCGAGGACGAGCACTAACAGGATTTCTTCAGTTCCGTATGCGACCGAAGAGATCGCGTTCGATGAAAAAATTGGAAGCGCGATGGTTTTCGAGAGCCGTTCGTGCCGTGCTTGTGCCGTCTTCAGAGGATCGCCGACGAGCCAACGTTTCAGAATCATCGAAGGATTATGGCACAAACCGACGGTGAGGGCGAACGGGAAGAGGACATTGTGACCCTGGGGCGAAAGACTCAGGCCGGTGTTGTACGAATGTATAGAATCGGTGTGATGCAGTATTGTGTATCGAGGGGGAGGGAGCGGTCTCTACGAACGAGACAAGACCGCAGGTTGTTCTCATCGATTCTGTAAAAATGGGTCTTGCAATAATTTTTTGAAATGGATATATAGAATTGTTCTAGTATAAGGTGCGGGTAGGGCTTGTCTTGCTTGAACAGCGAGCAAATAGATTGTCTGGTAGTACGGATATCCTGACGATCCCCAATGAGTATTGGGTTCTACTGGAGTCTCTAGTTTGTAGTGAGATTGGCTGACTCACGATTGCTCATAATAGAATAGATGGCATACGGATTTATTGTCGATTGATTGAAGTTGAATTGTTTACTGTTTATGGAGGAGGCTGAACGTATGGGTGTTTCAAAAAAACAGATATGTTCTGGGGTGTTAGGATTTGCGGCTGGTCTGGCCTTGATCGGGGCGACGCCCGCTCTTGCGGCGATGTCGCATGACGCGCATGCGGCACAGGACTCGAACGCCGATGTCGCCCAACCGGTTCATGCGCAAGCTGGTCCAGTCTTGATGGACAAAATGTCCAAGGCGATCGAGCAAATCGAACGCCAGGTTCAATCAACGGGGCCGTTCCAGGGAGCCAGTGCGCATGCCATGCAGCAGGGGATCCTGCTCGTAGCCGAAGACCCGGATAAAGTGAAGGTGACGCAGGGCGCTCGCTGCCCCGCGTATGCACCGGTTCGGGCCTACGACGTTACGGCGATCAACATCGAAATCACCGTGAATCGGTTCGGCGATTTCTATCCGGGCTACATGTATGCATTGACCGAACAGCTGAAGGGGGTTCGTGAGGAAGAAGAGAAGAACAAGGCAGCACGGGAGAGCGAAGATGTGACCTTCGCTGGCGGGGCCGTATCGAATGGTTTGCAGGGTGACCTGATTCAGCCGTTGGTCATTCGCGCGAACCAAGGAGATTGCTTGCGGATCACGCTCCGCAATCAGATCGATGGTGAACCCACGAATATGATCATCAATGGGTCGCAGATGTTGGTCACCAGCACCGGCAAGCCTGCGACGGCCAATAATCCGGATGCCTTGGTGGCGACGGGAAAGAGCACTGAATTCGAGTGGTATATCCAGCCTGATAAGCAGGTGGGCGGCCTCGCATTTCACAGTCATGCCACGCGCGAACAGTACTCCTTGGGCCTGCTGGGATCGCTCGTCGTCGAACCACGCGGCTCGCGCTTCCTCAGTCCGTTTACCGGCGAGGAGATGAAGAGCGGCTGGGAAGCCATGATCGATGTGGCGAAAGGGTCGGATTTTAGAGAATTCGTCATCTTCTATCACGAGGCAGGCGATGAGACCTTCCGCTTGCTGAACCGCAAAGGAGATATGCTGCCGCAGCGTGATGCGCATACGGACACCTATCGTCCCGCGGCCCGATTGCTCAACTATCGCAGCGAGCCGCACGGAACCAGACTTGAGATGCAGGAGCATCTTGTCGGATTTGCCGATGAGTCGCAGGGTTACGGATCCTATACATTCGGTGATCCCGCCACCACGGTTCCCCGCTCCTATTTGGGTGACCCGGCGACGTTCCGAATGATCGGTGGATCCGAGATCGTGCATTCCCACCATCTGCACGGGGGGTCGATCCGCTGGGCCAGACAGCCTGGAACCAGCAAGCTGGATGCGACGCTCTCCAAGAACGGTCCGGTGAAGTTTCCTATGATCAATGACACGTCGGACCGGTTGGACGTGCAGTCGATCGGTCCGTCGGAGATTTATGATGAGGTGACCGAGGGCGGGTCCGGCGGGTTACAGGCATTGGCCGGAGAATTCGTATTCCACTGCCATATTCCGCAGCACTATGTCACGGGCATGTGGGGGTTCTGGCGTGTGTACAACACGCTGCAAGCGCCGGGCTTCCAAACCGACGTGATGAAGGCGCTCGTGGAGTTGCCGGATCGCAAAGGAAAGATCAAGCCGGCCGTAAGCTCCGACAAGCTGGTCGGGACCACGGTGGATTGGTACGGCGGGAAGAAGTGGGAGATTACGAAGGACAAGACCGATTGGAAGGCCAATCCGGCGAAAGTGTCGATCAAAGATTGGGTCGAGTACATGCTGCCGCCGCAAGGTCTGCCTGGCAAGACAGAGGATCAAGTCCTGCAAGCCAAGGCGCATGATGCCACAGTGGTGAACTGGAAGTGGGAAGGTTCCTTAGCGTTGAACGAGCCGGAGACGCCGCACAAGTGGGCGGATTATGTCTCGCCCGCTCCGTTAAAGCGTCCGCCGATCACGTTCGATCCACAAACCGGAAAGCTGGCGTTCCCATGGCTTCGTCCGCATCTCGGCAAGCGTCCGCCGTTTGCCCCGAATCACGGTGGTGCGCCATGGTTAGAGCCGTTCCATGTGAGGGAGGACGGCACCAAGAGCACGGAACCGGCCAGGCCCGGTGAGCAAGGTCCGTGGAGCTTGTGCCCGGAGAATTCTCCGCGGAAGTACTTCACAACCCATTCCATTACATTGCCGATCACGCTGAAGCCGGCGACGGCGAACTCCGCCGCTCTGGTCGATCCAATCGGTATGATCTACGTGTTGCACGAAGAAGAAGCAGAAGTGCGGCAAAATCCCAAGAAACAGGTTCCGTTGGTCATTCGCGGCAACGTCTATGATTGCGTGGATGTGATCTTCAAAAACGAAATTCCAGACGATGCCAGAACCGGGTGGTCGAACAAGATCAATCTCCATCCGCATTTCTTCCAGTTCGACACCAGCGCTTCCGACGGTCCGACCATCGGGTTCTCGTACGACATGTCGTTGCGGGCCTTCACCATGTTGAAAGACCCGCAGCCGGAGAAGGGCATGCCTTTGCCTGGGAATACAGTGTTGACGGCTGATACAAAGGCCGGTGCACGCAGTATTACGGTGGCAGATCCGTCGAAGTTCCATGTCAATATCGAGTTGGGCGTTGGGATGGATGATCCTAAGTTCTTTGAAGTCGCGCGGATCAAGAGCATCAATGGCAAGACGATTACCTTCGATGCGCCGCTGAAGTATGGGCATAAGAAGGACGATATCGCCAGCGTCGAGTTCATCCGCGAGCGCTGGTATGTCGATGCGGATTTTGGGACTGTCTATTGGCATGACCATGTGTTTGGCACGGATACCTGGGGCCATGGATTATTCTCTGCGTTCATTACCGAGCCGCCGCGGTCGACCTACCATGACCCGGTTACCGGCAAAGAAATCCGCAGCGGTCCCATCGCGGACATCCATACGCTGGAGCCGGTGTCCGCCCATATCCGTGGCAGTTTCCGAGAAGTCATGATGCATATCATGGACAGCAATGCTCGAACAGCGGAGCTGATTACGACCGACAATCCTCAAGCGAGGATCGGAGCGACCACGGTGGATGGGCCACCGTCGCATCAGTTCCCCGAAAAGATCAACAAGTCGCCGATGTGGTTCCTCAATGGCGGCGAAGCGACGACCGGCAGCGGGTATAGTATGCGGGTCGAACCGTTGAGCGTGCGGTTGATGAACAACCCCGATCCGTCGAAGTTGTTCGTGTCCGGCATTCACGGTGATCCCGGTACTCCATTGCTGCGGGCCTACCTTGGCGATCCTATTCTCGTGCGGGCCTTGGTCGGTTCAGCCAATGAAGTGCATACATGGCATGTGACCGGCCACTGGTTCCCGATGGAACGGTACGGGACGACAGCCATGCCGAGGAGCACGATCCACCTGGCGATCGGAGAGCGTTATGATCCAGCGATTCCGGCGGCTGGTGGTCCGCAAAAACAGTCCGGAGATTACCTCTACTATAGCGGTCGTGCCTCGCATTTTGCCGAAGGTAGTTGGGGCATCTTCAGGGTGTTCGATGAATTGCAGGGCGATCTGAAGCCCTTGCCGAGCCGCGAGCAGATTCAGAAGTCTGCGCCTTCTGTTTGCCCGGCTGATGCGCCGGTGAAGTCCTTCAATGTGTCGGCGGTTGACCAGCAGATCCGGTACCATGACGGAGCGCCTGGTGTTATGGAAGTGGACCTCGAACGGAAGATGGTCTTCGGTAACGAGCAGGGCAAGATGTATGTGCTCGAAGGGGATCGTGGACGTGTCAAGGCTGGTGAACTCAAGCCAAGCCCGCTGACGCTGCACGTGAACGTCGGTGATTGCCTGAAGATCAATTTGAAGAACGAGATGGCGAAAGAGCGCGCCGGGTTCCATGTCGACATGATGGCGTTCGATCCAAAGGATTCGTTCGGCGCCAATGTCGGCAATAACTCAGGCGATCAAACAATCGGTCCAGGGCAGAGTAAGACCTACACCTACTATGCCCATCCGGAATACGGAGAACTGGCCGCCCTCATTCAGGATTGGGGGAACGTGGTTGAGAATCCGAGAAACGGTCTGTTTGGATCGGTCATTGTCGGGCCGAAGGGTTCGCGCTATCGCGACCCTGTGTCGGGTGACGATATTACGATGAAGAGCAGCTGGCGAGCCGATGTGATCGTTGATCGGACGGTTCCCGGCAATGAAAACAGGAAGAACTATAGAGATTTCTCCCTGATGTTCCAGGACGAGGACAATATCGTCGGCGTGAGCTTCATGCCGTACATTCAACAGGTCGCCGGCATTACGGCGGTGAACTACCGGTCAGAGCCGACTGCATGGCGGGTAGAAAAAGGCTGTGAAATTCCGGAAATCTTCAGCTGCGTGAAAGCCGGGGAAATGCCCTCGACTCCGCTGTTGCAGGCTCACGTGGGAGATCCGGTAGCGATTCACGTACTTGGTGCATTTAATGAGCAAGTCCAACTGTTCACGGTCGATGGTCACGAATGGCCGCACGAACCCTATATGCAGGGTGCCGATCAAGTCAGCACCATGGAGTTCGGAGGATCAGAGGTGATTAACGCCTATCTGACCGGCGGGGCCGGAGGTCCGAACCGGATCGTCGGCGATTACTTGTGGAAGAACCAACGTCCGGCTTATGTCAATGCGGGACAGTGGGGACTTTTCAAGGTACTTCCAGTCGAGGACCGGCGAATCTTGCACCTGGCGCCACAGGTTCCAGCCACCAAAACGGCGGAGAACCAAATCGGTGAAGCAGTCGTCACACCGACCTCGATGATCGGGCAGTAGTCATTCAGGCGGCGGTGTCCCGTATTACGGGACACCGCCGCTCCTCTGCACACCTCTCGCATTTGTCTTTGAGGAAACATAGTTGATGAGCCTGTGGCGATCACTGATCAGCAGCGCGCTTCTCGTTATACTCATGAATGCCGGAATAACTGCGGTATTTGCCGCCGGGGAGTCTGTTCAAGCTGTGAGCCGCGTCGAGGTTGTACTGGCCGATCAATATCGGAATCAGGCCGCCGCTTTGAAGGAAGAGTTCGCTCAAGCGGGCATAACCAATGTCCACTTCCAATTCGCCAAACGAGGGCAGCCGCCGCAGAATATCGGACTCGGCCGGGATGTCCCGGCCGACAAAGCGCGAGAGGTGATTCGTCTGGCGCTCAAGTACAATCTAGGTATCGGTATCCTTCTGCCTGAGCGGTTGTTTCCTCCACGATTCGTGACGATTGCCTCATCGAATTATGACGATACGGTCGAGTACCCCATCAGTCAGGAGGCTCTTGCCAAACTACAGGCCCCGGACCTGACGACGGAAGAGTTTCATCGAGTCTACCGTGAATTGACGTCTGTCCCGCTCGAACCAAAGGGCCGGTATTAGATAGACAGTGCCCCTTGTCTTGCGGCAGCAAGAATAAGTCTCGTGGCATCATCCTGTCCATGATACTTAGCCGAAAATAAATATATCCATGCAGAATCATCATGTTATAGCGCATCGCCGGACTCGAATCGTTGACACCCCAGTAGCTGGTCTGTAGGGTGATGTGGTGATGTTCCAAGCTACGCCGACTGTCCCATCTCTCGCGCATCCCCGGCCCATCCCGCGCGCCTGATTCCCCAGTCTCCGCCGCTTCTTCGAAGAACGAGTCTCAGCCGGTTAAGCGGTGCAATATGCGAATAACCAATCCACAGCCGGCATGTCTCCTGTGCCTGCACGGTAGATAGCAATTATGTGACGGACCGGTTCACTTGCGTGCTAGTGCATGGGTTGCCCATGGGGTGCGTGGGTATAGGCCCCTAATGAGGATAAGGAGATCATTACGATGAGAATCTCAACAATCATGAAAGCGCCAGCTGTAGTTTTAACGATCGGGCTGCTCGCAGTACTGTCTATACAGTCAGTTCAGGATGCCCAAGCGGTAGATCCCCTCGTGAAAAGAACTATAGCTCTTGCTCCAGTTGGAGAGGGGAACGCACTGGCCTCAGGAGCAGCGGAGGATACGCTGAAGGCCTGTATGGCCAGAATTCCCGTGGTGGCCAGCGTGGGACAACGCATGCTGGCCAAACAGACTTGTGCAGGTGAAGAGGAGACAAGAAAAGTGATTCGGTCGGCGCCGAAGTTCTGAGCGTTTGTCGTGAGACGCCTTCGGAGTAGTCCGCGGGTGCCTCCCCTGGCCTGCTGGTGTGAAGAAATTAAGGCGGCTGAGAGAGCTGCCCGCAATGGCGATGAAACAGAGTGGCGTATGCGAGAGTCCGGCGGACAGGTTATCACGGTTAAGAAGGGATGCGCATGAGGCTGAGCGAGCGATGGTCAAGGCGGTATAACGGATTCACGGCTTGGATCAGGTTGATCACGTTCTATGAGATCGCCGTGGGAATGAAGTTGACCATGAGCCATCTCCTCCACTACAAGCCCGTGACCCTTCAATATCCGCACGAGAAGCGGATTCTGCCGGACAACTATCGCGGCATGCTAGCTTTGCTGCGCTATGACGATGAGACCGAGAAATGTGTCGGATGCGATCTCTGTGAGGCTGCCTGCCCCTCTCGCGTCATTGCGGTGGTGAGCGCCGAGGTGCCGGGCGAACCGACGAAGCGATACGCGCGAGAATATTCGATGGACATGACGCGGTGTTTGTTTTGCGGACTGTGCGTCCAAGCCTGTCCGGTTGATGCGCTGGCGATGACACGGGAATACGAGTGGGCGGTAAGTGACAAGCGGGATTTGTTCCTCAATAAGCAGCAACTGTTGGCGATTGGGGATCGTACGTTTCGGACACGCGAGAAGCGGCTGGAGTTCCAGCATCTGAATCTTGCGGTTTTCAACGTCGCCGCATCCAATCATCCGCCCAAAGCTTGTTAATCTTCCGGGCCGAGAAGGAGGCCTGACATGATCAGGCCGTGTGCTCGTATTGCTGAAGCATGGTGGCATTGCTTCCATCGAAGTTATGCTGATCCCATGTATGCATGCCTTATCTGGAACCAGACATTGAGAAGGGTGTTGTAGAGTCGGCCCATAGGAGGCGCGATGCAGTGTCTACGTTGCCAAGGTCTCTTGATTGCCGTCCAAATGAGAGATATGGGTCAGCCCCTGGTGGCTGGTTGGCGTTGCCTGCTCTGTGGTGCAATGACGGACCCTGGAATTGAGGCTAATCGAGCGGGTCATGATCCGCCTATTCGGAATCGTGCGCGTGTCCCTGGATCACCTGTGATGAGGCTTGGGAAGGGAGGGATGAGATGAATCCTCGGTCGTCGAAGTGAGTGAGAGGGAGGGATGATCGTCAGGAACCGGGACAGGATCAGGCCTGCAGGTCTTTTGATAGCGATTGTCATCCTGATAATCATCAACGCGGTCACGCGGGCTGTTTCAATGAGTCGAGAATGCTGAACACCGAGAGGACGTTATGAGTGTTTGTCGTGATAAGCGAACAGAACTCTTGTTGCTCGCGTATCTGAGTGTGTGGGCGGCAGTTCTCTATGTGAGCTATAGGCTGATGACATAAGAAGGTGTCATGCAGAGTTGCCCTACTAAAGTGTTTCTGCCGGAGGGCTGAAAACGCAGCGAGTCTCTGGGGCTCTGAAGCTCACGGCAGTAGTAGGGCAGGGTCGGTCGTTTGCTCTCAAACGTTAGTGCACGCAGAAAGGCGAGTTCTTCTCAGAGTTCCACAAACATTCATAAACGAGAGGTAATTGATGACACCCGAAGAACAAATCACGAAGATGAAAAAATCGATCGCTCAGGCGATCAAGGTGATGGGAGACCGGTTTGGATCGACGGAGCAGGATGTCGCACTGGCAATCCAGGAACTGAAGGCGTCGATGCAGGCGGCGTCGGAGCCGAGTCTTTCCGTGAAAACCGTGCCGGGGCCAGGCAGCCAGTCACCTCAGGCTGCGCAAGCCACCAGCGAGACGCACTAGCGTCTGCAACTGAAAAGGAGAATGAAGCATGAATCTCCAATCCGCTGTTCATAGTCATATCGATGTCACGGACGCATTGGTCAGACTGTATCTCTTTCTGGCGCAAAGCATGGATCGCTGTGTGAGCAGGCAGCACGTATCAACTATCCGGATGCTGAGTTGCAGTCGCAGCTCGCCTCAACCAAGGCCACCGTCCTGGACATGCTGGCTGTCAATCAGGTGGTCAAGGCAAAGGTCGAGCAGGACTGCAATCGGGTACGCTCGCTTACCATGGCTTGTATCGAGGACGGAGCCGCGAATGCGATCGCTCTGGATGAGCTGAGGGCGGAGCGGGCCGTGTTGAAACACAAGACTATGGCCTTGAGTGATCTGCTCGCGGTATTTCGGTCTGCCTGATGGGAGACCGACCACAGCCTGTCGGTGCAGGCTCGGCGTGAGTGTGAATCGGCGGGCCGGCAATTACCACATTGGAGAGCAGACACATGTCACGCGCTGTCCTGTGTCTGTCCGGCGGCGCTACGGCGCCTGCTTCTGGTCCCGGAGGATTTGTGGTTTCTGCCCAAGGACGTGCTCGCCTCGGGTGTGGAACGTAAGCGGGTATTTGGCCCAAAGCTATATCTTGCCAGCGAAGAGACTTCCCGCCGGATAGTTTCGATGGACGATGTATTGTCGATTGACTTGGGGTCAGTGAGCCCCAGCAAGTGCCAGCGGATTTTTGGTTTGCGGATGGCAGTTTTCTTGGCTTGTTTGCGATTTTTCCAAACAGAGGAGAGATTCATAGAAAGATTCCTTTTCGCGGGCATGAGTTCCTAGCCAGGAACATACCTGACGGAGGAAAATGACCCTCTGATTCAATGCCGGCAATGGCACGTTTCATCTGCGTGAAAAGCAGCCTGTGTCATCCACGGTTGGATGAGCGTCAGAGAGTGGTGTTGCTGCAAAGACTGACGGACGGAGAATAGGTATGAGGAGTGCTGGGAGAAGACAATACGTTGAGCGAACGCACAGCTTAACAGGTGCGTCATGAGGGAGTCAAACATCCGGATAAGCTGGTGTCAATTGGGTATGTATCGTGTTGAGCCGAAATCACGGTGCGCGGCATGCACATAGCCCAGTACGTTCAAACTATTGAAGACAAGTTGACGTGGGGATCCTCATCCTGTATGGTGTGTCTACATTTCCCTCACAGTAGTCCGGTGAAGGAGATGTTTTAGCCATAACGGACTTCGCGATCGCATCGCGACCAGGTCCAGTTCGGAGTTGCACCACTTCCCGGTTGTGTCTCCCCTCGGTTCTCTGATCCCGTCATAATGCGATCAAACTGAAAGGATAGTGCAGTGGATACGTCTGTTCATTCCAATTTCCATGCCCTCGGTCTATCCGAGGCGATTTTACAGGACCTTGCTGCGGCAGGGTTTTCTTCTCCAACTCCCATCCAGGAGCAAGCCATTCCGCCGGCGCTTGCCGGGCGTGATGTCATCGGTTGCGCGCAGACTGGAACGGGAAAGACTGCGGCGTTTGTCATTCCGATGGTCGAGCGGCTCGCTGTACTGCCGAAAGGGCAGCCGCAAGCGTTGATCCTGGCGCCGACGCGGGAGCTCGCGTTGCAGACCCTGACGACGATCGAGAAGCTTGGCCGGAGCCGTCGCATCTCCGCCACCGTCATCGTGGGAGGCGCGGATATGCAGGCGCAAGTGCGGGGCCTGCGGCAGCGGCCGGAGATCTTAGTGGCGACGCCGGGCCGCTTGCTCGATCACATGTGGAGCGGCAACATTCTGTTGTCGTCCATCAAAATGTTGGTTCTGGATGAAGCCGATCGCATGCTGGATATGGGCTTCGCGCCGCAAATCAACCAGATTCTGGATGCCTTGCCGGAAGAACGGCAGACGCTGCTATTTTCGGCGACATTGCCGACGGATCTGGCGCGATTGGTTCAAGCAAGTGTCAACAATCCTGTGCGCGTGATGGTCGCTCCATCCGCCACGACGGCCGATGGCATTACGCAGGCGATCCATCATATCTCGCATGACGCCAAGGGTGATCTTCTCTTGTCGCTGTTAGGATCGGATAAGGACACGGCGCTTGTGTTTACCAGGACGAAACATCGTGCCGATCGGTTGGGACGCATGTTGGGGAGCGCAGGGCATCGAGTGGCCGTGTTGCACGGGGATCGCAGTTTGTCCCAGCGACGGGCGGCTCTGGATGGGTTTAAGCGCGGGACCTTTCGTGTATTGGTGGCGACGGATATTGCCGCACGCGGGATCGACGTGGCAAACATCGGCCATGTCATCAATTTTGATCTGCCCAACTGTCCGGAAGATTATGTGCATCGTATCGGGCGAACGGCACGAATGAAGACTACCGGGCGGGCCACGAGTTTTGTGACCAGAGAGGATCATCAGCAATTACAGGATATTGAACGCCTGTTGGGCCATGCGGTTCCCCTTGCTCCCGGCAGCAGCGCTCCGGCACCGGCATCGCATGTGAGGGCCGGGGGTGTGCGCCGGAATGATCAGGCTTCGTCGGGGCCTTCACGTAGCGGCGCCGGCCGCCGTCGCCCACACTATGGATCGGCACAGCCTGCGCGCAGTGCCCACCACTGATTCGTGCATAAAACCTGAAAACGGTTCATGAAATCGGCCTCGTGAGGTAGAGTGACCTTCACGGGGCTGGTTTCACATGCAGACCACGCATCATCGAGTCGCTGTTCTCAATAAGTTCCGCCGCTATCCGCGGGTTCGGATTCCCACGCCCTTCAGCTGTTCACTGGCTCCGTTGATGTCCAACATCAACGGGTGGTTCCACAACTCTCGCAAAGGGGTTGGCGTCGTCTATGACCTTTCACTCCGGGGAGTGCGGGTGAGTACTGAGGCGGTACTGAAGCCGGGAGACATGGTGGCGCTGACTCTGCAACTGCCCAAACAGATTTCACCGGCGAAAATTAAGGTTGCAACGGTCCGTTGGGGGAAAGATCAGATCTACGGGCTTGCTTTCAGAACGCTTTCTCAATCAACGCTGAGCCGATTGAGCAAATACATGGCGATTACGACGATGGAGAAGGAGTAGGAGCGCATGGACAAGAAGCGCGCTGTGCCGACACCTGGGCAGGCGATCACTCAATTGCGACGGCATCCCCGTGTTCGGGTTTCGGCGCCTTTTCCCTGCTCATTTTCTGTTGTCGGTCTGAAGCGTCGTTGGCCGGCCGTCGATCCTGGAGATTTGGGTGTTGTCTACGACGTTTCCACAAAGGGTGCCCGCGTGATGACCGAGGCCGTCATCTCGCCGGGCGATCGAATCACGCTGAGCCTGCAGTTGCCCAATCATCCGTCTGCGACATGTATCGAGCTTGCAACGGTGCGGTGGGGTAAGGAGCAGACCTATGGCGTGGAATTCGAGGGGCTTTCACCAGCGGTCGATACGCGGTTGCAGAAATTTATGGACCATTCATCGAAGCATATGGCCGTGTCTGCTTCTTGACTAGCTCCACGCCACGGACGTCACTCGTGAATACACGCACGCCCACTTCCTGCGTCGATCGGTAGATTCAGGGTCTTTGGTCTGCCGAAGTAACATCCAATACAGCACGGTTTCTGTAGAGACGGGCTCATGTCGGGCAGCCGCCTAAGGGGTGCTTTCTGTCGGAGCGATGAATTGTTTGCGGAAGGTCACGACCTTGACCAGATATTCTCTGGTTTCCTGGTAGGGGAGATTGCCACGCAACCGGTCATAGACTGCGGGTGGTTCGAGTCCATTGATCGCGTTGAGCGCGGAGACAGAATCCGAAGCGAATGCCTTATATACATTGCGTGGACCGGTATTGTATGCCGAAATCACGCAGTATTCTCGCGAGATTGTATTGTCGATCTGTTCCAGCTGGGTATACGACAGAACGTTCAAATAGGCGACGCCTAACTCGATGTTGTTTTCCGGATCGAAGAGATAATCGCGCGAGGGCGCAGTGTCTTGGCCTTTGACCTTGCGAAAGGCCTCCCGGCCCCCACTCGTCGGCACGAGCTGCATCAGACCATAGGCCGGAGCGGAGCTCACAGCAAATGGATTGAAATTGCTTTCCGTTCTGATCACGGCAAAGACGAGGCTTGGGCTGATACGGTACTGTTCGGCGAATCTGTTGACGACAGGCCGGTATTTGTCAGCCTGCCGGTTGGTGAAGTTTGCGACCATCGGAATGGTGGCAAACAGTGCGGTTTTCGAAATTCCGTTCAAGTCAACTGATCGAGTTTTAGCCTGGCGCTCGATGACGTAGTCGGCAAATCGTTCGGCACTTTCCGGTGTCCGAATGGGGTTGTTTTGGTGATCCGCGACGAGTCCCAGGAGATAGGGGTCCTTGTCGCCCGTGAGCGACACGGCTTTGTCGGAAAAGAGGTCGACGGCTCGAGGATCATTCGGTGTCAGGATAGTCGTGACGATGGCGTTTTTGAGGCTGTTTTTCGGTTGTTTCTCATCAAGTGTTTCAATGAGCACAGTCCCTTTGTCGAAATCGACGACTGCCCGGCTCATATAGTTCTGAGTGTATTTTACGTAGCGCTTCTGTTCCGGGAGTCTGACTTCTTTCTCGCCCCATGTCTTTCTCACCTTGCCTGTCAAGGCTTCCATGAGAGTTTCAAAGTCCCGCTGTACGGCCCGCAGATCCCGTATGGCCGCTTCAGGATTTCTCTGGTAGATCTCCACACGCTCCTTGAGGATTTGCTTGGGAGCTTTTCCCTGTGCGAGATCGACCACGGTTCGGCCTGTGGTTGATCGGAGTAATTGCTCCGCCGTCGAAAGCGTTTTGTCAGTTGTCTCGCAGCCGGACAGCAACAGCGGCACGAGTGCCGCAGAAATACGAAGATACTGCATGAGCGAATCTCCTTCACGTCTCTTGAACCATGGAGTTGAAATTGTACAAAAATACGAAGGAAAGATGAAGAGATGAGGTCAAGAGCCGCGTTGAGATAAGGTCCCGATCACAGTATTTCGTGCGCCGTCCGGCTTCTGTCGCGCCGGAGGGACATCCTCGTGACCGGTTGCGGTGTCTTGCGCGGTTCGGTGCTATTTGATGGCGACCGCCTTAACTTCCTTGTGGGTGGTGAGGCCTTGCAGTACCTTCTGTATGCCGTCTTGCACGAGGGTGGTCATGCCTTCCGCTAGGGCGGCCTTAAGCATATCCTCAGTACGGGCCTTCTGCTGGACCATGCGCTTCATCTGATCGGACCCGAGCAGCAATTCGTGCAGGGCGACGCGGCCTTTGAATCCAGTTCGGTTGCACGTTTCGCATCCCTTGCCCCGCGATAAGCGGAACGTGGCGTCTTGCTTGATGCCGAGCTTGTCCCAATACTCCTCCCCGTACGCCGCCCTGAGGTCGGCGTATTCCTCAGCGGTTCCGACATACTGCTCCTTGCAATCCTTGCAAATGCGGCGAGCGAGACGTTGCGCGAGCACACCGAGCATCGCATCCGCAAAGCTGAACGGATCGCAGCCCATATCGAGCAACCGAGTGACGGTTTCGACCGCGCTGTTTGTATGCAAGGTGCTCAAGACCAAGTGGCCGGTCAGAGAGGCCTCAATCCCCGTATCGGCTGTTTCCTTATCCCGCATTTCTCCGACCATGATGACATCGGGGTCGGCGCGGAGGAATGCACGCATGGCTGCGGCGAATGTGAAGCCGATCTTCGGTTGAACCTGGACCTGGCGCAGCCCGTATTGTGTGATTTCGACCGGGTCTTCCGCCGTCCAGATTTTAATATCCGGTGTGTTGATGTTTCCAAGAACAGAGTGAAGGGTTGTCGTTTTCCCGGATCCGGTCGGCCCTACGCAGAGAATGATGCCGTAGGGTTTTTCAGAGATGGCTTTGAGCTCCTTAAGATTACGGTCGGAGAATCCCATTTTGTCGAGAGGCAGAGGCTCGCTGGCCGCCAGGATACGCATCACCACGTCTTCGTTATATCCGGCGGTGGGAAGGGTTGCGACACGAAGCTCGATCTCTCTCGACTCCGAGAGCTTGAACTTGATCTTGCCGTCCTGAGGCTTGCGGCGTTCTGCGATGTCCAGACTGGCCATGATCTTGAGCCGTGAGACAATGGCGCGCCGGTAGCTCTGGGGAATCTTCATATATTCGAAACAGTCGCCGTCTACCCGGAAACGAACGAGCGTCTCGCGCTTTTCTCCGTACGGCTCGATGTGGATGTCCGATGCGTTTTGCCGGTAGGCGTCGGCGATAATCTGGTTGGCCAGGCGCACAATCGCGCTGTCGTTTTCGTCCAGCCCTGATCCGGCGGCCTCCTCCGTGGCCTCGGCTTGCGCTTCGGTGACGAGTTCACCGAGAATGTCGGAGACGTTTTCGTCGAGTTTGCGCCCCCCCGTGTCTCCCGACCCTGTTGAAGTGCCGAGGAATTGTGCGATATCGCGCCGAAGGCTCACGGCGAAACGGATATTAAGGCCGGGGAATGTTCGCTTGATATCTTGTACCCGGTCGAGATTGCCCGGGTCGTCAGTCAATATTTCAACAGATGTCCGATCCCGCTTCAGCGGCATCCAATGGTTCTTCTTCAGGTAGTCGACATTGAGATTCTTGAGCAGTTCGATGTCGACGAGTGTGCGCTCACTGTATTCGATGTAGGGGCACTTGTAGAATTGTGCGAGTGACTTGCCGATGTCGATCTTCGGGACCTTATATCTCTCGATGAGAATGCTTTCGAGATCTCCGTTGGGTTTGCGCGATTCAGCCAGAGCATTATCGAGGTCGTTCTGTGTGATGCGGTTGCTGCTCAGCAGCAGATCGAACTTGGTCGGATTCTTTTTGACGGCTTTCCGGAGATTGAAGAACGCGGTGCCGATTGCCTTGGCAATCTCCGCGACTGCTTCTTCATCTTTTCTCGTGAAGCGAGTGCCGTTCTTTTTGTTCAGGAGTTGTAGGACACCCATCAGATATTTATTGTCGGCGACGATGGGGTAGGTCAGTACTTGCTTGGTTTTGAATCCGGTGCGCTTGTCGTATGCGTTGTCATGAAGCAGCGAAGGATGAATCGTCTTGAGTTCTGCAGCGTTGTAGGCATCGACGATGTTGACGGGGCGAAGGTATTTGGCGCAGAAGCCCGGCAGACTTTGTTCGGTGATTGGAGTGCGGACTTCTTCAACGGTATCGAGGCTGGGGACTTTTGAAAAGATCTCTTTCTTTTCTGGATCGAAGACGAACAGCGTCACGTCTTCGGCATCGAAGAGGCTCAGAATGTCTTTGTGAAGGTCGAGAATAATGTGGTCGAGATTGTTGGCGGCCTGGATTTGGGTAATAATTCGTTTGACGTGTTCTGTGCGCTCAACCCGCAGTTGCAGATCTTCAAGGTTCTGAGCCATACGCGTACCTTGTGAGCTCCTTAGGGTCTGATCGATCCTGCGATCCGACGGCCGGGGCGACAGTCTTCTGCAGGGTAAGTCTAGAACGAGTGCTTGTCTGGGAACCGTGTTTCAGTGTAGCCCAATGGGATGGGAAGGCAAGGAAAAGCCAACTTTGTTCGAGAGAAAATGGGCTGAGTGTGAGTGGGGAAAAAAGAAATGTGGAGCGGCAATAGCTACCGAGGGAGAGTTTATGGAGTGCGTCAGCCGGCGTCGCCGGCTGCGGTATGGAGGTGGGCAACAACGTCCGACGGAGCGATACGGGATTTCACTCCGCTTCGGCGAACTTTGACCTCCACGACGCCATCGGCAAGCCCTTTGTCACCCACCACGATTTGGAACGGCGCGCCGATCAAATCGGCATCGTTGAATTTGACTCCGGCTCGGTCATTACGATCGTCCCACAGAACTTCAAATCCTCCCGCGAGCAACTCTTCATAGAGGCGGGCTGCGGCTTCTGTGGTCGTTGCCGATTGACTGACGGGCAGAAGATGGACATGGAAGGGAGCGATTGGGAACGGCCAGATGATGCCTTTGTCGTCGTGGTTCTGCTCGATCGCCGCCGCCGCAGTGCGGCCGACGCCGATGCCGTAACAACCCATGACGGCAAGGCGTTCTTGGCCCTTTTCGTCCAGGATTGTCGCATTCATGCTCTTGCTGTATTTCGTTCCAAGGAGAAAGACTTGTCCGACTTCGATGCCTTTGGCAAGCGTCAACGAACCGGCTCCGCGCGGCGAAGGGTCGCCGGTTTGCGCGTTGCGAAGATCCGCGAATTGATCGACCTTGAAATCACGGTCGCAATTGGCATCGACATAGTGCGTGTCGGCTCGGTTCGCTCCGACGACGAGGTTTCTCGTTCCATGTATCGCGTGATCCGCTACGATACGCACTCCAGGCAGTCCGACCGGACCGGCGAATCCCACGGGCGCGCCCGTGAGGCTTTTGACAGTTTCTGGTTCGGCCAGCCGTACTTCTGTGGCATGCAGCAGTCTGGCAAGCTTGACCTCATTGAGTTCGTGATCCCCTCGAATGAGCACGGCGACGGTCTCTTTGTCCGCAGCGTAGACCAGTGTTTTGACCAATTGCCGGGGAGAAATCTTCAAAAACGCCGTGACTTCTTCCACCGTCCGACAGTGTGGGGTGTTGACCGGGGTCAATTGACGCAACGGGGTATCATCGATATCCGACGGTGGAAGGACTTCCGCCCGTTCGAGATTGGCGGCATAGGAGCCGTGGTCGCTGTACGCCACTGTGGCTTCGCCGGTTTCAGCCAGGACCATGAACTCGTGTGAGACATCGCCTCCGATCAAGCCCGTATCGGCTTCAACTGCCCGAAAAGTAAGACCGCATCGGGTGAAGATTCTGGTATAGGCGTCATACATCTTCTGATAACTGATTTTGGCGCCGGCTTCGTCGCCATCGAAGCTATAGGCATCTTTCATGATGAATTCGCGCCCGCGCATCAGCCCGAATCGGGGACGGATTTCATCGCGAAACTTCGTCTGAATCTGGTAAAAATTCAGCGGCAATTGCCGATAGGACCGCACTTCACGCCTGAACAGATCGGTGATGACCTCTTCATGCGTGGGGCCGAGGCAGAAGTCGCGCTCATGGCGGTCTTTGAAGCGAAGGAGTTCTTTCCCGTAGTACTCCCAGCGGCCGGTCTCTTTCCATAACTCGGCCGGGGAGGCGATGGGCATCAGCAGCTCCTGCGCGCCGGCCCGATTCATTTCTTCCCGAATGATCTGTTCGATTTTCCGGATGACCCGCAGACCCAGTGGAAGATAGGTATAGATGCCGGCCGCGGTTTTTCTGATCAGCCCGGCGCGCAACATAAGGCGGTGGCTGACGGTTTCCGCCTCGCCGGGATCTTCCCGCAGAGTAGGGATGAGCAGCTGAGAAGTTTTCATGGAGGCTTAGCGGGAGAAGATTCGTTCCAAATCGTTCCAGAAGGCAAAGATCATGACGCCGACCAGCAGGACCAGTCCCGCTTGTTGGGCGATTTCCCGCTGGCGCTCGCCGAGCGGTTTGCGCAGAATGCCTTCAATCAAGAAAAAGAGCAAGTGGCCGCCGTCGAGAATAGGGATCGGCAGCAGGTTGAGCACACCGAGGTTGATGCTCAAGATCGCGATCAGGAATACGACGCTGGAGGCACCCTGAGCGGCAGCTTCGCCGGAGATGTTGGCGATTGTGAGCGGTCCGCCGATATTCTTGCTCGAAATATCGCCGACGATCATTTTATACAGACCGATCGCGGTCAGTTCGGTCCAGCCCCAGGTGGCTCCCAATCCATGGTAGACCGCCTCCAGCGCATTGTCGGAGCGCATCAATGAGCGGCCTGGTCCGGAGATGCCGATTTTCCCGATTTCGATGGTTTGTCCGTTCGCCGTGACCTTTTCGACCGCCGGAGTCACCGTGAGGGCGATACGCTGTCCATCGCGGAGAACCTCCATGCGCAACGGTTTCTGCGGGTGTTCCTTGACCTGTGTCGTCATCTGAGCCCAGGTATAAATAGTCTGCCCTTCGATACTTACGACCCGGTCACCGGGTTGGAATCCGGCCATGGAAGCGGGAAGACCGTGCATGACCGACGTCACAAGCGGAGGCATTTCTTCGACACCGATTGTATAGAGCGGTTCCTCACCGGCCGCAGGTTCTCCCGGGACACGTTGAGGTGTCACGGTCATCGGTTTGGCCTGCCCATCGCGGCGGATTTGGAGCGCGATCGGCTGCCCATTGCTCTTTGCCACCGCTTCGAGCAACTCGGTTTTAGTGGAGATATCCTTGCCGTTGACCGAAACGATCCGGTCTCCGATTTCCATTCCGGCTGTCGAAGCCGGTGATCCCGGGACCAGGGCCTCAATATCGGCGCTGAGATCGCGAAAAGTCGGTACGAACAGCGGAGCTCCCGTTGAGAGCCACCCGGCAAAGATCAAATAGGCAAGGATGAAATTGAATCCTGGGCCTGCCGCGACGATGAACACTTTTCCCCAGAGGCCTTGATGGACAAACGACCGCCGCCGGTCTTCCGGGGTCGTGGCTTCCGCTTCGTCCTCGCCGAACAGTTTCACGTAGCCGCCCAGCGGAATAGCCGACAATAAATATTCCGTTTCCCCGGCCTGCCGTCCGAACAATTTGGGGCCGAAGCCGATCGAGAATTTTAGAACCTTCACGCCGACCCATCGGGCGGCGAGAAAATGGCCAAGTTCATGGAAGGCGACGAGCACACCAAGAACGACGAGAAACCACCAGGCTTTTTGCATCAGCAGCCAGAGGGTGTCAGGGGACCAGGTAAAAGCGGATAGCATCGTGATCGTCCAGCGTGAATATGATGAAACTACGGTAACTGTAACATTGATCTTTCAGAATTCATATATTTTCTGTCAGCGCGGCAATGCATGGACGAGGGATCCCGCTTTCTCTCTGGCCCAGCGGTCGGCTTCCAGGGCATCCTCAAGGCCGGTGATCTCTCGATGGGTATGGGCGTGCATCGTATTACGGATGACATCGGCGATTTCGATGAACCGGAGGCCGCCGTTGAGGAACGCGTCGACGGCGACTTCGTTGGCGGCATTCATGGCCGCGGGCATGGTGCCCCCGATTCGAAGCGATTCGTAACCGAGGTTGAGACATGGGAACCGGTCGTGGTCCGGTTTGCAGAAGGTCAGCTTGCCGACTTCGGTCAAATCCAGCGAGGGCAAATCCAGCGGCATACGCTCCGGATATCGCATGGCATAAGAAATCGGCGTTCGCATATCGGGCAGTCCCAGTTGGGCGATCATCGATCGGTCCTCGTACTCGACCAGTGAATGGATGATGCTTTCCCGGTGGATCAAGACATCGATGCGGGATTCGCCGATGTCGAAGAGCCAGCGGGCTTCCACCACTTCCAGTCCTTTGTTCATCAGGGTGGCCGAGTCGATCGTAATTTTCGAGCCCATTTTCCAGTTCGGATGCTGAAGCGCCCGCTCCGGTGTCACGTCTTGCAGCTGTGCTTTGGTCAGTGTCCAGAGGGCGCCGCCGGAGGCCGTCAAGATCAGCCGCCGAACGTCTTCGAGCCGATGGCCTTCGAGAGACTGAAAAATCGCGCTATGCTCACTGTCGACGGGGAAGATCCGGACGCCGTGCTTGCGCGCCTCTTCCTGCATCAACTTGCCTGCCATGACCATGGGTTCTTTGTTGGCCAGAGCGATGTGTTTGCCGCTGCGAATCGCGGCCAGAGTCGGGAGGAGTCCGGCTGCTCCTACAATGGCTGAAATCACGAGTTCAGCTCCCGGCATGGCGGCCACCTGAGCGATGCCTTCCTCGCCGGCCAGAATTTCCACCGGAAGACCGGCGCATCGTGTTCGGAGCGCCGCGGCGGAGGATTCCGTGGAGACGGCGACGACTTGGGGATTGAACGCACGGATTTGCGCTTCGAGTTTTTCGACGTTGCCGCCTGCCGTCAGTCCGACGACTCGAAAGTCCTCCGGGAACCGCTGGACGATATCGAGGGTATTGGTTCCGATCGATCCGGTCGAGCCCAGGATAATGATGGACTTCATATCCTCTCCTCTTTCATAGAGATGGTGAGATACCGCGAACCCAGATCACATAGTAGTAGAAGGTGGGGGCGGTGAACAAGAGACTATCGAGCCGGTCCAGCATACCACCATGGCCGGGCAAAATGCTTCCCGAGTCTTTGACTCCCACGCGACGCTTGATCATTGATTCCCAGAGATCGCCGAATAGGCCCGCTACGGTCAGAAGCAGACCGAGAATGAGGGCATCGACCAGCGAGAGCTGCGGCACGAACCAGGCGCAGGCAGCCAGGGCTGCGCCGACAGCCAGGATAAGGCCGCCGCCGACCCCTTCAATGGTTTTCTTCGGACTCACCGAGGGCGCCAGCAGATGTTTGCCCCACAGTGTCCCGGCATAATAGGCGCCGGTGTCTGCCGCCCAGGTGACAATGGCCACGAAGAGGACAAACAACTCGCCCGCCGGCAATGCACGAGTTGACACGATCGTACTCAATGTGAACCCCACGTACAACACCCCGAATGCTGTAATAGCCAGATCTTTCAGCCGGCGTTCGAATGGCCCGGGTGAGAGCAACATGGCGGCTGGCAGGGCCAGTGCGGTCAGAGCCAGAATCTCCATCAAGTCGAAGGGCATATGTTGCCTGGCCAGCACCAGAGACGAGATGATCAGGCCTGCACCGACGAGCAGATGGTTCGGGCGGGATTGAAAACAGATCCGGTACAGCTCCATCAACGCCAAGAATCCGCCGGCCATGAGGAGCAGCGTCAGGCACCAGGGGGGAAGATAGCGGATAATTATGTACACCCCTGGAATGAGGAGGGCCGCGGTATAGACGCGCCGGAGATCAAATCGTCGGGTGCCGGCCGATGGTGTGGTCACAAGTGGTCTGGCTGTGTGGTGGTGTCGGTGGCAGACGAGGGTCTCACGAGGATTACGACGGCATGGCGCTCAAGACCCGGCCGAATCGGCGCTCACGCTTTTGATACTCCAGCAACGCCATCAAGAACTCGCGCCGGCGGAAGTCCGGCCATAATGTCGGAGTGAAGCAGAGTTCCGTATAGGCCAGTTGCCAGAGCAGGAAATTGCTGATTCGCGTTTCTCCACTGGTCCGAATGAGCAAATCCGGATCAGGCAGCGGATGTGTATACAGGTGTTGCTGGAGTAGGGCTTCATCGATCTGGTCCGTCTCGATCGTCCCGGACTGGACATCGGCCAGCAGCCCTCGAACTGCATCGACGATTTCCGCGCGGCCCCCATAGCTCAAGGCGACGGTGAGTACCATTTTGTCGAGGTGTGCGGTGTCTTGTTCGGTGGTGCGCACCCAATGTTGGGCTGATTCTGGAAGCAGTTCGAGGCGCCCGATGGCCCGGAAGCGGACCTGTTGCTCGATGAGGCTGGCTCGTTCAGTGGAAAGATAGTGTTCCAGGAGGCCCATCAGCGCGCTGATTTCCTGGGTGGGCCGATTCCAATTCTCCTGTGAAAACGCGTAGATCGTCAAGGCCTGGATGCCGAGTTCCAGGCATTGCGAGATCATGTCCCTGACGGAGTTGATGCCCTCGCGATGGCCCGCAATGCGGGGAAGGCCTCGGAGTTCAGCCCACCGTCCGTTGCCGTCCATAATGACGGCGACATGCTTCGGCAAGAGTTCCGGCTCCAACTTAGCAGTTAATTCGCGTTCTGAGAGCTGGTCGAAGGTCAAGGCTGACTGGTGTGCCATGGAATTGTGACAATACTCCTCACAGCATAGAGAAGATTGAGTGGAGTGAGAGAAGTCTACTGTCGGGGGTGCCGAATGTCAAACAATTCAGGAGAAATACGTGAAGAGGGCAGAAAATTGGAATCCGTTGCATTGCGGCTGCGGAAATGAATGGGCTATACTTCTCGCTCGCACGACCTTTGGAGAAAGAGTGGAACGATGACGAATCAGGTCCAATTGGCTACGTTCGGTGTCACGGAACTCGAAGCCCAGCACGCACTCGACCGGCTCAGTGTCCGGGATGTCGATTATGCGGATTTGTACTTCGAGTCGCGGGTCTCGGAGTCGGTGTCGATGGAAGAGGGCCTTGTCAAACGCGTGTCCAAGAGTATTTCTCAAGGCGTCGGGGTGCGCGCGACCGCGGGGGAAAAAACCGGGTTTGCATACTCGGACGAACTGACGAAGAAAGATTTGGAGATTGCGGCGGATACGGCGCGGTACATCGCCAATTCTCCCAAGGAGGATCGGGCGGTCCCGGCGCCCACGCAGACACGGCCGACGAGAGATCTGTACCCGGTGGAACGGGCCCAGGCCGAAGCGGCCACCCCTGAGCGAGTGGCCCTGTTGAACGAGATCGATGCCGAAGCCAGGCGGTACGACCCCCGCATCAAGAATGTCATGGCTTCCTTCAATACCGAATACAAAGTTGTGGCGGTGGCGACATCAGATGGTACCCTTGTCGGCGATGTGCAGCCGCTCTCTCGCTTGCAAATCACCTGCATTGCCGAGGAGAACGGCAATCGCCAGGTCGGGAGTTACGGCGGAGGCGGACGAGTCGGCTTCGAATGGTATCGTGAGGGGAGCCGCCATCTGGATTATGCGCGGGAAGCCGCGCGCGAAGCGATTTTGAATCTGTCTGCCGTCGATGCTCCGGCCGGCGTCATGCCGGTGGTGTTAGCCGGGGGGTGGCCCGGCATTCTGCTGCATGAAGCGATCGGTCATGGGCTGGAGGCGGATTTCAACCGAAAGAAGACATCGGCCTTTTCAAGCTTGATCGGGAAGCGCGTGGCTTCCGATGTCTGCACGATTGTGGACGACGGAACATTGCCGTTCCGCCGCGGGTCGTTGAATATGGATGATGAGGGTACGCCCACTGGGTGCACGACACTGATCGAGAAGGGCATCCTCCGCGGGTATATTACCGACAAGCTGAACGCGCGCCTTATGGGTATCGCCCTCACGGGCAATGGCCGTCGCGAGAGTTATCAAAGCGTAGTCCTGCCGCGCATGACGAACACCTTCATGCTGGCCGGCGAGTCGGACCCCCAGGACATTATCCGTTCAGTCAAAAAAGGGCTCTATGCCGTGTCTTTCGGCGGCGGGCAGGTCGATATTACCAACGGGAAGTTTGTGTTTTCTGCCAGCGAAGCCTATCTGATCGAAGACGGCAAGATCACGAAGCCGGTGAAGGGGGCCACGCTGATCGGAAACGGGCCGGAAATCCTGACCAAGGTCTCGATGGTCGGGCACGATCTGAAACTCGACAACGGGATCGGTACCTGTGGAAAAGATGGCCAGTCGGTGCCGGTCGGGGTCGGTCTGCCGACTCTCAAGATCGACGAAATTACAGTCGGTGGAACCCAGGGCTAGAATCAGTCATTGGTCAATCGTCAAGAGCCCGCCGTGTGGGCGTCAGTGGCTGTGAAAGGATACCGTGCTTCAAAAGCAAACATCGATACGTTCCGCAGAAGCATCTCACGGCACCTATGACCAGCTGGCGTCGGATGTGCTGGCCCGCGCAAAGGACTGCGGGGCAACCGAAGCCGATATCGTGGTGGCCGACGGCGAGACCTTCTCGGTGCAAGTGCGTGTAGGGGCCGTCGATCGTTTGACCAAGGCGAGAGAAAAGCGGATGGGCTTGCGCGTGTTCGTCGGAAAACGCTCGGCCACAACCTCGACCTCCGATTTTTCAAAAGAATCGCTCGAACGGCTCGTGTCTGAAACCTGTACGCTGGCGAAGGCTGTGGTCGAGGATCAGGTGTCCGGGTTGCCCGATGCGGTGCAGATGGCGCGCGATTGGCCGGACCTTGATCTCTATGACGACACGACTCTCGGCACAGAAACTCAAATCGAGTGGGCCAAACGAGGCGAGGCCGCGGCGTTTGCCGCCGATCCGCGCGTGACGAATTCCGAAGGCGCCGAGTTCGATTCGTCGTCCGGCCGGGTGGTGCTCGCCAACAGCCACGGCTTTGTCGGGTCGTACAAGAGTTCCAGTTATTCTCTGTCGGTCTCGCCGATTGCGACCGATCCTGGGACAGGCGCGATGCAGCGGGATGCCTGGTATGAAGTGCAGCGCAAGTTTTCGCGGCTGGCGTCGGCGGAATCGATCGGGCAGGAAGCGACGAAGCGGGCGGTTCGCCGGCTGGGCGCCCGCAAGGTGGCGACGAAGCGTGTGCCGGTGGTGTTCGATCAAGAGACGGCCGGCAGCCTGCTGGCGAATCTCTGCAGCGCCGTCTCCGGCTATGGCCTCTATAAGCGGGCCTCGTTTTTGCTCGATCAACTGGGCCAGACGATCGCCTCCGACCTGATCACCGTGTACGATGATGGCCGGATGGCGGGAGGGCTGGGGTCCCGCCCGTTTGACGGCGAAGGATTGGCCACCCGCAAGAATACGATCGTCGAACGGGGTGTGCTGAAGAGCTACCTGCTCGACACCTATTCTGGAAAGAAGCTTGGTTTATCCTCAACGGGGAATGCTGCACGGAGCGTGGGCGAGAGTCCTTCCGTCGGCCCCACCAACTTTTATCTCGTTCCCGGAGTGAAGAGTCCGCAAGACATCATCGGTTCGGTGAAGGAAGGACTCTACGTGACCGACTTGATCGGGTTTGGGATCAACATGGTGACTGGCGACTATTCGCGGGGGGCCTGCGGGTTCTGGATCGAAAACGGGGAGTTGATCTACCCGGTGGAAGAAATCACGATTGCCGGCAATCTGAAAGAGATGTTCAAGCACATTGAAATGGTCGGCAGTGACCTGGTATTCCGCGGCCGCATTGCCAGTCCGACGGTCAAAATTACGGAAATGATGGTAGCCGGAAACTGAGAGCTGATGGCGCCGAGAAAGCGAAGAGTGCTTTCTGCATTTGCTATACGCTATCAGCCATACGCTCTTATCCGAACGAGGTGACCCATGGCTGAATCGATCAGAGAAATCACAGTCCAGTACCCGAGCGGCAACGTCACGATGAAGGCGTTCGTTGCAGCGCCACAGACTAAAGAGAAGCGGCCCGCTGTCATTGTCATCCAGGAGTGGTGGGGGCTCACTGACCACATCAGGGACATCGCCAGACGGTATGCAGCCGAAGGCTATGTGGCGATTGCGCCGGACCTGTACTCGCGGCTGGGCCATGCGCTCACGACGGACGCCGGCGAAGCGGGAAAACTGATGAACACTCTCAAGCAAGAGGACGGGCTCGCCGACTTGAACGCGACCGTGGCCTATCTCACATCGGTTCCGGAAGTCGATGGGGCGCGGATCGGCGTGACGGGCTTTTGCATGGGGGGCTCCTACGCACTCATGCTGCCCTGTGTGAATCCTGCGATCAAAGCGGCGGTTCCCTTTTATGGCCAGGTTCCGAATCCTGACGCGCCACTCCAGAAGCTATCGGCGCCGGTGCTCTATCTCTATGGAGAGGACGACGGGTGGATTACGAAGGCCGATGTACAGCGGCTGGCGGCGGCGCTGAAGAAATACAACAAGCCCGGCGAGATCAAAACCTATCCCGGTGCCCCGCATGCGTTCTTCCGTGATAATGATCCGTCCGTTTATCGGCCCGAGGCGGCCAAAGATGCATGGGGCAGGACCAAAGCCTTCTTCAAACAACATCTCGGCTGATGAACATGACCTCGAGCGTCCTTCTCAGTCGTTCGTCTATCTGCGGCCTCGCCGGAATGCCATGTTGATCGGCCTCGCAAATCGAGTGTAGCTACACAAGGAATCCATCATGCCGCTGAATGCCGAGTTGGGAAAGAAGATGCTCCAGCTGATTACGTCGCGCTACGACGATCGGCAGTGGCGGAAACGTATCGAAAAGACGCTCGGTCTGCCGCAATCCGGAGTCACCGATCCGATCCAGCAGCAGATCTTCATGTACCTCAAGCTCGGACTGAAGGCCTATAAGTCCCGCCGGGCCGATCCGGACTCCTGGATCATCGGCGGCTATGCGACCAAGGAAGTCATCGACCGCGCCAAGTTCCAGCCCCAGCTCGTCGGTTCGACGGTCAAGAAAGAAGACGTGGCGTTTTTAGGAACCGATCCCGGCCAGGAGGTCACAGAATCCTGGTGGGATGAGATGCTGGTGCAATGGTTCGATGTGCCGGAAGAAGAAAAGCCCGCCGAGGAAGCAGGCGGCAAGGCCGCGGATTCAGATCCCTCTTCGACGGTTCAGTCGAAAGCGTAGATAGCTGGCTTTGCAAGTCAGGGGGCTGAAGCTATAATAGCTATCATGGATTCTACGAAATACATCTACTGGCAGGACAACAATCAGTGGCTTGGCTACCTACAAGAGTATCCCGATTACTGGACGCAAGGGGAGTCACTGGAAGACCTCCAGGCCAATCTTCGTGATCTCTTCCGCGATCTCACGAGCGGTGAAATACCAGGCGTACGCAAACTCGCAGAGCTGACGCTTCGGTGAAGCGCAAAGACCTCATTCGTCAGCTTGAAACCAGCGGATGTGTGCTTGTTCGCCACGGCGGAAAGCACGACTGGTATCACAACCCTGTCACGAAAATTTCCCAGCCGGTCCCCCGTCACACCGAAATCAACGAACACCTTGCGAAACGCATTCTGAAGATGTTGGCGAATCCATAAGCTGGTTAGCGTCAAGCCCGCGGACTCAGATTCCTCATCCACCGTCCATCAGCCATTGGTGCTAGCAGGCTGTTGACAAACGAGCCTTTTGAA
>FRDC01000911.1_pt1 | contig 29974 bp, 31 predicted proteins | sample 1106171 | NCBI WGS metagenome assembly FRDC01 (sample SAMEA3930566, study PRJEB13176) | freshwater metagenome | biome: Drinking water system; feature: drinking water; material: water | place: Singapore | collected 2014-12-20 | reverse complement strand
CCGATCCAGCGCACCTGCGCGGCCGCCGACCGCACCGGCCATGCGATGCTGCACACGCTCTATGGCCAGTCGGTGAAGCAAAACGCGAAATTCTTCATCGAATATTTCGCGCTCGACCTCATCATGGACGATGAAGGCGCGTGCCGCGGCCTGATGGCCTGGCGCCTCGACGACGGTTCGATCCACCGGTTCAACGCGAAAATGGTTGTGTTGGCGACGGGGGGCTATGGCCGCGTCTATTTCTCCTGCACCTCCGCTCACACTTGCACCGGCGACGGCAACGCGATGGCGCTGCGGGCGGGGCTGCCGTTGCAGGATATGGAATTCGTTCAGTTCCATCCGACCGGCATTTACGGGGCCGGCGTTCTCATCACCGAAGGCGTGCGCGGCGAGGGCGGCTATCTCACCAATTCCGAGGGCGAGCGATTCATGGAACGCTACGCTCCGTCGGCGAAAGATCTCGCAAGCCGCGACGTCGTCTCGCGCGCGATGACGATCGAAGTGCGCGAAGGCCGCGGAGTCGGCGCGCACAAGGATCACATTCATCTCAATCTAAATCATCTGGATCCTAAGATCATTCATGAGCGCCTGCCTGGCATTTCGGAATCGGCGCGCGTCTTTGCAGGCGTCGACGTGACCAAGGCGCCAATCCCCGTGCAGCCGACCGTGCATTACAACATGGGCGGTATACCGACGAATTATCACGGCGAAGTCGTGACGAAGCGCGGCGAGAACCCCGACGCCGTTGTCCCCGGCCTGATGGCGATCGGCGAGGCTGCCTGCGTTTCCGTGCACGGCGCCAACCGCCTCGGCTCCAATTCCCTCATCGACCTCGTCGTGTTCGGTCGCGCGGCCGGCCTTCGCTGCGGCGAAGTCGTCAAGGCCGGCGAGCCGACGCGTCCCCTACCTAAGAACGCCGGCGATGAAGCGCTCGCCCGGCTCGACCGCTTCCGCTACGCGAAGGGCTCGACCCCGACGGCGAAGCTTCGCCTCGAGATGCAAAAGGTCATGCAATCGAACTGCGCCGTGTTCCGGACCGGCGACGTCCTGGAGGAGGGGCGGGAGAAGATCGCTCATGTCTATCGCGGTCTTCCCGACATCGGCGTTTCCGATCGCACAATGGTCTGGAACACTGACCTCGTTGAAACCTTGGAGTTCGATAATCTCATCGCTCAGGCGGTGGTCACGATGGAATCAGCCGCCAACCGCAAGGAGAGCCGCGGCGCGCATGCGCGCGAGGATTTCCCAAATCGCGACGACGAAAACTGGATGAAGCACACGGCGGCCTGGTTTCAGAACGGCAAGGTTACGATCGATTACCGACCCGTTCACGCCTATACGCTGACTTCCGAGATTGACTACATCGCGCCCAAGAAGCGGGTGTATTAACGGCGGCGCTCCCCAGCGATCGGGTGCTGCGTGGATCGCAAATTCGCCGGCGCTGCGTCGACACAAGGCTGTTGCGTGTGCGCAGCGCGCAGGGAAAACTGTCTCATCGGCTGGGCCTTGGTTTTGCGCTGTGCGGGTGCGTCATGCTATCGCGCCTCCGATGGGGATCTTTGATCATTCGAAATCGGGCGCAAGTCGGGTATGGGCCGCTGTCCAGCGGGCCCTCGGAAAATTCGCCGCCATCTTCACCTTCCCGGTTGCAATTCTGGTTGCGCTGATAGGGCAGTTTGCGCTTGGCTCTCTTGTCATGGCGGTCAGCCCGCCGGTGGAACCGGGCGCTTCGGTGAAGCTGGACGGCGCGCTTTGGGCGCAGGCGATCATGTTGGTCGCGCAGGGCGCCGCGCTCATCGTCGCGATCTCCCGTAAGCGATTGCGGGCGTCGCGCGTCTATTTGGCGCTCGTCGCTTTCGTCTGGGCGATCGCATCAATGCTGCTGATCTACGTCGCCTTCGAATGTGATCTTGGCGGCATGTGCCTTTGAGGTCCGCGCCGGTGCTCGAGATCTCCTCGGACGGCATGGTCGCCCAGCTGGCGCCAGCGCTCGGCGGATCAATTCTGGCTGTTAGTGACGCCGATGGCCCGCTTCTTCGAGCCGGCGCGGCGAGGGACGTCGCGCATGACCCGCGCGCCGCCGCCGCCTTCCCCTGCATTCCCTGGTTCGGGCGGCTCGATCCAGATTTCACTGCTCTCGGGCGCAAGGCATTGCTGTCGGCGACCTTGCCAGACGCATCACCGCTGCCGCTGCATGGCGACGGCTGGATGATGCCCTGGAAGGTAAAAGCGCACGCGCGCGATCGTCTGACTTGCCAGCTTTCCGTGCCGCGTTCGCCTAGCGGATTTCCCTTCGCCTATGAGGCGGAGCAGGAGTTCCACATCGACGGGCGCGCACTCCACATCGTTTTGCTCCTGCGGAATGCTGATTCAGTTTCGATGCCTGCAGGGCTCGGCCTGCATCCCTATTTCGTCCGGCGGCCCTCGACGGGTGTCGCCTTTTCAGCGACCGGAATGTGGTCGCCACCGATTCATGGCCCGGGATCGCTCGGCGACCTGCCGTCTGCGCTTGGCGCCGGCGCAGCCGCGTCATTACCGGACACGACGCTCGATCACTCCTTCACGGGATTTTCCGGCACGGCGCTCATTGCCGACGACGCAAGAGCCGTCCGGTTGAGTTCGGATGCGCCCATCCTGCACGTCTATGCGCCCGCAGGGGAAGAGTTTTTCTGTCTTGAACCGGTGACGCATTTGCCGGGCGATTTCTCCGGTCGTTCCGCCGAAGGTGCTGCCGCAATTCTCGCCCCCGGCGAACGCATGTCGATCAGGCTTGTCATCGACCGCCCGTTTTGATCCATTTCCGATCGCCGCAGCCGCAGAGCCCATGTCCGCTGCGCCAGGAGACCGCCGATGAGCTATGCCTGCTTCACGGTTTCGCTCGAAGCGAACATCGCCCATATCCGGCTCAACCGCCCGGAAAAGGCGAATTCGATGATTCCGGAATTCTGGCGTGAATTTCCGGACGCGGTGGACAGGATTTCTTCCGAGGCCTCGGCGCGCGTCATCGTCATTTCGGCGGAGGGGAAGCACTTCACCGCCGGCATGGACATTTCGGTCTTTATGTCGGGCGCGCTGGATGGGGAGTCTGCGAACGCGCATGTCTCGGCGGAAGCGTTCCGGCACAAGGTCCGTATGCTGCAGAATACGTTCTCGTGTCTTGAACGTGCGCGCCAGCCGGTGCTCGCCGCCGTCCAAGGCGGGGCGATCGGAGCCGGCGTCGATCTCGCCACGGCCTGCGACTGCCGCTATGCGAGCGCCGACGCATTCTTTTGCGTGCAGGAAACAGCGATCGGCATGACCGCAGATGTCGGAACCTTTCCAAGACTGGTTAGGATCATTCCGGAGGGCTGGGCGCGCCAGATGGCCTACACCGGCGAACGCCTTCCGGCGGCGAAAGCCAGGGAAATCGGCCTGGTCAACGAGGTCTTTCCGGACGCCGAAGCGCTGCTTGAAGGCGTGATGGGCGTCGCGCGCCAGATCGCTGCGCATTCGCCGCTCGCCGTCACTGGCTGCAAGGCGATGGCGAATTATGCGCGCGACCATTCGACGGCGGACGCGCTCGATTATATAGCGCTCTGGAACGCTGCAATGCTGCGGCCCGAAGACATCCGGGAAGCCTATATGGCGAAGTCGGAAAAGCGGGCGCCGGCTTTCGATCCTTTGAAGAAGCTCCCTCAATCAATCTGAGAGGCGACAAGGCGAACGGTCGGATTAAGGCTCGTTTAGGATTGCGTCCCCTAGAAACGTGTGTCGGGGGGAGCCTGGCCGCCAATGGTCACCGTGCTCGAAGTCTATTCGGTTGCGTTGCTCATCGTCTCTTTGGCGATGTTCGTCATTCGTTATATGCGCGAAGAGCCGCCAGTGGCGCCTTACCTTGTCATCGCCTCGACCTGTGCGGTCGTTAATTTCCTCGGAGCTGAAGGAGGCGGCGCGGGCGCGCTGATGCTGCTCGTCGCAGCCTCTTTCCTTTTCCTCGGATGCCTTCTTTATCCGCGGGTCCGGACCATGCGCGCGAGCAAGGCGTCCGCGGAGTAGCCTGCGACCGAGTTTCGCAGCCCCGCGACCGCGTTCCTCGCGGGAGCGCCTTTGCAGCGGCGCATCGCTGATATATCTGCCTTCAATAAGCGAAGGGGTCAAAGGCCCCGACCAAGACGACGAGGTAAGGCGATGGTGCAGCTAACCCTTCCGAGGAACTCAAGGATCAGCGGAAAGGGAAAGACCCATCGCGCGGCCGCCGGCGCTGCAACACGCACCTTCAAGATCTATCGCTACGATCCTGCAAGCCCCGACAACCCGCGCATCGACACCTATGAGATTGACGCCTCATCGGTATCGATGGTCCTCGACGCGCTCTTGAAGATCAAGAACGAGGTCGATCCGACGCTCGCTTTCCGCCGCTCTTGCCGAGAGGGCGTTTGCGGCTCATGCGCGATGAATATCAATGGCGCCAACACGCTCGCCTGCACCAAGGGAATGGACGAATGCGGTTCGGGCGATATAGCGATTTATCCGCTTCCCCATCAGCCGGTGATAAAGGACCTTGTCACGGATCTCTCGAACTTTTTCCGTCAGCACGCCTATGTCGAACCTTTCCTTCAGGCGGAGAGCGACGGAAGCGGCAAGGAGTTTCTTCAGTCGCCGGACGAGAGAAAAAAGCTCGACGGGCTGTACGAGTGCATTCTCTGCGCATGCTGCTCGACGTCTTGCCCATCTTACTGGTGGAATGGCGACAAGAACGGCGAAGAGGAATATCTCGGTCCCGCAGCGCTTCTCCAGGCCTATCGCTGGCTCTCCGACAGCCGTGACGAAAAAACGAACGAGCGGCTCGACAAGCTCGAAGATGAGTTCAAGCTCTATCGCTGCCACACGATCATGAACTGCGCCCAGGTCTGCCCAAAGGGGTTAAACCCTGCGAAGGCCATCGCCGAAATCAAGAAGATGATGGTCACCCGGCCGGCCAAGGCTCCGGCGTAAGCTTTGACTTCCGGCAGTTGGCGGACGCCAGTCGAGGCTGACGCCAGCGCTTGTTGCAATCAGTGCGGGCATCGGCAGCGTCGGCCCGCCGTTGAGGCGAAGGCGCCGACGGCGATGAGAAAGACGCCGAAGGCGAGAAGCCTTGAGGCCGCCGAAACGTCCGCGCCTGCGGCGAAGGCTGCAGCGGGAAACAGCTGAATGATGAGCGCCAGCGCGCAGGCGAAAAGTCCGGCGGCGTTCAAATGACCTGTCGTCATGATAGGGATCCTTCGATAGAATTCGAGCTTTTCTCGATGACGCGCGAAAAGGGCGTCAGCAGGGAGGGAATGCGGCGTTGACGGGACGCGTCCTCATCATCGCAGGGTCCGATCCGTCGGGCGGCGCTGGCGTGCAGGCCGACATCAAGGCCGTCACCGCGCTCGGCGGCTATGCGGCGGCTGCGATCACCGCGCTCACTGTTCAGAACACGCTTGGCGTCAGCGCCGTCCACCCCATAGATCCCGGCGTGATCGCGGCGCAGATCGCCGCCGTGCTTGACGATGTCGGCGCGGACGCCATCAAGATCGGCATGATCGGCGACCATGCGGCGGGCGTTGCGATCGCCGACGCGATCGCCTTCCACGCGAGTGCGACGCCGGTTGTAGTCGATCCCGTGCTCGCAGCGACGTCGGGGGATGCGCTCGCAGGCGATGGCGTCCCGGGCCTTATTCTCGAACGGATTGCGCCGCTTGCCGCCGTCATCACGCCCAACGCTGACGAAGCGAGCATCCTGACGGGGCTCGAGATCCGTTCCTCCGCCGACCTCGTCGCGGCCGGCGAGGTGTTGCTGCGCCGCGGCGCCACGGCGGCGCTCGTCAAGGGCGGCCATCTCGAAGGCGACATTGTCGAGGATGCGCTCGTCACTCAGGCGGGCGCGGAGATCTTTCGTAACCGCCGCATCGGCGTTCGAGAGCTTCACGGCACCGGCTGCACCCTTGCTTCGGCCGTGGCCACGGGCCTGGCGCAAGGAATGACGCTGCGTGCAGCGGTCAGTCGCGCGATCGACTATGTCCAGGGTGCGATCCGCCATGCGCCAAGCTTCGGCGCCGGGGCGAGCCCGCTCGATCATGCGTGGATGACCAGAGTTGGCGCCGACTGACGGGCGCCTTCGAATTTCTAAATTGCCGCGGGCTGTCTTCGCGTTTAGGTCTCCGCCGGAGGAGACTGAACCTTCGGGCGCAGATCCGCCTGGTCTGAAGCTCCAGAGTCTTTTGCGCTCATGTCGGCGCGCAAAGCGCCCGCGGACCGTTTTCCACGACGATCGAGGAGGCCAGAGTGACCCGCTACGAATATGAAGTGTTCGACGTCTTCACGGACAGGAAGTTCGCCGGCAATCCGCTGGCGGTTGTCATGGATGCGCGCGGCCTTTCGACCGAAGCGATGCAGACGATCACACGTGAGTTCAACCTCTCGGAGACGACGTTCGTTCTGCCGCCCGAGGACGCGCAGAACACAGCACGCGTTCGCATTTTCACGCTCAGCTATGAAATGCCGTTCGCCGGACATCCAACCGTCGGCACGGCGGTCGCGATCGCGCGGGCGAGGAAATTGTCAGGCGAGTTGCGGCTTGAACTCAACGCGGGATTGTTCCCGGTGCGCGTCGAGACAGACCGGCCGGCGCCCTTCGCCGAGTTCCGCAATCCGAACCTTCCCGCCGAACGGGGTCCGGCGCCGGACGCCGCCCTGATCGAAGCGGCGCTGTCGCTGCGGCAAGGCGCCGTAGATCGAGCCGCCCACCGCCCGCGCCTTGTCGGCGCAGGCGTCAATTTTGTTTTCGCCAAGGCGAGGCGAGCGACGCGGCCTTTCACGTCCGAATGTTCGCACCGCACGCCGGCATCCCTGAGGATCCGGCGACCGGAAGCGCTGCGGCGGCGCTTCCCGGCCAGATCGCTCTTGCGGGCGCGCTCGGCGACGGCGCGAAAACTTTCATCGTCGAGCAGGGCTTCGAGATGGGCCGCCCCAGCCGCATTCATGTCACGGTCGAGGCGAAGGGGGGCGCCGTCATGGGCGTTCGCGTCGGCGGCGAGGCTGTGCCGGTGATGAAGGGTCATCTGGACTTCTGAAGCGCTGCGGTGATGGGCGGCGGCGGCGCAAGCGGTCGGCGCTGGCTGACCGCGACGCCGGCGAAGATCAGGACCAGGGCGGCGAAGACGTTGATGCCAAGCCGCTCGCCGAACAAAACCGCGCCGGCCAACACGGCGAACAGCGGCACGATATAATTCGCCAGCGCCATGAAGGATGCGCCGGCGCGGCGAATGACGACGATGATGATGACGCTGGCGAGGGCGGTCGGCCCGATTCCAAGCGCGATGATGCTGAGAACGCTGCGCATCGACCATGACGCGGGTTCGATCGTCGTGAACAAGAGGCCTGGCGTGGCGAAAACCGCGCCCGCAAGAACGATGCCCGCCGAAAAGACGATGCGACGCGCCGGCGGCGCCCGCCGCGACATCACCGCCGAGGCTGCATAGAAAAGCGTTGCGAGAAGGAGGCCCGCCTCGGCGACGAGATCCGCCCCTGAAATTCCCTTGATCGCATCAGGACCCATCAGCACGAGAACGCCGGCGGCGGCGAGTGCGAATCCGGCGATCTTGGCCGCCGTCAGCCGTTCGTCTGCGAAGAGCGCCGCAAGAAGCAGCGTCCAGATAGGCATGAAGGCCATATAGACGCCGGCAAGGCCCGACGGCAGGAATTGCTGCGCCCACGGAAAGATGAGGAAGGGGATCGTGTATCCGACGATCCCGACAGCGGTCATCGATGCCCAAAGGCGATGAGGCCGCAGGCCGCCGTTCGTCCGTACAAGGAGCGGTGGAAAGCGCCGTCCCTTGAGTCGCATCGCGCCGTAAAGCGCGAAGGCGGCCACCCAGAGCCGTCCGATCGTCACGACCGCCGGCGGCGCCGTCTCGAGAGCCACGTGAATGAAAGTGAAAGACGAGCCGCCCATGGCGACGAGGCCGGCGAGCAGCGACCAGTCGAGCGGTCCGGCGGCGGCCGGGCCTTTCCACTTAACCGGGCTGGCGCGTGTCATTTGTCACCCGATCGGGAAGGCGAAGGTCGGAGCGGAAAATGCTCCGGGTAGCGATTTGTTGCAATGCAAAAATTCTGTTGACCGCGCCAGTGATTCTGTCCGAGAGTGCCTGTGGGCCACGCTTCCCCAACGAAGCGCGACCCATCTGTGAGGATGGGAGACATCGATGACGACGAAGCCGGGCGCCGTTCCTGCGCGCCCTTATTTTTCTTCCGGCCCCTGCGCCAAGCGCCCCGGCTGGTCCCCTGAAAATCTTGGGCGAGAGACGCTCGGCCGCTCGCACCGCGCAAAGGTTGGAAAATCGCGCCTGAAAGAGGCGATCGATCGGACGCGGGCGGTGCTCGAGGTTCCCGCCGACTATCGCATCGGCATCGTGCCGGCGTCGGACACCGGCGCCGTCGAAATGGCGATGTGGTCGATGCTGGGCGCAAGGCCCGTGACCATGCTCGCCTGGGAGAGTTTCGGCGAAGGCTGGGTGACGGATGTCGTGAAGCAGCTGAGGCTCGACGCTGCAGTCAAGACAGCGCCCTATGGCGCGCTTCCCGATCTTTTGACGGTCGATCGGGACAGCGACATCGTTTTCACCTGGAACGGCACGACGTCCGGCGTGCGCGTGCCGAACGCCGACTGGATCGCCGCGGACCGCAAGGGTCTGACGATCTGCGACGCAACCTCGGCTGCCTTCGCGCAGCCGCTCGACTGGAAGAAGCTCGATGTCGTCACCTTTTCCTTCCAGAAGGCGCTCGGCGGCGAGGGCGCCCACGGCGTCCTGATCCTTTCGCCGCGCGCCGTCGAACGGCTTGAAACCTACAAGCCGGCCTGGCCGCTGCCGAAGATCTTCCGGCTCACCAAGGGCGGCAAGCTTATCGAAGGGATCTTCGAGGGCGAGACGATCAACACGCCCTCGATGCTTGTCATCGAGGACTGGATCGACGCGCTCCGCTGGGGCGAACACGTCGGCGGCCTCAAGGAACTGATCCGCCGCGCCGATTCGAACCTTCATGCACTGACGCAATGGGTCGAGCGCACGTCTTGGGTCGATTTTCTCTGCGCCGATGCGCGCGCGCGCTCCAACACTTCCGTCTGCCTCCGCATCGTCGATCCTGCAGTCGCTTCGCTCGAAGAGGGAAAGCAACGCGCCTTCGTCAAGGACATGGAATCCCTGCTGGCGAAGGAAAAGGCGGCCTTTGACGTCGGCGGCTATCGCGACGCGCCGCCCGGCCTTCGCATCTGGTGCGGCGCGACGGTCGAGCGCGCCGACATCGAAGCGCTCTGCCCATGGCTCGATTGGGCGTTCGAGACGACGAAAGGGTGAAATGTCAAAGGCGAATGGCGGAGAGCCCTTCGCGCTGACGTTCCCCCAAAGAACATTCACGATCCCGCCAGTCACGGAATTTCTGAAATGCCAAAAGTCCTCATCTCCGACGAACTCTCCGAAACCGCCGTCAACATCTTCAAGGAACGCGGCGTCGACGTCACCTATGAGCCGAAGCTCGGCAAGGACAAGGATAAGCTCCTCTCCGTCATCGGGCTTTATGACGGCCTTGCGGTGCGCTCGACGACGAAAGCGACAGCGCCTGTCATCGCAGCCGGCAAGAAGCTGAAAGTGATCGGCCGCGCGGGGATCGGCGTCGATAATATCGACATCCCTGCGGCGACGGCGGCGGGTGTTGTCGTCATGAACACGCCTTATGGCAACGCCATCACCACGGCGGAGCATGCGATCGCGATGATGTTCGCGGCCGCGCGCCAGATCCCGCAGGCGAGTCAGTCGACGCATCTCGGCAAATGGGAAAAGTCGCGCTTCATGGGCGTCGAGCTGTTCGGCAAGACGCTCGGCGTCATCGGCTGCGGCAATATCGGCGGCATCGTCGCCGACCGGGCGGTCGCGCTCAAGATGCGGGTGATCGCCTTCGACCCCTATCTCACCGATGCGCGCGCAGTGGAACTCGGCGTCGAGAAAGTCGACCTCGACGCGCTGCTGGCGCGCGCCGACATCATCACCCTCCACACGCCGCTTACCGAGCAGACCAAGAACATCCTCTCGGCGAAAGCGCTCGGCAAGACGAAGAAGGGCGTCATCATCGTCAACTGCGCGCGTGGCGGGCTGCTCGATGAGGCGGCGTTGAAGGCCGGGCTCGACAGCGGGCATATCGCAGCCGCCGCGCTCGACGTTTTTGCGGCGGAACCGGCGACCGAGCATCCGCTGTTCGGGCATGAGCGTGTCGTCGCGACGCCGCATCTCGGCGCCTCGACCAATGAGGCGCAGGAAAACGTCGCGATCCAGATCGCTGAACAGATGGCCGATTATCTGATGCGCGGCGCGGTCACCAATGCGCTCAACATGCCGTCGATCACGGCGGAGGAAGCGCCGCGCCTCAAACCCTTCATTGCGCTCGCCGAAAACCTCGGGAAGTTCGCCGGCCAGCTCACCGAGACTAGCGTTAAGGCGATCGAGGTCGTTTATGCGGGCGGAGTCGCCCGGCTCAACACCCGACCGATGACGGCGGCGGCGGTCGCGGGCGTCCTGCGCCCGATGCTTGCGGAAGTGAATATCGTCAACGCCCCGCTGATTGCGAAGGAACGCGGCATCGCCATCGCCGAGACCTATCGGGACGACGCCGAGAATTTCGAAAGCGTCATAAGGTTGCGGATCGTCACGGAGCGGCAGGATCGCACGGTCTCCGGCGCGCTTTTCGGCCAGACACCGCGCATCGTCGAGATCAAGGAGGTCGAAATGGAGGCCTCGTTTGCGCCGCACATGCTCTATGTGACGAACGCCGACAAACCGGGCTTCATCGGCGCGTTGGGGCAAACGCTGGGAGCGGCGAATGTCAATATCGCGACGTTCAATCTCGGTCGTTCGGCCCCAGGCGCAGACGCCATCGCGCTCCTTGCGGTCGACGAGCCTGTGTCGGACGCCACGCTTGAGAAAGTGCGCGGCTTGCCAAACGTGAAGCAGGCGAAATCGTTGCGATTCTGACGGTTCCGTCTTCAACCGCCGATCATCCTTGCGCCGAGGATGATAAGCGCCGCCAAGGCCATCAGCAGCGGAGTGCGGTTGCGCGCTTTCAAGCGGCGTGCGGCGACGTGCGGCGGCAAGGGCGGCGCGTTCCACTCGGGAACTCGCGCGCCGGCGAGGAGGAGCACCCCCGGATCGCCGTCGACCACGCCGCGATCGACAAGCCCCGCCGGGGCTTGTGGCGCGATGGCGTTGGCGATTTTCGCAAAATAGGCCGGCAGCATGTCACGGTCGGCGCCGAGAAAGACGCGGCCGCCGTCCTTCAAAACGATCTCATAAGCGCGCTGCGTCGTGGTCACGCCGAGTGAGGAGAAGACCTCGACCCGCGTTTCAATTCCCTCGATATCAGGGATCGCCACCGACAGCTCCTCCCGCGCGCCAATAATGAATCCCCGGCGCCGCGGCAGGAAAGCGGTCAGCCGACCGGCGTATATCGTCGCTTTAAGGCGACAGCGCGCAATCGCGTCATGGGTGACGAATGCGGCGAGCGAGCCTGTCATCAAGGCGAGGCCGGCAAGCACGATCGCAGCTGCAGCCTGTGTCGTGAAAAGCGCGAGGGCGCCGGCGCCCGCGGCGATTGCAAGCGCGCCCAGAAGGACTGACACCGCCGCGACGCCGAGACGTTCGCCGAGAGGCGCCCGAAACTCGATCGGCGGGGGCACGGCGACGGACTGCTTCTCGTTCATTGTTGGCCCCTCGCGATGCGGCGCTTCCCACGGCGGTTCATGGGCGATGTCGCGGCCAGCGCGGAACGCGCTTGAGCAGGGCGGCATGGCGGTCGACCTGTCGCGCGCTTCATGCGAAGAACCGCCCGCGCCCGTCCCGGGGCGCTTGAACGGAGCAGGGCATGGGCGACGTCGCGGTCATCGGCGTGCAGTGGGGTGATGAGGGCAAGGGCAAGATCGTCGATTGGCTGTCGGCGCGCGCCGACATCGTCGTGCGCTTCCAGGGCGGCCACAATGCCGGCCACACGCTCGTCATCGACGGCGCGGTCTACAAGCTGTCGTTGCTCCCGTCCGGGGTCGTCCGCGGGGGCAAGCTCGGCGTCATCGGCCCGGGGGTTGTTGTCGATCCCTTCGCCCTCATCGCAGAGATCGAACGCCTGCGCGGGCAGGGGTTGAAAATCTCGCCCGAAAGCCTCGCCGTCGCCGACAACGCGACTCTTATCCTGCCCGTGCACGCCGAACTCGACGCGATGCGGGAAGCCGCCGTCGCCGGCGTCAAGATCGGCACGACGAAGCGCGGCATCGGTCCGGCTTATGAAGACCGGGCGGGGCGACGCGCCATTCGCGCCGTCGATCTCAATCACCCGGACACGCTCGCCGCAAAGGTCGAAAACCTCCTCGTTCACCATAACGCGCTCCGCCGGGGGTTTGGCGCGCCGGAAATCGACGCCGATGCGCTCGTCGCCAACCTTCTCGCCATCGCGCCCGAGGTCACGCCCTATGTCCGCCCCGTATGGCGGCTGCTTGACGAGGCGCGGAAAAGCCGAAAGCGCATCCTCTTCGAAGGCGCTCAAGGCGTGCTACTCGATGTCGATCACGGCACCTACCCTTATGTCACTTCGTCCAACACCGTCGCGGGACAGGCGGCGACGGGCTCCGGCATGGGGCCGCGCGCGGTCGGCTACGTGCTCGGCATCGTCAAGGCCTATACGACCCGCGTCGGCGAGGGCCCGTTCCCGACCGAGCTCACCGACGCGACCGGCGAAAAGATCGGCGCGCGGGGGGCTGAATTCGGCACGGTGACAGGCAGGAAGCGCCGCTGCGGCTGGTTCGACGCCGCGCTCGTCCGCCAGTCGCTTAAAGTGGCCGGCGTCGATGGCGTTGCGCTGACAAAGCTCGATGTGCTCGACACCTTTGAGACGCTGAAGGTCTGCGTCGGCTACGAGATCGACGGCGCGCGCTTCGACTATCTGCCTGCGGGTCTTGACGCGCAGCAACGCCTGAAGCCGGTTTATGAAACATTCGAGGGCTGGAAGGGGTCGACCGTCGGCGCGCGTTCCTGGGCGCAGCTTCCCGCAGAGGCGGTGAAATATGTCCGCCGCATCGAAGAGCTGATCGAAACCCCGGTCGCGCTTGTTTCGACCAGCCCCGAACGCGACGATGTCATCCTCATGCGCGATCCCTTTCAGGACTGAGCACGCGAGTCCGCCCGAGGCCCGCCCCGCCGCCGGGTTCAATCGTGAACCCGCGCCCGCTTGCAGCCGCGAGCGGATTGCAAGGGCGTCGATGTTGAAATCAGCCACGTCTTCGGGCTCCTTCATTTGCAAGGCGCAGTCTAAGGCCTCCCAAAGGGGGTGGGATAAGTAGGGGGATAAGGAGGGGGATAACTTTTCCGTCGACACAGAAATATCAGGCGGATCAAGGGTTTATTCAGTTGAATCCCTCATGGTTTACGGCAACCGCCGGTTGAGTCTGCAAAGGGTTTCATAACGTTTTTTGAGCGTTTTCCGGCCTCGCGCGGTCGCGGAGGCAAAAGTCGGGACCTGGGCCGGCCTACTCCCGGAGTAAATCCGTAGGCGGAGTTTTCGGCGCGGGCATGCCCAGATGCTTCCACGCGCTCGCCGACAACACGCGCCCGCGCGGGGTCCGCTGGATGAGGCCGCACTGGAGCAGGAAGGGCTCGACGACGTCCTCGACCGCATCGCGCGCCTCGGCGAGCGCGGCGGCGATCGTCTCGACGCCCACGGGACCGCCGCCGAAATGCTCCGCGATCAGACGAAGGTATCGCCGGTCCAGCGGGTCGAGGCCGAGATCGTCGATTTCAAGGCGCGCGAGCGCCGCGTCAGCGATGCGGGCGTCGATCAGCCCCGCGCCGTCGACGGTCGCGACGTCTCGCACGCGGCGGAGGAGCCTTCCCGCGACGCGCGGCGTGCCGCGAGACCGGCGCGCGATCTCCATCGCACCGTCCGAGGCCATTGCGGCGCTTAGCTTTGATGCGCCGCGCAGGATGATCTTCGTCAGGTCTTCAACCGCGTAGAAATCAAGCCGCACCGGAATGCCGAAGCGGTCGAGCAGGGGCTTGGCGAGGAGGCCCGAGCGCGTCGTCGCGCCGATGAGCGTGAAGCGCGGCAGGTCGATCTTGACCGATCGCGCGGCCGGCCCTTCGCCGATCATCAGGTCAAGCCGGTAATCCTCCATCGCTGGATAGAGAACTTCCTCAACCGCGGGAGAGAGGCGGTGAATCTCGTCAATGAAAAGAACGTCGCCCGGCTCGAGATTGGTGAGGAGCGCGGCAAGATCGCCGGGCCGTGTGATGACTGGCCCCGATGTCGAGCGGAAATTGACGCCAAGCTCGTTGGCGACGATCTGGGCCAGCGTCGTCTTGCCGAGCCCCGGCGGCCCATGGAACAGCACATGGTCGAGAGCCTCGGCCCGCGCCTTCGCCGCGCCGATGAAGATGCGAAGGTTTTCCTTCGCCTGCCCCTGGCCGACGAAATCGTGGAGATGCTTCGGGCGCAGCGCCGCGTCGGCGTCCTCCGATGCGACGGCGCCGTCGATCAAGCGACTATCCTTTTTGAGCGCGTCAGGCACACTCTTCCTCCCCCCTCTCCCGCTGGCGGGAGAGGGGCCGGGGGTGAGGGTGCAAGCCCAGCATCAAAGCCCGATCTCCCGCTGAACTAGGGCCAAAAGATAGTCCGTGTTCATCGCGGCGTCCGCAGAAACGCGCAAGACACGCCATCCTTCATTCCTGATAAGACGCTCACGTTCCGCGTCGTTGCGCGCAACGGAAGCCAGTCGATGAACGCCGCCGTCGATCTCAATCGCCAGATTGGCTTTTGTAATCGCAAAATCGACAATAAACCGGCCGATTTGATGTTGGCGCCGCACTGGGAATCCATGCGCGCGGAGACTGCGCAGGGCGCGCCATGCGCGTACTTCCGGAGCGTTTGCGCTCTGCCTGAGGCGGCGGGCGATACCTGTGTTCGGCCGGGGGTTCATGACGATTAGAGCGGGTGATTTTGCAGCCGGTCACCCTCACCCCCGGCCCCTCTCCCACCAGCGGGAGAGGGGAGGGGATCGAGCGCGCCGTCGATGAGGCGCTGTTCGGATGCCGCAATCACGCCGCCAGCTCCTTCAGCGCCCGCTTGATAAGGTCGGCGACATCGCCGTCGCCCGCGGCGTTGACCGCGCGGCGCGCCTCGACCCCGTCATAGCCGAGATTGACGAGGGCGGAGACGGCGTCCGCCTTCGCATTCGACCCCGACGCCTCGCCCGCCGCCATTTTCCGCGCAACGATCTTGAGGGCCGGCCCGCCCGCGCTCGCGAGCGCGCCGAGCTTTGACTGCAATTCCGTCGCGATACGCTGGGCGAGTTTCTTGCCGACGCCATGGGCGCGCGCGAGCGACGTCACGTCCTCGGCGGCGATCGCGTCATAAAGGTCGTCCGGCGGCAGGACCTGTAGCACGGCGAGCGCGTGTTTCGCGCCGACGCCCTGCACGCTGGTGAGGAGACGAAAGGCGCGCCGCTCGGCCTCGTTCTCGAAGCCGTAGAGGCGGATGAGGTCCTCGCGAACGATCGTCTCGATACTGAGCGTCGCGGCTTCTCCGACCGCGAGATGCGACAACAGGCGCCCGTGCGCATGGACCTCATAGCCGACGCCCATCACATCGATGAGGGCGGCGTCGGTATCGATAGCGGCGACGGTTCCTTTGAGGCGTCCGATCATGCGCTCACCTTCAGCTGCGCAGCGCCGCGGTGATGCGCATGACAGATGGCGACCGCAAGCGCATCCGCGGCGTCGGCGGCCTGTTCGCCGGATTGGGGCAGCAGGACGCGCACCATGGCGGCGACCTGGGCTTTTTCGGCGTGGCCGCGTCCGACGACCGTTTTCTTGATCGTGTTGGCGGCGTATTCCGCGACCGCGATCCCTGCGCGCGCAGGGGCGAGCAGCGCAACGCCGCGCGCTTCGCCGAGGACGAGCGCGTCGCGCGGGCTCGCGTTGACGAAAGTTTCCTCGACGGCGGCCTCGTCCGGCCGGTGGTCGGCGATCAGCGCGGCGAGTGCGTCATGGATGGCGGCGAGCCGGCCCGCGCGGGAAAGCGCGCGCTTCGGGCGCACGACGCCGGCGGCGACGAAGGAAAGCCGCGTGCCGGCGCAATCAATGAGACCCCAGCCGGTCGCGCCCGACCCTGGATCGACGCCCAAAATTCGAATCACCCCTGTCATGGGTGAAGGCTAGCCGCTTTGGAACAAAAGGGAAACTTCAGGGCGCCGTCGCGAACCCTATTCGCGAAGCGCGATCGGGCCTTTTGCCTGCCTGGCCAATGCCTCGCTGAGGCGCGCCGCCTGGGCCCGAATCGGGTCCGGCGTTTCCGGCGCGTTGGCGATGCGGGTTGCGAGGAGGGCTGCGGCCGGGATGTCTTTCGGACGCCCGTCGCCCTTTGATAGCGCGACGGCGTAAAGAAGCGCCGCCTGCGCGTCGCCGGCGTTCGCGCCGCGTTCGAACCAGTCGGCGGCGACGCCGTCGGCGTCTCCGCGATGCACGATGAGGCCCATGGCGGCATAGGCGGGGCGGTAGCCGCGCTCGGCAGCAAGGCGCATGAAGCGGGCTGCGGCGGCTGCGTCGATGCGCCCGAGCGCCGTTGAATCATAGATCAGCGCCAGATGATAGGCGGCCTCAGCGCTGCCCAGCGCGCTCGACGCGGCGAACTGCCTCGCCGCCCTCGCATTATCCTGCGGCACGCCGTCGCCGCGAAGGAAGGCAAGGCCGAGATAGAATAATCCGTCTGCGTCATTTTTCGCTGCGGCGCGTGCGAAGTGGTTGGCGGCGGCGATGCTGTCACGCCTGACGCCCTTGCCGTCGGCGAACATCCGGCCCAGCTGGACATCAGCCCTCGGATCGCCTTGCTGCGCGGCGAGGCGGAACCAGCCTGCGGCGCGTTCGTAATCCGGGTAGACGCCCCCGCCTTCATAGGCGAGGCGGCCGAGCGCGAGCTGCGCGTCGGCGTTTCCTTCGATCGCCGCGGCGCTGTAGTGCTCGAGCGCCATGCCGATGTCAGGCCTGACGCCGAGGCCGCGCTCATAAATGCGCCCGAGCGCAAAACTGGCGCGCGTGTCGCCCTTCGCCGCGAGCGGCTCGGCCAGCGATTTCGCCCGCACAGGATCGTTCGCGGCGAGCGCGGCAAAGACCGCATCAGTCCCCGTTAACGCTGTTTCGCCCGCGGCGGGCGCCGCGATGAAACAACAGGCGGCAAGAATGGCGAGAGCGGCGCGCATGAAGGCTCTGCTGGGGCGAAACACCCCTGAGGCGGAGCATCAATCATGCCGGGCCTTTTCGATCGCGGCGGCCAGGCGCGCGGCCGCGACAGCCGGGCCTTCAGGGGCGTTCCAGATCGCGCCAGAGACGGCGACGAAATCCGCCCCGGCCTTGATGAGCGGCGCGCAGTTCTCCGGCGTGATCCCGCCGATGGCGACGCAAGGGACCGTCGTCATCGCCGACCAGTCCTCGATCAGGGAAATGTCGGCGCGCGCTGGCGCTTCTTTCGTCCGTGTCGGGAAGAATGCGCCAAAGGCGACATAGTCGGCGCCCGCCTCGCCAGCTTCCATCGCGAGGTGAGAGGAAGCATGGCAGGTGACGCCTACGGTCATGTCGGGCCCCAGGATTTTCCGCGCCTCCGCATAACTTGCGTCCTGCTGTCCGATGTGAACGCCGTCAGCGCCGGCCCTCAACGCAAGATCCGGCCGGTCATTGATGAGGAAAGCGACGCCATGCGCGCGCGCGACGGGCAAAAGCGCCTTCGCCGCGGCGAGCACGGCGTCGTCGCTCGCCCCCTTCAGGCGCAGTTGCAGGCAGGCGACCGCCGCCGCTGAAAAGACTTCGTCAAGCGTGCGCGCGAAAGCGCCAAGGTCGGCGATCGTCGGCGGGGTGATGAGGTAGATCTGCGAGGCTGCGACCATCGCGCCCTCATAGACGCGGCGCGGACGGGAAATCTAGGCCGCCTGCGGGACGCCGCGGCCTTCCTCGCGCTCGGCCTGCGTCTGCTTCACTTTCGGGCGCAACACGGAATTCTTCAGGTCGCTCGGGATCGCGGCGTAGATCGCGGGCGTGAAGATGCCGAGGCGCTTGCGGACATCGGCGAGCGGCTCTTCCAGCATCGCTTCAACGTCGTGCTGGAGAAGGAAATCGACCGCATCGCCCATGCGCCGCGCTTCCGCCGCGGCTTTCAGCGCCGGGAACGACCAGCGCTCGAGCTTCAGTGCGAGAAGGCCCATGCGGATGATGAGCTTCAATCCTGGATTGCCGGTCTGGCGGCGCGTGAAGACGAGATTGCAGATTTCGCCGATCGGATCGCGCCCATAGCCGGTCAGCACATGCCAGAGATCATGGTTGATCTCGAGATGGCGGAAGGCGCGCGCAAACGCCTTGAGTTCGGGATAGTCCATCAGGCCGACGCCCGCCTCGTCGGCCGCCTCGATGAGGCCCTGCGGCGTCAGTCCTTCCGCCTCCATGAAATCGACATAAGCGCGCCCGACCGTGCCCGGCGCCATGGCGCGCAGACGCGCAAAGTCGCCGAGGATCTTTTCGATCTCCACCGGCTCGGTGACGACGCGCCGCCCATAGGGCGTGGCGACGAAGCGCTTGAACAGGCGCCGCGCTGAATCGCGCGAAAGCGCCGTGACGACCTCGAAGACCTGCCGCGTGTCTTCCTTGTTGGCGATGAGCTTCAGCGACGAAACGAGCGCATGGAACGGGCGGTATTTCGCCGCCGGTGGCGTCGCAAATCCATCGACATCAACGAAATCTTCCGGGCGGAGTTCAAAGCGGACGGGTGGCATCTGCAGGGTCCTTCGGAACGACATTGAGGCTGTTTCCGGTCTTATTACACTAACCAGTTTACTTTTAGATAAAGCCGGTTTCTCGGGTCTTCAAGGGGCGCCGGCGCTTTCGCGCGCCCCTTTGGGGCGCAGGCGGCGGCAGGCGGTCCGGAAAGCCGAACGGATACGCCTTGCCGCCACCGCCTGCAGGCGGTTTTCGCGGTCAGCGGCCGGGTCGATGGCGAGGCCGACGGTCGCGACCTTCCCCGCCTCGTCGACCGAGTGGACGATGAGGTCGATGTCGCCGATCGACAGCCGGTCGCCGCGCTTCGGCGGGCTCGAATGCTGTGCCTCGATGAATGCGCCGATCTCGACGGCGGGATCGTCCGTGAACGGCTGAAGTCCGTACTCACGCGCGAGATCGCCGGCCTTCGTCTCGCGGCGCATGATGAAGTCGCCGTAAATGTCGGGATCGTCGCTCTCGCTCGCCCGCGCATAGATACGGTCGAGGCTCTCGATCGCGCGCGGCCGGGCGAAGAGATAAACGTGATCGTCGGGCTTCAGGGCGCCGGCGCTGTGGATTGTGTGCATGACGCCGCCGCGCAGGATGAGAACTGGACGTGCCCACCGCGGGATGCGCTCGCCCCTTGCGACTGCGCTTGCCGGGTGGATGCGGTAGCCGAGAAGTTCGAGCTCGCCCTCGCCCGGCAATTCGAATTCGATGCGGTTGACGGCGCCGGATTCAGGCGCCGCCACCATATTGAGCACGCGCGCCGAAACGCCGATTGTCCAGCCTTGCACGATCAGCGAGGTGACGACCATCACAAAAATGATGTTGAAAAACATCTGCCCGCCCTCAACGCCGTTGAGGCCAGGCAGGATCGCCAGCATGATCGACACGGCGCCGCGCAAGCCGACCCAGCCGACGAACAGCTTCTCGCGCCATTTGAACCGGAAGGGCGCAAGGCACAGCCAGACGGCGAGCGGGCGCGCAATGAGGATGAGGAAAAAGGAGAGAACGAGGCCGGGGATAATGGCGCCGCCCATTTCGGATGGCGTCGCGAGCAGTCCTAGCGTCAGGAACATGCCGATCTGGGCAAGCCATGTCATGCCGACCTGGAAGCGCCGGATGCGGTGGGCGAACCGAACGCGCCGGTTTCCGGCGACGACGCCTGCGACATAGGCCGACAGAAATCCGCTGCCACCGAGAAGGCCGCTCAAGGCGAAGACGATCAGCGCCGCCGAGAGGCCGGTGATCGGGTAAAGGCCGGCGTCAAGATCCTTGAGCCGCGCGAGGAGCGCGGCGATGCCGAGGCCGCCAATGAGGCCGAAGAGAAGACCGAGGCCGATCTGCGCGACAAAGACGCCGAGAAATTCAAGGCCGGCGCCGGCGGTGAGGCCGGCCCTGCTGGCGGCGAGTTCGACGAGCGCGATCGTCAGGAAGATCGCCATCGGATCGTTGGCGCCCGACTCGATTTCCAGCGTCGCCTTCACGCGGTCCCGCAGGTTCAATCCGCCGACGCGCAACAGGAAAAAAACCGCCGCCGCGTCAGTCGAGGCGATGATCGCGCCGAGCATCATCGCGCCGACCCAATCGATGCGAAACAGGAAATGCGCCGCCGCCCCGACAAGCCCCGCTGTCAGGACGACGCCGAGAGTCGCCAGCGTCAGGGCCGGCCGCGCCGCCAGTCGATAACTTGAAAGCGGCGTTTCAAAGCCGCTGTCGAAGAGGATGATCGCGAGCGCAAGTGAGCCGATGAAATAGGCGATCCCGCCGGAATCAAAGTCGATGCCGAGAAGACCGTCCTCCCCGGCAAGGAGCCCGATCGCGAGAAAGATGAGGAGGATAGGGGCCCCGAGCCGCCGCGAAATGAGGCTCGTGAGCGTTGAGAACGCGACAAGTCCGGCGCCGATCAGAATGGTGAGATTGATCGTTTCCGCCAGCGCGTCCTCCGTCCTTCAGGCGGCAGCATAAGGACTGCACGGCGCGCTTAGGCAAGCCCTGGCGGGACCCTGAATTCAAATCACGCGCTGGTCGCGCGTCACGCCCCGGCTTGCTTGCTCAAAGGTTTCGACAAAGAGGTGGCGCTGCGCGTGGCTGCCGCCGACGAGATGCAGCGCGGGCAAGGCGCGCGCGAGCGATTCTGCGGCGCGTTCGCAATCGCCCGCGGCGAAGGCGAAAACGCCCTCGGCGGCGGGAATGCCGACGCCGCGCCAGAAATCGCGGCAGGGCGCCGGCGCGCTCTCGGCATGGGCTTTCAGCGAGTCCATGAACGCGCAGGCTTCGCCCTCATCGCCGGCGCGCGCAAGCGCGTAGAGATAATGGAGATCATGAAACGGCAGCAGGTGCTCGCCCGCACGCCGGCGCACCTGCGCGACGACTGGCAGCCATCGCCCGCCGACATCGACGCCCCGCATCTCGAGCCGCCACAGCATCGAGATCGCGCCGATCTGCTCTTGCGGGAATTCCGGCCAGGCCCCCCACAGGCGCTCGTCATATATCTTGAGGGCTTCATCCTCGCGACCGAGCGCGATGCGGAACAGGGCCGCGTGCCACCAATTATGGTCGCGGATGAAAACCCCTTTCTTGTCCCAGGTGTGCGAACAATGATCGAGCCAGCGTACGCCGTCACGGGCGCGGCCTTCGGTCTCCATCACATGGGCGACCGCGTGATGCGCCCACGCGTCATCCAGCGCGAGTTCGGTCGCGCGCAGGCCCGCCTCCTCGGCTTCCTCGAGGCGATGGTTCTGTTCGAGAGCAAAAGCGTAAAGACCGTTCGCGTAGGGCTCGTTCTCGAAAACGATCCGCGCGCGTTCGCCGAAACGGAGCAGCGCTTCGGCGTCGCCGAGATTGAAGGCGTGATACTGACCCCATTTGATGGCGCAAAGGTCCGCCGGCCAGCGAACCGTCAGGGCGTCGAGAAGATCGCGCGCGCGCCAATAATCGCGGACGTGCCAGGCTTCGACCGCCGCGCAGAAGAACTGTTCGCGCTCGCTCGCCGCGCCGAGGACCCTTCGCATGGCGGAGAGGTAGGGTGCGGCGTGCGCCCATCCTTCCGCGCCCTCGAAGGCAAGGTGCAGCGCTGCGGCATGCGCATTTAGGAGCGCAGCCCCCGGCGAGGCGTCGGCGACAGCAAAGAGATCGCGCAGCCGCGCGCCATAGGAAAGGAACTCGGCGACATAGGCGTCATAGCCGGCGGCGGCCTCGGCTGAGGCGCCGCTGATCTGAAGTCCGTGGCGGTCGTTTGCAATCATGCGGTTGGCTTTGAGCACGGGTCCGGGGCTGCCGGGAAGCGACCGACCTGCTCACGCCCGGTCACGTTCCGTTGCTGAAAATGAAACCGCCCGCGCTTTTGGCGCGGGCGGCCTGAAGTCTCGCAGGCGCGAAGGGCCTAGTCGTTCCGCATGATGCCCAAAATGTTGAGGATATGGACGAACAGCGTGACGAAGGACCCGTAGAGGGCAAAGGCGCCGAAAATCGACGCGCGCTCGTTCGACGCCGCCCCTTCACGGTACATTTCCTTGATCATCTGCGTTTCATAGGCCGTCACGCCCGAGAAGACGAGGACGACGCCGCAGGAGGTGACAAGGCTCATGATCGTCGACTGGAAGACGAGAGCGTTGAGCACGATTGCGATCAGGAGGCCGATCGAGGCCATGAACAGGAACGTCCCGAAGCCCGACAGGTCGCGTTTGGCCGTATAGCCGTAGAGGCTTGTGGCGCCAAAGGTCGCGGCCGTGATGAAGAAGGCCTTGTAGATTTCCTGGGCAAGCCCTGCCTGGTTGAAGGCGAAGAGCATCGGCGCGATCATCGCGCCCCAGGCGCCGGCGTAGACCCAGAAAAGCCCGTGGGCGGCGGTTTTCGAGCCTGAAAAAATTATGCGCGGCGCGAAAAAGCCGATGCCTAGGATCGCAGCGAAAAGCACCCATTTGAGGGGGGTCGCTGCGATCGTCGTCACAAGACCCGGATTTGAGGCGACGGCGAGTGAAACAAGGCCCGTTCCGGCGACGGCGAGCGCCATGTAATTGTAGACGCCGAGCATGTACTGGCGCAGGCCCTGATCAATGGCGAGACCGCTGGCGCGGGCGAGCGTCGCGCCGGAATTCCTGCGGGTGTCATTCATGGGGTCTGATTCCTCACGGTTGCAAAAACTGAGCAGATATATCGGAATTTCCGCCTTGGGTTACAAGGCCCGAACGGTTCGCCAGAAGGTTAATGCCGGATGAGCCGGGCGGCGTAGAACCCGTCCATGCCACCCAAATCCGATAGCATCGACGGCAGTGTCCTCAAGTCACCGTCCCGGCTGACGGCGGCAAGGCCGCCGATCTCCGCAGGGTTGATCGGCGCGCGCGACAGCTCGGGATGGCGCGCCAACGCGGCGGCGATCTGTTTTTCGCCCTCCTCGGGCTGCAGCGAACACACGCAATAGACTATCGTCCCGCCGGGCTTTGTCCATGCGACTGCGCGATCGATGAACGCCGATTGCAGGGCGGTCGTTTCCTTCAGCGACTCCTCGGTCTTGCCCCACAGGATGTCAGGGTGACGGCGGATGGTGCCCGTCGCCGTGCAAGGCGCATCGACGAGAATTGCGTCAGCCGGCGCATCCGGCGTCCACGCCATGATATCGGCTTTCACGGTATGGGCTGTGAGTCTCGCGCGAGTAAGGTTTTCCTGCACACGTTTGAGCCGCTCGCCGGAGACATCGACGGCGATGACGTCGGCGCCCGCCGCTGCAAGTTGCATCGTCTTGCCACCCGGCGCAGCGCAGAGATCGAAAACGCGCTTGCCCCTCACGTCGCCGAAAAGGCGCGCCGGGATCGCGGCGGCCGCGTCCTGGACCCAGAAGCGCCCGTCGTCATAGCCGGCGATCGCCGCGACCTTGATACCTGCTGTGACGCGCACCGAACCTGTCGGCAGCAGTGTTCCTTGAGCGTCGGCTGCGAGGGCTGCGGCGTCGGCGGGATCTCGCGGCGTCAGGTCGATCGGCGCTTCGCTGGCGTTGGCGCGCGCTATCGCGCGGGTTGCTTCGGCGCCAAAGGCGCGTTCCCAACTGCGCCACATCCATCCGGCGGTGTCGATGCGCTCGGGCAGTTTCGCGAGCGCCTCGTCGCCTTTTGCTGATATCTTGCGCGCGACTGCATTGACGAGCCCGGCATAATTTTCCGTTTCGCGAAAGGATTCAGCGAGCGCTACGGCTGTCGAGACCGCCGCATGGGCGGGCGTTTTCAAGACGAGCGTCTGTGCGGCTGCAAGTCGCAAGATGTCAGTCGCCCGCGCCGACCGCTTCGGCAGTGGTTTGTCGATGTAAAGGCCTATCAGGTGGTCGATCGCGCCGCGCCGCCTCAGCACGCTCGCGGCCATGGCATGAGCAAAGGCCCGGTCAGGGCCTTCCAAGGCATTAAATGACCGGCAGTCCTCGAGGGCGTCATCGAGCGTCCGCCCGGCGCTGACGAGCGTCAGGATGTCGAGCGCCGCCCGGCGGGCGGCAAGCCCCGGAACCGCCGCCGCTTTCTGGGGTAGGGCGCGCGCCGGTTTCGCCTTTTGGGGGAGCCTTTTTTCCATCGCGGGGGGTGAACCATGGCCGAAAGATAAAGTCACGCGGGATTTGCGGTTCGCGGTTTTGCGGATAGGATCGCGCTTGGGTTTGGCGGGGTCGGTCCGCGCCTTTTAAGTCGGGCCGAACGAAACGGTGGGGATACCGATGAACAAGCTGTTCGGCCGCATGGCCGTCGCCGCAGTCGCACTGGCGGCCGGCATGGGCGCAGCGAACGCCCAGAATCAGGAAGTGATCGCCAACCCGCGCGGGATGGTGGCGAATTTCGACCCTGTCAATCTCGGGCCCGTTCTGACCGAACTTGGCGTCGTCTGGCAGGAGCGCCGCACGTCAGACGGGCAAGCCTTCATCGCCGCCTCGATCGGCGGCGCGCTCAATTTCAATATCGTGCCGCTCGCCTGTCTCGGCCCGAACAACACTGGCTGTGTCGGCGCGAACATCGTCACGTTCTTCACCGGCGGCTATGCGAACCCGCAGTCGGTTTCGGCGTTCAACCAAAAATACGTCTTCACGAGCGCGGGTGTCTTTTCAGACAATTCGGGCGCCTATCTCAGCCGTTACGAAATCGCTGATTACGGCATTCCGCGCGGAAATGTCGCCTCCTCGATCGGCAGTTATTTCGCGCTCGCGCAGCGCTTCCGCGACGAGATTGCGGCGCGCACCGTTTCGGCGGACGGCTTTGTCGAGGACCTTTCGGCAGGCATCTTGAACGTGCGCTCGGCCGAAGCGGTCGGCATCAATGCGCGTGAGGCTGGCGACGGGACGACGCTCGCCATCCATCAGGCTGAGCTTGAAGCGACGCCCGAACTCGTCCGCAAACTGATCGCGTCCGAAAACGCGCCGCGCAACAAGATTGCGAACGTCACGAAGAAATAGATTCTTTGTTATCCTGAATCCGCCCCCCGGCCGAAAGGCCGGGGTTATCCGTTTCAGACGCATGATCCGGCGGTGACGCAGTAGGAGACGCGCGCGGCGCGCCGCGGCCAGCGCGAGGCGGCCTTTTTGAATGTCATCGCGCCTATAATCTTGTGCGAAATCGGCGAGGCATAGTCATATTCGACCTCGGCGATGATCAGCGAGGAAGTGTCGTCGAACATCGCGACGTCGAGAGCGCCGGCGTAAACGGACCCGGCAGCATAGGGCTGGGCGCCTGTTGAATCATAGCTCCAGTGCACCTTGGTCTTCTTGTCGGCGGTGTCGTAGTAGACGCTGACGACGCGAAAAAGGGCGTCGGCGCCTTGCGGGTCGACCACCTTATCCATGCCGACGAAGAGGTCGTTGAGATTCGCTTTGGTGACCGATGTTTCCTGCGCCACGAGATCGGCGAGCGTGTTGGCGCCGAGCAGCGTCTTCCGGCTTGCGGAAAGGGCGCTCGATCCTTCGATGACGCCGAAGAAAAGCACGAGCATGATCGGAGCGATGAGGGCGAACTCGACTGCGGCAAGGCCGCGCGTCGCGCGCGCGAAGCGTGCCAGGAGGGCGGGGCTTTTCGCGCGCAGGCTCATTGGTCGAAGGGCTCGTTTCTGAAGATGGAGGTCGAGATCATCTTGAGCGCGCCCGCATTCGTCTTTTCGAGGTTTAGGCCGAGGCCGGGGCTTAGGCTCTTGTGTAGGTAGCAGACGCGCACGCGAACAATGTCGCGCGCTCCGCCGGCGTCATACGGAATGGCCTTAACGGCGTCTGGATCGGCGTCCCGGCAGACGGGAGCCGACAGGTCGGCCGCAAGCGCCGAAAAACTGGAGAATCGAGCGACATCGACGGTGAGCTGCGAGGTGCAGTCGCCAAAAATGTCGACGACGTCGCAGATCTCCTTGAAGAAGGCGTCGCGGGAAAGGGCGTTCGTCTGCGCCTGGCCGGTGCGGATAAGTCGCGCCGCCTTGGTGTTCGCCGCCTCCACCGCCGATTCGACAAAATAGAAATAGCCCGCCTCGACGATCGCAAAGGTGAGCGCCAGAAAAATCGGGACGACGAGCGCGAATTCAACCGCCGAGGCGCCGTCGCGCGCCTGCCAGAAGCAAGGCCGAAACGCCCGCGCTGATCGCGAGATGCGCCTTGCCATGCCTCGATCGCCTCCAGAGCCCTTGGCGGCCGCCGAATGCCGGGCGGCCTATTGTTTCGATATGTCACAGGGCGATTAATCCCTGCTTAGCCGACATGATTAACGACGTTCGAACGACGCTGGCGTTCGAGGCGCTTTGGCTTGCGTGAGGTCGGCGGGCGCGGCAGTTTGCTGCAACGCAAACAATGCTGGGAGGCGGCGGAATGGGCGGGGCTCTTGCGGGGCTTGAGATCAGGGGCGGCCTAAACGTCCGCGCCGAAAGTGTTCTTACTCCCGACGCGGCCCGGTTCCTCGCCGGCCTTGTCGATGATTTCGCGGCCGGGCGCGATGCGCTGCTGGCGTCGCGGCGGGACTGGCAGGCGCGGATCGACGCTGGCGCTCTGCCCGATTTCCGCGCTGACACCCGGGCGATTCGCGACAGCGAGTGGAGAGTCGCGCCCCTTCCAGCCGACCTGCTTGACCGGCGGGTCGAGATCACCGGCCCGGTCAGCGCGAAGATGATCATCAACGCGCTCAACGCCGACGTTAAGGTTTTCATGGCGGATTTCGAAGACGCGCTCGCTCCTTCGTGGGCGAATGTGATCGAGGGCCAAGCCAACCTCAAAAGCGCGATCCGCCGCACCATCTCCTTTGAAGATCCCGCTTCGGGCAAGCGCTATGCGCTGAATGAAAAACCGGCGACGCTGATCGCTCGCGTGCGCGGGCTTCATCTTGATGAAAAGCATGTCCTTCGAAACGGCAGGCGAGTTCCCGGCGGCCTCTTCGATTTCGCGCTTTACTTCTTTCATAACTGGAAGGCGCTCATCGATCTCGGTTCGGGCCCCTATTTTTACCTTCCGAAACTTGAACATGCCGAAGAGGCGCGCTGGTGGAACACGGTGTTCCTCGCCGCCCAGGAACGCGTCGGGCTTCCCGCCGGTACGATCAAGGCGACGATGCTCATCGAAACCTTGCCGGCGGCTTTCGAGATGGACGAGATGCTCTTTGAGCTGAAGGAGCACGCGGCCGGCCTTAATTGCGGGCGGTGGGACTACATCTTCAGCTACATAAAGACGTTGAAGAGTCATGCCGACCGGATTTTGCCCGACCGCCACTCGGTGACGATGGCGAAGCCTTTTCTCGACGCCTATTCGCGGCTTCTCATTCGCACATGCCATCGCCGCGGGGCCCTCGCGATGGGCGGCATGTCGGCGTTCCTGCCGGCGAAGACGCCGGCGGAAGACGCGGCCAACAAGGAAAAAGTGAGGGCCGACAAGAAGCGCGAAGCAGACAACGGCCATGACGGGTCGTGGATCGCGCATCCGGCGCTCGCCGGCGTCGTGAATGAAGTTTATTCGAACGCGTTCAAGCCGGGGCGAACGAATCAGCTCGAGGTGACGCGCGGCGACGACGCGGTCGTCAGCGCCGCCGATCTTCTGGCCGCGCCGGATGGGCCGTATACGGAAGACGGCCTGCGCACGAACATCCGCGTCGCGCTCCAGTATATAGAGGCCTGGCTTGGCGGCTTGGGCGCCGTCGCGATCTACGGCCTGATGGAGGACGCTGCGACCGCCGAGATCAGCCGCGCCTCGATCTGGCAGTGGATCAGGAACGGCGTCGTCCTCGACGGGGAGAAGAAGATGACCGCGGATCTTTTCCGCCGCGCGCTCGAGGAAGAGCAGGCGGTCGTCCGGCGCGAACTCGGCGAAGACCGCTGGGCCAAGGGACGCTTTGCGGAGGCGGCTGACCTACTCGAGCGGCTCTGCCTCGACGCGGACTTTGCGGAATTCCTGACCCTCGGCGCCTACGAGCGCCTTTAGATCGTCCGGGTTTCGGCTTGTCACGACTGGTCACGCTCGCGCGAGATTGCAAAAGCCCGCCTTGTATTTGTACCGATCGATCGGTACATGACAGGGACGCCGCCGGCGCGCCGCCGGCCCATAGACCGGATTCAAAAGGAGCCTTTTCATGTCGCGCATCCCAACGCCTCTTTCGATCGACGCCGCACCCGCCCCCGCCCGAGAGGCGCTCAACGCCGTCAAGGCGAGACTGGGCAAGGCGCCGAACCTTTATCTGTTGACTGCCACAAGTCCCGCCGCGCTCGAGGGTCTGCTTTCGCTGTCAGGCGCGCTCGGGAAGGGCGCTCTTGACGCCGGGACGCGCGAGCGGATCGCGCTCGCGGTCGCTAACGTCAATGGTTGCGACTATTGCAACTCCGCGCACACCTTCATTGCAAAAAACGTCGTCAAGCTGTCAGACGATGAAATTGGGCAGGCGCGAGAGGGGCGCTCGTCGGACGCCAAGGCTGATGCGGCGGTCCGGCTCGCTCGCAAGATCGCTGTCGAGCGAGGCGAAGTTTCCGACGCCGACATAGCCGCGGCGCGCAAGGCCGGGTTAACCGACGCCGAACTTGTCGAGGTCGTCGCCAACGTCGCCGTCAATGTCTTCACGAACTATATCAACGAAGTTTTCAAAACGCCGGTCGATTTCCCGGCGGTTTCGGCCAATCGCGCCGCCTGAAAGCAGTTCGGAACACCTGCGCCGGCGAGCGCCGGCGCAGGTTCGAGGAGAGATGAGGATGGAAGAGCGCCCGCCAAAGCCTCCGTTTTCGGAGGAAACCGCTTTGCTGAAGGTGCGCGCCGCCGAGGATGCGTGGAATTCGCGTGAACCAGCGCGGGTCGCTCTCGCTTACACGCCGGACAGCCGCTGGCGCAATCGGTCGGAATTTCTTCAAGGCCGCGACGCCATCGAAGCGTTCCTGACACGAAAGTGGAAGCGCGAGCTCGATTACCGGCTCATCAAGGAGCTATGGGCCTATCGCGAGAACCGGATCGCCGTCCGGTTTGCATATGAGTGGCGCGATGAAGGAGGCGCATGGACGCGCTCCTATGGCAATGAAAATTGGGAGTTTTCAGAGAACGGCCTGATGGCGCGCCGCATCGCTTCAATCAACGACCTGCCTATCGCCGAGAGTGATCGGCTGTTTCGGTGGGACCGCGATGGAGCGGGCCGTCGCCCCGACGACCATCCGGGCCTAAGTGACCTGGGGCTTTGATCGCTGGACCGGAATCAGCGTGAACGACGTGACTATGAAATCGTCAGGCGCGAATAGCAGGCAGAATGGCGACGCGCCCGTCTCACGCGGCGACATCGTGGCGGCGCTTTTCGACCTGTTCCGGCGCGCTGGCTATGACGGTGTGTCGCTTGCCGAAATCTCGGCGGCGACCGGCCTCGGCAAGTCGAGCCTCTACCATCATTTTCCTGGCGGTAAACCTGACATGGCGGAGGCGGTCGGGGCCTATGCGCTCCAGTCAATGCGCGAGACGGTGTTCGCCCCGCTCGAAGCCGCTGCTCCTGCCGGCAGGAAAGTGGCTGCGATGCTTGCAACCATCGACGCGAAATATGAAGGCGGCGCTGCGCCCTGCCTCGTCGCCAATATGCTGCCGTCAGGCGCTGCGCCGACATACGCGCGCGCCATCATTGTCGAGTGGATCGACGCGCTGACCGCTGCGTTGAAAGCAGCGGGCGTCAAGCCGGCGGTCGCGCGAGCGCGCGCGA
>FRDC01002511.1_pt4 | contig 30007 bp, 34 predicted proteins | sample 1106171 | NCBI WGS metagenome assembly FRDC01 (sample SAMEA3930566, study PRJEB13176) | freshwater metagenome | biome: Drinking water system; feature: drinking water; material: water | place: Singapore | collected 2014-12-20 | reverse complement strand
CCATTTCCGACGACAACGAGGGCTGCGAAAGAAAAGCGACGACCACCCTTGACGACTTTTGTCACGCGGTTGATCGCGACCACTCGTTCTTCAAACTCAAAACTTGGTTTTTCCACTCACATCTCCTTAAAAATTCAATCCACCTTCGCGGGCACCTTCCGCGAGGGCTTGAACGCGACCATGATAAACGAACCCATTTCGATCAAAAACGACGCTTTTGATTTGCTTCGAGCCTGCCTCACCAGCGATGGCCTTTCCAACCTCACGAGCGATCTCTTTACCACTCCCTTTTGTCTTGAGTTTCAGAGAAGAGGTGGACACCAGAGTTTCACCCGTCACGTCGTTGATGACTTGTGCATAAATGTGAGAGCCGCTGCGATAAACGCACAAACGTGGTCTTTCCGCAGTTCCTTTCACTGTTTTACGAATGCGAATTTTCTTGGTCATTCGCGCAGTTTGCCGAGCAGATGTTTTTTTTCGAATCTTCAGCTTCATACTCTCACCTACTTACTTGCTGACTTTCCAGCTTTGCGACGAATGTGTTCACCCTGGTATCGCACACCTTTACCCAAATAAGGCTCAGGAGGGCGAAAACCTCGCACCTTCGCAGCAACCTGTCCCACCAACTCTTTGCTTGGACCAGTGATGGAAATGGTTGTTTGTTTATCAACTTTAATTTCAATTCCTTCAGGAATTTCGAACACGACCGGATGGCTGAATCCCAAAGAAAGCTCCAGTTTTCGACCAGAAACGCTCGCTCTGTAACCCACACCCTGCAACTCCAAAATCTTTTCAAACCCTTTGGAAACACCCGTCACTGCATTTTGCAACAACGCTCGGTAAAGCCCGTGAACCGCACGACCTTCCTGAGAGCCGTCCGTATTGAGCAGGCTCACCTTTTTTCCCTCAATCTGCGCTTTCACTTGAGGACGCATCTTGAGCTTCAAGGTGTGTTTGGCACCCTTGACTGTGATCTCATTGTCACCAGAAACGCTCACTTGCGTTTTGTCGTCCAAATAAACTGGTGCCTTTCCAATTCGAGACATGATCCACCCACCTTTACCAAATTTGACAAATCACTTCGCCACCCAGATTGCGTTTCTTCGCTTCCTGGCCGCTCATCAAGCCCTGACTGGTGCTGATCACAGCCATTCCCAAACCAGAACGAATCACTGGAATTTCACCAGCCTTCACGTAAACTCTTCTCCCCGGACGCGACACTCGACGGATGCTTGAAATGGCCGGATTTCCATCTTCGGAGTATTTCAAGTAAACCCGCATGACACCTTGTTTGCTATCTTCTGCCACCTTGAAGGAGCGGATGAAGCCGGTCTCAGCGAGGAGGTTTGCAATCCCAGCACGAAAGTTTGAAGCCGGAACATCCACTTTCTCATGACGAGACTGACCAGCGTTTCGAATTCGAGTCAGAAATTCTGAAATTTTATCCATGGCTCCTCCTTACCAACTCGCCTTGGTCACACCGGGCAATTTACCGGCTAATGCGAGTTGCCGGAAACTCAAGCGTGACAGTCCAAACTTACGATAATTTCCGCGAGCTCGACCCGTGACCTGACAACGAGTGATCACTCGGCAGATCGATGTGTCTCTCGGCAGAGCTTGCAACTTCTTGCGAGCCTCGAGTTTTTCTTCATCAGAAGCCTTCACATCCACTGCCTTCTCTCGCAACTCTTTGCGATACTTCATATAGCGAAGCGCACGAGCCTTATTCTTATTGTTCTTTTCAACCATTGCTTTGCGTGCCAAAACTCACCTTCCTTTTATTTCCTGAATGGCATTCCAAGAGCTTCCAAAAGAGCTCTTCCATCGGCGTCACTTTTTGCTGACGTGCAGATCGTGATATTCATACCATGAACTTTATCCACTTTGTCGTAGTTGATCTCAGGAAACACGATCTGCTCTTTCAGACCCATGTTGTAATTTCCTCGCCCATCAAAACCACGCGGAGAAAGTCCGCGAAAATCTCGCACGCGAGGCAAAGTCAACGCCGTCAGTTTGTCGAAGAATGCCCACATGCGCTCTCTTCGGAGAGTCACGCGAGCACCTATTGGAATGCCTTCTCTCAGTTTGAAGTTCGAGATGGCTTTCTTAGCTCGAGTCAAAACTGCTTTCTGCCCAGTGATCGCGGTCAATTCGTCCACCACAGAATTCAAAATCTTGGCGTTCTGAACCGCTTCACTCATGCAAACACTCAAAACGATTTTCTCAAGGCGAGGAACTTCCATCACATTGTTTTTACCAAGTTGCTTTCGCAGCCCGGTCACCACTTCTTCTTTGTATCGCTTCTGCAATCGATTCATCACAACCTCACAACACTTCCGGAGCGAGAGACACAATTTTCACAAATTGAGCGGCCCTCAGCTCCCGAGCCACAGGTCCAAAAATTCGAGTTCCGATTGGCTCTTTCGCAGCGTTGATCAACACGGCAGAATTATCGTCAAAACGAATGTAACTTCCGTCCGATCGGCGCAACTTGTGAACAGTTCGCACCACCACAGCTTTAGCCACGTCACCCTTTTTCACTTTTGAATTCGGAAGAGCATCTTTGATCGAAACCACAATGATGTCCCCAATTCGAGCATATCTTTTCTTAGAACCACCCAACACTTTGATGCACATCACTTCTTTGGCACCAGAATTGTCAGCGACATTCAACCGAGTCTGCATTTGAATCATGGCTGACTCCCTTGCGATTTTTCGAGAATTTCACTCAAAATCCATCGCTTCGTTTTGCTCAAAGGGCGAGACTCGGTGATTTTCACCCAGTCACCAATTTGAGCTTTGTTCTTTTCATCATGAGCCTTGAACACAGAAGACATCTTCAAATACTTTCCGTATTTCTTGTGTCTCACTGTTCGGAACACTTCCACAGAAATGGTCTTTTGCATTTTGTTGCTCACCACTCGGCCAGTGACCTCGTTGGTGCGACCTCGGCTGGGTTTTTCAGTCTGCTTCATCATCAACCCCTGTTTCCTTTAGACGCCATTGAGATGGCAGAGTGGACTCGTGCCAAATTTTTTCGCGCTTCACGAATCTGCACTGGATTTGTCAACTGTCCCATCGAGTGCTTCATTTTCATCTCGAACAGGTCTTTCGACATCTGCTGAGCTTTCTTATGCAAATCGGCCACCGCAAGGCCCTTGAATTCGCTCATTTTCATAAATCACTCCCGAACCAAAAAACGTGTTTTGAAAGGCAACTTGTGAGCCGCTCTTAAGAAAGCCTCTTGAGCCTGCTCTTTAGACACACCATTCATCTCAAACAAAATGCGACCAGGTTTAATACGACAAACCCAGAATTCAGGGTTCCCCTTCCCACTGCCCATTCGAGTCTCAGCAGGTTTTTTGGTCACGGGAACATCGGGGTACACCCGACACCAAATTTTTCCGCCCCGCTTAATACTTCGAGAAATCGCAATCCGACCCGCTTCCAACTGCCGAGCAGTCAAGCGTCCTTCTTCTGTGGCTTGCAATCCAAAATCACCAAAATCCAAATCTGAACCTCGAACCGCCATTCCGCGATTGCGACCCACAAACTGTTTTCGGTACTTCACTCGCTTAGGACTTAACACGACGAGCCTCCTCGACCTCTCGCGCACTGAGAATGTCGCCTTTATAGATCCAAACTTTCACGCCAATAATTCCATAGGCTGTCAGAGCCTCCGAAGTGCCGTAATCAATATCAGCTCTCAACGTGTGAAGCGGAACGCTCTTCTCGTTGTACCATTCCGAACGAGCAATCTCGGCACCGTCCAGACGACCTCCGACTTTAATTTTAATTCCTCGGACTCCACCCTTGATAGCCGCAGCCAAGCCTTTTTTGACAGCCCTTCTCCAAGAAATCCGCTTCTCCAATTGGAGCGCAATGCTCTCGGAGACCAATTTGGCGTCAATGTCCGGCTTACGAACTTCCTGAATGCTCAAAAACACTTCATTAGTTGTCAGCTTTTGCACTTCAGCCTTCAGGGCATCAATACCGGTTCCTTTTTTTCCAATCACAATGCCAGGACGAGCCGTGTGTATGATCATCTTGATGTTCTTCGCGGCACGCTCAATCTCAATCTTGGAAACCCCGGCGTGTTTCAACTTGTCCTTAATGTAGTTGCGAAGCTTTTCGTCTTCATGGACGTTCGCCAAGTAAAGAGGACCCCGCGCATACCAACGCGAATCCCAAGTTCGAATCACACCCAAACGAAATCCAACCGGATTAACCTTCTGTCCCACTCTTACCTCTCATCCAAAACGACGTTGATGTGACTCATCTTTTTACGAATGCCATAGGCACGCCCCTGAGCTCGAGGGCGAATTCGCTTCAGAGCTGGTCCCTGATCCACAGTGATGGTCTTCACATACAATTTATCCAAATCGATCGTTTGCTTTTGATCCGCGTTGGCGACAGCCGATCCGATCAGCTTACGAATCAACCCACCAGACTTTTGATCCACGAAGGCAAGCATCTTCAAAGCCTCGCCCACGTCCTGACCCCGAACCAGATCAGCGACGATGCGAGCTTTTTGAGCTCCCACACGCGCAAATTTTAAAGTGGCTTTCACTTCCACAGCATATCCTCCGTCAATCAACTCTTCGTAGCCGCTGCACCTGCAGCAGGAGCAGCCTTTTTCTCAGAGTGGCCATTGAAAACTCTGGTTGGAGCGAATTCTCCAAATTTATGCCCAATCATATTTTCAGTCACATACACAGGGATGAACTTGCGTCCATTGTGAACCGCAAAAGTCAAACCCACACACTCGGGGAGAATTGTTGATCGACGTGACCAGGTTTTGATCACCTTTTTGTCGCTCTTCGCAACCGCGTGATCGATTTTCTTCATCAAGTGCAAATCCACAAAGGGACCTTTTTTTACCGAACGAGCCACAGCTTCTCCTTACTTTCTTCGTTTCACCAAAGTCCAATTGGTGCGCTTATTGTTGCGAGTCTTGTAACCCTTGCAAGGTACGCCCCAAGGAGTGACCGGATGGTGACCTTTTCCAACACCCTCTCCACCACCCAAAGGGTGATCGATGGGGTTCATCGCCATACCACGCACATTGGGTCGGATTCCGCGCCAGCGAGAACGTCCCGCCTTGCCCAACTTGATGTTCTCATTGTCTGTATTTCCTACTTGCCCAACGCTCGCTCGACATCGAGCCAGAATGAGTTTCACCTCGCCAGAGGGCAAACGAACCTGACAATAGGGTTCTTCTTTTGAAATCAGAATTGCTCCCACGCCAGCGCCGCGAGCGATCTGCCCCCCCTTACCAGGACGCAGCTCAACGTTGTGAATGGTTGTCCCAACGGGGATTGCAGAAAGAGGCAAAGAGTTTCCCGGCTTGATGTCGGCTTTGTCGCTGGAAAGCACAGTGTCTCCCACTTGCAGTCCAATGGGAGCTACAATGTAGGATTTCTCGCCGTCGGCGTAGTGCAAAAGAGCAATTCGACAAGTGCGGTTGGGGTCATATTCAATCGCCGCCACTTTTGCTGGAACGTCGATTTTGTTGCGTTTGAAGTCCACCAATCGGTAACGACGTTTGTGTCCACCGCCGATACCCCACATCGTGATCATTCCCAAATTGTTTCGCCCCGAAGACTTTCTCAGAGCCTGAGTGAGCTTCTTATTTGGACGAGATTTGGTGATTTCAGAAAAATCGAACCCAGCCATGGAGCGAGTGGATGGAGTTGTTGGTCGAAAAAGCTTAATTCCCATAGTTTACACTCCCTCAAGCATGCTGATTTTCTCGCCGGCCTTGAGCTTCACAAGAGCTTTCTTCCAACGAGGCGTTCTTCCAGCTCCGAAGCGTGTCATCTTCGGTCGGCCACGAGACACCATAGTTCGAACTGATTCCACTTTCACATTCAGACCAGATTCAATGATTTTTTTAATTTCAGGTTTGCTCAAACGAAGATCCACTTCGAAGGCATAAACCCCCTGCTCCGCCAAAGCCGTATTTTTTTCCGAGATCAGAGGTCTCTTAATCCACTCTTTCATGCTTCACCTGATTTCTTCGCAGCTTTTTTTGCTGGTTTTTTTGCCGCGGCTTTTTTGGGCGCCGCTTTAGCAGTTTTAGCAGCTTTTGGTTCACCAGCTCCCTGTGCAGCCTTTACCTTTTGAACCACGGTTTCCAAAGCGGACTGTTCCACAACCAAGTGGTCAAACTTGAGGAGATCAAACACATTGATACCACCAGATTGAATGCACTTCACTGTGGGTAGATTTCTTGCAGCGCGAGAGACCAGCTCTCCTTCACCGCCTGTCACCAACAGGGCTTTTTTCAAACCCAGGCCAGCCAAACTCTGAACCAATTCTTTTGTCTTTCCAGAAGCTTCCATTTTATCAAGGACCGTCATCTTGCCCTCTTTACTGAGGTAAGACAGAGCCATTCGAACACCCAATTTGCGAACTTTTTTCGGCAAAGTGTACGAATAGTCCCGAGGAGAAGGACCAAAAAGCTTAGCTCCGCCGGGCATCAACGGAGACCGACTCGAACCTTGCCGAGCATTTCCCGTTCCTTTTTGTTTAAAGGGCTTCTTTCCGCCGCCCCTCACGAAAGCTCGTGTTTTGACGTTGTGAGTTCCTCGACGGCGAGAGGCCAATTGCCAATTCACCACGATTTGCAGAAGACCCTTATCCAATTCCAAACCAAAAACGGCTGGGTCCAAATCAACACTTCCCACTTTTTTGTTCTTCCAATTCACCACATCCAGTGTTGCCATGATCAACCTTTCACCAAACTCACGAGTGAGTTGCGGGCTCCCGGGACAGGACCCTTCACCAAAACCAAATTCTCATCAGCAAGGACTCGAACAACTTGCACGTTCTTCACAGACACGCGCTCGTTTCCCCAGTGACCAGGAAATCGTTTCCCTGGCATCACTCGTCCCGGCCAAGTTCTATTTCCGCTTGAACCCGGCTTGCGGTGAAATTTCGAACCGTGTGCGGCAGGACCGCCAGCAAAATTCCAACGACGAACCGATCCAGCAAAGCCCTTCCCTTTGGAGTAACCCATGAGCTTCACCACATCGCCGGCCTTCAAGCTGTCAATAGAGACTGCCGCTCCAACTTGGACATCAGCACTCACTGGGCCAGGCAGTTCGCGCACCACCTGAGCTCCATTCTCAAATCCAGATTTTTTCAAATGCGTGCTTTGCGCTTTTGAAGAATTTTTCGCTTTCTGGGGACGACAGGCGATTTGCACCCCGGAATATCCATCTTTTTCCACTGTTTTCACTTGAGAGACGACACAGGGTTCGTATTTTAACACTGTCACAGGGACAGCTTCGCCGGTTTCGGAATACACGCTGGTCATTCCCACTTTGAACGCCAGCAAACCGTTCAGCTGAATCGCTGATCCACCGCTGCTTTTTGTTTGTTCAGCCTCACTCATGGCTCACTCCTTATTTTGCTGACAGTTTGATCTCGACGTCCACACCTGCAGACAAATCGAGCTTCATCAGTTGGTCCACGGTTTGTTGCGTGGGTTCCAAAATATCCAACATTCTTTTGTGCGTGCGAATTTCAAATTGCTCTCGAGATTTCTTGTCCACGTGAGGAGAGCGCAGGACTGTGTATCGATTGATGCGGGTCGGGAGTGGAATTGGTCCTGCCACTCGAGCACCAGTTCGACGGGCTGTTTCCACAATTTCCTTCGTGCTTTGATCCAACAGCTTGTGATCGAAGGCTTTCAATCGAATTCGAATTTTTTGACTTTGCATATCCCATCCCTTTCGAAGACAAAAGATCATCGCTATTTCTAAAGTCCGTTTCAACTTGAGTTGACAGCGACTTCAAAAATCGTCTTCGTCCTCAATGACGTCGCGAAGTGGCCAATATGCTCAACTTTTTGATTTGAAGTCAAAATAAAATCACGAGGAAAAAACCGAAGAGGGTTTTACCGGCCAAAGTGTTTCAAGATCTCTTCCAGAACCTTGGGCGGAACAGCCTGATACTCCCGGAACTCCATACTGAATGAGGCTCTCCCCTGACTCAGGCTGCGCAACTCAGTGGCGTAACCAAATAGGGCGGCTAAGGGGGCCTCCGCTTGAACGATCTGTCCGCCCCCGGGTTTAACGTTCATAGAAAGAACCTTTCCGCGACGCGCATTGAGATCCCCGATCACAGCACCCACGAATTCATCCGGAGATGTCACTTCCAGTCTAAAAAGAGGCTCCAAAACTGCGGCCTGTGCCCCTTTGAGGGCCTCCCGAAACGCCAGACTCGCAGCCGCCTTGAACGCCACCTCGCTGGCGGGCTTGTCTTCCCGACGCTCCACCTCGAGAACGCTCGCTTCCAAATCGATCATCGAAGAGCCCATGACAGGGCCAACCTCAGCACCTTCTCGAAAGCCCTGCTCCATGGCTCGAATCCACACCTGCTGCAGGGGGGGCTGGTTTATCGCCAAATTGCGAAACTGGATTCCCGATCCCTTCGGAAGCGGTCGCAACGCCATCTTCACCCTTACATATTGGGGATCCCCGGCCACCAAACGATCGTAAACCGCTTCCCCAGTCCCGGGGCCTATCAATGTTTCGCGGTACGAAACCTGAGGCTTACCCACGTTGGCCTGGATCTTGAACTCCCTTTTGAGGCGATCGACTAGGATGTCGAGATGCAATTCCCCCTGACCTGCCAGCAAAAGCTGACCCGTTTCTGGGTCATGGCGCAATCGAGTTGAGGGATCTTCGGCCACCAGACGCTCTAGACCCGCAATCATTTTTTCCTGATCTTCAGATGTCTTCGCCTCGACAGCCACGGCGATGACCGGTTCCGGAGGATGGATGCTTTCGAGCACCACCGGACGCTTTGCATCACAAAGGGTGTCCCCAGTCGCACAATTCTTCAGGCCCACAATCGCACCCAGGTCCCCAGCTTTGAGGGATTTCACTTCGGCTCTTGAGTTCGCGTGCAGCTTCACCAGCTTCTGGACCCGCTCTCGCTTGTCGAGCCGAGGGTTGAGAAGCATGTCTCCCACGGCCAACTCTCCGGAATACACTCGCACGAACACCAAGGCCCCACTGTATTTGTCGTTCGCCAACTTGAACGCCAGTGCCACCGTGGGTTCAGTGAAGTCTGTTTTGATCAAAACTGTTTGGCCCTCTTTCTCTACCGACTGCGCTTCCACAGGCGGAACGTCTAGAGGGTTCGGCAAATAATCCACAACCGCATCCAGAAGAGGTTGCACACCCTTGTTGCGAAAGGCGGCTCCGCAAAAAACTGGAAAAACCTTGAGCAACAACGTTGCCTTACGAAGCACCTTTTTTAAATCTGCGGATGCGGGCATTTCCCCCTCGAGGTAACGTGACAGCAAATTGTCATCAAACTCGACAATTTTTTCGATCACCTCGATTCGCAATTTCTCAACCTGTTCACGCATCTCATTCGGCACGTCCACATCGCGAAACTGAGCTCCCAATTCGTCAGAATCCCAAATGCGCGCTCGATTCTCTAGAAGATCGACAACCCCGATGAAATTCTCTTCAAGACCAATTGGAACCTGAAGAGGGATTGCATTCGCACCCAATTTTTGCCGGATCGATTCTAAACTCATCACAAAATCCGCACCCACGCGGTCCATCTTGTTGATGAAACAAATTCGAGGGACACGATGTTTGTCGCCCTGGCGCCAAACGGTTTCAGATTGTGGCTCGACGCCATTCACTCCGTCAAAAACTGCGATCGCACCATCCAGAACACGGAGGGATCGTTCCACCTCAATCGTGAAATCCACGTGCCCTGGAGTGTCGATGAGATTGATGCGATGGTTCTTCCAGGCAACTGTCGTGACAGCTGCGGTGATCGTGATCCCACGCTCCTGCTCTTGTTCCATCCAGTCCATGGTGGCTGCGCCATCGTGGACCTCGCCCATTTTGTGACTTTTACCGGTGTAAAAAAGAATGCGTTCGCTAGTTGTGGTTTTGCCAGCGTCGATATGGGCCATGATCCCAATGTTGCGCGTGAACCTTAGGTCCTCCAGCTGTTCGGGATCCAATGCCGACATGAGCGAATGTTACCAGTTGTAATGCGAAAAGGCTTTATTTGCCTCAGCCATTTTGTGAACGTCTTCGCGCTTTTTGATCGCGTTGCCGCGGTTGTTGTAAGCATCCATCAACTCGCTGGCCAAGCGCTGAGAAAAGTCTTTCTCACCGCGAGCGCGGGCATATTCGATGATCCATCGGATGGAGAGAGCAAGGCGACGTGAAGGTCGCACATCCACAGGAACTTGATAAGTTGCTCCACCTACTCGGCGAGACCTCACCTCAAGAGAAGGTTTGCAGTTTTCGATGGCCTTCTTCAGAACAACAAGAGGTTCTTCGCCGGAAACTTTGTCTTTCAAAAGCTCCAAAGCTCCGTAAAACATTCTTTGAGAAGTCGATTTTTTTCCCAAGATCATCATTTTGTTGATGAACTTCGCCACCACAACATCGTTGTGAACAGGATCTGGAAGCACTTCTCGTTTATAGTTCTTTTTTCGACGGGCCATTTTTTCTCCTCAAAATCCTCAAATTACTTTTTAGGTTTCTTCGCTCCGTATTTCGAGCGAGCTCGCAATCGACCATTCACTCCCTGCAGATCCAACACACCTCGAACGATGTGATAACGAACTCCGGGAAGATCTTTCACCCTGCCTCCACGAATGAGAACCACCGAGTGCTCTTGCAGATTGTGGCCAATCCCAGGGATGTAAGAGATTACCTCAAAGCCGTTTGAAAGTCGAACCTTCGCCACCTTTCGAAGAGCTGAATTCGGCTTCTTTGGAGTTGTGGTGTAAACACGAGTGCACACACCACGACGTTGTGGACAAGACTCCAAAGCCGGAGACTTCGTAGAATTTTTATGTCGGCTCCGTTCTCGGCGGATCAACTGGTTGATTGTCGGCATCCTCACTCCTTCAAACAAAGTTTGCAAGATAGCGACAGGTCCTAGAGCTCGTCAAACTAGAATTTGACCGCTTTCACCCGTCGCCATCATGGCTTCATGGTTGTTGCATGGCTTGGCTGGGGATTCCCGGCAGACTGGAGAGCATTTCGTCCTCCTCATCGGCCAAAACCACCTTCCAACGCTTGTAAGTACCCAAACCGGTCCCCGCGGGAACCAGGCGTCCCATAATGATGTTCTCTTTCAGGCCGCGCAAATAATCCGTCTTCGAATTGATGGCTGCTTCGGTCAAAACCTTGGTTGTCTCCTGGAACGAAGCTGCTGAAATCCAGCTTTCAGTGCTCAGAGAGACCTTGGTGATTCCCAAAAGAAGAGGTTTGAACTTTGAAACCTGTCCACCTTCGCCAACCACGCGCTTGTTCTCGTCTTCAAGCAGGTACTTTTCGACATGCTCTCCGGCCAAGAAACGGGTGTCGCCAGGCTCTGTGATTTCAATTTTTCGGAGCATCTGTCGCACAATCACTTCAATGTGCTTGTCGTTAATGCTCACCCCTTGCAGTCGATAAACCTCTTGAATTTCATTCACGAGGTAGAAGGCCAGCGCCTTCTCTCCCAAAACAGCCAACACATCGTGCGGATTTGTTGGTCCGTCCATCAAAGCTTCCCCTGCGCGAACAAATTCTCCCTCTCGAACGGCTACATGCTTTCCCTTTGGAATGAGGTACTCACGCTGATCGCCCACGTCAGGTGTCACGATCACTCGCTGTTTACCCTTCACATCTTTTCCAAAGGTCACATACCCATCGATCTCTGAAATGATCGCAGCCTCTTTGGGCTTGCGCGCCTCAAAAAGCTCGGCCACACGGGGAAGACCCCCAGTGATGTCACGCGTTTTGGATGTCTCGCGGTGAAGTTTAGCCACCACATCTCCAGCGTGCACATCTTGCCCGTCGGACACCAACAACTGCGCACCCACAGGTACGAGGTAACGTGCCGGGATGTCTCGACCCGGAAGACTCTTGGTCTTACCGTTTTCATCGGTCACAAGCAGGGTTGGCTTCACATCGCTGGACTTGCTTTCGGTGATCACTTTAGTTGCAAACCCAGTCACAGAGTCCACCTGCTCCTGCATCGTGGAACCTTCTTCGATGTCTTGGAACTGGATGCGACCAGAAACCTCGGCAATGATGGGGTTTGAATAAGGATCCCATTCTGCCAGAGTCGCACCCTTGGTAATTTTATCTCCATCTTTAAAGTTGAGGATGGCGCCATAAACCAACTTGAAGTGTTCCCGCTCACGCCCCGTAGAATCCACCACAACAGCTTCACCGTTGCGGTTCATCACGGTCACCTTGCCCTGTTTGTTCACGACAAAGTGGACGTTCTTCAACTTCATCACGCCATCGTACCGAGACGTGTGAACCGACTGTTCAACAGCTCGAGAGGCCGCTCCCCCCAAGTGGAAAGTTCTCATGGTCAGCTGAGTACCGGGTTCTCCGATGGACTGTGCCGCAATGATACCGACGGTTTCACCAAGGTTCACAGTGTTTCCACGAGCCAAGTCCCGTCCGTAACACTTCACACAAACTCCGCGCAAAGTTTTGCAAGTCAGAGTCGACCGGATGAGAACTTTTTCGATTCCCACCTCTTCGATCTTCTTCACATGGGCTTCGCCGATCTCTGTGTTCGCCTTCACCAACACAGCATTTGTGTACGGATCCACAACGTCTGTCAGAGTGGTTCTTCCCAAGATGCGATCGCCAAGCGCCTGAATGATTTCTCCACCCTCGAACAATGGCGTCACCTCGATGCCATCTTCCACGCCACAATCGTTCTCGCTGATGATGACGTCTTGTGCGACGTCCACCAAACGACGAGTCAGATATCCAGAGTTTGCAGTTTTCAGCGCTGTGTCCGCCAAACCTTTTCGAGCTCCGTGAGTCGAAATAAAGTACTGCAACACGCTCAATCCTTCGCGGAAGTTGGCAGTGATCGGAGTCTCGATGATTTCCCCTGAGGGTTTTGCCATCAAACCCCGCATGGCTCCCAACTGGCGAATCTGAGACGGCGATCCTCGAGCCCCGGAATCCGCCATGATGAAGATCGGATTGAAAGATGGACCCACAGTTTCGTGACCGTCCACGCTGAACTTTTGCTTTTCGATCTTATTCATCATCTCTTTGGCAACTCGATCGGAAGTTTGTGCCCAGATGTCCACCACTTTATTGTAGCGTTCACCATCCGTGATCAAACCCTCATCATATTGGCTCTGAATTTCAGAAACCTGACCTTCAGCCTCTTTGAGCAACTTGTCTTTGCTCTCAGGGATGATCATGTCGTCGATGCAAATCGACAAGCCGGCTGCCGTTGAGTAACGGAAGCCCAGTTCCATAATCTTGTCGGCCAAAATGCAGGTTGCTTTTCCACCGGCAAGACGAAAAGTCTTGTCGATCAAATTTGCAATCGCCTTTTTGTTCATGACAACGTTGTAGTCCTCGATCGGAACCTCTGGAGGAATCACATCGCTCAGAATGGCTCGTCCCACCGAGGTGTCTCGCAAAGCTCCGTTGATTCTCACTTTGCATGCGGCTTGGAGATCCACCAGTCCTTGCTCGTAAGCAAACTGAACTGCCGCCACATTTGGAAACACTCGACCCGTGCCCTTGGCACCAGGACGAATTCGCGTCATCCAATACAATCCCAACACAATGTCTTGTGAGGGGTTGATAATCGGTTTTCCGTGAGCGGGGCTGAGGATGTTGTTTGTGCTCATCATCAAAACACGTGCTTCAACCTGTGCCTCGACAGACAAAGGCACATGAACGGCCATTTGGTCTCCATCAAAATCGGCGTTGAAAGCAGTGCACACCAAAGGATGCAATTGAATGGCTTTTCCTTCATGGAGAACCGGTTCAAATGCTTGAATGCCCAAACGGTGCAATGTGGGAGCGCGGTTCAAAAGAACAGGGTGCTCCTTCACAACTTCGGAGAGAATGTCCCAAACTTCAACGGTCTCTTGATCCACCAAACGCTTCGCTTGTTTGATAGTGGTCGCAAATCCACGCTCCTCGAGTTTGTTGTACACAAACGGTTTGAAGAGCTCGAGGGCCATCTTTTTGGGTAAACCACACTGATGCAGTCGCAAATTGGGTCCAACCACGATGACCGACCGACCGGAGTAATCCACACGCTTTCCGAGAAGGTTCTGTCGGAAACGTCCCTGCTTTCCTTTGAGCATGTCGCTCAATGAACGCAAAGGCCGCTTGTTCGGACCGGTGAAGGTTTTTCCACGACGACCATTGTCCAGCAAAGCATCCACGGCTTCTTGCAACATCCGCTTTTCGTTGCGAATGATGATTTCGGGAGCGTTCAGCTCCTGCAGTTTTTTGAGTCGATTGTTTCGATTGATCACGCGACGATAAAGTTCGTTCAAATCCGAAGTCGCAAAGCGGCCCCCATCCAAGGGAACCAAGGGTCGCAGATCCGGGGGTAGCACCGGCAAAGCTTGAAGCATCATCCACTCAGGTCGATTCACTGAGTTCTTAAACGACTCCACAACTTTGAGTCTTTTACCGATCTTCTTCAACTGAGCTTCAGATTTGGCCTCTTTGAGCTCGATGCGCAATTTACGCGACAAATACTCGGCATCGATTTTTCGCAAAAGCTCCAACACCGACTCGCCGCCCATCCCAGCTTTGAAATTGGGACCATGTTCATTGAGAGCAGCTTGGTAAGCTTCTTCTGCGAGAATTTGTCCCTCTTGCAGAGGAGTTTCCAAGGGATCAATGACCACATGTGCTTCGCAATACAGTACCTTCTCAACTTCTTTCAAAGACAGGTTGAGGATGTTGCCAATCCGGCTGGGCAAAGATCGCAAAAACCAAATGTGAGCAACCGGATTCGCCAATTCGACGTGCCCCAGGCGTTCCCGACGCACTTTACTTTGCGTCACTTCAACACCACACTTCTCGCAGATCACCCCGCGATACTTCATCCGCTTGTATTTACCGCACAAACATTCGTAGTCCTTGATGGGACCAAAAATCTTTGCACAGAACAAACCATCCCGCTCCGGCTTAAAAGTTCGATAATTGATGGTTTCTGGCTTCTTCACTTCCCCAAAAGACCACTCACGGATCATCTCCGGAGAGGCCAAGGAAATGCGAACGGCATCAAAGGACAATGGATCTTTTGGCTTGTCGAAAAAATTCAATAAATCTCTCAATGTTCTTCTCCCTGTTCTACGACCTCAATCAATGAGCTTGCTCAACGTTTTGAGTTTCGCTCTCTTCCACTTCATCCGTCAGAATGTCAGACTCCATCAGCTCAACATTCAACGCCAAGGATTGAAGTTCCTTGACCAAAACGTTGAAGGACTCCGGCAAACCTGGTTCGAGGATGTTTTCACCTTTGACAATGCTCTCATACATGCGAGTTCGACCAGCAACGTCGTCGGACTTCACGGTCAAAAACTCTTGCAGAGAATAAGCAGCGCCATAAGCTTCGATCGCCCAAACTTCCATCTCTCCCAATCGCTGACCACCGAATTGGGCTTTTCCGCCCAAAGGCTGTTGCGACACGAGCGAATAAGGCCCAATCGACCGCGCGTGAATCTTTTCTTCCACCAAATGGTGCAGCTTCAGCATGTACATGATTCCAACCGTTACTGGGTTTTGAAACGGCATTCCGGTGCGGCCGTCGAATAGAATCGCCTGTCCAGTCGTAGGAACCTGGCTTCGCTTGAGGAGATCTTTCACGTCCAATTCACGAGCCCCATCGAAAACAGGAGTCGCTACGTGCACTCCGTTTTTCATTTTCTCTACCATTCGCACCAGGGACTGCTCGTCTGCGTTCTCAACCTTCTGAACGATCTCTGATTCCTGGAAGATGTCTTTCAAATCTTTACGCACCTTCTCGGTGTCCCAGTTGTGCAAGTATCTCTCGAGCTGTTTTCCGAGATTGCGCGCGGACCAGCCTAAGTGCACTTCCAAAATCTGACCAATATTCATCCGCGAAGGAACACCCAAAGGATTCAAAACCATATCAACGGGCGTACCGTCTTCCAGGTAGGGCATGTCTTCAACCGGTAACACCTTTGAAACCACACCTTTATTTCCGTGTCGTCCCGCAAACTTGTCACCCACCTGCATCTTGCGTTTGATGGCGACATAAACTTTCACCATCTTAATCACGCCAGGAGGCAGCTCATCACCCTTGCGCAAGCGATCAATCTTCTCGTCGAACACCATTTTTACAGCATCCAACTGATTTCGAGCGCCATCCAGGATCTTGGTCACTTGATATTCAAGTTCTTGATCCATAGGGATGTACGGCAAAAGTTCAAAAGGAATGGTTTCCAGATCCGCACCTGAAATCTCTTGTCCTTTTGACAAAAGCTTTTGGCTTCCATCTTCGTTCAACAACACCCCTGTCGTCTTTTTTCCCACAAGAATGTCTTTGAGTTTCTCAATAGCGTTGTTCTTGATGACGTTCTGTTCAACCATCAAATCTTTTTCAAGTTTGCGTTTTTTGTCTTCAATGATCATCGACAAGCGCTCATCTCGGTCCGCGCCTTCACGCGAATAGACTTGCGCATCGATCACAGTTCCAAACACGCCTGATGGCGCTCGCAATGAGGTGTCGCGCACGTCACCAGCTTTTTCTCCAAAAATCGCACGCAAAAGTTTTTCCTCAGGAGACAGTTGAGTCTCACCCTTGGGAGTGACTTTACCCACCAAAATGGTTCCAGGACGCACTTCGGCTCCAATGCGAATGATTCCACTCGCATCCAGATCCTTCAACGCCTCTTCACCCACGTTGGCGATGTCTCGGGAAATCTCTTCTTTACCCAGTTTAGTGTCTCGAGCGACACACTCGAACTCCTCGATATGAATGGAGGTGTAAACGTCGTCTTTCAACAAACGCTCACTGATCAAAATCGAATCTTCGAAGTTGTATCCCATCCACGGTGTGAACGCGACGAGGATGTTTTGTCCCAAAGCCAGTTCACCCAACTCAGTGGAAGGACCGTCGGCAAGAACATCACCCTTTTTCACTCGCTCTCCCACATTCACAATGGGCTTCTGATTGAAACAAGTGTTTTGGTTGGTTCGTTGGTATTTGACCAAGTTGTAAATGTCGACGTTGGCTCCAAGCTCTCCACCCTTTGCCAAGCGACGCACAACAATTCGAGACGCGTCCACTTCCTCAACAATTCCATCGTTGGTCGCCACGACGGACGTTCCCGAGTCTCGAGCCACCAGGCGCTCAACTCCAGTACCGACCAAAGGCGCTCGTGAGCGCAACAACGGCACGGCCTGACGTTGCATGTTCGAACCCATCAAAGCGCGGTTGGCATCATCATGCTCCAAAAACGGAATCAAAGACGCGGCAATCGACACCAATTGGCTTGGGGAAACGTCCATCAAAGACACCTTGTCTTTGTCGACAAGCTCATATTCTCCGTTCACCCGGCAAACCAAAGACTCCTGCTGAATCTCTTTTTGCGAAGCGGACTCACGCGAAGCCTGAGCAATGAAGTGCCCGGCCTCTTCGAGAGCCGACATGTAGGTGATGTCTGAAGAAACTTTTCCGGTCTCCACTCGACGGTAGGGAGTCTCAATGAATCCGTAGTGATTGATGCGAGCGTAGGTCGCCAACGACGCAATCAAACCGATGTTCGGTCCTTCCGGTGTTTCAATCGGACAAATGCGGCCATAGTGAGTGGGATGCACGTCGCGAACCTCGAACCCAGCTCGATCTCGAGTCAAACCACCAGGCCCCAGAGCTGACAAACGCCGTTTGTGGGTGATTTCGGACAACGGATTGGTTTGATCCATGAACTGAGACAGTTGAGAAGAGCCAAAAAACTCTTTCACCACAGCATTCACAGGTTTGGCGTTGACCAAATCATGCGGCATCATGGTTTCCACGTCTTGCAAACTCATGCGTTCACGAATGGCACGCTCCATACGAACCAAACCGATTCGGTATTGGTTCTCTAACAATTCACCCACCGAGCGAACTCGACGATTTCCAAGATGATCGATGTCGTCCACTTGGCCTTTGCCGTTTTTCAAATCAATCAACATCTTAATGGTTGCAAGAATGTCCTTGTTGGTCAGCGTTCGAAAAGAGGGTGGGTACTCCTCCATGGAAATGCCGAATTTGTGGTTGATCTTGATACGGCCAACCTCAGAGAGATCGTAAGTCTCTGGATCAAAAAACAAGCGATGGAAAAAGGTCTTCGCTGCATCCAAAGTTGGAGGCTCTCCAGGACGGAGATGCTGATAAATTTTAATTAAGGCTTCGTCTTGAGTGACCACCTTGTCGACGAGTAGAGTGTTGCGCAGGTAGGGCCCCACACTCAATCCGTCAAAAAAGATCAGAAACAATTTTGTGATACCGGCGTTCAAAGCTTTTTGAATCGAAGATTTATCGAGCTCGTCGTTGGCATCGGCCAGGATTTCTCCAGTTTCCTCATCAATCAAAGGCTTCGCAAGCACTTTACCCGTCAGATCCTCGATCGAAACTTCGACCTCTTTCAGATCAATTTGCTGAACCTTCTTCACCACTGCCCGAGTGATTCGACGTCCGGCTTTGACTAAAACTTCACCAGACTTCGGATCCAACAGGTCCACTTGAGCCCGTTGACCCGCCATGCGCTCGATGTCGAGCTTTCGGTAAAGCTTCTTGTTGCGCACAAAAATTTCGTCCAGATCGTAAAAATACTGCAGCAACTGTTCAGTGCTGTAGCCCAAAGCCTTCAACAGAATGGTCACTGGAAATTTTCGCCGACGATCGATGCGAACATGGATCAGATCTTTTTGATCGAATTCTGAATCCAACCAAGATCCACGGTACGGGATCACTCGTGCGGAATAAATTAATTTTCCGGATGCATTGTTTTTGCCACCATCGTGGTCAAAGAAAACGCCCGGAGATCGATGCAATTGAGATACAACAACTCGCTCAGTCCCGTTAATGATGAAGGAACCATTCGCCGTCATCAAAGGAATTTCACCCAAATAAACTTCTTGCTCTTTCACATCTCGAATTGAGCGCGCTTCGGTTTGTTCATCGACATCAAACACGATCAAGCGAAGAGTCACCTTGATCGGCGCTGCAAAAGTCATCCCGCGCTGTCGACATTCGTCGACATCGTATTTCGCCGGTTCCAAGGTGTAGGATACAAACTCCAAACTGGCCGTGTTGTTGAAGTCAGTGATCGGAAAAACCGATTTAAAAACAGACTGCAGACCCATTTCTTCGCGCTTGTCTGGATCCACATTTTTCTGCAAAAAAGCTTCGTAAGACTTTTTCTGCAGTTCGATCAAATTCGGAATCTCAATCACCTGCCGATTTTTCGAAAACGAGCGGCGCAAGCGAAGATTCGAAGCGACCACAGAACGCGGATTGGAATTGGAAACCTGAGTACTTGCCATGGGCTCTCCCTTAAAAAATACACCAAATCATATGCGTGTTTGCACAGCACGCCCCCAATTTCGTTGGCGGCGAAAACGCGAACTCTTTGAGAGGAGGGAGCTCGAGAACCCCACGGATTTTGGCCCCTTTTTGACAAAGGGGCCGTTCAATTTTCACAGATTACTTAATCTCGACTTTTGCGCCGGCTTTTTCAAGAGTTTCTTTCATTTTTGCAGAATCCTCTTTGGTAACGCCTTCTTTGACAGTCTTTGGCGCGCCTTCAACCAAAGCTTTTGCTTCCGCTAAGCCCAAGCCAGTCAAAGCTCGAACTTCTTTGATCACGTTGATCTTGTTGGCACCAGCGTCCTTCAAAATCACGTCAAAAGCCGTCTTTTCTTCAGCCGGAGCAGCTCCACCGCCGCCACCGCCCACTGCGGCCACTGCCACAGGAGCTGCTGCCGAAACACCCCATTTTTCTTCGAGCATTTTCACCAGCTCAGCGATTTCCAACACGGTTTTCTTTGAAAGCTCTTCAGCCAATTGTTCGTTTGTCAGTGACATGTTTTTCTCCTTTTTAATTCATTCGTTAAATATTGATTTTTACTATTCTTTTTTTGCAGCCAACACACGGACCAGGCTCGCTGGAACTTCTTTGAGAGTTCGAGCAAGTTTGGTTCCTGGAGCCTGCAGCACACCCAACAATTGCGCGCGCAAAACCTCTTTGCTGGGCAAAGTGGACAGAAACTGGATCTTTGCCTGATCCATTGTTTTGCCATCCATCATCCCGGTTTTGAGCTGCAACATCTCCACGTCTTTGGCGAACTGCGTGAGAGCCTTGGCCGGAGCTGAAACATCTCCGTAGGCAAACACAAATGCGTTCGTTCCACGCAGCTTGGGTTGCAATTCGGGTCCCTCAGGAAAATCCTTCAGGGCTCTCTTGGCGAGAGTGTTGCGGACCACTTTCATTTCCGCTTCAAGGGGACCTAGCTTTTTTCGGAGGTCAACAACTTGACCCACCTTCATCCCCTTAAAGTCGATCACGAAAGCGGCTTTCGCTTTGCGGAATTTTTCCGTCAAAGCCGACACTTCTTGCTCTTTTTGAGCTCGTGTCATCATTCGTGAACCTCCTTTCATCCGTCTTTGCGTTCAGTCGGATTCAGGAGTTATTCCCTGCACCGTCTCGGTCGGCAAGCTCAAGGCTTTTTAGGTCCAACAAAGGACACCGACGGTCTCTGACCGCTTGAAATCAAAAACTACTCTTCTTTAGACCCCATCACAGCCGAGGGCTCCAACCGAACTCCAATTCCCATCGTTGAGGAGACTGAAATGGATTTCAGGTAAATGCCTTTGCTGGTGGCGGGTTTTGCCTTGATGACAGAGCCGATGAACGCCATGAAATTGTCTTTCAACTTCGCAGCTCCCATCGATTTTTTGCCAATCATGGCATGCACGATTCCGGCTTTATCGATGCGATAATCCAGCTTTCCCTTTTTCTCGTTGGAAACAGCCTCTGCCACGTTCATGGTCACTGTTCCCACCTTGGGATTCGGCATCAGACCTCGAGGTCCCAAAATTTTTGCAACTTTAGAAACAGTCGCCATCATGTCGGGCGTCGCAATGGCCTTGTCGAACTCCAACCAACCTTCGTTGATTTTTTGCACCAGATCGTCAGCACCTACCATGTCAGCGCCGGCGTCCTTAGCCTCTTTCTCTTTGGGGCCTTTCGCAAAAACCACCACACGTACAGATTTTCCCAGACCGTGCGGTACGGCGACGGCGCCACGCACCTGTTGGTCCCCTTGTTTTGGATCCACACCCAAGCGCACAGCCACGTCAATAGACTCGTCGAACTTGGCAGAGGCCGCGTCCAAAACAATTTTAAACACGTCATCCACGTTGGATTTTTTGAGTTCTTGATGCTTTTTTCGCAGATTGCGAATGCGTTTTCCTTCAGCCATATCAGTCCACCACTTCCAAGCCCATACTGCGGGCTGTTCCAATCACTTGAGAAGCAGCGGAATCAACTGTCAGACAGTTCAAATCCGGAAGTTTGGTCTGCGCAATCTTGCGCACATCCGCCATCTTCACTTTTCCAACCTTATCTTTTTGCGGCATCTTGGACCCGGATTCGATCTTCGCAGCTTTCATCAAAAGCGAAGAAACCGGAGGTGTCTTCGTGATGAAAGTGAATGAACGATCTTGATAAACCGTGATGATGATCGGGATGATCGAATCACCAAGGCTCTGAGTTCTTGCATTGAACTGCTTGCAGAACTCCATGATGTTCACGCCATGCTGACCGAGTGCCGGTCCCACGGGAGGCGCTGGATTTGCCTTCCCTGCCGGAATCTGGAGTTTGATCATTCCAGTGACTTTTTTTGCCATTTTCCCACTCTCCTTCAACAACCATGACGCCTGACAATGTCGGCGCCAAAGCTTAAAATCCCTACCTCGAATTCATTGGTGAGGCTAGCTCTTTTCCACCTGGACAAAATCCAACTCCACCGGAGTTGGTCGTCCGAAGATGGACACCAAAACCTTCACTTTTCCTTTTTCCTCATTGATGTCTTCAACTGTGCCGTTGAAGTTGCTGAAAGGCCCATCCACCACAGTGACCTGTTCACCCAAAGTGAACTTGATCTTTGCTCTGGGTTTCTCGGCTCCGACAGCCATTTGTTGAGTCACTCGCAAAACCTCAGACTCCGGGACTTCCGGGGGACGAGTGCGAGTCCCGCCCACGAAACCGCTCACTTTGGAAGAGTTCTTAACTAGGTGCCAGGTCTCATCGTTCAGGGTCATTTGGACAAAAATATACCCGGGGAAAAACTTACGAGATTTGGTTTGTTTTTGTCCCTTAACGAGTTGAACGACATTTTCAGACGGAATGAGGATGTCACCAAACATTTTTTCCATTTTTTGAGAGCGAATCCTCTCTTCAATGGCGGATTTCGCATAGGCTTCCTGCCCAGTCTGAACGTTCACAATGTACCATTTCTTTTCCATTCATCCACCCATCACTTCACGAGAAGGTTGACCGCGTATCCAGAGACAAAATCAAAACTCGTGACGATCACACTAGAAATCAAAACCATCACCACCACCACAATGGTCATAGCCGTAGTGTCTTTACGAGATGGCCACACCACTTTTTTGATCTCGGCAATCACCTCTTCGCCCCAGACAACTGCGGACTTGTTGAGTCTCAAAACCAAAAAAATCGCAATGCCAATGGCTACCGGCAAAACGTGCCGAACCAAATTGGAGTCAGCCATCCGGGCGACCCAACCAAAAGCCCCGGCAAATGCCACAATCAGCAAGTGAATCGACAGACCGATGAGCGCGGCGCCAGCGGCAAAACTGACGGTGATAATTTTTGAGTTGGACTGGTCCATTTTTCCTCTCTTTAAACTTGCAGCTAAAACTGGCAGGGCCGGTGGGATTCGAACCCACAACCTAAGGATTTGGAGTCCTTCGCTCTACCGTTAGAGCTACAGCCCTCCGAAAAACCGCGCTCAGGCAAGGACCGGGTCAAAAACCCGATCCACCATTTAAGGTCACTCCTGAATTTCGGTAACGACTCCTGCACCCACAGTTCGACCACCTTCACGGATGGCAAAACGCAGCTCTTTTTCCATAGCGATAGGGGAAATCAACTCCACGTTCAGCTCCACACGATCACCAGGCATCACCATTTCAGTTCCTTGCTTCAGAGTCACAACGCCAGTGACGTCCGTAGTTCTGAAGTAGAATTGGGGACGATATCCATTGAAGAAGGGAGTGTGTCGTCCGCCCTCTTCTTTGGTGAGAATGTAAGCTTCTGCACGGAATTTTTTGTGAGGCTTCACAGTTCCTGGCTTCGCCAAAACTTGACCGCGCTCGACGTCTTCTTTTTTAGTCCCACGCAACAAGCAACCACAGTTGTCGCCGGCTTGCCCCTCGTCCAACAACTTACGGAACATTTCGATTCCGGTAACTGTGGTTTTTTGAGTGGGTCGAATTCCGACGATTTCAACTTCTTCGTTCACTTTCACAATGCCACGCTCAATACGACCAGTAACGACAGTTCCACGACCAGAGATCGAGAACACGTCTTCCACAGGCATCAAGAAGGGTTTGTCGACGGCACGCGCGGGAGCCGGAATGTAGGCATCCACAGATTCCATCAACTTTTTAATAGAGGGAACACCCAAGTCCGAAGCATCACCTTGCAAGCCCTTCAAAGCAGAACCTTTGACGATCGGAATTTGATCGCCAGGGAATTCGTACTTCGACAGCAACTCACGAACTTCCAGTTCCACCAGGTCCAAAAGTTCTTTGTCATCGACCATGTCCACTTTGTTCATGAACACAACGAGTGCAGGAACGCCCACCTGACGAGCCAACAAAATGTGCTCGCGAGTTTGTGGCATCGGACCGTCGGCAGCTGACACGACCAAAATCGCACCGTCCATTTGCGCAGCACCCGTGATCATGTTCTTCACATAGTCAGCGTGTCCCGGGCAATCCACGTGAGCGTAGTGGCGTTTGTCAGTTTCGTACTCCACGTGAGAAGTGGAAATGGTAATTCCACGCTCTTTCTCCTCAGGAGCTTTATCAATTTGGTCATAGGCCAAAGCTTGCGCTTTTCCTTCTTTCGCCAACACCGTGGTGATCGCCGCCGTGAGGGTCGTCTTCCCATGATCCACGTGACCAATAGTCCCGATATTGATGTGGGGTTTCGATCGGTTGAATTTCTCTTTAGACATCGTCAGTTCCTCCTTAGGCTGATCCTTGGGTGATGAATCGCTATTGGTTCCCAATCGCGGTTTGTTTTTTTAGCTTTCAGTGCATCTCATCTCAAATGCCAAAAGTCTATTGCAATTTCGTTGCAATTTCTCGTTCGGTCAACTGGAGCCCGTAGCCGGAGCCGAACCGGCGACCTCACCCTTACCAAGGGTGCGCTCTACCACTGAGCTACACGGGCTCGGACAAATTTGGAGCGGGTGATGGGTCTCGAACCCACAACCCTCAGCTTGGAAGGCTGATACTCTAGCCAATTGAGCTACACCCGCCCGACAATTTCTTGGGCTTGTTCCTTCGATCAGTTCCTCGGGGTGGTGGAGGAGGTAGGATTCGAACCTACGTAGGCGTGAAGCCAGCAGATTTACAGTCTGCCCCCTTTAGCCACTCGGGCACCCCTCCTCCGGAACTCTTTCCACGCATCTCTGCATGGAGCTGGCTATGGGACTCGAACCCGCAACCTGCTGATTACAAATCAGCTGCTCTACCAATTGAGCTAAGCCAGCCTCGTTGGAATAAGACCCAAAATTGCAGTCTTAGAAAAATCAGATTTTGAAGTCAAAGTTTTCGTTTTGTGAATGTGTGCACCAAGGTGATGCCGGCAACAACTGACACGTTGTAGCTTTCTCCGCTGGAGGTTTGCGGGATGCTAATCACCTCGTCACACAGCTTGGTTGTGCTGGTGCGAAGCCCTGCCCCCTCCGCCCCCAACACCCATACGACTTTTTCCGGAACATCCAACTGGTACAAATTCTTCTTCGGGTTTGCATCCAGCCCAAAAACCCAAAAACCCATGTCCTTCAACTCCTTGAGCTTGTTTCCGAGATGGGTTTGCTCGACTGGAACATGTTCCACGCCTCCGGCCGCCACTTTGTGCACAGTGGGGGTGAGGCCCACTTGCCTCTCAGAGGGCACAAGCACTGCAGCCACTTCGGTCAACCAAGCCGTTCGCAGAATAGAACCCAAATTGTGGGGATCCTCGACATGATCCAATGCCAAGACAGTGCATTGCTTCGCGGACTCCATGTGTCTCCAGTTGGCCTGAGGCGAGGATGATGCAAAAGCCGCCATCCCCTGGTGAGACTGCGCCAGTTTTTTGAGCTCCGCCTCGTTTTTGACTTCAATTTTGGGGCGTCCCAGCTGTTTGATTTGTTGAAAATCCTGCGTGCGCTCATAGCCAGGGAGCACCCACAATTTCTCAATCTCTCTGGGGCGCACGCGAAAGGCCTCGAAAATGGCGTGCCTGCCAACAATCACACGCAGAGAGGAGTCACGCGTGGGTTGCTTCATTTGAGGGTCAGTGCGGAAGCAAACTCGAGCGCCGCGTCGACAGGGTTGGGAGCCTCTAGTATGGGCCGCCCCACCACGATGGCTGAAGCGCCAGCAAGTCGCGCGTCTTTGGGAGTCATCACTCGTTTTTGATCGCCTCGAGCTTGTTGCGGAAGCCGAATTCCAGGAGTGACCAAGAACAGTCCCCGCTGCGCCAGAAAGGGCAATTCCTCTGGGGAACAAACAGCTCCCGACAATCCGCTCTCGGAGGCTAAGTTCACCAACTCAACCACATGTTGTTGAATTTTCTGCTGGCGAAAAACTGGCGGCACTGTCTCTTCATCCCAACTGGTGAGAACACTCACAGCCAAAACACGAAAAGGACGACGCTGATTGAGCTCTTGCTCCAGCTGAGCGATCTGGCTGAGAGCGTCTTTTCCCGCAAGAGCGTGAACTGTCACAAAAGAAGCGCCCATCTCAAAACAAGTGCGCACCGCACTCACCATGGTTGAGGGAATATCAAAAAACTTTAGATCCACAAAAACCGGGGTGTTTTGCGAAAGATCACGAATGAGTTTGCCACCCGTTCGGAGAAGCAAACGAGGTCCCAGTTTCACAGCGCCCACCAGGCCATGCAGATCTCCAGCCAGTTGGCGAGCCCTCACTTCGTCGTCCACGTCTAAAGCCACAATCAATGGGTTGGTCATTTGTCTAAAATCTCCCGAATTTTTTGCGGCACCTCGGCCACCGTCAAAGCGTGCAAAGCCTTGCCTTTGCGCTCCACCACTTCCACGCGCCCTGTTTCGAGTCCTTTTTTCCCAATCACCAATCGCACAGGGAATCCCAACAGGTCCGCATCTTTGAACTTCACTCCTGGTCTTTCATCACGATCGTCAATAAAGATTTCCACACCGGGCAATTCTTTCTGTAAATCCTCGACCACTTTTTGCGCAGCGGAATCTTGGGGATCCAACAAACAAATGTGCACCTGATAGGGAGCTATGGATTTCGGCCAAATGATTCCGTCGGCGTCGTGGCTTTGCTCCAGGCATGCTTGCACAGTGCGAGTCACGCCGATCCCGTAGCAACCCATTTCCACAAACTGAGCCTTCCCCTGACTGTCGAGAAACTGCAGCTTCATCTTCTCGGAGTACTTGGTTCCAAGGTAGAAAACATGCCCCACTTCAATTCCGCGAACAGCACGCAAACGTCCCTGACTTTCAGGGTCGCGATCCCCAGCAACCGCCATGCGAAAATCTGCAGCTTTTTCCACCTGAAAATCCCGACCGGGATTCACATTGCGCACATGAAAGCCGTCCTCATTGGCCCCGGTGATCATGTTTTCCAGGGTCATCGCGCCCAGGTCCGCGTAGATCGGAATTTGAAGTCCCACAGGTCCACAACTGCCGGGCCCAGCTCCGGTTGTTTGGCGAACCTCTTCGTCGGTCAACATCACTGGGGACATCGAAGTGTTGAGGGCGTTCTTCACTTTGATGAGATTCACTTCGTCGCTGCCTCTCAGAAGCAGACAAATCGGCTTTTTCTCAATCAGTGATTTCCCCTCCGCTGTCGCCAAAAACACCGACTTGATCAGCTGTTGAGGTGGAACCTTTAGGGCTTTCGACAGATCCTCAATGGACTTCAATCCCGGGGTGGCGAATTTTTCAAGAGGCAGGAGCTTTCCGGTTCGCGGGGGAGGAGGATCGAAATCGATGGCCGGGCACACCTCCACATTCGCGGCAAAATTGGATGTGTCGCTAACCAATAAAGCGTCTTCTCCGGCATCGGCGAGGAGCTGAAACTCGTGAGTTTGACTGCCCCCGATGTTCCCCGCGTCGGCTTGCACAATGCGGTACTGCAAACCCAGGCGATCAAAAATCGCCCGATAGGCTTCGTAGTACATGTCATAACTTTTCAAGGCCGATGCCCGATCCCGGTCAAAACTGTAAGCATCTTTCATACAGAATTCCCGTCCGCGCATGAGACCAAATCGAGGGCGAATTTCATCTCGGTACTTGGTTTGGATTTGATAGAGTTGCTTCGGCAAATCCCGAAACGACTTCAGATCATGTCGAAAGAAATCCACCACAGCTTCTTCGTGGGTGGCACCCAAACAAAATCCATGCTGGTTTCGGTTTTTGAACTTGAGAAGACCGTCGCCCATTTCTTTCCAACGATTGGTTTCTTCCCAGAGCGCCTGAGGCTGAACCATGGGCATCAGGATCTCGAGACACCCCCGGTGGTCCAACTCTTCCCGGATGATATTTTCAAACTTGCGAATGGCTCGCAGCATGAGCGGACCGTAGGTGAAAATTCCAGGGGCCAATTTTCGAATCAGACCTGCACGCACCACCAGTTTGTGGCTGGGAATTTCAGCGTCCGAAGGTGCTTCTTTCAAGGTGAAAACGTGCGACTGGCTCCAACGCATTTTAGTTTTGTTCATCTCTGTGGACTTCAATGCCATAGGTCTTCAGCTTGCGATGCAGGTAGCTTCTTTCCAACCCAATTTTTTCGGCAGTGCGCGAAATGTTGCCGCCGAACTCACCCAATTTCTCTACCAAATACTTTTTTTCAAACTCAGCTCTCGCCTCACGAAAGTTTTGAATCTGCCAAGAGCCCTTGGGATCCAAGCTCAGACCCGCAAAATGCAGATCATGCACATCGATGAAATCCGCCGGGGTCAAAATGTACAGACGCTCGACGAAGTTGCGCAGCTCACGCACCTGTCCTGGCCATGCATAGGTTTTCAGCACGCTGAGAGCGGCATCCGAAATCTGCTTAAAATTATAACCTGCCTCACGAGACACGCCTTCACTGAAAACTTGAAAGAGTGTCGGAATGTCCTCCACCCTGTCTCGTAGAGGCGGCACACGCAATGTGCGAGCTTCGAATAGTTTTTGCACGGGCAGGGGGAATTCCTCCAAAACAGCAGAGGACGCCGCCACTATGCGAGTGGTTCGCTCCCCGGCAGCAATCACTTTCGCTAAACGGAGCAACAGATCCTCGGGCAAAAGATGCAAATCCTCTAAATACACGGTTCCCTGGGACGCCAGCTCGAGTTTGCCTCGACGCTCCGTGGACCCAAAAAGCTCTACATCCATTAAATCACGGGGGATCTGGCTCAAACTGACGGCCACCCACTCTCTCCCCGCTCGCGGACTCGAATAGTGGATGTTCTGCGCGACCAATTCTCGTCCACTGCCGCTTTCGCCCACGATCAGCACGGGATCTGAAGTGGGTCCCACCTCAGCAATTCGCTTTTTAAGATCTTTCATCACAGGTGTTTCGCCATATATCGCAATGCTCTTGCGAACTCGTGTCAAAAGCTGAGTCTTCTCAGCTCTTTCATTGAGATAACTTTGAATGTTGGCAATGGCGATCAGCACTTTATTGATGGAGAGAGGCTTTTCGATAAAATCCCAGGCACCGAGCTTGGTCGCTTTCACCGCAGTCTCGATGGTCCCGTGTCCTGAAATCATAACAAATTCGGCGCGGCTGTTGAGAGTTCGCGCTTTCTTTAAGACCTCGATCCCGTCCATACTACCCGGCATCCAAATGTCCAAAAACACGATGTCCGGGTTAATGCGAGACAGCAGCTGCAAGCCGGTTTCCCCGTCACTTGCCAAATGAACTTCGAAGCCCTCGTCTTTTAAAGAGGCGGAGAGCACTTCGCGGATCGGCAGTTCGTCATCGACAATTAAGATTTTGATGGCCATGTGGAGCTTGTATCAGAACGCTCAACCGGTTTCCAAGCACCAACCTCGTTGACGGGGAGCTCGATCAGAAACTTGGTCCCACGTTCAGGTTCGTTCGAGAAAACCCGGATGAAACCATTGTGGTCTTCAATCACCCTGCGCACAATGGCCAACCCCAGTCCTGTTCCCGACTCCTTGGTGCTAAAGTAGGGGTCAAAGATGCGAGCCCGGTTCTCCGCAGGAATGCCGGAGCCATTGTCTGAAACAGTCACACGCACAATGCGCAGGTCCGGATTGTACGAGGTTGTAACTTCAATTCTTCCCGAGCTCTCTCCCCCCAAGGCATGAACCGCATTGTCGAGGAGGTTCACCAGGGCCCGATGAATTTGACCCGGATCAAAGCGAAATTCCGGGATGTCAGAGTCCTGCTGCACCACAAACTGAATCGCGGGGTGGGAACTTTCGTAGACCTGCACGGCCTCGGATACGGTGTGTGTCAGGGAGGCCAAAACCGGTTTCAGCTCAGGCAGTCGAGCAAACTGGGTGAACTCATTCACGAGATTTTTGAGTTCTTCGGTCTGGCGAATGATCATGGAGGTGCAGTCCAAAAAAGCGGGATCATGAGCTAAATCCCCAAATTTCCTCTGCAAACGCTCTGCGGACAAGCGAATGGGTGTGAGAGGATTTTTGATTTCATGGGCGATGCGCCTGGCCACCTCGGTCCACGCCTGAGCCCTTTGGGCGTTGAGAATGGCCGTCATATCGTCAAAAACCACAACAGTTCCGAGGTTCTCGTGCAATTCGTTTCTCATTAAGGAGAGGGTCATCTGCAAAGGCACGGCCTCTCCGTGCACATTGACCCGCAGCTCTTTTTGCACCTTTTCAATCTGATGCTCGCGCATGGTCTTCATCAGCTCGGTGAAAGTGCGAAAATACTCTTGCGTCAGCAGATC
>FRDC01002164.1_pt1 | contig 30021 bp, 34 predicted proteins | sample 1106171 | NCBI WGS metagenome assembly FRDC01 (sample SAMEA3930566, study PRJEB13176) | freshwater metagenome | biome: Drinking water system; feature: drinking water; material: water | place: Singapore | collected 2014-12-20 | reverse complement strand
ACCGCACCGTCCGAATAAGATCGGGGCCGCCGGCGCTGCTCAACGCATAGCGCAGACGGCCGATGTGGACATCAACCGTGCGGCTGCCGATGTGAATGTCGCGCGGCCAGGCGGCACTCTGAAGCTCATGGCGGGAGTGGACACGACGCGGGTTCTTCATCAAGTGATGCAGAAGGCGGAACTCGGTCGGGGCAAGGTGAATAGTCTGGCCGTTTCGCCGCACGAGATAGGCGTCGAGGTCCATCTCGACGTCGCCGAAGGTCAGCACCTGTGGCGCGACGGACTGCGGATGGCGCTCACGGTCGCGCAAAGCCGTTCGGATGCTGGCCATGAGCTTCTCCGGGGAGAACGGGCTCACAAGACATTCGTCCGCACCAGAAGCGATGAACTCTTTCTGATGAACCTCTTCCTCCGTCGCCAGAAGCACAAGGATGCCGATGGATCTGGTCCGTTTCTCGAGGCGCAGCGTCGCGCACAGGGTTCGGACGTCGATATTGGGAATAGACGATTGCAGAAGCAGGACATCCGGCGTGAGCTCGCGCAGCCGTCTGGCCAAGCACCTGCCATCCGTTTCCTTCAGCACATGCAGGCCGGCTTGCGCGAGAATATAGCTCAGAAAACCGGCGACATTCTGATCCTCGATCGTCAGCACAACCAGAGGAGAAGACGGGAGTGCCGCAATTGATTCTTCACTCGGCATCTGATCGAACGCTCCGAAAGAGAATGGCTCGGCAATGATTACCTGTCAGGGCCTTGAAGAGTCCGCGCTCGAAAGGCGAGTCCAATTGGAAACGCCGGATATCTGCCATGGCCCTGTTGCGCTTTTTGGTGAACCGTGCACTCCCTCGGGCTCGGTGGCGAGCCGACTCCATAGCGGATACTGGCCTATGGTGCTCAAGCGCCGCAACCTCAGAGTCTGGCGCCGCAGCATCTTCCCGGACGAGGATAAGCGCCGCGAGCACGCCAAATATCGGCGTGCGGCCATTCGTCGTCAATCGAGTCCCCGTGCCGGAGACGACATCGATGGGACTGAAGTCTGGCACGCGCGATGGAGAGGTGTGAGCAATCGGGACTGAGGAGACGATGCAGGATCAGCAATCGGCCAAGGCATGCATGCTCCTGGCTTTTGAGGACGAACGCCTGAAGTCTGCCCTCGCGTACATACTCGCGCGCAGTTTCCGCGTGATCGGTGCCTGCGATGCGGCAACCCTTGAGGCGCACTTATGTGCGGAGAGGCCTGACGTCCTGGTGTTCGAGCCGCATTTGCCCGGCCTTGATGCCATCGCATTCTGTTCGGCGCTGCGACTTCAGAAGGAGACGCGAGACATGGCCGTGCTCGTCCTTGGTCTTCACCAAGACGGGCCCGCGCTCCTCAGAGCGGGGGCCGACGAATACATCGAGCAGCCCTTCTCGCCCGAAGAGTTGTTGGAGCGCATTCGCGCCCACCTGAAGGGCGCTCGCAACGAGCTGACCGTCGACGCGGGGACCTGCATCAGTTTCGCCGATGTCAGCTTGGATGCCGCAACATACCGCGTTCGGCGGAACGGCCATACAATCCACCTCGGCCTCACGGAGTTTCGCCTGCTGCAGCACCTGATGCGGAACCCACACCGCGTGCACTCCCGGGATGATCTGCAAACCGCGATCTGGCCCGCCGATGCACAGATCGGGGAGCGGACAGTCGACGTCCATATTGGCCGGCTGCGATGCGCCCTGAGACGTGCCGGTGGGCCGGATCTCATTCGCACCGTTCGCTCTGTGGGCTATTCGCTGACGGACTAGCTGAGTTAGAGTCTTGATTGGCAGGCGCGAGTTCCAAGGGAGTACCTGCACACTCCGATGCCTCGACGTTGGTCCTCGAAGGCGCGCTGGCTATTCGATCAGAAGCCCCCGGCTTTCGGGGCCGGTGCCAGAGCAGCGCCGAGAACGGGCCCGGTCGCTCCAGCCTGGACGATGACTGCGAAGCCGCGCTCGGCAAGATCGGTCGCGCCGATGTCGAGAGGCAATTCAAGCTTGGCACCATCCCATCGGCCGATGCTGCGGAACTCGCGTACGATGTTGTAGTTGGTCAAGGTCTTGCCAGCGTTCTCGCCGCGTTTGATCGGGGTCGCGTGCTGCCGATCGTAGAGCGCCAGCCACACTGTCGCCGGTTGGGCGACCTCCGCTTCCGGGAGGGTCACAAGCCATCGACTCGCCGGGCTGTTTGTGATCGCAACCGGAATCTTGCTGCGCTCGCTCGCCGCCGCGATCGCCTGGTTGACCTGGGAACGGTTGGAGCCGACGGCATCGAAGCTGCCATCGATCACCATCTGCGGAGTGTAGACCGAGCTAAGTCCGAGCGACTGCGCATAGTCGCGCTGGCGCCGAGTCGCTTCGGAGCTGGAGAATGGATCCTTCCAGCCGATGTAGTTCCAATAATCGATATGGAGGGAAAGTGCGATCAGGTCTGGCCGCCGTGCCAGCTCCCCGAGAAAGGCATCGGCGGGCGGGCAGGAATTGCAGCCCTGCGACGTGAACAGCTCGACGACGACAGGTGCCTCTGCGCTCGCGGACTCGTCGGCGGTCGAGACGGAGACGAGTCCACCGACGAAGAGCGCAACGGCCAGAAATCGCAAGAGAACACTTGACATCATTGCATTCTAGCGATGGCGCGCGCCGCGCACCAATCACTTGGCAGTGATCCGCGTGCAATTCTCGCATCATTCTGCTGCCGCAGCTGCAGTAACCAGCGACTCCCGCTCGAGTCCAAAGCCCTTGACCAAGGCGTAGACTGCCGGAATGACGATCAGCGTGAGGATGGTCGAGGACACCATGCCGCCGATCATCGGAACGGCAATGCGCTGCATCACCTCGGAGCCAGCGCCATGACTCCACATGATCGGGAGCAGGCCTGCCATGATCGCCACGACCGTCATCATCTTCGGACGTACGCGCTCGACGGCGCCCCCCATGATCGCGGCATAGAGATCGGCGCGCGTCAGATTCCGGCCCTCGATGTTGCGATGCTCGATCATTTCCTTGAGGGCGTTGTCGAGGTAGATCAGCATGATGACGCCGGTTTCGGCGGCGACGCCGGCCAGTGCAATGAATCCGACCGCCACCGCGACACTCATGTTGAATCCCATCCAGTACATCAGCCAGAACCCACCCACGAGGGAAAACGGCAGGGACAGCATGACGATCAGCGTTTCCGTCAGGCGGCGGAAGTTGAGATAGAGCAGCAGGAAGATGATCAGCAACGTCACCGGAACGACGATAGTCAGGCGCTCCTTGGCGCGCTCCAGATATTCGAACTGGCCGCTCCACTGGGCAAAGTAGCCCTGTGGGAAGCTGACTTCCCGCTCGACCGCCTGCTTCGCCTCGGCGACATAACCGCCGAGGTCGCGGCCACGGATATCGATGAAGATGTAGAGCGCGAGAAGCGCATTCTCGGTCCGGATCGTCGATGGACCTTGCGAGAGCTCGATCTTGGCGAGCTGGCCGAGCGGAATGGCGGCACCCGTCGGACTGTCGATCAGCACCTCGCGGGCGATCGAGTCCGGATCGCTGCGGAAGCCGCGCGGATAGCGCAGATTGACACTATAGCGCTGGCGGCCCTCCACCGTGGTCGTGACGCTTTCTCCGCCAAGGGCCATGCCGATCGCTTCCTGGAAATCCGCGACGGCAATGCCGTTGCGCGCCAGCGCCGCGCGATCGGGCAAAATGTTGACGTAATAGCTGCCGACGATCCGCTCGGCGAAGGCGCTGGTGGTGCCGGGTACCTTGCGGACGACGGCTTCGATCTGGCGGGCCAGTTTCTCCATCTGGCTGAGGTCGGTGCCGATCACCTTGATCCCAACCGGCGTGCGGATGCCGGTCGAGAGCATGTCGATGCGCGCCTTGATCGGCATGGTCCAGGCGTTGCTGACGCCGGGAAGCTGCAATGCCGAATCCATCTCGGCGATCAGGCTGTCCACCGTGACACCTTCCCGCCACTCGGGCTCCGGCTTCAGGTTCACGATGGTCTCCACCATCTCCGTCGGGGCCGGGTCGGTCGCGGTGGCCGCGCGTCCGGCTTTCCCGAAGACGGATTCGACCTCCGGAAAGGACTTGATGATCTTGTTCTGGGTCTGCAGCAGCTCCGCCGCCTTAGTGACCGACAGACCCGGCAGGGTCGTCGGCATGAACATCAGCGTGCCCTCGTTGAGATTGGGCATGAACTCGGAGCCCAGATTACGGATGGGAACCCAGGTCGCCGACAAGGCGACGAGCGCCAGCAGAATGGTCAGCGTCTTGGCTCGCAAGACCAGGTTGATGACGGGGCGATAGAGCCAGATCAACACGCGGTTCAACGGGTTCTTCGCCTCCGGCACGATCCTCCCGCGCACGAACAGCACCATCAGAACCGGGACCAGGGTGATGGACAGCAACGCCGCCGCGGCCATGGCGAAGGTCTTGGTGAAGGCCAACGGATGGAACAGCCGTCCCTCCTGCGCCTCCAACGCGAAGACCGGCAGGAATGAGACGGTGATGATGAGCAGGCTGAAGAACAGGGCCGGGCCCACTTCGATCGCCGAATCGATCAGAACATGAACCCGGTTCTTGTCCGGCGGTGCATGTTCGAGATGCTTGTGTGCGTTCTCGATCATGACGATGGCGGCATCGATCATGGCGCCGATCGCGATAGCAATGCCACCGAGGCTCATGATGTTGGAGCTGACGCCCAGGAGATGCATGACGATCATCGCCATCAGGATGCCGATCGGCAACATGATGATCGCCACCAGGGCGCTTCTGACGTGCAGCAAGAACACGAAGCAGACTAGCGCAACGACAATACTCTCCTCGATCAACGTGCCTTTCAGGCTCTCGATGGCGCGGAAGATCAGAGCCGATCGGTCATAGACCGACTGGATCGAGACACCTTCCGGCAAGCCCTTGCCGATCTCCGCGATCTTCTCCTTGACGTTGTCGATGACATCGAGCGAATTCTCGCCAAAGCGCTGTAGGGCGATGCCACCTACGGCTTCGCCTTCGCCATTCAGCTCCGTGATGCCGCGCCGCTCGTCCGGACCGAGCTCGACCCGGGCCACGTCCTGCAATAACACTGGCGTGCCGTTCTGCACTTTGAGCACGATCTGCCGCAGATCATCCAGACCGCGCAGATATCCGCGGCCACGCACGATGTATTCCGTCTCGGTCAATTCGACCGTGCGACCGCCGGTATCCATGTTGCTGTCGCCGATGGCGTCGCGCACCTCCTTGAGCGACAGCCCGTAGGCGCGCAGCCGCTGAGGATCAGCTACCACCTGGTATTGCTGGGTGAACCCGCCGACGCTCGCGACCTCAGCCACGCCGGGCGCCTTGGCGATCTGATAACGCGCGAACCAGTCCTGGACGGAACGCAACTCCGCCAGGGATTTCTGCGCACCCAGCACGACGTATTGATAGATCCAGCCGACGCCGGTGGCGTCCGGCCCCAGCGACGGTGTGACGCCCGCGGGAAGATTGCGCTGCGCGAAATTGAGATACTCCAGAACCCGGCTGCGCGCCCAGTAGATGTCGGTCCCGTCCTCGAAAATGATGTAGACGAAGGACACCCCGAAATACGAGAAGCCGCGCACCGCCTTGGATCGCGGCACGCTGATCATCGCTGTGGTTAGCGGATAGGTGACCTGATCCTCCACGACCTGCGGTGCCTGCCCCGGATACTCGGTGTAGACGATGACCTGCGTGTCCGAGAGGTCGGGAATGGCGTCCAGTGGGATGTGCCGGACCGCATAGATACCCCAGGCGACGAGAAAAGCGGCGCCGAGCAGGACCAGGAGCCGGTTCTGCGCTGACCAGCGGATGACGGCTGCGATCACGGCTGAACCTCGGGCTTGCTATCCTCCGCGGGTTTGTCGCTGGCCGTAAAGGCACGCAAAGCAGCCTGCAGATTGCTCTCAGCATCAATCAGGAAGTTGGCGCTGACGACCACCTTGTCGCCTTCGGTGACGCCCTCGCGGATCTCGACATAGCCATCGGCAGGCCGGCCGAGCTTCACCTCACGCGGCTCGTAGCGCCCTTCTCCGCGCTCCACCAGCACAGCCTGCCGCTTGCCGGTATCAAGCACGGCGCTCTCGGGAACGGATAGCACCTCTGCCGCTTGCATGTCCGCGGAGAGCAGTACAGCGGCGAACATGTCGGTCTTCAGCCGACCGTCCGGATTGTCGAGCTCCACACGGACGCGAGCCGTGCGCGTTTCTGGCGTCAGGCCAGGATAGATGAAGCTCACCTCACCGGCGAACCGCTCGCTCGGAAAGGCGTCCAACTCGACCTCGACCAGCAACCCCGGCCGCACAGAAGGGAGATCCTGCTCATACACCTCGGCGATCACCCAGACATGACTGAAATCCACCAGGCGATAGAGCGGCTCGCCCGCCATGACCCGTGCGCCTTCGATCGCCATCTTCTCCACGACCTGGCCGTTTGCGGGTGCCGGCACGACGACCGCGCCAGGCGCTTGGGTGGCATCCTCCAGCGCCGAGATTTGCCCAGCACTAAGGCCGAGCGTCTGCAAGCGTTGCGCTGCGGCCGCGGCAAGAACGGGGTCCGTGCGCCGCGCCAGGATGTATTCCTGCTGGGCCAGCCGCAGCGACGGGCTGAACAGCTCCAGCATGGGCTGGCCACGCTTCACCATGTCGCCGGTCTTGTCGACCTTGAGTCGCTGCACCCAGCCTTCGAAACGCGCGGTGACGACGGCTTGGCGCGATTCATCCGGCTGCACCGTGCCGGTGGTGCGGATGGTCCGCGTCAGTCGGCGCCGGCTCGCTTCCTCGGTCGCGACGCCGAGCTTCTGCACCTTGTCGAGGCTGATCTTGACGACATTGCCGTTATCGGCAGCCTCGTTCTCATAGACCGGGATGTAGTCCATCCCCATCGAATCCTTTTTCGGTTCGTAGGAGATGTCCGGCAAGCCCATGGGATTGCGGTAGTAGAGGATCTTGCCCTTGCCGGACTCCTCAGCGGCGCTTTGACCCGCGTCAGTGTTCGAAATCTCGTAGACAGGGATGTAGTCCATCCCCATCGAGTCCTTCTTGGGCTCGGTGGAGATCTCGGGCAGGCCCATGGGATCCCGATAGAAGAGAATCCTGCCCTTGCCGGATTGATCGGCATTCGTCGAGGGTGCGCTGGGCGCAGACGATGGCAGCGGTGCCGCCTCGGCAAGCATCGTCGGCAGCTTGCCCGCAAACGTCTGCTCAAGTGCGGCTTGCCCTCCCGTCAGGTAGATGCCGCCAGCCAATCCAAGAGTCAGCGCCACGGCAGCGGTCAAGGTCCAGAGAACTGGTTTCATAGCTCACCTCCAACCAGTCGCTCGAGTTCAGCCAGCAAAGTCTGTTGCTCGAAAAGCATGCCGAGGCGCTCCAGCTCGGCTTGCCTCAAGCGACGCAGGGCGCCCAGCACATCGGAAAGCTCCGCTTGATCGACCGCGTACGCGCGCCGCGCGGCCTCGACGGCTTCCTCGAGCCGCGGCAACTGCTCTGTGCGCAACGTCTTTTCCCGGATCGTCACGGCACGCAGATTGTGCAGGGTCTCGGCGATCTGGCTCGAAAGCTCGATCCGCGTCGCCGATGAACGGGCCCGCGCTTCAGCGAGCCTGGCTTTAGCCTGCCCCTGCTGCGCTCGTCGAAGGCCCCATTGCAGTGGGATATTGAAGCCGACCTTCGCTTCGTAACCGCTGATCTCACGCTCCTCGTCGACCACTGACACACCCAGCGTGAGATCCGGATACCAGTTGCGCTCGGCAAGTTCGCTTGCGGCCGTGGCTCCCTGAATCGCCGCTGCCCTTTGCGCCAGGGCCGGGCTGCGCTCCTCCGCCCGCGCCAGCAGAGCCGGGATACTGAGTCCGGACACGTTCGGAACGGTCGGCAGGCTGGTGGGTGATGCCAAGGACGCGTCGAGCGGACGGTCCAGCAGCGCGTTGATGCGGCTGATCGCGATCTGACGGTCGCGATCAGCATCAGCCAGCGCGCTCGTCACGCCTGCTTCCTCCGCGGCGGCCTCGATGGCCTCCTGCTGGCGCCCGAGGCCCTGGGCATAACGCTCCTGCGCCACCTCTGCGAGATCGCGAAGCGTTTCGCCGTCCCGTTTGATCGTCTCAATCTGAAGCAAGGCGAGGTAGTGCTGTGCGAAGGCGACCTTCATCTGAGCTGTCAAGTCGAGCCGCACCTGATCGCGTTCGACGGCAGCTTCGGCCATGCCCGCCTTGGCGACCTCGCGGCGCAGGGATCTCTTGCCACCCAAGGGGAACGTCTGCTCGATCGAATAGAAGATGCTGCCGAGGCGCTGTGGCAGCGGACCGCTCCCTTCCCGGTCGATGTCCTCGAAGCTCACCTCAAACTCCGGATCATCGAGCGCGCCAGCGATCTCTACCTCGGCGGCCGCTGCATCGCGCGAAGCGGCGGCGGCGTTCAGCGCCGGATGCGACTTTTCCATCGCGTCCAACAGCGGACCAAGATCGCTACCCAGCGGCTCTGCGAGCGCTGGAAGTGGTAAGGAAATCAACGCGGCAAGGCCGAGCGCAAACACGCGGCGCTGCCTTAGAATAGCAAGCATGTGATCCAATCCTGTGACGCTGCTGATGAAAGGCCGCAGCAATAGCGCGAGACGCCGACTCTCTGGCGGCGTCAGCTCAGAATGGGATCAGATTCGGGGAGGTGCTGTTTCGGGCGGAACGAAGGCCGAGGCCATCCCGTCGCTCGACGGGATGCCGTAGTCGGTCTGGGAGGCACTTGGCGCGACGCGAACCGCGCCGTATGCGGGCATCTTCTGAAGGGCCGATCCGCAGTTCTGCGCGACCTTGCACGGCTCGCCCTTCTGGTCGCAGGGGCCATCCACCAGGCCTGCCTTCACCATTGTGCAGTCGCTACTGCCCTGGCAGGACGCCTTCGCAGGAATCGCCGCGCCGACCGCGAAAGCCGCGATCAGCAGGACGACCAGCAGGGCGTTGAGGACAGAGCGCATACTCAATGCCTATAGCAGCAAAGGCTTACAAAGTGGCGCGACGGGCGGACCCATCACGGAAAATTGAGTTCGATTTCGGACGCCAGCAACTCATGGGTGGTGCCTCTTGGGATCGGCGTTTACCCGATCTTCGCCAGTGCCAAAAACATGTCGAGGAGCAGTAGGCTATCACCGACATCTGGCCGGTGATCATTGTCACATGCATCAGCACCATCGCCCCTGAGGCTGCTAGGTCCGGGGCAGTGACTTGTCGGTCGCCGCAGCCATGACTTTTCGCGGCTGAGACAGCGCCTCCACAATGGGACATTCGGGGTTTTCGCCATCTGCGCACCGCGCCACGATCTGGTTCATCGTCCTCTCGAGCTTCCGAAGATCTGCAACCTTCCGGCGGATCACCTCGATATGCTTGACGGTGAGATCCCGAACTTGGCCGCAGGTGTAGCCGCCGTCGACGAGGTCGAGCAGCCCCCGCAGTTCCTCAATCGAGAATCCGAGTTCCCGCGCGCGCAGGATGAAGGCCAAGCGGCCCACGTCGTCGTCATCGTAGAGGCGATGGCCGGACTCCGTGCGTTTGGGCGAGCGCAGGAGGCCGATCTTCTCGTAAAAGCGAACAGTTTCAATGTTGCAGCCCGTCGCTTCGGCGACTTCGCCGCGCTTCCAGCGCCTCACGGCAGCGTGACTGGCCATTGAGAATGATCCCTTGATCCTGTAGTTGCTACAGGACCTATCTTAGCTTCAGAGCGCTTCGGCGCAATGGTGATGGAAGCTGAGAAGATGAACGCTATTCAGGAAAGAACAGCAACGGTTGAGCCCGCCGAGCAACAGGTTGATCGTGGTGACGCAAGCCGACCGCTGCTCGCTGCGGGCAGCTTGATCGGTGCCGTGCTGGCATCCTCATGCTGCATCGTGCCGATCGTCCTCCTCAGCCTCGGCATCAGCGGCGCATGGATCGGCAACCTGACGGCGCTGGCGCCCTACAAGCCCTATTTCGTCGCCGCGACCGTCATCCTTCTGGGAGCGGGCTACTGGCAGGTCTACGTCAAACCACGGCGCGCTTGCGCGACCGGATCGTATTGCGCGAACCCTTCCTCGGGGCGCATCACCAAGGCCGCCCTCTGGATCGCAACCGTGGTAGTCGTGCTGGCGATAACAATCAGCTATTGGGCACCTCTGTTCTACTAGGAGACGATCGATGAAGCGACCTTTGATGATGGCGGCTCTCTTTGCTGTCGTGGCTCTCTCTGGCGTGGCGGCAGTCGGCATTGGTCCGAGGGTGTTGGTGGACGAGGCGATTGCGCAAGCGGCCGAAACGACTCAGACCATGGTGTTTGCGGTCGACAATATGACCTGCCCTCTGTGTCCTGTAACCGTGAAGAAGGCGATGGAGGGAGTGAATGGCGTGAAGTCCGTTGATGTGGACTTCGACGCCAAGACAGCGACGGTCATTTTCGATCCTGCGCAGGCGACACCAGACGCGATCGCGAAGGCATCGGCGGACGCGGGCTATCCGGCGCATCCGGCCTCATAGAGGGACAGACCATGGATTGCTGCGGACACAAGGATGGTCGCGGCAGGCACTACGACCTGGCGGTCGTTGGAGCGGGGTCAGCGGGATTCGCCGCCGCGCTGGCCGGAGTTGAACAAGCGGCTCAGGTGGCCCTCATCGGCCACGGTCTGATCGGCGGGACCTGCGTGAATGTCGGCTGCGTGCCGTCCAAGCGCCTCATCCGCGCGGTCGAGACGCTGCACCAGGCCCGCTCTGCCAGCCGGTTTCAGGGCATTCAAGGCAATGCCGGAATCAAGGACTGGCGCGCGGTGGTCCGCCAGAAGGACGAGCTCGTCGGCAATCTGCGGCAGGCCAAGTATGTGGACCTGCTGCCAGCCCATAACTCGATCTCCTACATCGAGGGCAAGGCCCGCGTGCTTGATGGCGGCGTCGAGGTCAATGGCGAATTCGTCAAGGCCGGAAAGATCATCATCACGACGGGCGCGCGAGCGGCCATTCCCACGATCTCCGGAATCGACTCGGTGCCGTATTTGACCAGCACCACGGCGCTTGAGCTGGAGGAGCTGCCGCGATCGATGATCGTCGTCGGTGGCGGCTATATCGGCGCGGAGCTTGCCCAGACCTTCGCGCGGGCTGGAGTGCGGGTCACCCTTGTCTTCCGGAGCAGGCTGTTGCCGCAAGCAGAGTCGGAGATCGGTGCGGCTCTCGCCAGCTACTTTGAAGCGGAAGGCATCGCGGTCATCGGCGGGGTCCGGTACGGCAGCGTCCGCTCGACCGGTAACGGCGTGGCTTTCGAGGTGATCCGCGAAGGCAGATCGCAGATACTCGAAGGCGAGCGCCTGCTCGTGGCGGTCGGCCGCCGCCCCAACACCGAGGAGCTCGGGCTGGCCGACCTGGGTGTCGCGCTCCATGGCGACGGGGGGATCATCGTCGATGATCACATGCGGACCGGTCGCCAGGGGCTCTATGCGGCTGGCGACGTGACTGGCCGTGATCAATTCGTCTACATGGCGGCGCACGGAGCGCGCATCGCCGCCGAGAATGCCCTGAACGGCGACAGTCGGCGCTATGACCGCGCGGGCATGCCGTCGATCGCCTTTACCGACCCCCAGGTCGCGAGCGCCGGTCTTACCGAGGCCGACGCGAAGGCGTGGGGCCATCAAGTCCTGACGACGGTACTGCCGCTCGACCAGGTTCCGAGGGCCCTGGCCGCCGCGGACACGCGGGGCCTCATCAAGCTGGTCGCCGAACGTAGTTCCGGCAGGCTCCTGGGTGCTCATATCCTCGCGCCAGAGGGATGCGACAGCATCCAGACGGCAGTCCTCGCGATCCGCCACGGCATGACCTATAGGCAGCTCGCGGAGACGATCTTCCCGTACCTGACGACCGTGGAAGGCCTGAAGCTGGCGGCGCTGAGCTTCGAGAAGGATGTCAAGGCGCTCTCCTGCTGCGCCAGCTAGAGATCGCGAGCATGTCGATGATCGATCATACCTCGAACGTCCTGCCTTCTGCCAAAGCCGAGCTACGGAGGTGTTAGCTGCGACAAGCGGCATAACTTGGACCCCTGTAACGGTCGAACGTCTAAAGAGACATATCAGAGCAGCGGATCGCGACATCGAGATGAGCGACTCGCCACTGACTCGTGCTTCACTACCTTCAATCTGCGGTCTCTACGCCTTCCGCAATGAAGGGCCTATGGTGAGCGATGGTTGATCAAGTCACAGTTGGTTGAAGTGTGACGCAGATCATCACAGATACCCGGCATCAACACCACATTGAGAGCTGAGGAGAGCGGCCGACAACAGTTGGCGTATCTCCATCAAAGACGTCTCGCACGCATGCGGCTGGCGAGACAAGGAGGATGCGATGCTTCCCAACGTTGGTCCTCAAAACGCATCCAAGATGGAAGCCACCTCTTTCCGCGTGAGGCGCTGGTTTCCAACACTGGCCATGATCGGATTTGCGGCGCTGGCGCCATCACAGACCGCAGCCGCGGAACCGGTAGCATGCCAGCCGCATTCTGAGGCCCTGGCACACTTTGCAAGAAACTACAAAGAATTGCCAAAGGCCGCAGGACTTACCGATGCAGGCAATCTCATCGAGGTTCTTTCGACGAGTAATGGCTCCACGTGGAGCATCATCATCACCACGCCAAACGGCACGAGCTGCCTCGTTGCCGCTGGCGAGAGCTGGCAAGAGCTAAGGCAGAAAACAGCGGAAGATACTTTTGCCTTTCGGCAATAGTGCGATGTATCTGTTGGGCAAGGCTCTTCGCCGATACCCTCGGGCCGGACAAGCTGGAGAGAGTGAACCGGAAATCTTTTGTTCGTCAGCCTGGGAAGTGGCTGCTGAAGCCATTGGGGAGCTTCGCATGATGTTCCGTTGGCTCCTCTTCGCCCTGGCCATGCTTAGCCTTCGGCCTTCTCCCGCCCTGGGAGAGCCCGCCAATGCCCCCGGAGTCAACGTCGACAGCACTATCATCACAGGAATCGACGTCTCTGATTCCATTTCGGATGTGGAACTGCTGATTCAGGTCGAAGGGATTGGGCAGGCGATACAGGCGCCGGAGGTAATGACGGCTATTCAGAGCGGGCGAGTGGCAAAGATCGGATTTCTCGTATTTCTCTGGGCTGACGGTGACTTCCCAATTGTCGCTGGGTGGTCGGAGATCTCCACTCTCGAAGATGCCACGGATGTTGCCCAAAGGATGATGGCCGCGGTGCATGAGATCCGCAGCTCTGGGACATCCCGGGTGGGCTCGCTGACGGACGTCTCCGCCGCCCTCCAGTTCGCGGGAGAGCTACTCGCACATTCTCCATTCGTTGCTGAGCAGAATGTCATCAACCTGATCTCCAATGGGGTCGACAATGTCGACTCTAGTCCCGAGCAGGTCCGCGATCACCTCGTTTCTCAAGGGGTACGAATCAATGGCGTCGTGATCGGCGGTCTTCCCGCCATCGTCACATACTTCCGCGAGTCCGTCATAGGTGGCCCCTCCGCATTTGTTGTTCCGGTGACCGAGCGTGAAGGGCTCGTGTACGCCCTTTGTCGCAAGTTCCGTTGGGATCTGGCTCAAGTGCAACCGTGACAGATTCGGCGCGCCATGCAGGGAGGCCCGTGCCGAGGCAGTCCGGGCCCAAGCTGGAGAGACCGGGCCACATCCATTGCCAATTGACGTTGAACGGCGGAGAGAAGAAACCAGATGGGGCAGCAGCCTCCCGAGCTTGAGTCCGAGCTACCGCCGCTCCTGATCGCCAGGGGCTGTTTCAAGACAAGAGCCGTTCCTCCATGCTCTGAGCCCTGCGGTCAGTGTGCTGTAATCGAGCCCTGCACATCCTTGCGTACGCCAACCTTGCCCTCGACCTATCCTGGAGCGGAGCCGTTGATGCAAATCAATGTAGACGGCTTTTGTATTCGTTAGCCTTGAACGAACTTGGCGTGGAGTGGCCTGTGAGATGGCCTGCCCACGAACAGCTTTAGGACTTGGTTCGACGCCGTTGAGGTCTATGGTTTTCGCATCGTAGACCAGTACGGGGCGCCCTGCGCGTCTTGGCGCCGTGCCGCATTGAGTAGAGCCAATGGCGCAGGTCAAGAGCCATGCACGAACTGCTAGTTCGATGGGTGGGTTATGTCTTACCCTGGATCGAGGTCCTCTGCATCGTAGCGGTGTTGTGGTCCATCCTGGAGGCAATCGCCGGTCTGGCGCAGCGCGGCTGGTCCGTATTGGCGCAAAGGGCACTGAGCAGGGATATCAGCGTCGTTCGCCTCGCCATGGGCGAGAAGATGGTTCTAGGCCTCGAGTTCTTCCTGGCCGGCGATATTGTCCAGACCATCGTCGTGCCGACCTGGGAATCACTGGCGATCCTGGGCGGCATCGTGGTGATCCGCACGGTGCTCGTCTATTTCCTGAACATGGAACTGAGGCAGGGAGCGAAGCATGGCAGCGCATGACCCGGACTGCAGCATGCTCGTGCGAAGACACACCAGGGCTCAGTGGGGTACGCAAGCTTGAGAGTCAGTGGAGGCTGCCATGAGCGCCGAGATATCATTGACCGAAACGAAGAAGCAAGCACGGGTTGCGTTCGTGGCCATCGCCTTCGTGCTGTTCTCTATCATCGTCATTGCGCTGGTGTATCTCGTCACGAGTCGTACCACTGCGGCGACCGCAGCACTCTCGTTCGCTGGGGGTGTATCCAATATCTTTCTACCCTGTACCCTTCCCCTTGCCTTCATCATCGTGCCGCTGAGCATGGAGCAGAGCTATCGCAAGGGTCTTGGGATGGCGGTTCTGTTCGGGCTCGGACTTACCATCACGCTCGGCTTCTATGGCGTCAGCGTCGCAGCGATTGGCAAGTACGTGGGTCTCGACCAGGCGACCCGCATCATGTACTCAGTCGCCGGGATCGCGGCGCTCCTCTTCGGCCTCTCCGAGCTCAAGCTCGTCCGCTTCGAGCTCCCGGCCTACACCCGGACGCCGCGCTTCATCGAGGAGCGCTCGGACTACCTGAAGGTCTTCTTCCTCGGGCTCTTCCTCGGTAATGCCGGTGTGGGTTGCCCAAACCCGGCGACCTACGTGCTGCTCATCTACGTCGCGAGCACTGGCAATCTGTGGGACGGCTTCTGGCTCATGGGAATGAACGGCGTTGGACGCGCGCTGCCGCTCGTGTTCCTCTCGGTCATTGCCATTCTCGGCGTCAATGCGCTCCCGGGGTTGCTTAAGCGCAAGGCGGCGGTAGACAAGTTCGTCGGGTGGTCGCTCGTGCTCATCGCATCCTTCATCGTCCTCAACGGGATCTTCGGACATCTTTGGTACGAGGAAGGACTATTCCATGAGGGGCTCAACATGGTCGCTGAGCGGGTCGGCGGCGAGCGCCTCGCCGAGGCCGAGGTCCCGATCGGTGAGATCGAGCACGGTGTGCCGTTCGCGAAGTGGGGCCCGTGGGTCAATCTCGTGCTTACTCTCGGTGTGGTCGCTTGGTTCTGGTGGCGAAACGGTCGGCACTTTACCCGTGAGGTGATCACGGCCCTGATCGTGTTCGTCGTTTGGGGCGCTACCCTGTTCCCGCTCGGCATCGAGCCGATGTGAGGGCCTAGTGAAGCTGGAGCTGGAAAGGAAGAACCTGGTGTGGGGCGTCGTCTTCGTATTCCTCGCCGGAGTGTTCTTCGGATACCTGCTGGCAACCTCATAGGAGGTGTCATGACGACAGTACGCAAGCGATTCACCGTGGAGGGCATGCACTGCGGAACGTGCGCCGTCTCGACCGGCATGATCCTCAAGAACCTGAAGGGCGTGACGACCGCGCGCGCTGATTATGATTCGCGCAGCGCGGAGATCGAATACGACGATGCCATAATCGGCCCGGTTGACATGAACCGGGCCCTTGAAGGGCTCGGGTACCGCCTCAAGGAGGGAGCATGATCGATGTGCTCTTCATCACTGTGCCGAATTGCGTGCAGTGCGCCAAGGCGAAAAGGGTGATCGAGAGAGTGCAGCCGGATTTCCCGGACATGAAGGTCGAGTACATCGACGTGACCGAGCATCCGGAGATCCTGCAGAAGTACCCCGTCATGTCCTCGCCCGGAATCGTCGTTAATGGCAAGCTCGAGTACACGGGCGGGTTGGACGAGAGAGCCTTCCGCGATCAGCTGCAGAAGATTTCTGGCCGATAACTTGGATGGCGATGACAGCTGTGGATGTGCGTGCCGCCGATCAGCGCTTAGCCAGCCTAGGAAGGTGAGGTGCCATGGCCATTATCCATCGCAGCAGGACGATTATCATCGGATCCGGGCCGGCTGGCTGCACGGCTGCGATCTATGCCGCGCGCGCCGCTCTCGAGCCGGTTCTTGTGACCGGACTTGAGTCAGGCGGCCAGGTTTCTGGCACGACGGACGTCGAGAACTACCCGGGATTCGCGGAGACGATCCAGGGGCCCTGGCTCATGGAGCAGATGAAGGTGCAGGCGGAGCACGTCGGCGCCACGGTCATCAGCGATGCAATCGTCAAGGTCGATTTCAGCCGGCAGCCGTTCCGCCTTGTGGGCGACAGTGGCGATGTCTACATCGGTGACGCGGTGATCATCTGTACCGGAGCGCAAGCGCGCTGGCTCGGCGTTCCCGGCGAGGAGGCCTTTCGGGGGCGCGGAGTGTCTGCCTGCGCCACTTGCGATGGATTCTTCTATCGCGACAAGGATGTCGCCGTGGTCGGTGGCGGCAACGCAGCCGTCACGGACGCGCTTTTGCTGGCAAAATTCGCCCGCCAGGTGACGCTAGTCCACCGCAGCAACAAGCTCCGCGCCGAGAAAATCCTCCAGGACCGGTTACTCAAGAACCCGAAAATCATCACCGTATGGGATCAGGTCGTTGATGAGATTCTTGGCGGGGGCGAGCCGAAGGCGGTGAATGCCGTTCGGCTCCGCCATGTCAAGACCGGGAACACAACGATGCTTCCTGTCGATGGCGTCTTCGTGGCGATCGGCCACCAGCCCGCCACCGCGGTCTTCAAGGGCTGGGTTGCGATGGATAAGGATGGTTACATTCTGACAACCCCCGACAGCACAGCGACCAGCATCCCCGGCGTGTTCGCGGCAGGCGATGTCAGGGATCGGACGTTTCGCCAAGCCGTGACAGCTGCCGGCATGGGCTGCATGGCAGCGCTCGAGGCCGAGCGCTTCTTGAGCCAGCGCCAGATCCCAGTGGGGCTCAGCGCTGCAAAGTGAGCTCATCTGCAGGATGGCCCATATGGCTCCGGTGAAGAGTTTGCATCGTAATATGCAGCCATCCCGCAGTGGCTGCGCCGCGGACGATCGATCCATGTCTGAAGCACAAGCTCGGCAGAACATTGCCATCAAGGGGCCCAACCTCGAAGTGGTCGATCTCGAGTTGGATCAGTACGGATCCCCAGTCTCCCTCCAGCCGGCGGGCTGGTATGTCTGTTTCGTGCCCGGGCTCACAAAGCAATGGTGGCACCCCTATGTGAACACGAAGCACAAGCATGTCTTCGCTATGAGGCCGGCGGGGCCAGGCCAGTGGACGCTCTTCGAGCCGTGGTGGCACCGGCTCCTGACGACTACGATCACCTCGGAGCAGGCCAGAAAATTTCTTCTCTGGGGCGCCCAAGGCGACGTGCTGCATGTGCGCGAAGCCGTACCGGGACGCGGCAGCCAAGTGCGCGGCTGGATGACCTGCGCTGCACTTGCCTCTTACCTCCTCGGACGCAAGTACTGGGTCTGGACCCCGCACGGACTCTACAAGCTGCTCCTCCGTGAACCTGGTGTCTGCCGGGTGGACGTGTGGAGGCTGGTCAAGCTCAATGCTGCTGAACTGGCCAAGGCATCATCGGTCATCATGGCTTGCGACGAATGCCAACCGGGCGCGCCAAAGCGCCGACCGGGCGCGCCAAAGCCGTTCTGTATGACTTGTGGCCGAGACCTCGAATCCTTTGCGCCCGATGGGCACGGAACGGATGCGCAAGCGCAGAGGTAGAGAGAGTGCAGACGGCAGACTTTGCGGATAACACACGCCCTTGGAGTCTGGTGCACTGGGCAGATTACGTCGCCGCGAGTGACAGCCTGCCGCCAGTGGCAGCTTGATGCCGGCAGCGTTCGAAGAACTGGAGATCTCCCGCCTCCTCACCTGTGGCAAGCGATGATAACCGGTGTGCCGCTTCAGTCGGGTGCAGAACGTACCTTCAGGGTCCCTTTCCGAGGCCGATGGCGGCGTTCCGATGACGGACGCCGCAAAGCCCAGCCCTACCCCTTGGGAAGCTGGCAGAAACCCTGCGGAGGCACCGCAAGCGCGCTGTTGAATTTGGAGGACATATTCTGGAACGCGATGAGGGCAGTCAATTCGATGATGGCATGGTCATCAAAGAGTCTCCTGAGCCGGCCGTAAGTTTCATCGTCGACCTGACGTCGCGGGTCTGTCACTGCTTCAGCGAAGTCGAGTGCGACGCGCTCGCGCTCGTCGAATAGCTCGCTTTCGCGCCAGCACGCCAGGGCCTCGACCTTGGCCATACTCGCGCCACGCTTTATCAACGTTGCAGAATTCAAATCCACGCAGAACGCGCACCCATTGATCTGCGATACCCGCACCGTGATCAGTGAGCGCAAGGCCGGCTCAATGGGCGACCGCCGACTATCGATCAGTCCATATAGAATGGCCACACCCAAGAACAACCTAGGCGATCGCGCCCATAGCAATGCGGCGTCGAGCACGCGACCGTACTTCCGCCGCTGATTCCAAAAGAAGGGGCGCAAATACCAAGGATAGCTAAAGATCGGTTTCGGCTCCACGCGCATCGCCATCTTCTCCCGCGCCATTCGACAGATGTCAGTGCTTCGGCATAGAAGCACGAAGTTGCCGCGCCACACGACCCCCATTATGGCATGCAAACAGACTTATTCTGGAGCAGCTCATTACCGCTCCGATCCAATGCATGCAGCGCGTCAATGGTATAGTGATAACCAATCTCGACAGCCAAATCGAACGACTGCCAATTCAGCATGTCAACATTGGACAGGGGCGGCTCCAGCAGAAGATCTGCCATCCTTCTACACGCCCTCGCCTGCACCTCGCTGCTCACGGTTCCTGCCCGCATTAGTAGGCGCACGATACCCGGGGTCTTCACTTCCGCCGGCGCTGAGACGAAAGCCTTGCCGGATGCCACATCCACGCCGACGATCGGGCCACGCCCAAAAGTGCTCATAACGTCGACAGGGAAGTTGTCCAGCACGCCGCCGTCGACCAGGAGGTCGCCCGCCTCGGCAACCGGAGGCAACACGCCGGGAATTGCAATGCTTGCCCGCAGCGCGTGCCAGAGCGGTCCACTACGATGAACCATGATGTTGCCGGTCGTGAGATTTGAGGAAACGCAATAATACGGCAGCCAGAGATCTTCGATACAGACGTCACCAAAGTGATCTTGGAGGAGTTTTGTCACCTTGCGTCCCTTGACCAGCGCGATCAGCGGCAACGTGTAGTCGCTAAGCGGGTTCGTGTCGACGAATGCGCGACGGAGGCGATGCGAGAGCTCATCGTAATTCCATTCGAGCGCGATGCCGGCGGCAATGATGGCTCCGATGCTGGTGCCGCCGACCAGATCGAATGAGACGCCGGCCTCCCGAAGAGCGCGGATGGCGCCTAGGTGAGCAAAGCCTCGCGCCCCTCCCCCCGAGAGCACCAGCCTAACAGACTGACAGGTCACAAATCTGGCTAGACGTGCCAGATCCCCCTTGTTACCAAGGCGCAAGTGGCAAACAAGGTCTACGGGCAATTGTTGGAGCCAGCGAGACGTTGCTGTCGGCAGCGCTGCACTCGCGTTGTCCAGAACGATTAGAGCGCGGTGGCACTGCGACGCGTCCGCCAGCAGCCTCTGTGGCGGGGAGTCCGGTGTCAGGATCGCGTCGCCCTGAGCTACAAGCAGCATGTAATCTGCTTGCCGCAGGCAGAACTGTGTCCAATCCGTTGTATCTGGCTCCGCCAGGTAGATGATCAAATCATGGTCTGCCTCGATGTTGTTGAACCACTCGCTTGCGCGATCAGCTACTCCCCTGTCCAACAAGAGCACGCGCTTGCCAAGCGCCGACAAGGCGTCACAGAGGGCAGTGCCGATTACATCGATGGGTAAACCGCGTGCGAGCGGCACCAGCGCGAGCGTCTTGCGCGGGACAGCAGCGCTCGCCCCGTGGGTCGTAGATCGGAGGCGGCGCACAACCAGGCGACTCAGTGGCAACATCGCCTTGGGGTAGCGTTCGATCAGTGTTTCAAAAGCCGTTTTGGTGAGCCGCACGAGTTCGCTGTCACGTCTCGCTACAACAGTCGCTGAGCGCGGTTCGCCGGAGATCAACGCCATCTCACCAACGACTTCGCCCGCAGCGATCTGGGCAACCACGGTCTCTCCGTCCTGGCCGTTTCGGACACGCGCTTCGAGACGGCCGGAAACTACGACGTATAGGTCGTCGCCGGCGTCGCCCTCGCGAAACAATATCGAACCGGCGGGCAGGCTGAACCACTCGAGCGCAGACTCAATGGCCGCAAGGGTACTGGCATCGACGCCCACGAAGAGCGATCGGACGGCAAGACTCTCCCTCTGGTCGATACGCGACTCCATCAAGCTTGGTGGGTGTGGATAGACCACTTCCGTCTCGGATTAGGCACCCTACCGGATGTCTCCCTTGGCGACCGCTGTGCGCTCGGTCATCGGAGTGCCTCAGGTGGCGCGGAAGGCAGCACGTCGGCGACATTGTCTCCCCCTGTCGGGGAAGATCGCGTTGACGGCAACCTATATCGAGCTCGCTCGCTGCTTAAGGTTGGGCTATCGACGATGCGGAACTTGCGGAGCCGCGCCGTGGGAGGCTGGTGATCCCAATATCTGTTGATCGCCTGCCAGACGTGTTGAGGCGTAATACCGTCACGCCGCATTACAAGGTGAACGATCGGATCGGACATCACTTCTCGAAGGGACGGCTCGCTGCCAGACTGCGCCCATTTGTGTTCCATCGTGGCAACCATGTTGGCAGTTTGTCCGCATACTCTCCGCCATCGACCTGACCGCTAATACACGGACGACGGCATTCAGGACCGTACTCCGCATTTGCACGCCATGCATCACGGTGTTCAGCGAGTATGCCTATAGAACAGTCCATCCAAACGTCGCCGTGTTACATGGTCATCGAGGAAGCCCGCGCGAGCCTCGGACGCCCCCTGCGCATCTACAAGACGGCGGTGTTCCCGCCCTTGGGCCGCCTGCAGCGCCACGAACGCCAGAGCAACTTGCAAGACACTCGAACAGCCTTTCTCCAGCTGGATTGACCTTAGGATGCTCTGCCGGAGCGATGTCGCTCCACGTCGGCCCACCTCTTTTAGGGCGTTCAACTGGCGCTGACGCTCCGCTGCGCCGCGCACGAGATGACGACGGGCGCAGCCGCGAGACCAAGCATGGTCGAGGGAGCGTGTCTCATGGGCCCAAGCTCCAACCCCAGCGGCGCATCCATGCTTGGACGCGCCGTTCAGCTTGTGTTTCGGGCAAAAGACCTCAGATCATGAGCTCAGCAGTCGGGCGCTTCCGTAGGCATGAAGCCCTGATCGACACCAGGTGTCACGTTGCCCCACGGCGCCTCGAACTCGCGCACGGCGACGTGCACAAACCACACGCCTTCCTCGCCCTGCTCGCCGCCATGGGTGTCGTTCTTCATGCTGTGGAAATGCGTGAAGCCCTTGCCGTACTCCGCCTCGAGCCGGGCCTGGTCGGACTTGCAGAACTTGCCCGGGAATCCAACTGCCACCCAATTCAGGTTCTCGGCCTTGGCAAGGTCCATGTTGTCGAAATGCGTGGCGACGACCATACCGCCGGGCAACATGTACGCCCGATGGTCGGTCATGCTCGGCATTTCCACCGGCTGCATCAGCCCGGCCAGCTGGTGCCAGTATTTCGCGTCTTTCTCTTGCGCGGTGGAACTCGCGTCGTACTCCTGCTCCGAGGCGCACCCGGCAAGCATTCCCACCGCACCAAGCATGGCCGCCGCAACGCCTCCTTTGGACCAGAGCAACATTTTTTCCTCCCACATTGATGATCTCGGGAATCGAGATACGTGTAAGATTCGCTCCGGCACGGCAAAAGGTTACGCCCGCCGCGCGAAGCGAAATTCGAGGGGGGATCGCCACTGACACTACGAGCTGTGCCCGTGTTAAGAACGAAGTGGTTGGACCAATTGGGCCTTTCTTCGGGGACTGACGACGGTTCGAGCTTGATCTGGCGCAGCTCGAAGGCCCACTGCTCCATCGGCGTTGCTGCTGCGAGGGTCGCCATGTTGTGATCGCGTCGGAAACGGACGATGGTTGCGGCCGGGGTGGCGAGATCTGTCCTGCGGTGAATGACTTGTATCGATCGCCTACAGGGACGCCGTCCAAGACGTTTCAGTGCTCTTGCGAAAACCGTCGAGTGCTAACGCGAGGCCAGCGTTATCTCAGAGACCATGACAAGATTCGGGTGCTGAACAGTGCTCCCAACCCCACGAACAAGGCGGCCGTGCCGAAATTCCACAAAAGGATCATGACCGTCGCGTCGAACTTATGGAACAGCGACAACGCCGTTGCCGTGATTGCGGCGACCGCCAAGCTCCCCGTCAGCGCAGTTGCCCCAGGCCGCAGCGGCGCGGCATGCCGCAGCATGATCACCAGCGCAAGCGAGAGAGGCAGGCCGGTCAGCGCGAGCGTGGCGAAGCATCGCGCCGTCTCGCCCAGCGTGATGCCTCCAGGCGCAAGGCTAACCCAGTTGGTAAGGCACTGATACCCGATGCTGGATAGCCAGACGATGGCGGCAGGAGCTGGCAGAAGAGGCCAGAAACGTGACCGGTCCGGAAGGCTGACCATGAAAGCCGAGATCGTCGCCAGTACGCCGGTCAGCAAAGTTGCGGCCACGCCAATCGCGAATGTTGGATCGCGCAGGCGCTCTAGTAGGTCAGCGCGGATGCCCTGACTAACCGCAAGGAGGATGACCACGAGAGCCGCGATCAACAGCCAGGAAGCCGCACGGACCAGTGGCGGGCGGAGGCGCCGCACGGGCGTCGCATTCGCGACAAGCGAATTGATCAGCTCGGGCGTTGTAATCATGCGTTCCCCCTCCGACCGGCGAGCATCCGGCGAAGGTTCTTGAGCGCGCGGTGAGTAGCCACCTTCAGGGAGGCTATCGATACTCCGCTCACGGCCGCCGCTTCCTTCAATGACATCTCCCGGAGCTTCAGCAGCTTGATAGCCTCGCGCTGTGTTGGAGGAAGGCTCTCGACCGCAGCCAGCACGGCACGCCTATCGGAGTCTGCCTCATCAATATTCGTTCGAAGTGCCGAAAAGGTTTCATGTTGTGGTTCGATGGCCGTCTCACGACGCCTGGTGCGTCCTTGGCGGCGAAGGCCGTCGACGATCCGCCGATGAGCGATCGCGGCCAGCCAAGGCCCAAAGGGACGGCTCGGATCGTAGGTATGGCGGATCGCGTGGATCGTGAGCAGAACGTCCTGGACGGCATCCTCAACGTCGCTGGGATCGCGGGAGAGCCGTATGGCAAGGGAGCGAATGTAGGGCGTGATTTGCTGCAGGAGCCGGCGGTACGCCTCGCTACCGCCTGATTGTGCCCTCGCCATGAGGGTGGACCAGTCGGCATCGCTGGCGCTGATTACCTTTGCGTCCGAGCCAACCTTTGGGTCAGTGGAATCCCGTTCAGTGCGCGGCGCAGACTCCACAAGAGCCAGGGCCGGGATGCGAGGACGCCGTTCCGCTGGCATTCATGCGGCTCCATTTGGCGGACCTAACTCCATTCTCATACTTTCTCGGTCGGCGAGACATCAACAAAGCGTGAGGTGCGTCGATTCCGGAGCGGTCTGAGCCCGGCACGCTTCCGTGACGCCTGTGGCGTTTGAGTGGTTGCAGCGAACCGCCTCTAGCGCACTGCGCTGCGCACGGGGACGACGAGGAATGGCGAACGAGTCCGGCTTTGTGCAGCTTGGTAACGTTGCCAAGGCAGGCGGTCAACACAACGATGCATTCTTTACAGCCGATCGGCTTGCTCGAAGAGCTTCTGGAATGCGTCCTTTAGCTTGCCCGCAAGTTTGACTGACTTCGCCTGTTCAAGATTATTCGGCTTTCCGACCACGACCATGGCAACCATTCCCATGAGGTAGTGTGGCTGGCACCTCAGGCCGTAGAGGCCTTCTTGGTTGAGCGGGATCACCATCCCTTGGCCGATCTTGCCCTTGATAGGACCTGCGCCTTCCGGCCACATTCCTGGCATCGTCTCCACGCTGTGTCCTTGATCGGTTGCGACGACACGGACGGTGTCGCCCGGCTGTGCGATGACAAACTCGGGGTCGAACACCATGAGGCGCCCGTCGCTCCCCTTGTTGAGCATCTTGATCACGTGCTCAGCCGCTTGGCTCTGACCCGCATTCGCGATGAGAAGCGCGACAGCGAGACCAAGCATGGTCAAAGGGCTGTGCTTCATTGGCAGACTCCGGACCCGTCCGGCGCCCCACGCCTGGAGGCGCCGGCCAGCTTGTTGTTTGAGTGAAACACCTCAGAGCATCGGCTCAGCAGTCGGGCGCTTCCGTGGGCATGAAGTTCTGATCGACGCCGGGTGACACCTTGCCCCACGGTGCCTCGAACTCACGCACCGCGGTGTGCACGAACCACACGCCTTGCTCGCCCTTCTCGCCGCCGTGGGTGTCGTTCTTCATGCTGTGGAAATGGGTGAAGCCCTTGCCGTACTCCGCCTCGAGCCGGGCCTGGTCGGACTTGCAGAACTTGCCGGGCAGTCCAACGGCAACCCAATTCAGGTTCTCGGCCTTGGCAATGTCCATGTTGTCGAAGTGCAGGGCGATGATCACGCCGCTGGGCAGCATATATGCCCGATGGTCGGTCATGCTCGGCATTTCCACCGGCGTTAGCAGCGCTGTCAGCTGCTGCCAGTATTTCGCGTCGTGCTCGCCGGCTGTGGCGCTGGTGGCAAGCATTCCAACTGCGCCAAGCGTAGCCGCTGCGACGCCTCCCTTGGACCAGAGTGACATTCTTGTCCTCCCAACATTGATGATCTCGGGAATCGAGATACGAGATAAGATTCGGTCCAGAACGACAAAAGGTTACGCCCCATCGTGCGCGGCGCGAGATTCGAGGGAGGATCACCGCTGATAGAGGTTGAATCGAACTGCGCCCGTGTTGGGAACGAAGTGGTTGGACCAAATTGCCTTTTCCTTGCGCACTGATTTACAGCTCAAGGCTTGGTCTGGCGCGGCTCGAGGATGCGCTGGTGTGTCGACGATGCTGTCACCACGTTGTGATGGTGCCGAGAACGGACGACGCTTGCGGCCGGGGTAGCGACGTCGGCGAGGAGGGAATGGAAGCTGCGGGTCGGCACGCTGTTGTCGTCAGTGTCTTGGCCCAGCGCTTGGTGACCCGAAGAAGGTTCGACCTTGGTGATTGGGCAAGCGCGTTGCGCTTCGGCGGCGGCACGGTCGTGGTCATCGTGCTGAAGAAGCAAAGTCAGACGTGGTGAGCCGGGTCACGAAGAGACGCTCAGTTGAGGCCAACGCTTGCTACAGTAGGAGGCTGTCAGTCGATGTTAGTCGGCAGGGCTGGTCGTTCGTGCCGGCCGCCATGTGGCTCAGGATTGAGGCGCCAGACGCTCCGCTATGGGCCGATGGCTTGTCATTGCTCGACCTGCCTCTCGCTTTGCAGCGCCACACAAAGTAGGCTGCCGGCTGTGCGCCGCAACAAGGCCGTCCTCCTATGACCAGCGGCCGGATCTGGCGATCTGGCCCTGATGGATTTCAGCACGTTGAAGGCAGCAAGCTGCCCAAGGCGTGGTGCGGTCGGATGTGACGAATCGGTGATCGGCGCCCCACCGCAGCTCATTTCCCCGGTCTCCCGTGTAACCTTTCCCTGCGCCGCATCGAATCTTTCAAGGGGAGGCCCAATCCGAAACCCACGCCAAGGGAGGTTATGCCATGAATCGCCGCACATTTGCCGCGTCCGTCCTGTCAACCGCCGTCGGGCTCGCTCTCACCATGCAGCCGCTCTCAGCGCAGGCGCAGGACACGAGCGACATGCCACAGATCGTCAAGGACAACATGGCCCGGATGGAGAAGGAGAAGCTGGAAAAGTGCTATGGGATCAATGCGGTCGCCAAGAACGACTGCGCCGAGGGAGCGCACTCCTGCGCCGGTCAGGCCACCCAGGCACGCGATCCCAAGTCATTCGTCCTGCTGCCGGGAGGAGTCTGCGGCAAGATTGAGGGTGGCAACCTGGCGTCCAGCTAATTGCGAGGCATTGGTTGCTCGCCCGTCCGACCACCATAGACCCGGAAATGCGCCCGGTTCCTGCCAGAGCGGGAATCGGGCTGCGTTTCCAGCATCACCAGGCCTTTGTGAATGCAAGGCCTGATGTTGCCTGGCTTGAGGTCCACACGGAAAACTACATGGGCGGAGGAACGCCCCTCCGGTATCTGGAGACGATTCGCACGGACTATCCTATGTCTTTCCACGGCATCGGCCTCTCTCTCGGCAGCGCAGAGGAACTTGACCCAGGACACCTGGAGCGGCTTCGCTGCGTCGTGGAGCGGTTCCAGCCAGAGCTGGTTTCCGAACACCTGTCCTGGAGCATCGTAGGCGGCCGATATTTGGCAGACCTTTTGCCTCTGCCGATGACCGAAGAGGCACTCGACATGGTTTGTCGTCATGTCGACCAGACGCAGACAAATCTGCGACGGCGTATCCTCATCGAGAACCCCTCCTCCTACCTCCGCTACCGGCATTCGACCATCCCGGAATGGGAGTTTCTGACTGAGGTGGCCGGCCGTACCGGATGCGGCATCCTGTGCGATGTGAACAACATATATGTCAGCGCCTGCAATCACGGCTGGGAGGTGTCGGGCTACCTCAAGGCGCTCCCGCGGGCGGCGATTGGCGAGATCCATCTGGCGGGCCACAGCGTCCGGGAGCTTAATGACGGTCGCACGCTCCGGATCGACGATCATGGTTCACGCGTTATCCCTGAGGTCTGGGCTCTCTATGCGGAGGCACTTGCGTTGTTTGGCCCGGTTCCGACCCTGATCGAGTGGGACACCAATGTGCCGCCGGTGGAGGTTCTGCTTGACGAGGCCGCGCGAGCCAACAGGTTGCTTGACGGCACTCAGGGTGACCATGCCGACGCTGCTTGAGCTCCAGAAGGCGATCTACTCCAGCCTGATCGCAGGCGATGACAGACCCGCTGCTCAGCTGATCGTCAGCGATGAACTCGTGGCGGAAGAGCGCCTGAACATCTACCGCAATACCTTCATTGGCACGCTGACGACGGCGCTGCGCCTGTCCTATCCGGCGGTGCACCGCCTGGTCGGGGCGGAATTCTTCGAGAGCGCCACCCGTATCTTCATTGAGGGGAATCCGCCGCGCTCCGCATACCTTGATCTGTACGGGGCGGACTTCCCGGAGTTCCTGGAACGGTTCCCACCTGCAGCCTCCTTGCCTTACCTTCCAGGAATTGCGCGCCTGGAATGGGCGGTCACCGGGGCCCTTCACGCGCCGGACGCGAAAGCATTGGATGCAGATCGCGTGGCAGAGTTGCCAGCTTTCGATCCCGGTCGCGTGCGCCTTGTGCCGCACCCATCGATCGCTCTCGTCAACGCCGAGTATCCCGTCGATACAATATGGCGCGCAGTTGTCGCCCAGGATGATCCGGCGCTAGCCCGATTGGATCTGAAGACTGGGCCTGTCTGGTTGCTCGTTGAGCGACTGGATATGGACATCAATGTCATACGCATCAGTGAGCCCGCATGGCGATTCATGTCGGCCCTCTGCGCCCCACAATCACTTGAGGACGCGATCGATGCCGCAGACTCACTTGACGCTTGCGCCGTACTTGCGGAGCACTTGGCGGCTGGGCGTTTCGTCGGCTTCCGCTTGATCGATGGAGCGCCCCGTCTAGCGGAGGCGACACTATGAACAACTCAACTGCTTCGATATCGTGGCGCTCGTCGCTGGTTGAGACCATCAGGCGAGTTGTAACCTGGCTCGATGGCACGCCATACACGCTTCTGGCGATCCCACTACGCATTGCCGTCGCAACGGTCTTTTGGAACTCTGGAATGACGAAACTTCCAAACTGGGACATGACGGTCGCGCTCTTCACGGATGAATATCAGGTGCCGCTACTTCCGCCTGAAGTGACCGCGTACATGACAGCGACCATTGAGCTGACGACTCCCATAATGCTCTTGCTAGGGTTCCTGACACGGCCGGCGGCTGCAATCCTGCTGGGTATGACGGCGGTCATTGAAATATTCGTCTACCCGACGGCCTGGCCCACGCACCTTCAGTGGGCGGCGATGCTCTTGGTCCTGCTTGCCCGAGGGCCCGGCAAGCTATCGCTCGACTGGCTGATTTGGCGCCGAGTGCTAGGAGAAGCCGCCCCGGACAGCTCAAATTGATTGCGCTCGAACTTTGTAAGTCGACGCTTTACTCGCGTGATTGCAGGTGGAGAGCGTTCAGGCGCTTGGCCGGGTGATGCAGTGTAGCGCTCAGCAGATGGCGGTCATCCTATAGACAAACCTTCCCATGTCTAAGTTCATCGAATGCCGAAGTTGTTACACCGAGGACTCGAAATCTGGGCGACACTCAATCGCCGTAGCAGTTGAGCGACAGTCCGCGTTCGAGCAGAGCGAGACTGCAGGGGCGTCGTTGCAAGGACTTGTCGTATTCATGTCGCGCGGCCAATCGGTTACCGGGGCATCCTTGCCGCCTTCTAGGCGAAACGAGGAGTTGAACCACTGATGAGGAATACCTGGGCTGTACGGAGCCGACCGTGATGGCGGGATGGGTAGTCAGCCCTCGGCTGGTACGATGGGCAGCGGTCGTAGCTATACTGATTGCGGTTTGCTTCGCATGGCTTCTCCTACCGATCGATGAAGCTATTCAGAGCTTCGGCGAATGGGTTCGTCGCCTCGGCTTCTGGGGGATAGTCGTCTTTGCTCTGGTCTACGTGATCGTAGTTGTCGTACTGGCTCCTGCAGCTGCCATGTCAATTGCTGCGGGCTTCATTTTTGGAATGTGGGGAATCCCTCTGGTCATTGCCGCGGCGACAGTCGGAGCGAACCTCGCATTCCTTCTGTCGCGCCACATCTTCCGAGAGAAAGTGCGGCTTATGGCGCAGGAGCGACCTTGGTTTGAGGCGGTGGACCAAGCCGTGAAGGACGAGGGTTGGAAAGTCGTGGCGCTGTTGCGGCTCAGCCCGCTCGTGCCATTCGGCCTCCAGAATTATGCTTTCGGCGTGACCGCCATTGGCGGCGTTCCTTATGCCCTGGCCACCTTTTTCGGAATCATGCCCGGCACAGCGCTGTATGTCTACCTCGGCACCATGGGCCATGTGGCGCTGGATGGCAGCGAGGGGAGCGAGTTCAAGCTCGCGTTCCTTGCCGCAGGCCTTGTTGCCTCGGCGGTCGCCATTGTAGTCGTAGGGCGAAGGGCGAAGGCCAAACTGGCGCAAATCGGCGTGCAGTGCGATCGAAAGGCAAGGACGACCCTTTCTTGATCGGCAGCTCAGGCTTGCGGCGTCGAGTGGGGATCGATGCGACGCACACGGATCAGCACAAGCAGTCGGCCGTCCGCCCTTCCGCTAAGCAGCGGCACGTATGACAGAGAATCTCGACCCACCAAGGATCTTCGCCAGCAGGGACCATTCCGGGACTGCATCGGGAGCGCGCCACAGGAAAGAACTCATGGCTAATGCGGTCCTCTTGGTCCTATCTCCCGGATGACTGTCAGACCGGCTTCTTCCATGCTTGGTCAGCGAACCTCTCGTCGAGCGGGGTGTGGAACAGGTGGTTCGAGTAGTTGCTGAGGGTCTTTACGGCTATCGCAAGGATGATCTCGAGGATATGCTGCTCCTGATAGCCTGCGGCAAGAAAGGCCTCGACGTCTGCGCTTGAAGGCAGGCCGCGGCTTGCAAACATTTTGGACGTGAACGCCCTCAGCGCCGCGAGTTTGGGATCGAGG
>FRDC01004257.1_pt1 | contig 30022 bp, 22 predicted proteins | sample 1106171 | NCBI WGS metagenome assembly FRDC01 (sample SAMEA3930566, study PRJEB13176) | freshwater metagenome | biome: Drinking water system; feature: drinking water; material: water | place: Singapore | collected 2014-12-20 | reverse complement strand
TCACCCATTCCCTGGCGGCGTGCCCGGAGACGCAAGCGATCACCGGAATCCTTCACACTGGCGCTTCGTGCGGAATCTGGCGATGGAATGGCCGAACCTGCTGGGCGATTAACCGGAATACCACCTCACTCCCTGCCCGTGAACCGACAGATCCTGGATCGCTATCTGCTGCGCGAGGTGCTGGCGTCGTGGGCGGCGGTGACCTTCATCCTGCTTTCGATCATGATCGCGACCCGTTTCGCGAGCGTGCTCGGGGTTGCCGCCAAAGGCGAGCTGCCGCGCGAGCTGCTGCTGAACGTCGCGCTGCTGTCGAGCCTGCGCTATCTGGTGATCCTGATCCCGGTGTCGCTGCTGCTCGGCATCATGCTGTCGCTGGGTCGTTTGTACAGCGATAACGAAATCGCCGCGATGACCGCCGGCGGTTCCGGCCTGGGCCGGCTGTACCGGCCGTTCCTCGGGCTGGCGGTGGCGCTGACCGCGCTGACCGCGGCACTGAGCTTCTCGATCGGGCCGTGGGCCGGCAGGCAGGCCGATTTTCTGGTCAAGGACGCCAAGCGCCTGATCCAGTTCACGCCGTTCGAGGCTGGACAGTTCAAGACGGTGTCCGGCGGTCGGGCGGTGTTCTACACCGATGCGATCAGCGCCGACGGCAGTCAGCTCGGTCGCGTGTTCGCGCAGATCGAGGAATCGACGGGCGCCAGCATCGTCGTGTCCGACCATGGCACGCAGGTGATCGATCCAGCGACCGGCGAGCGCGTGATCACGCTCGACCAAGGCTATCGCTATTTCGGTACGCCGGGCACGGCGAACTACGACCGCGTTGCGTTCGACGCCTTGAGCCTGCGCGTGTCGCCGCCGCCGTTCAGCTATGTCAACAACCAGCGCAAGCTGACACCGACATCGAACCTCTGGGGCAGCGCTGACCGTCAGGATCAGGCCGAGCTGCATTTCCGCATCGCGGCACCGGTATCGGTGCTGATCCTGGCGCTGCTGGCGGTGCCGCTATCGCATCTTCGGCCACGGCAGGGCCGCTACAGCAAGATCGTGTTCGGGATTCTGGTCTATCTGGTCTATGCCAATCTGCTTGGCGTCGGTCAGGCGTGGATCGGCAAGGGCCAGGTTCCGGCCGGCGTCGGCCTGTGGTGGGCACACGCGCTGGTGCTCGCGGCGGCGCTGTGGATGATCCGCCGCCGCCAGCGGGGCGTGGCATGAACCGGCTCGATCGCTACATCATCGGCACGGTGCTGGCGCTGACCGGCATGGTGGCGCTGGCGCTGGTGACGATCTACACGCTGGTCGTCTTCATCTCCGATATCGGCGAGACCGGCAAAGGCAACTACGGCGTGCTGCAGGTGCTGGAGTACAGCCTGCTGATGGTGCCGTCGAGCCTGTACATCCTGATGCCGATCGTGGCGCTGCTCGGTGCATTGCTCGGCATCGGCGCACTGGCCCGCAGCAGCGAGCTGACGGCGATGCGCGCATCCGGCGTGTCGATGCTGCGGATCGGTGGCGCGACCCTGATCGCCGGCGCGCTGCTCGGCGGCTTCGGCTACATCCTCGGCGACTGGCTCGGGCCGGGCGGCGAACGGCTGGCCAACGCGCTGCGCGACGAGGCTCGCGGCGTGCGCAATGCGCTGGACCGCTCGCTGTGGCTGCGCGATGCCGACAATGTGCTGCGCATCCGCCAACTGCTTGCCGAAGACCACGCGAAGGACGCCACCGTGTTCCGCACCGGGCCGGATGGGCGGCTGGTGCAGGTATCGACCGTCGAGGATGCTCGCTATGTCGGCGACCACTGGCTGATGACCGGCATCAAGCGCACCGAATTCCATGACGAAGGCACCAAGGTCGTCGCGCTGGACCAGATCGAGATCACCGGTTCGATCACGCCGAACGTGCTGAAGCTGTTCATCCTCGAAGGCGACGTGCTGTCGGTGCGCGGCCTGTACAACCTCGTGCGCTACCTCGACGACAACAAGCTCGACGCCACGAAGTACCGGATCTGGCTGTGGCGCAAGCTGGTCGAGCCGCTGACGATCATGGTGATGATGCTGTTCGCGGTGCCGTTCGTGATCGGCACGATGCGCGATGCCGGCGCCGGCCAGCGGCTGCTCGCCGGTGTCATGGTCGGCATCGTGTTCTACGTGCTGAACAAGGTCTCGGTCAGCGTCGGCGATCTGTACCAGTGGCCGGCACCGCTCGCGGCCGGCCTCCCCACCGCGACGCTGGCGATCATCGCGGTCTGGCGTCTGCGCGCCTCGCGCTGATCAATCTCCCGTTCGCCCGAGGCAACAATCGGGGTCAGATACACATTGTTTCGTCGCTGCCGAGACAGCGCACGAACCTGCTGCGGCAGAGCGAGTTTTGATGAACGAACGTACCGTTCGTCGTCCCGGTTTCGCGGCTCGCTTGACGGAAGATCACACGATATTTATAAAGATCACACGACGCGACGCGCATACCCAAGCTTTCAATCGCGGCGCCGTACTGATTGGCCGGATTTCCCCCGAATCCGGCGCGTGTCTCCGATGCTGTATTCCTTGCCGCCTGCTCAGGCGGCATTTTTTTGGCCGACGAGCCGAGGCCGCCGGCCGCACGACGTGCCGGTCGCCACGATCACTTGCGGCGCTTGCCGCGTCGCCGTGATTCCGGTTCCGGCGAATCGGCGGGTTCACCGGACCCGCGCTTGCGATCCGCCACGCGAACCGGCTTTTCCGCCGGAAACGGATTCATCGGCAGGTAGACCACTTCGCTGCCGGCAATCCAGTCATGCGGCAGCCGCCGACGGCCGTCGAGTCGGGCCGCGATCAGTGTCAGCAGCACGACGATGCCGGCAGCAATCGCTGCCGTGCCGGCATGCGGCAGGCGCTCGGACAACGATGCCGATCGGCTGATCAGGCGCGAAGCAATCGGAGTCAGCACCAATCCCCAGAAGATCAGCATCGCGGTGTAGCGCACGGCGGCGATCGGCAGGCGCAGCGAACCGCCCGACTCACGCCGTACTTGCAGCCGCCACGCCCGCATGCCCAGCGTCTGCCCGCCGCGCGTCCAGAACCAGGCAAAGAAACCGAGGCCGACGGTGAACAGCAGTGCCCGCGACAGCGGCCCGCCCGGCGGCTGTGCCAGCAGCCGATTCAGAGGCAGGCTCAGCAGCAAGGTCACCATCCACAGGCCGAGCAGCAACAGGCCGTCGTAGATCGATGCCGCGAAACGACGCCAGATCGGTGCGGGAACAATGAGCTGCGACTGGGGATCGGACATGCGGACTCGTGGAGATTCAGGAAAATGTTGTCGGTCCGCGCGATGGCGATAGCCGCGACGGCCGAAGAGCGACTAGGATGCCGACATCCGCCGCCCGGCCCGCCGGGACGTGCGTCGCGCCGGCGTGACCGATTCCGGTCGCGTGCCGGCCAGCCAACATTGTATTCGTTCAAGCTCTGGAGACTCTCGTCATGCGCCACGCCACTCGTACCCTGCTGTTCGCCTCGGCCCTGCTCGGCTCTGCGCTGTCGACGCCTGCCTCGGCGCTGGACTGCGCCACCAGTCCGCTGAACCACGACGAGAAGCGTCTGCTCGGCGGCACCGAGAACCTGTGCAAGACCTACGGCGGCAAGGTCATCCTCGTGGTCAACACCGCCAGCCACTGCGGCTACACGCCGCAGTTCGAAGGCATCGAGAAGCTGTACAAGACCTACAAGGATCAGGGTCTGGTCGTGCTCGGCTTCCCGAGCGATCAGTTCAACCAGGAAAAGCCGGACGACGAAAGCATCGCCAAGTTCTGCACCGCGAACTACGGCGTGACCTTCCCGATGTTCAGCAAGACCCGTGTCGATGGTGCCGATGCCAATCCGTTCTACAAGGACCTGAAGGCGGCCACCAAGAAGGCGCCGGAATGGAACTTCAACAAGTACCTGATCGGCCGCGACGGCAAGGTCCTCGCGCACTACCCAAGCAGCGTGAAGCCGACCAGCGACAAGCTCGTGGAGGCCATCAAGGCCGAACTGGCGAAGCCGGGCTCGGCCGCGGCGGCAACGCCGTCGACAACCGCCTCTCGCTGAAGCACGGCGAATGCCGACGCGCGGGCAATCGGGCGTCGGCATCTGGCAATCGTGAAACCATCCGCAATCGTTGCATTTGGCTACGACGGTTCGGATATATCGTTATTACAATTTCTCGATGGGACCCGCCATCGATTGTTGCACCCGTGGGGCATCCCTAGAATTCGCGTCCAGTCAAAGGGGTAGCCCCAAGAAGGATGAACACCGTGTACGACGCGAAGCCAGCACCCGCCACCGCTGCTCCTGATGCTCCGGTGACTGCCCCGCTCGGCACAGGCCCGTCGGAGGCCGAAGTCGAGGCCTTGAATGCCCGCTACCTGCCGCTGAATTTCGAGGCACGCCTCAAGCAGCTTTACGAGGATTTCGCACCGTCGCAGGTATTGGTGACTTCGTCGTTCGCGGCGACCTCCGCGTACTTCCTGCACATCGTCTCGACGATCAAGCCGGACCAGACCATCCACTTCATCGACACCGGCTACCACTTCCCGGAAACGGTGCAGTATCGCCAGTACCTGATCGACCTGTTCAAGCTGACCGTCGAGGACGTGCGCGCCGAGGACTGGAAGCACCAGTTCACGATCGACGACAAGACCTACGAGAAGGACCCGGATTTCTGCTGCTCGATCAACAAGGTCGAGCCGCTGGAAGCGATCAAGCCGAACTACAAGGTGTGGATGTCGAGCCTGATGCACTGGCAGACCGACCACCGCGCCGGCCTGCCGGTGTTCGAACTGCGCCGCGGCGTGCTGAAGTTCAATCCGATGATCGACGTGACTCGCGCCGAGCGCGATGCCTACATCGCCGAACACCAGTTGCCGTTTCACCCGATGGTGGCGCGCGGCTATTCGTCGATCGGCTGCACCCACTGCACGGTCGCCGGCGAAGGCCGCAGCGGGCGCTGGCTGGGCAAGCCGAAGACCGAATGCGGCCTGCATCTCTGAGCCATCCCGGCAGTCATCGGCGCCACGCGCGATGAGCCACCTGCTGATGATCAGCGTGCTGCCGGTACCGGCTGACGATGCCGAAGTCTGGGGCGATTTCGACGCCCGCTCCGAAGCATTCGAGCAGCACGGCCAGCCGCCGCATCCGCTGCTGCTCAAGCTGATTGATCAGCTGACCACACGCCATCCGTGCATCGGCACGCTGCGTGAAGACCAGCTCGAGAACAGCATCTGGGCCGACGGCCCGCTGCTCGACAACCTGATGCACGACGTGGCGATCCTGACCGTGGTGCCGGCCAGGGTCGCGACCGCCGTGCCGTTCATCCGCGATACGGCGCTGGCGCTCGGGCTCGCGGTCTATGACCCGCAGTCGGAGCAGGTCTGGCGTCCCTGAGCGCTGGGCCGCCGGCGTCAATGGCGCGGATGATGCGCCGCGTGCAGGGCTTTCAGCCGCGCCTTGGCAACGTGGGTGTAGATCTGCGTCGTCGACAGGTCCGAGTGACCGAGCAGTGTCTGCACCACGCGCAGATCGGCGCCGTTTTCCAGCAGGTGGGTGGCGAAGGCATGGCGCAAGGTGTGCGGTGACAGTGGCGCGGTAATCCCGGCCTGCAGCGCGTAGCGCTTGATCAGCATCCAGAAGTTCTGCCGCGTCATCGGGCCGCCCTGCGCCGTCGGAAAGACCCAGTCGGCGGAATCGGCCGTCGCCAGCATCGGACGGCCGTGACGCAGCCAGTCACGCACGGCGTCCAGCGCGAGTTCGCCAGTCGGCACCAGACGTTCCTTGTTGCCCTTGCCGATCAGACGCACCACACCGTGTTCGAGGTTGATCTCGTCGCGCCGCAGCCGGATCAGCTCGCTGACGCGCAGGCCGGATGCGTACAGCAGTTCCAGCATGGCGCGGTCGCGCAGGCCGAGCGTCTGCTGGGCGTCCGGTGCCGCCAGCAGCTTGTCGACATCGCCGCCGCCGAGCGTCTTCGGCAGTCGCCGGCCGAGGCGCGGCATTTCGAGACCGCTGCTCGGATCGTCACTGCGGATGCGATCGCGCAGCAGCCAGCCGTAATAGCGCCGGCAGACGGTGATGAAGCGCGCCTGCGAAGTCGCGCCGAAGCGCTTGCCGGGCTCGATATCGCCGCCGCGCGCCTGTGCCTGCTGGTAGCGATGCGCGAGATAGGCCTTCAGATCGCTGCTGCCGGCGCTGTCGAGTGCCGCGCCTGCAGTCCGCAGCCAGCGGGCGAGCAGGCTCAGATCGGAGCGGTACGAGGCCAGCGTGTTCTTCGACAACCCCTGCTCCAGCCACAACTGATCGCAGAAGCGCTCGATGCCGGCCGAATCGTCGCGATGCAGCGCCGTCTTCAGGGACGCAGACGGAGGAGACCGGGGCGATGTGACCATCCCCCTATAATAGGCGGCTCGCGACCGAATCTACGCATGCTCACGACCCTCCTCCGCAAGTTGCACGGTGCCTATGCGGCGGCCATTTTCGTTGTCGTCGTGCTGATGCTGTTCTGTCCGCTGCTGATCGTTGCCCCGACGCTGCCGATGCGACGCGCGATTGGCCGCACCGCCGTACGTGCCTGGCTGCTGCTCAGCGCCATCCCGTTCCGCGTGCGCGGCCGCGAGCAGTTGCCGGCCGAGCCGGTGGTCGTCATCTGCAACCACGCGAGCTATCTTGACGGCATCCTGCTGACCGCCGCCCTTCCCGCGCGCTTCACGTTTCTGGTCCAGCATGGCGCTGGCGAATGGCCGTACATCGGGCTGGTGCTGCGGCGCATGGGCGTCTGCTTCGTCAACCGCGGCTCGGCCCGCGAGGCCGCGAAGGCGACCAAGGAACTGATCGACCGGATCAAGGCCGGCGAATCGTTCGCGATCTTTCCCGAAGGCACCTTCCGCGCCGCACCGCTGCTGCTGCCGTTCCAGTCCGGCGCGTTCCTGATCGCCGCACGCGCCGGCGTGCCGGTGGTGCCAGCCGTGCTGACCGGCACCCGCCGCCTGCTCGGTGAAGGCCGGAAGCTGTTCACCTGGTCGCCGGTCGTGATCCGATTCTTCGAGCCGCTGCGCGCCAGCGACGAAAGCCGCGCCGCGGCGGACACTCTGAGTGCGGTCAGCCGCGCGGTGATCCTCGCGCACTGCGGTGAAGGCGACGGCACATCCGTGCCACCCGCCATTCACGAACGCGCGTGACGCCATGGCCCGCCCGCAGGACGATCATCCACGCATGAGCCTGCCACCCGCTCCGGTGGAGCTGGCGCCACCGCCGCGCCAGCGCTACGCCGCCGATCTGCTGCGACCCGGATTCGCCTCGGACCCGGCGCAGGCGCATGCCGTCGACGCGCTGCAGCGGGTCTATGACGAGCTGATCGAGAATCCGCCGCGGCGGCGCTTCGGCTCCAGCCGCCTGACCTGGACCCGCGTGCCCGGCCTGTACCTGTGGGGTGGCGTCGGTCGCGGCAAGACCTATCTGATGGATTCGTTCTTCGACGCGCTGCCGTTCACGCGCAAGCGCCGCACGCACTTCCATCGCTTCATGCTCGACGTGCACGCGCGCCGCAACCGTTTTCCGGACGAATCCGACCCGCTGCTGAAGGTGGCCGAGGAGATCGCCGAACAAACCCGCGTGCTGTGCTTCGACGAATTCTTCGTGGCCGACATCGCCGACGCGATGATCCTCGGCCGCCTGTTCGAAGCACTGTTCAAGCGCAATGTCACCCTCGTCGCCACCAGCAACGTGCCGCCGGACGGCCTGTACAAGGACGGCCTGCAGCGCCAGAACTTCCTGCCGGCGATCGACGTGCTGAAGAAGAACGTCACCATCATCAACGTCGATGGCGGCACCGATTACCGCCTGCGGACCCTGCAGGATGCCGAGCTGTACCTGCACCCGAGCGATACCGCGGCCGATGCCCGCCTGATGCAGCATTTCGACGCGCTGGCGCCGTTCGGCAGCCGCAGCCCGGCCGAGGTTCGCCTGAACGATCGGGTGCTGAGCGCGCGCAAGGCCGCGGAAGGCGCGGTCTGGTTCGAGTTCGCCGAGTTGTGCGAAGGCCCGCGTTCGGCGGCCGACTACATTGAACTCGGCCGTCAGAATCACACCGTGGTCTTGAGCAATGTCCCGCAGATGGCCGCAGATCGCGACGATGCCGCGCGCCGCTTCATGACCCTGGTCGACGAGTTCTACGACCGCGGCGTCAAGCTGCTGATCGGGGCTGCGGTGCCGCCATCCGAGCTGTACGTCGGCAGCCGGCTCAAGTTCGAATTCGCCCGCACCCAGTCGCGACTGCAGGAAATGCAGTCGCAGGAATACCTCGCGCAGGCGCACAAGGCCTGAGGCATTGCGCCAGCGCTGCTCGCGCCAGCGAACGCGTGATCGCGTAGCCGATCGCGCAGTCGATCAGGCGGCTCAACCCTTCCGCCAAGAAAAAACCCCTCGCCCGAAGGCGAGGGGTTGGTTAAGCGCTGTCGCCGCGCGTGCCTCCGCGCACGTCAGGCCGAGCGCGTCGACCGGCGCACGCGCCGGGCAACGCCCGCGAAGGCCAGCAGCAGCAGGCCGAAGCCGGCCGAACCACCGCCGCCACCACCGGTCGGCCCGCCAGTCGTTCCGGTCGTGGCACCGCCGGTCGTGCTGCCGGTCGTACCACCGGTCGAGCCACCCGTCGAACTGCCGGTGCTGCCGCCGCCGGTCGTGCCACCCGTCGTGCCGCCCGTCGAACCGCCGCCGCCGCTGCCACCCGTGGTGGTCCCGCCAGTGGTCGTGCCGCCGGTCGTGCCTCCCGTCGTCGTTCCGCCCGTGGTCGTGCCGCCGCCGGTGGTGCCGCCGCTGGTCGTGCCCCCGGTGGTGCCACCGGTCGTGGTTCCGCCACCGACGCAGACGCCGTTTTCGGCGATAACGCTGCTGAAAACGGGCGTCGTGGCGCCGGTGATCGAGATGCGGTCGATCGACCAGCCGGCACCGCCGACACTGGCGTTGGTCGCCGTGCGGAAGCGCAGCCGGACGCTGCGGCCCGCGAGGCGCGTGCCGAAATCGACGATCACGGTTTCCAGCGCGTTGTTGGTGCCGACGAAGCCCCGACGGCTGCCGGCCGGATCGAGCGCCAGCAACTGGCCGTTGTAGCCGCCGCCCTGCGTGATCTGACCACCGAAAGTGATCGCATCGACGTAGCCGCCGCCATCGACCGACACTTCAAGCACGCCGCCGTCATTGCCGCGGGTCACGCGCTGGCTCGGCAGCAGGCCGGTCGTCGTCGACGGTTCGAACGCATAAAAGTGGTCGAAGCTCCACTGCACCGTGCCACCGGCCGGAACCGTGAACAGCGGCGTGACTAGCGAGAAGTCGCTGATCGTCGCCGGATCGTTGCCCTGCCAGACGCGGCCGCTGGTCGGCGCTGCCGACAGGCTGCCGAAGCGGTAGCCGCCGCCCGAGCCGGTCTGGGTCCAGTCGAGGCCGGAAGCACCAGCCTGCTCGAGGTCGTCGACAGTGCGCTGGTTGCGCGCCAGGTCGAAGTTGACGAACAGCGAGGTCGCCTGCATCGGCGGCTGGCGGACCGCGGTATCGCCGCCAGACACCGGATCGAACACGAGGGCGATCGGCAGCTCGGCACCGGTCGGCGCACCGGCGGCCAGACTGACGCTGATGGTCGCCGTGTTGCTGTCGCCGACGGCGGTTGCCGGGAAGCTGATCGCCCCATCGTTCGCGAACGTCACGCCGGGCAGGTTCGAGGTCACGCGTGCCGGGATCGGGCCGCGATCCTGATAGGTGCCGTCGTTGCGAATGGTCAGCCGCAGCGTCGCGCTTTCGCCGCCGTCGAGCACGCCGTCGGCATCGCAGTCGGTCGTGGCATCGACCGACATCTGGGCGGCGGTCAGGGTCAGGGTCGAGATCAGCGCGACGTTGCTTTCGGTGACGCCGACGTTGTCGGTGGAATTGCGCGGCGGCGCCACGGCATCGACACCCGCGCCACGCTTGGCGAAGCCGCGGGCGCAGGCCATGAAGTCGTCGCGATTCGCGGCCAGTGCGGCGGCCAGCACGCCGTCACGGGCTTCGAGGATGGTCGGCGCGTTCGGCGTCATCTTCAGGCCGGCGATGAGGTAGTCGCTCATCACGCGGCGGGCGTCGACGAAGCTGTAGCGGCCGCTGTCGAGGATGTTGGTGTAGCACTCGAACAGCATGTTGGCCCAGACCTCGCCGGTGTTGTGCACCTCGGAGTTGGTCGCGCCGTCCTGACCGAATGCGGACGGGGCCGTGGTCGGCAGCGGCGTGCCGTCCTGGATGTGCTGGAAGGTCAGCGAGAACACGTTCGGATTGCGCGAGTACGGCTGGCGACGGATGCCGAAGTACTGGTATGCCGCGTTGAACGCCGGCGTGGCGTAGTAGGCCAGCGGGTAAATGCCGCCGAAGCTGCCGTTGCCCGGCACGCCAAGATCTTCCGGACGCACCGTGAGCAGCAGCGCGGCGAAATCGCTCCAGCCCTCGCCCATGCCCCGACCCTGCGTGTTGCTCAGGCCACTGCCGTTGCCGACCAGACGGTTCGACACGTAATGGAAGAATTCGTGGGCGATGATCTGGTTGTCGAGCGTGCCGTCGAAGTCGCGGGTCGGCAGGCGCTGCACGTGCATCGTCACCGGTGTGCCGGCCGTGATCAGGTCGCGCACGCGGGCGGCATCGTCACGGCGGATCATCACCGACGGCGTGCGGTACAGGTTGTCGGTCGAGATCGGGATGTTGACCGGCAACTGCGGCACGTCGGCGTTGCCCATGGTGATCGGGTTGTCGTCGGTGTTCTGCACGACAACCATCGCCAGCGCGCCGCTGGCACCGGCGAACTGGGCCTTGGTCGTGAACGAGCAGTTGCCGCGGTCGATGAACGCGATGCGACCCCGGAGGTTGAAGTCCGGGTTGGCCGGCAGCGTGGTGCCGGTCACCGGCAGCGCCGGTGCCGCTCCGCAGCCATCGGTCGATGACACGCCCTGGCCCTCGTTGGCGACGGCCACGGTGCCCGTGATGTCGAACTCGGCTGGCCCGAAGCTCGCCGTGGTGAACACGAACGGACTGAAGCCGGTCGACGGATCGGTGACGGCGACTTCGCCGGCGATCGAGCCATCGAACAGGTACATCTGCATGCGCGGCGAGCCGCCATCGGACGGCGTCAGCATGTTCGCATTGTTGCGACCGGACGCGTCCTGGCCTTCGGCGAGGATCGGATCGCCTTCGACACCACCGCGGCCCAGATTGCTGGTCTGCGCGTTGCCGGCCGCTTCGTTGAAGCCACGGTCGTAGAACAGGTCGTGCAGCCAGTTGTTGATGTAGAACAGATTGACGATCGACGCGTTACGGACCGTCAGGTCCTGCGGATTGGCATCAGCGGTGATCGCGTAGTCGAACGTGTTGGCAGCGCTCAGGCCCACGCGCAGGTCACCGGAATTCGGCTGGAAGCCGTCGGTGACGATCGCCGTGTTGTTGGCGCCGAGGATCAGGCCGGTATCGAGATAGGCGTCGACATTGTTGCCGGTGGTCGTCGTGGCACCAGCCGGCAGCCACGGATCGCCCGTGGAGATCGGACCGCTGTCCAGGGTCACGAGGTTGGTGGCAGCGCTGACGCGCGGGCGCACCACATTCGGATTGGCGCCGGTGAACGGCGCGTAGTCATTGCCGATCGGCGCGTCGAACGGCTGCCGGATGCCGTCGGCATCGGCGAACACTCGGTAGCTGTAGGCCTCGTTGGCGATCAGGTTGCTGCGGAACAGCAAGCTGCCGTCTTCCGCCGACATGACGAAAGCTTCGCCGCGGTCGCCAGCGCCGTTTCGCCCGCCGATCAGTTCGACATACCAGCCCGGCACCAGCCGGTCCGGCATCGGGAACAGCACCGGCTTCACGCGCGGGTCGCGCGACAGGCCCATCGCGCCCGCAGCGGTTGCCGGACGCGAATACCAGTCGTAGCCGGCCGCACTGCGCCGGACATTGAACGCGCCGGCCGCGGCCGTACCGCCAAAGTCGGCAAAGGCGGCGGCGATGGCCTGCGCGGCGGTCACGGTGAATCTCGGAGACAGACCGTCGGCGGCGAAGCTGTCCGGCGCGAAGTAGCCGGAAGTCGCCACCAGCGCACCGTTGCGATCGAGCATGACGCTGAGATCGCGCTGGAACACTTCGTACCCCGCCACCTGCTGGCGCATGCGGACGATCTGCGCGCCACGACCGGTGTCGTGCACGTCGAACACGCGGGCGCTGTCGATCATCGGCCGCGACAGCTTCAGCGCGCCGGCCTGCCGTGCGAGATAGCCGCGGGCGCGGGCTTCGGCCAGGGCCTTCGGTGTCAGTGCGCCGACGGCGATCGGCGTCTTGCCTTCGCTGCTCCACAGGAACGTGGTGGCCCCGAGGCTGTCATCGTGCTCCGAGCGATAGCCGTAGCGGCTCGCGGGCTTGCCGACGATCTGGGCTGCATACCTGCGCTCGCGCGCGGCAGTGACGGGAATCGCACCCTTGGCCGCCGGCCGCAGCGCAGCGTTGATATTGGGCCGCTCGACCGTCTGGCCGGCAGACGCGGCGCCGAGACCGACACAGAACGCGGCCGCAGCCGTCATCAGCTTGTTCATCACGAAACCCCGTGGAACGTCATGGCGATCGCGAGACACCGTCGGAGTGCTTCCGGAGCGTTCCGTCGCGACCGAGTTGAATGGAATGTCAGCAGATTACGACGAGACGACGGTTTCGTGAAACCGGTTGTTCGTGCCCATCGGAACGATGTCCGGGAACAGCAAAAAGCGAGCCGCCTTTGAAATAGACGCCATAAATCAAAAATCCCGCAGCACCGGCACGCCGGCACTGCAGGATTCGTACGGGAAGGTCGCAGTCGGTCATGACTGCGCCCCTCCACAACGGTGGTGCCACGCCGCGTTGCCGCCACGTGGCCCACCGGTCATCGGTCAGGCGAGCAATCCGCCTGCGATCAAGGTGCGACGTAGCTCTCGGTCACGCCGACATTGGTCGTGCTGTTGCTGCCCGGGCCCACGGCACCGATGCCGGCACCGCGCTTGGCAAAGCCCGCCGCGCAATCGCGGTAGTCCGCTTCCGAACCGGCCATCGCCGCCGCCAGCAGCGCATCGCGCGCCTGCAGGATGGTCGGCGCGTTCGGCGTCATCTTCAGACCGCCGATGAGATAGTCGGTCATCCGGCCGCGGGCGTCGGTGAAGCTGTAACGGCCGCTGTTCAGCAGGTTCGTGTAGCACTCGAACAGCATGTTCGACCAGATTTCACCCGTGTTGTGGACCGCGGCGTTGTTGGCACCGTTGGCACCGAAGGCGACCGGTGCGGTGGTCGGCAGTGGCGTGCCGTTCTGGATGTGGCGAAACGTCAGCGAGTTGAACGCGAAGCTGCGCGAGTACGGCTGGCGACGGATGCCGAAGTACTGGTACGCGGCGTTGAAGTTCGGCGTCGAGTAGTACGCCAGCGGGTAAGGGCCGCTGAAGTTGGCATTGCCCGGCGCGTTCAGGTCTTCGGGACGCACGGTCAGCAGCAGCGCGGCGAAGTCGCTCCAGCCTTCACCCATGCCGCGGCCCTGCTGGTTGCTCAGGCCGCTGGCGTTGCCGACCAGGCGGTTCGACACGTAGTGGAAGAACTCGTGCGCGATGATCTGGTTGTCCAGCGTGCCGTCGAGATCGACGCCGTTGATGCCGTCGAACAGATACATCTGCATGCGCGGCTGGCCGCCGTCGGCCGGGGTCGACATGTTGGCGTTGTTGCGGCCCGAAGCGTCCTGCCCTTCGGCGAGGATGCGGTCGCCGGCCGCGCCGCCGCGGCCGTAGTTGTTCTGCTGGGCGTTGCCGGCCGCTTCATCGAAACCGTGGTCGTAGAAGAAGTCGTGCAGCCAGTTGTTGACGTAGAACAGGTTGACGACGGCGGCATTGCGCGGCGCGGTCGCGGCCGGATTCTGGTCGGCGCTGATCGGATAGTCGAAGGTGTTGGCCGAGGTCAGCGAAGTGCGCAGGTCGCCGCTGTTGGCGCGGAAACCGTCGGACAGTGCCGCCGTGCCCGGCAGGCCGAGGAGCAGGCCCGAGTCGAGATAGGCGTCGACATTGTTGCCGGTCGTGGTCGTCGCACCGGCGGGCAGCCACGGATCGTTGGTCGAGATCGGGCCAGCGGTCAGCGTGACCAGATTGGCCACGCCGCTGACTCTCGGCGCCACCGTCTGGAACGTGGCACCGGTGAACGGCGCGTAGCCGTTGCCCAGCGGCGCGTCATACGGCTGGCGAATGCCGGTGTTGTCGGCAAACACGCGGTAGGTGTAGGCCTGCTCTTCGATCAGGCTCTTGCGGAACAGCACGCTGCCGTTCTCGGCCGAAATGACCATGCCGTAGTCGGTGCGTTCGCCGTCGGCCTGCGCCGCCATCACTTCGACGTAGTACGCGGCAACCAGACGATCAGCCAGCGGGAACAGCACGGCCTTCGCACGCGGTTCGCGGGTGAACGCGAGATTGCCGAGCGCGCCCGGACGGCTGAACGTCGAATAGCCATCGGCCGTCGCGAGCAAGCTCAGCGCCGACGGCAGCACGGCAGCGCCGATGTTGCGGTACGCGGCGGAAATCGCCTGGGCCGCGCCGAGGTTGAAGCGCGGCGTGCCGGCGGCGGCGTCCGAGAACGTGCCGGACGTTGCCAGATGCTCGCCATCGCGGCTCATCAGCACGTTGACCTGACGGTTGAACACTTCATAACCGCCAACCTGCTGCTGCAGGCGGACGATGACGCCGCCCCGGCCGGTGTCGTGCACATCGCGCACGGCCGCGGCATCGACGGCAGTCGACGTCAGTCCCAGCGCAGCACCGCTGCGGCTCGCGAAATCGCGCGCGCGGGCAACGGCCAGCAGGCGTGGCGTCAGCGCGCCGACGGCGGCAGGCGCGCTGCCCTTCGCGGCCCACTGAAAAGCGGGCACCGAACCGGCGGACGAGGCCAGTGCGACATCAATATTCGGCAGCGCAGCAGCGGCACTGCCGGCCACGGCAAACAGGGCTGCCGCAGCAGCGATCGGCTTGATCATCAGTCATCTCCAAGTTCGCCAGCAGCCACGAAGGGTGGCCGCCGACGATGACGCAAGGGTGGCGTTCAGGCTTCAACAAGACCCGAACGGATACGCAAACTCGGAGTCTGACTGTTCACTGAACGGATCGTCATTGAGATGCCGCAGGCGCTCGCTAGATCAAATTGCCTATCTCCCGGATCGCGACGGCGAGGCCGGCGAAGTCGCGCGTGCCGGCGGCCTGCAGTTCCGCGAGGCGTCCCTGCGCGACGTTGACAGCGCGTTCACGCGAAGCGATCCAGCCGTCGATGCGGGCATCGGGATCGGCACCCGGAAAGGCCAGCGCGGCCGCCGTCATCTGTCGATGAATGCGCCAGGCGTCGTCACGCAGATTGACTCTCGACAGCGACTGCCACTTGCCGGTCGTCGGCAGATCGTTGATCGCCGCGAACAGCCACAGCAGCCGGAAGCGCTCGCCGATGCGGAAATAGACGGCCGCCGCCTGCGCCAGACCACAGCCGGCGGCCTCGGCCAGTTCGCTGATGTCCAGCGCGCCGCCGAGCACTCGGGAGTTGGCGAGCCGCTGCGACAGCGCCGCCGGCACGCCGTCGGCCTGCATCGCAGCTTCGGCGCGGTCCCAGTCGTCGCGGTAAGCCGGCGGCAGCAGGCCCGGCAGCAGGGTCATCAGCTCGGCCAGCGGCGCGGTGAAGCGCTCGACGGCCGCCTGCACCGGCTGCGCCGCCCAGCGCGAGCCGGCCAACCAGCCGGTGAAATGCTTCAGCAGGCCGATCGGCAGATTCATCAGCCTGAGTTGCAATGCCGCCGGCGCCTGATTGTCGAGCGCCTCGATCGCCTGCCACCAGGCATCGCCGTCGATGATCTGGTGCGCCGTCGCGTAGGCCTTCAGCACTTCGGCACGGGTCAGGCCGTGATCGTCCGCCCACAGTTGCGCGAAGCCGGCGCCCATGCGGTTGACCAGCGCGTTCGACAGGATCGTCGCGATGATCTCGCGCTTCAGCCGATGCCGGCTCAGCAGGTCGCGGTAGCGCGCGACCAGCGGCGGCGGAAAGTTCGCCAGCAGGTCGCGCACGAAGAACGGATCGTCCGGCACGGTCGAGGCTAGGATCGCGTCGTACAGCGAAATCTTCGAATACGCGATCAGCACCGCCAGCTCCGGCCGGGTCAGGCCGGCACCGAGCGTGCGGCGACGCTTGATCTCGTCCTCGTCCGGCAGCCCTTCGAGCGCGCGGTTCAGCAGGCCTTCGCGTTCGAGCATCCGCATCAGCTCGCCGTGGTCGTCGAGCCGGGCTGACGCGTTCTGGTGCAGCAGGCTGATCGCCTGCGACTGCACGTAGTTGTCGCGCAGCACGAAGCGGGCGATGTCGTCGGTCATCGCGGCCAGCAGCGGGTCGCGCTGCTCGCGGCTCAGCTCGCCGGCGGTGGTCAGCTCGCTCAGCGCGATCTTGATGTTGACCTCGCGGTCGGACGTGTGAACGCCAGCCGAGTTGTCGATGGCATCGGTGTTGATTCGGCCGCCAGCCCCGCCGGCCCCGATCTGGGCGTACTCGATGCGCCCGGCCTGCGTGCAGCCGAGGTTGCCGCCCTCGCCGATCACCTTGCAGCGCAGTTCGCGGCCGTTGACGCGGATCGCGTCATTGGCGCGGTCGCCGACATCGGCATTGTTCTGATGGCTGGCCTTGACATAGGTGCCGATGCCGCCGTTCCACAGCAGATCGACGGGCGCGGTCAGAATCGCTTTCATCAGCGCGTTCGGCGTCAGTGCCTCGGCGTCGATGCCGAGCGCGGCACGCACTTCCGGCGACAGCACGATCGTCTTGGCCGAGCGCGGAAACACGCCGCCGCCGTGCGAGATCAGCGCGGCGTCGTAGTCCTGCCATGACGAGCGCGGCAGCGCGAACAGCCGCTGACGCTCGGCGAGGCTCGCCACCGGGTCCGGATTCGGATCGAGAAAGATGTGACGGTGATCGAACGCGGCCAAGAGCCGCATCGTCGGCGACAGCAGCATGCCGTTGCCGAAGACATCGCCACTCATGTCGCCGATGCCGACCGCCGTAAACGGCTCGGTCTGGATGTCGATGCCCGGCGCGCCGGGGCGCTCGATCTCGCGGAAATGGCGCTTGACCGATTCCCAGGCGCCACGCGCGGTGATGCCCATCTTCTTGTGGTCGTAGCCGGCGCTGCCGCCGCTGGCGAAGGCATCGCCCAGCCAGAAGCCGTACTCGGCCGAGATGCCGTTGGCGTAGTCGGAAAACGTCGCCGTGCCCTTGTCGGCGGCGACGACGAGATAGGCATCGTCCTCGTCGTAGCGCACGGTGTGGGCCGGCGGCACGATCTCGGTGCCGATGCGGTTGTCGGTCACATCGAGCAGGCCGCGCAGGAAGGTCTTGTAGCAGGCCACGCCCTGGGCCATCCAGGCTTCGCGGTTGCTGCCGTCGACCGGCTTCTTGACCACGAAGCCGCCTTTCGCGCCAACCGGCACGATCACCGTGTTCTTGACCTGCTGCGCCTTCATGAGGCCGAGCACTTCGGTGCGGAAGTCCTGCCGGCGATCGGACCAGCGCAGGCCGCCGCGGGCCACCCGTCCGCCGCGCAAGTGCACGCCTTCGACGTCGGGCGAGTAGACCCAGATCTCGAACATCGGACGCGGCAGCGGCAGTTCCGGAATCTTCGACGGATCGAGCTTCAGGCTGAGGCGGTTCTTGACCGTGCCATCGGCTTCGCGCTGCCAGGCATTGGTGCGCAGGGCGGCGCGAATCACCGAAACGAACGCGCGCAGCACGCGGTCGGCATCGAGACTCGCGACCTGATCGAGCGCAGCGTCGAGCGCCTGCCCGACCCGGCCCGCCGCTGCAGCGCGCACCGGCGCATCAAGCAGCGGATCGAAGCGCGTCTCGAACGCCTGCACCAGCAGGCGGGCGATGTCGGCATGCTCGCCGAGCAGCGTTTCGATGTACGGCTGGCTGTACGGCAGGCCGGTCTGCAGCAGGTATTTGCACAGCGCGCGCAGCATCGTCACCTGACGCGACGACAGGCCGGCGCCCAGCACCAGCCGGTTCAGACCGTCGTTCTCGACTTCGCCGCGCCAGACCGCGAGAAACGCCGCCTCGAAGTACTCGCGCTGCGCGTCCGGCAGCAGCGGGCAGCCGGCATGGCTGACATCGAACTGCTGCACCCACAGGCTGCCGCCATCGCGCGGACGGACCTCGGCCGGATCCTGACGGGTGACGCGCAGGCCGAAGTTCTCGAGCGTCGGCAACACGTCGGACAGGGCCACCGGCGTGCCGTGGGCGAACAGCTTCAGGCCGACGGCCCGGGCTGGACCCGGCTCCGGCGCGCTGACGATAAGCCGCGCCGCCAGCGGCTGATCGTCGCTCAGGCCCGCCAGATCGGCGACATCGGCCGCCGCTTCCGCCGGACTCGCGACTTCGGCATACGACAGCGGGAAGGCATCGGCGAAGCGCGCAGCACGGGTCGCGTCGTCGCGCAGCAGGTCGCGCAACTGATCGCGCCAGGTGCGCGTCGCGACGAACAGCACTCTTTCGATCTCGCCGGCGGTCAGACCTAGCTGCGTGCCCGGTGCGGTGCGGACGATGAACTGCACGCGGGTCAGGTCGCCCCGCAGGAATTCGACGGTGCGATCGAGCGACGTGCCGCCGCACAAGGTCAGCAAGGTGCTGCCGACCTTGTCGCGCAGCTCGCGCGAGTAGCGCTCGCGCGGCAGATAGACCAGGAACGAGTAGAAGCGGCCGTAGCGATCGCGACGCATGAACAGGCGCAGGCCATGGCGATCGCGCAGGCTGCGGATGCCCATGCACAGCCGGAACAGCTCTTCCTCGTTCGACTGGAACAGCTCGTCGCGCGGCAGCGTGTGCAGGATGTCGCGCAGGTTCTTGCCGGAGTGCGAGTGCTCGGCCAGCCGCGAGCGCGTCATCACGTACTCGGCCTTGCGCCGGATCAGCGGAATGTCGCGCGGCCGGTCGATGTAGACCTCCGACGAGAACAGACCGATCAGCCGCACGGTGCCGGCCAACTGGCCATCCGGCCCGAAGCGCTTGACCGAGATGGCATCGAGGAGGCCGGCGCGGTGGATGGTCGAGCGCAGGTTGGCCTTGGTGACGACGACGACGCGCGTCGAATCCGCGTACTTGTCGAGTTCGGCTACCGGCGCGATCAGTTCCTGCGCCGCCCAGTCGCTGCCGACGCGCAGCAGGCCCAAGCCCGATGCGTCATCGGTACGGAACCGCGTGCGGCCATCGTCGCCGCGCTCGGCCAGGCTTTCGATGACGCCGAAGAACGTGAAGTGATGGTCGTGCAGGTAGTCGAGAAACGCCCGCGCCTCGTCGAAGTCCGCGGCATTGGCGCCGGCCGGCACGGTCTGCAGGCTGTCGATCAGGTTGCGCACCCGCGCCAGCGCTGCCGGATAGTCGTCGACCACGCGCTTGACGTCGGCCAGCACCGTGCGGCAGTCGGCTTCGAGCCGGGCGTAGGCCTCGGCCGACGGCAGGGCCTCGAACTCCAGATGAATCAAGGATTCGACCGCCGAACCGGGCTCGTCGTCGCGCTCGGCGAGTCCCACGAGCGTGCCGTCCGGCCGTCGCGCGAGGCGCAGCAACGGATGCACGCTCCAGTCGATCGAGGCCCCGGCCGAGCGAATCGCGAGGCTCAGCGTATCGACCAGGAACGGCTGGTCGGCGACAACCGTCTCAAGCGTCGCCAGCGCGCTGCCCGCCGCCGGCGGCGTGATTCGCAGACAAAAATGCTCGGCACTGCGCTGCTGCGCCAGTTGCCAGTGCTGGCGGGCGGTGGCGACAAGCGCCGCGTCATCGCGCTGGGTCAGCGATTCCGTCACGGCGGTCTCGTAGTACCGGCGAAGGAAGCTGCGGAAGGCGGCGTCTGCCGCGGTGTTGCTTGCCTCGTGCTGCGATACAACGGCATCGAGTCGCGCCAGCAGGTCTTCCTGCGCGCGGTCGAGGCCCGATTCTTGTGGGGCCTTCATGGCTTGTCTCCTCGGTCGCGGCCTTGCGCAGCGACGAACGCTGCGGGTGCCGCCAGATGACGCGAGTATGCCAGCGGCCTCAGTGCCCGGTCGGGCGCTTGCCGACGGTCAATGCCGGCCGGTGGGACACGGGCGGCGTGGCCTCCGCAAGTGCTCGCCGCACCACCGGGGGTCAGTTGCCGCGGTAGCGCCGGGCCAGTACGTCCGGCATGAACAGGCCGGGTCGGCTGCTCGGCAGCGTCGTGGTCCATGAAATCGTGAAATGGCCGCTGGAATCGACACTCACGCTCGGGGACGACTGGTCAAGGGCCACGGTCTCGTTGACCCGGGTCGCAGCGGTCAGCGGCGTGTCATCGGCAGCGATCACCCGGGCAAAGACATCGCTGCGGTCGGACGGTGTCAACGGGCTTTGTCCGTCCCAGACCACCGTCATCTGGCCGGACGCGCTCAGCGCCAGTGCGATCGCGCGGCCGAAGTCGTTGACGGAAATCACGTCGCCAACAGGGCGTCCGAGCGCCGAATATCGGCGTGCCACCAGACCCCGCGCCGGCGTGCCGCTTCGGTAGGCAATCGCGAAATCGCCATCCGGTTCCATCGCCACGGCGGGGCGTATCGTATCGGCGACGTCACCGGCATTGTTGTAGCGGGCTGACAGTTCGACGCGCTCGACGACCGTCGGCAGCACATCGGCGTTGCCCGAGGCGGACACGCGCCGGAAGAGCACCGCTCGCTCGGTAGTGCCGGTGTTCGGCACGGTGTTGTAGTAGCCGCCGATGACCCCTGCCGACGTGCTGGCACCCCAGGCGACCACGAAATCGCCAGCGTCGTCCATTGCGACAGCTGGCCCGGCTGCACCCGTCGACAATGCCGGCGTCGCGATCACCGGGATCGGCAGCAGTTCGAAGCCGCTGCGCCCGCCGATGATCCGTTCCGCGGGACTGACGCCGCCGGCGGCATCGATTTGCCGCGCATGGAATGACGTGGTCCGCGACCGAAGCACATCGTTCGGAAACCCGGTAAAGATCGCGCTTTCCCAGACCACGACGATGGCACCGCGACGATTGCTGGCCATCGTCAGTGATCGGATCACGGCATTGGGCGACAGGACCGCGGCGCTGACGACAAACTGCGGACCGCGCGGCGTGCCATCCGGTGCGAATCGTCGCGCCTGCACCGACGGGTTCTGGAAGTCCGGACCGCCGTCGATCCATGCGATCGTGAAGCCGCCATCGGGGCCGATCACCGCCCGTGCCGAGCTATCGGCATTGGCATCGCGATCATTGACCTTGAACTCGGCCGCGAGCGGCGTGCCATCGGCCGCGAACACGCGCGCGAAGACATTGAAGCTGCTGCCGCCGCCGACGTCATTCGGCGAGAACGCCGTCCATGTGACGACGAACCGACCATCCGCCGCCATGGCGACACTGCTGCCACTCGGGAACCCGTCTTCGGACGGGCGGCTCGGCACGCGAAATTCCGGACCCAGCGGCATGCCGACCGCCGCGTGGCCGCTGACGGCAGCGAGCGCGTACGTCGATGCCATGGCGGCGGCGAATGCCGAGCGACCGCGGGACAGCGACGACTTGCGCATGGGCCACCCGGTTCGTGGATGTGACGAGACGATGACGCAATGATTGAGCGTTTCGGTGATGATTGCCAAGACATTGACATCTTGCAGGGTGCGCCGCGGCATTCGATGGATCTTGCCCGCAAACCCGGTTTCAGCCGAACGCTGCCGCGGCACGCTAGGCTCCAACGACCTTGCCGATCGAGACGCCCCGGATGACGAAATTCCTGCTCGCTGCCGTGATTGCCGCTGGCCTGTCGCTGCTGCCGCCGCCCGTTGCCGCCGCCAATGCCCTGTCGCCGGCGCAGATCGCGGAGATCGCGATTCCGTCGATCGTGCAGATCAAGGTCGCGAATGGCGTCGGTACCGGCTTTGCCGTGGCCGACGGCGGGCGCATCGTCACCAACGCCCACGTGGTGCGCGGCGCGAAGGAAGCGACCATCGTCAGCGCCGACGGCACCAGCAGCGGCAAGGTCGAGGTGCTGGCCTACGACGCCGCCCACGATCTGGCACTGCTGCGCGTGGCCGATCTCGCGCTGAAGCCGCTGCCGCTCGGACAGTCGGCCGCCGCCAAGCCGGGCCAGCACGTCGTGGCGATCGGCCACCCGCTGGGCTTCGGCAATACCGTGTCCGATGGTCTGGTCAGCGCCATCCGCACGCTGGAGCAGCGCAAGCAGATCTACCTGCAAATCTCCGCGCCGATTTCGCCCGGATCGTCCGGCGGCCCGCTGTTCAATGATGCCGGCGACGTCATCGGCATCTCCACGCTCGTGGTCAACGGCGGCCAGAATCTGAATTTCGCGGTGCCGATCGACGTGCTGAAGCCGCTGCTCGCGAACGAGCAGGGCGTGGTACTGGCGGAATTCGCCGGCTGGGGCGCGTCCGGGCGGGTCGTGCCGAAGCATCCCGACAGCCTGCTTGACGGCTGCCCGGAAGCGGAACAGAAAGCGATGATCAGTCTGATCGACCGTGCGATCCATACCGGCGCACCGCTGTACAACAAAGGCAACATCGAGGCCTGTTACCGCATCTATGCCGCCGCGGCGCTCGATGCCGACAAGCGGATCAAGGCCTGCCCCGGTCCGAAGCGGGCACTGCTCGATGGTGTCGGCAAAGCCGACGAACTCGAAGACTGGGACGGCAAGGCCTGGGCGATGCGCGACGCCTTCGACGGCCTGATCGAGCTGATCCAGCGCCGCCATGCGGCCGCCAAGCCCGCCGAGCCAGACCCGCGCCAGCCGCGTCACGCGATCTCGTTGCTGGATGACTGCAGCGACGACGATCTGGCGACGATCAAGGACGAGCTCGAATCGGCCATCAACATCGGCTCGCCGCTGTACAACGACGGCAGCATCGAAGCCTGCTACCGCATCTACGAAGGCGCGGTTGACGGCATCGACCGCAAGCTCAACGCCTGCAGCGCCACCCGCGCCGCGCTGCGCGAAGGCTCGCGCAATGCCGAACAGCGCAAGCCCTGGGACCAGAAAGCCTGGGCGCTGCGCTGGGCGTTCGATGGCGTGCTCGAAGTGATCGAGCGCCGCAACGCGGCAGCGCCCTGAGTCTCAGCCGGCGTCGCCCAGCGGCCAGCGCTTGACCACGCGGTAGCCGTCGGCTCGGCCACTGGCACTGCGCGCCGAGCGCAGCAGCACGAATTCCAGCGCCGGCCAGTACACCGACGGCCGGGCCGCCACGACCGGCGCACGGACATTGCGCTGACAGCTGACATGCGGCACGAACGGCTCTTCGGCCACCGGCAGGCCGTAGCGCAGCAGTTCGCGGTCCAGTTCCGCCTTCAGCCGCGCCAGTTCCGGCGGCAGGCTCGACGGGCCGATCCACAGCACGCCGGCCTGCGCGAAGTGATCGAGCCGGTCGAGCCTGAGCAGGAACTGCCGGCCGCGCACGTCTTCCGCCGCCAGCTTCGCCGCCTCGACCTGCGCGCGGCTCAGCTCGCCGAGCCAGGCCAAGGTCAGGTGCAGGCGATCCGGCTTGATCCGGTACGCCGCCGGGCCTTCGCCGATCGGCAGCTGCGCCGCGGCGGATGCCAGCCGCCGCCGCACCGTGTCATCCGGCCACAGCGCGAAGAAATAGCGCGCGCGCCGCCCGCCGGGTTTCGGCGGCGGCGGCAGGTCCGGAAACAGGCCGATCTGATCGCGACGGGCCAAGGGTCAGCGGAAATTCGGGGCGCCAGGCTGCACGTCAGGCTTCAGGCCAGACCTCACCTCCGGCAGACGACGATCCAGCAGCGCCAGCAGCGCGGCGCTGGCGCGCGTGAGCAACTCAGACTGCGCGGCGACGTACTCGGCCGAACCGCTGGCCACCGGCGTGCTGTCCGAAAATTCGAGCGTGCCCAGCAAAGCGCCGCCGCGCGCGGTGACGACGAAATCGACCGCCAGCAGCGCGGTGTCGCCGGAAGCACCCTCGCCCTTCACGCGCTCGAAGCGCTTGAGCGTCGAGCGGATCGTCACATCGGCATCGACCCGCGCCTGCGGCAGGAACACGGCGTCGCCGCCGTACGCTGCGCGCAGGTAGTCGGCCAAGCCGGTGCCGAGCAGCAGCGACGGCGGCTCGACCCAGCTCCGGCCGATCGCCTGCCGATACGTCCCGTCCGCGTCGCGAATCACCAGCGCGCGGTCGCTGTATATGCCGCGCGCTTCGAACGGCTCCACCAGCAGCCGCGCCGCCGGCTTCGCCCGCGCCTCGGGCGCTGCGATCGTCGGCCGATAGAAGCGCTCGGCTTCCGGGGGCTTGGAGGCACAACCGGCGGTGGCCAGCGCGAGGAATAGAGCGCCTGAGACGGCCGGACTGCGCCATCTATCGACCCGCTTGATCGCTACCCCACCCCCACCGTCATTCCCGCGAAGGCAGGAACCCAGCGGCCGGGCGACCACGCGAGTGTCGGGCATGGATTCCCGCCTGCGCGGGAATGACGATGGACCCACACAGAGCCACGACATCATCAGCTTGCCAACGCGGCTCATCGGCCCGCCTCCGCATCCGGATCGGTGCCGCTGCCGCGAAGCAGCAGCGCCGGGTTCTGCCGCAGCTGACGGCTCAGGTCCTTGAGGTTGTGCGCGGCGGAATCGAGATTCTGGGTGATCGCGTCCGAATGCCGCGCGAGGCTTTCACTGGTCAGGCGCAGCTCGCGCACGGCGATGCGCAGGTCCTCGCCGCTGTCGCCGCTCAGCGCCTCGAGCGCGGCACTGCTCTTGGCGAGGCTGGCCACGGCCTTGTCGGCATTGACGATGATGTGGTCGATCGCCGCCAGCCGCTGCGGCGATACCGCGCCATCGAGCTGCTGGCTGACCTTGCTCAGCGAAGCGCTGATGGTGCGGGCATCGTTCAGCAGCGGCGGCACGGTCTTCGCGGCCGCTTCGGCGACGACGTTGGCGTTGACCACGAGCTTGCGCACGTCGTCGTTCAGCAGGCCACCGACCGTCGTCACCTGCTTGTCGAGGTTGCCGAACAGCGGCAGCAGGCCTTCGTTGGTCAGGCGGTCGACATTGCCGGCGGCGCCGGCGACGGTGGAAAACAGGTCGCGGCTCTTGCCGGCGAGGATCTCCGCGCCGGGCTTCAGCATCGTGGCGCTGGAGCCGGCCGCGATGGTTACCGTCTGCGGCGCCAGCAGGCCGGCCGCAGCGGTGCTGGCGATCGAATCCTCCGGAATCTTCCAGCCGCGGGTGATCGCCAGCCGTACCCGGAACTTCACTCGCGCGTCGTCGGTGATCGGTTCGATTTCAACGACTTGGCCCACCGGAAAGCCCTCGTAGAACACCTGGCTGCCGTACTTGAGCCCGCTGACGTTGGGATAGACGGTGCTGTAGTCGTCGGTGGCACCGGTGCGGCCGGCGAGGACGGCCAGCGACACGATCAGGCTGACCAGCGCCAGCAGCACGAAGCCGCCGATCACGGCGAAGTTGAGTCGGGAGGAGGTCATGGCTCGGGGCTCATTGCTCAGGGCGCGTGGTCGTCGTCTCGTCCGGCGCGGGTCAGGGTGCGCAGGAACTCGTCGGGATTGTGGTTCGTGTGCTCGACTTTGCGCGTCTGCAGCGCCTGCACCCGCTCGTTCGGGCTGGCGCGGACGGCCGCGACGATATCGCTGATCAGGATGTCGCCACGATCGAGCACCGTGATGCGGTCGGCGATGCGGAACGCGCTGTCCAGCTCGTGCGTGACGACGACGAGGCTGACCCCGGTCGCTTTCAGTTCGACAATCAGTTCGTCGAGACCGGCGGCAACCACCGGATCGAGGCCCGCGCTCGGCTCATCCAGAAACACCAGCTTCGGGTCCATGATGATGGCGCGGGCCAGCGCCGCGCGCTTGATCATGCCGCCGGACAGCTCGGCCGGCATCAGGTCCTCGGCGCCCGGCAGGTTCACGAAATCGAGCTTCAGCCGCATCATGATCCGCATCGTCGCGGCATCGAGCTTCGCGTGCTCGCGCAGCGGCAGCATGATGTTCTCGCCGACCGTCATAGACGAGAACAGCGCCCCGCTCTGGAACGCCACGCCGATCTTGCGGCGCATCTCCAGCATCTCGCGCTTCTTGCCGCGCACGATGTCGACGCCGAGTACCCGGATCGTGCCGGAGGTCGGCGCTTGCAGCCCGAGCAGATGGCGCAGCAGGGTGCTCTTGCCGGAACCGGAGCCCCCCATGATCACCATCACCTCACCCGGCTCGACGCGGAAGTTGATGTCGCGCAGCACCGGCCGCTCGCCATAGTGGGCGTACAGCTTGTCGACCTCGATGGTGGCAGGAACGGCACCGGTCATAGCAATACCAGCCACGCGAACAGCATGTCGGTGATGACGATGGCCGAAATGCCCTGCACCACGGCCCGGGTGGTCACGCGGCCAATGCCATCGGCGCCGCCGGTGACACCAAGCCCGTTGATGACGCCCACCATCGTGATCAGCACCGCGAAGATCGCGCTCTTGCCGAGCCCGTGCACCAGATCCGCCACCTTCAGCGACGCCTGCAGATCGGCCAGATACGCCTGAAAACTGATGCCGAGCGTGCTGGTCACATACAAGCCGGCCCCGAACAGGCCGACAACATCGGCGAACCAGGTCAAGAGCGGCAGCATCAGCAGCATCGCCAGCAGCGCCGGCGCCACGAGAAAGCGCACCGGGTTGATGCCCATGACCGTCAGCGCGTCGATTTCCTGGTTGATCTTCATCGTGCCGAGCCGCGCGGCCAGCGCCGACCCGCTGCGCCCAGCCACCAGCACGCCGGTGATCAGCGGCGCGAACTCGCGGGTGACCGACAGCGCCACGCCGAGCGTGACCTTGCTTTCCGCCCCGAACAGCCGCAACGAATAAATGCCCTGAATCGCGACCATCGCGCCGATCGCCAGACTCAGCACGGTGACGATCGGCAGCGCGCGGATGCCCATTTCCATCGCCTGCGCCAGCACAGCGCCGCCGCGGACCGGCTGCTGTCGCGCAGCACCGGTGACGGTCCAGTTCAGGGATTCGACCAGCAGCACCGCGGCCTGTCCGAGTTCGGTCAGACCCGCTTCGATGTCGCGTCCGAAATTTTCAGCGAGCTTGCGCATCGGGCGACGGCGGGGCGATGGGTCGGGTCGGCCACTAGTTTCCGGGCAAGGCTCGGCTTCGCGCAAATCTCTCACCCGGATGGCAGCGCCATTCGCGCGACCGGTGCTGGTTCCCTGCGCGGCGGGTGCGCTACCCTTCGCGGCCCTTCCCGCCGTGCCCTCCCGCTCCGATGTCGACCTGGTTCAAGAATCTTCAGATCTATTCGCTTGCGCCCGGCTGGACGATGACGGCCGCACAGGTCGAGGAAGCGCTGGCCAAGCACCCGCTGCTGCCGGTCAACAGCGCCAGCATGCAGAGTCAGGGCTGGGTCGCGCCGTCGCCGGGCGCTTCGCTGGTGTACTCGCAGGGCAAGCAACTGCTGATCGCGCTCGGCATTGAGCAACGCATGCTGCCAGGCTCGGTGATCAATCAGGTGCTGAAGCAGAAGGCGGCGGAACTCGAGCAGCAGCAAGGCTTTGCGCCGGGTCGCAAGCAGCTTCGCGACCTGAAGGATCAGGTGATCGATGAACTGCGGCCGCGCGCCTTCATCCGAAGCCGCACGGTGCGGGCATGGCTGGACTTCGAGCACGGCTATTTCATCGTCGACACTGCATCACCGAAGCTCGCCGAAGACTTGGGCACCGTGCTGCGCGCCGATCTCGGCGACTTGCCGGCCGTGCCGCTCGATACCCAGAACGCACCGAGTGCGGCGATGACCGCGTGGCTTGCCGCCGGCAGCAATCCGCCGATGTTTCTGGTGCAGGACGACTGCGAACTGCTGGCCGACAACCCGACCAAGTCGACCGTGCGCTACGTCCGCCACGGCCTCGACGGCCCCGAACTGAAGAGCCTGATCGGCGGCGGCAAGATCGTCACCCGCGTCGGCCTGTCGTGGCGCGAGCGCCTGAGCCTCGTGCTGACCGACAAGCTCGTGGTCAAGCGCGTGCGCTTCCTCGATGTCAGCGAGGACGACGCCGCCGGCGGCAAGAAGAACGACGCCGATGCCTTCGATGTCGATTTCACGCTGATGACCGGCGAACTGAGCCTGCTGATCGCCGATCTCGTCGCCGCGCTCGGTGGCGCCAAGGCGGCCGGCTGACCCGCCCATCAATGTGTATCTGACCCTCATTTTTTGTTGATTGATGGGACGTGATGAGTGAATTGACGCCGTTCACGCTGGAAGCGCTGCAGCAGCGGTTCATCACCCAGATTCCGTTCAACGAATTCCTCGGGCTGCGCGTGCTTGGCGCATCGCACGGCCGGCTGGTGGCGGAACTGCCGTTCAGCGCCGGACTCGTCGGCGATGCCGACAACAACGCCATCGCCGAGGGGCCGATCACTGCGGCGATCGATGCCGTCTGCGGCTCGGTCGCGCTGACGGTCTGGCATCAGTTTCGGCGCACGGCGACGCTCGATCTGCGGCTCGATTTCCTGCGCGTGCCGGGCGCCGGGCTCGGTATCACCATCGAAGCCGATCTCGTGAACCTGACCGACCATCTGCTGATCACGCGCGGGCTTGCCCATGACGGCGATCCGACGCGCCCGGTCGCCATTGCCACCGCGAGCTTCGCAGCCTTCCCGCCACGCGCCACCGGGCCGGATTCAACACCGGGGGTGGCCTCATGAGCGGCACGACGTCCGGCGGCGGCGAGCGCAGCCAGCGCCCGGATGCTGCGACCATCCAGCGGCTACTGGACACGGTGCCGTTCGTGCGGACGCTTGGCATTCGCGTGTCGATGCTCGATGACCGGCTGACGGTCTGCCTGCCGTACGCGCCGCACATCGTCGGCAACCCGAAAGTGCCGGCGCTGCACGGTGGCGCGCTGGCCTCGCTGCTGCAGATCGCCGCCACCGCCGAACTGATCCGGGTGACGGCCGCCCGCAAGCCGCCGCGGATGTTCAGCCAGACCATCGAATATCTCGCCGGGGCCGATCTGCTCGACACCATCGCGACCGCGACCGTCGTCTCGCGCAGCCGGCGCTACGCCAACGTCCGGGTCGAAGCGCGACAGGGCACGTCGACCCGGCCGGCGGCGGTGGCGACGGTGCAGTTCCTGCTGGTCGAGTGACGCGTTAGGCCGGCGCCGGACACCGTCAGCGAGGATCGCGCGGCCGGAAGATGCGCACGCCGCGCTGCTGCTTGAGGCTTGCGGCGTAGCGCAGCAGGTCCGGCGTCACCACGACCTGCCCCGCGCGCTTCGACGCCTGCGCCAGTTCCAGCCGGCCGTTGGGCCGCGTGACGACGATGCCGACATGGATCACGTCGAGCCCCGGCACATCGGCGACCCAGGCGATCAGATCGCCGGACTGCAGCGCGCGCGCGATCTTCGGCAGGCTGGTGCTGCGGATGTATGGCGTGCCGTCATCGCGCGCCGACAGCGCCCGCTCCTGCTCGCGCACGCAGGCCAGCCGCGCCGGAGACTGCGCCAGTGCCGGCGTGGCCGAGGCGTGGCGGCTCAGGTAATCGAAACCGTGGGTCAGGCCCAGATTGGCGAGGTTGGCGGGATCGCCGGCAACGCTGACCGCGACCTCGTCGAGCACGGCGGCGGTCTGCCGGGTTTCGGCCCAGTCGCTGAAGTAGTGGTAGCGGGCGCAGAAGCCGGGCTCGCCGTCGCGGTAGCGCAGCGCCGCCAGTTCCGCCGCGTAGGTCGTGGCGGTGGCCGGGCCGCGCGCCACGGTCCGCGCCAGCGCCAGCACGGTTTCGACATAGGTCACGCAGTCGAAACCATCGAAGCTCGCGCGCAGCGGCTCGTCGGCCTCGCGGCTGCCGCGATCGAGCGGTGCCGCCTCGTACGGCGCGCCGAGCAGCGCCGGATCGGTCGCGATCTGCTGCAGCAGCGCCGGCCAGCTCGCGGCTTTCGCCGCCGCTGCCCGCGCGGCGATCGGCTCTAACGCGGCTACCG
>FRDC01003815.1_pt1 | contig 30026 bp, 55 predicted proteins | sample 1106171 | NCBI WGS metagenome assembly FRDC01 (sample SAMEA3930566, study PRJEB13176) | freshwater metagenome | biome: Drinking water system; feature: drinking water; material: water | place: Singapore | collected 2014-12-20 | reverse complement strand
GAGCCCTGACCTGCCAATACAGTCGGTCAGCAGAAGCTTTGAAGCTATCTGGATAGACAAGACTCGGTGCGCCCTTTTGGCCGTATCGCTCGGGTCGAAAGGTAGAGCGTAGGGCCATTAACTCAAGACATAAATCCGCCTGCGGCCTTTTGGCTATGAGCCGCGGCCCAATTGTCTCGAGGATGGGTCTTATGTAAGCCTCCTTGTAGTAGTCGACCCGATACTGAGTCTTGTATCCAACATCCTGGGGTTTTGTAATAACCCTTTTTGCGCCTGGCATATGCTTGAAAAGGAACTCAATTACAGCCAAGTCCGACATCGTTATCGACAGATGTGGCACATAGTTGTATTGGCTTCCCTTCCTGTTTGGGTTTCGGTCTATGCGAATACACCCTTCGCCGTCGATGATACCCGCGATATAGCCTAACACTGAAGGCGACTTACGACGTATGTCGTTGTAAAATGTCTTGCGGACCGGCTTCGATGGGTCTACACCTTCCTGTCTAAGCCGTTCTCTGTACCGACGCATCCTTAGCTTAGAGGCTTCGCGGGCCTTAATCTTACAGGAGTGCGGCATTCTGTCTCCTCATCATCGCCGGCGGCGCCTCTTTGCCTTGGGCGGGTTCCACCGTTCAGGGACCTTTCGTTCTGGGGTGTGGGTGTGGCTGGGGCGCAGCGTAGAAGAATCACCCAGTAGGGCCCGGTTTATCCGGTCCTGCAATTCGATGAAGGCTTCGATGGAATCACTAAAGGGAGTCACCTGAAGGAACTTCTCCGCTCGTTCCTTATGCGGAGAGGAAACCTCTTTGTAGTGGTAGCCCACGCTGACCGTTTCCCCGGGGCTGATGTGGCTGTTCTTTGTGCGCACCACCTGGCCATCACCACGGGTTACCTGGTAGTCACGGCCGGCCTTGAAGTCTATGCCCTGCAGGTTGCTGACGCGCACCTGGTCGGCGGTGAGAGTAAGGCGAATCTTTGGCTCTTTCCAGCACATCAGTGCTTTCTCCAGAACGCTTGAGTGCCCGTTTGCTCAGTCCACGCGGCCGCCGTGGAAAAGACCGAGGTCATTCGGATCAACTGCTTAGCCATGAGCAGAGGCGTAACACCCTTCAGCCAGTGTGAAAAGAGGTAGTCGGTACCGCAGCCATTTTTGGCCAGGTCCTGAACGTGCGGTTTTACCAGCTGGCCGAATTCGTTGGCCAGCACCTGTTCGAACCAGACTTTGAAGGGCTGCCAGTCTACACGCGGGGGCTGTGCCGGGAGTTTTGGCATCAAATGACAGCCGTAGCAGAAGACGTAGCCACCGTTCGCACCGAACACAACCCTCATCCAGTCCGGCGCGCTCTTCAAGTCGGCGGCACAGCGCAGGCATTTAGTCATCTACGATCACCCCGTCTACCACCATCATCGGCGAAGGCATAAGGTCGCTGGGGTGCAGGCCGCCGCCCCGGCCCAGCAGGTAAGCCACCATCGCTTTGAATTCTTCGGTCTGGCGTATGTGTTGCCGCATGGCTTGCTCTTGGCTCACGGTCGCCTTGAACTCGAATCGGACCTCAGGCCTTGGGTGGGCACTCCTATCCTGGCTGGTCGCCTCGGTGATGGTGCATTCCAGCTGGGTGCCGTCGCGGAACAGAATCAGGGCTTCGCCCAGGAAAAACGGCTTTGCGGGCAGGTTCATTCGATGATTTCTCCCTCGATCGGCCCGCCTTCCAGTTTGGGCCCCATCAGGGCTCGCTGGGCTGGGTTGCGGAAGTCTGGCTCTCGGCCGGCGTCGTAAATGCTCACCACCCGGCCTCGGATCGATATTTGAGAGTCGTCGTAGCGTCCGGTCGGATCCAGCCTGGGCGGTTCGATGATGCAAAAGTCGATCACGACGTGCTCGGCCGACGTGGTGTTGAAGTAGCGATTGGGCAGAATGATGCGCCCGAAGCCGCCGCCGTAAATCATTCGTCCTCCAGAATCACGCCGTCGATCGGCCCGGGCGGCAGTTCAGGCGTGCCTGGCTTCAGAGCTTTCCGGTCGGGCTCATAGGGATCGACGTGTTCCCCAGGGGCATACTCATGGAGAACAGAGCCCTCGAATCGCATGTCGATGCGTTCAATAATCGTTCCCGCAAGGCGCTCGGGACGGCCTGTATAGAAGTTGCGATTGATGAACTCGAAACTCATCGATTTGAGGTAGAGGTCGATTACCTCACCCGTGCGCAGTAGGAGTCTGGCTCTTCCAAGTGGATCGCCGTGCTCGTGGTTTCGCACTATTTGGCGACGAACGCGCGCACTGCAGCGTCTTTGGACTCCAGCAGTTTACGCAGGGCCACGGTGCGTTCGGGATTGCGAGGAATCGCCTCGAGGATCTGCTGAGCTAGCTCACAAAACGGCTTGGAAATTGCCTGCAGGTGCTGCGGCAAATGTTCGTAGGTGAAGAATTGTTCGATGTGATCGGGCTGATTCAAGGGTAAACTCCTCTCTTATCTGGCAAATGTTCGAAGGTCCGAACATTTGGAAAGGGGCGGGGAGCCGAAGCCCCCCGCCCGGTGTTAAGCGACGGCCGCGGGCCGGTTGGCGGACTGGTAGCCACCCAGCGGGCTGCGCTCGATGATGCTGGCGAACAGCATGTTGGTGAACGTGGTCTGCACCAGGTCGAGGGGTTCATTCAGTTCCATAGCCACCGCGTCGCAGATCAACTGCTTGGAGCGCTGGCCCTCGTCGAGTTTGACCAGGATGGCCGCGGCGGTGGTGCTCTCGATGCCCACCGTGCTACCCTCCACCGGCACCCAGCCGCGCTTGCTGTCCTTCTTGATGCGCTTGTCTTCTTCCAGGTCTTGGAAGGCCTGAAGAACATCAGGCTGCAGGTAGGGCGTGGAAGCGGTGAGGATAGCGATCACCTGCTCCTGGTTCAACTTGTCCTTGTTGTTGGTCAGCAGAGCCAGGATGCACTGATAGGCCGGCGGGGGAGTGCTGGGCGTGGTCGCTTCGGTAGTGGCCACTTCCGCGGGGGCTTCCTCGGTGGGCGCCTGGTCGGCATTGGCCTCGGCCTGGTCGGTCCCAGTCTCCTCGGGAAGCTTTACCTGCTTACCCTTCAGAATAAGTTTGCCGTCCTTGATCATCTGATCCACGTAGCCGTCGACCTGCAGGGGCGTCAGGTTGGTATTCTTGGCCACGTATTTCACGGCTTCAGCCCGGCTCATGGGCTTACCGATGGCCTTTTTGATGCGCATTTCCACGTGTTGGGGAACACCCGCCTTCACACTCCAGGCGGCCGGGTCAGAGCCAGGTTCGGGCTGCTGGTCGGCTTCCTTGGGCGGCAGGCCAGGGTTCTCTTCTTCCTCGATCTCCATCTGCACGCCGTCCTTGGGGTCGATCCCGTCGTCAGTCGGCGGCTTGTCGTTGTTGAAGGTCCGCTTCGTCTCGATCACCTTGCCGTTTTTGTCGGCCGGCACGCGCGGTTTTCCGTCGGGCCCGAACAGTTCTTCCTGGATCGGGAAATCGTCTTCCAGGGCCTTGTTGTATTCGGACTCCGAGAGGCGCACTTTCTTTTCGGCCTTCTGCTTATAGGTGGCGATCGTCTCGAGCAGACCGGCCCGGGCCTCTTCGGTAAGTTTCCGCTGGCCGGGGGTGATCTTGATATTGCTGAACGTTTCATCGAGGTCTTTCCGCAGAAACCACCCGAGCATTCGGGCGCCGTTGCGGAGCTTGACCATATCGTCTTCCGTCACGTCGTTCACTCTTTCCGCCTGCCAGCGAAATCGAGTGCTGCCTTTTTCTGTCACCCATGGCCGGTTACCTTGGGGGTCCGATCAGTCGTAGGCGCTGAACACTTTCGCTAACCGGAAGGGGCGGGTAGGGCCCGCAAAGGCCACATGGTCGTCGGGCACTTCCTGGCAGGGACCAAACACCATGTGCAACTGAATAGCCAATCCGCTTGTGCAGAGATTAGGCCGTGGCCCCTTCAGCCACAGACGTTTCAGTTTCTCTGTCGTGGCCCTGTTCGCCAGCACGCACACCCGGTGTTCCCGGCGGTCGTAGGTTGGCCCCATTTCGTGCAGCACCAGCAGTTCGATCTGGCACAGCGGGCATTCGCATTCCTGCGGTTGGGTGGCGGGTATCATCAGACAGTCTCCAATTCAGGCAACAGCTACAGGGACGGTCCAGGTCCAGGTGTGATCGCACTCCTGGCAGGTGCGGGAGTGCAGCTCGCCGTCCTCCGATTGCACCCAGTGCGGCTTCCCGGTCGACATACATCTCGAAGGGGCCCTCGGTCTCCGGCGGCGTCTTTGTCCCCGTGTTGAAGAGCACGGTTAGGCCGTCCGGGCAGCCCACCCAGAGCATAAACGGGTGATCTGTCACACCGTCGATGTCAAGCCGCTCGTCGGGCTGCGTCTCGCGGACGTCCTTGATCGTCAGGAAGGCACCGCCGTTTCCATCGTCTTCACCGTCTTCGGCGTCAGTGGGAGGGGGTGGCGTTTCAGTTTCAATCATTCACTTTTCCTTTCACTTCGGGTTAGATTCCAGCGAACAGGTTGCCCTGGCCGGACCTGAACTCTTTGAGAGGCATTCCCAACAGGGAAGCCTGGCAGCGCTCAAGGGCTTGCCGGTGATAGTCGGGGTTTAACTCGATGCCCCAGAAGGTGCGCCCCTCACGCAGGGCCACCACACCGGTGGTGCCGCTGCCCGCGAAGGGATCGAGAACTATGCACGGCACGCGCTCCTCGGTGCCGCATTTGCATCCCGCTTTCCACCCAGTGGTTACATAGGTGGGCTGACACCTCGCAACCACAGTCCCGTTGCGGTTGACGTGTTTTCTGTCTGGGCTGTTGTTAGTCCAGTCTTTGCCCAGCTTCTGCGCATATTCGGGAGTCGGTTCGACCAGGCGGATCCAGGGCTTCTGGCAAGCGGCACAAGCCCCGTGTTCGCTGGTTCCCGCGCGTATACACGTCTGGGGAAGCTTCTCTGGGAAAGTTGCGAAATGCGCCTCTCGGTATGCCTGGCAGGCAAATTCCCAGACAGTGCCTACGTCGCCGCCGAAGTGCAATTGAGCCCACTGGAATGCTTGCCAGAGCAGTTCCTTATCCACGTCTCCCGACAGATCGGTTTGAACCGTCCAGAGGTTCCGCCCGTCCGGATTGGGAGGAATGAAGGTGCTGGTCTTCTTACTCTTGCCCTGGTATTGAATTCGCTCGGTCCGGCGTTCTTGGGTGATCAAAGGGACCCGAACGGCTTCCCGGTCGTAATAATACCGAGAGGACTTCGTGAGCAGAAAAACATACTCGTGCGACAGTGTAGGCCGGTCAGTCACGGAGGAGGGCATAGGATTGGCCTTCGCCCAAATGCAGTCCGACCGAAGCCACCAGCCAGCCTCTTGCAAGCAAAGAGCCAGGCGCCAGGGCATCCCCACCAGGTCTTTGGACTTCAGCCCATTGCCAACAGTTCCAGCTGCCCGGTTCCACCCTCCATAGCCGGTAAATGCCCCGGTGTAGTGTCCATTCCTGGCAGCCCGGGAGCGGTCTGTAGCGATCTCTTCGGGCGTGGCCGGTCGGCCGGACTGGGCATACATATCCCCGTAGTTGATCCACATGGTTCCGTCGTCGCGCAGTACGGTGCGAAGTTGTTCGCACACACCTACCATCACCTCGAGGTGTTCTTTCCAGTCTGATTCCAACCCGATCTGACCATCGGCCCCGTAGTCGCGCAGGCCAAGGTAGGGCGGCGAGAAAACCACAGTGTGCACCGATGAAGGCGGAACGTCTTTCAAAACTTTACGCACGTCGCCCAGGTGTAGGCGGAGTTCGGGCTTCACGGCTTCTCGTCTCGGTGGTGGAGAGGGTGGCGCCTCATTTGCTGCGCCCGATGGTATCGCACTCGGCGTAGGTAACCGCCACACCAGCAGCAGACCAGATGTGCCCGGAACAGCCGTAGAACGGGCCGGGATTCGCTTTGGTCCCCACCGGTCCGTAGCGCTCGATCAGCGCGGAGCGAACGTTACTGTCTTTTGCCTTGTGCGAGCGGCAGAGGTATTGGCGCACGACAGAGTTCGGCACCAGGTGAAAGTCGCGCGGGTAAACGCTTTGCCAGAAGCGGCCTATCCAGTAGCAGGTTTCGAAGACGGGGGCGCCCACCGTCATTCCGTAGCTCACGATCTTTTCGCACGCGAAGTGCACGTCGGGCTTGGAATTCTGCAGCATCGCCAGAACCCAGTCGTTGTCATCATGGCCACAACCGATCCCACGGAGTTCGTTCGCATCCCAAAGAATCCAGCCGCTTTTCTCCGGGCCCGGGTCGATAGCGAATACCTTCACTTGATCCCCTTGACCACTTCCAAGCGGAGGTCGACCAGGGCGGAGGACACGCGATCCAGTTCTGCTTGCTTTTCGGCCAGGTATTTCGTCAGGTCTTCGACTTCTTTGGTCAGTTCGTCGCGTTGCTTCTTGACCTCGCCGTATTTCATCAGTGTTTCGACATCGCCTACGCTGTCGAGAACCTCCAACACCTGGTCCACTTTGGATTTCTTCACGTCGTTCTTCTCCTGTTTCTGTGGGGGTAGGGGCGCTTGGCCGGGCTTGGCCACACGCGGGCGGGCTTTGCAAAACACCCAGGTCTGGCCGTCGACCACCTTTTTGTAGGTGGTACCATCGGCAAACATCTTGGCCAGTTCGTCGCTGGCGTGCCGCTTGTGGGCGGTGCTGGATTTGCTGTGCATCAGCTCGAGCGCATCCAGCAGGATGCCGGCGCCGATATCTTTGACCAACTGGTCCTGCAGCCGGCGGGACTCGCGCAGCACGTAGTAACAGGCCGGTCCGCAGCATTCATTCGAACCCTTGATCGCGTCGAGTTTGCCGCACACCAGGCACTTTTGCTTCATAAAAACTACTCCGTTTCCAGGTCTCCATTGGGGGTAGCGATAGGACTCGGGGATCAGGAATCCCAGGCCCTCCAGGGCGTCGATTTGTCGGCCGGTCCGCAGAAAGGCCCGCATCGCTATCGGGCGCCTCCGGTGAATCCAGACCACTCGACCATGTCCTCTAAGAAGCCGTCGGGGTCGTCGAACTTATAGGCTGTCTTGAGAATCGTTTTAACTTGCTCTTTCGCCTCAGCCAAGCCAGCCTGATAGCCTGCCTTCCAATCCGGATTATCCGAGGCGCTACTCATCGTTCATGTCCCACTGGGTCATCAGGGCGGCCGTCACCAGTTCGGCTACGTGGGGAAAGCAAGCTGACAGCAGACACGGCCAGTCGAAGTCGGACAGCACCAGGCCGCAGTCGCAGTGTTCCAGGTTTCCGCAACAGCGGCCGTCGCCGTGGTGATCACCGGCGCCGCAGGCCATGCAGATGTGCGCCCCGCAGTTCAAACAGAACAGGTCCTCGTCGGCTTTGCCGCAGCTGGTGCAGACGAAGGCACCTTCGGCCAGCGGGTAGACGTGGCTTGGGACCTTGTAAGCGTAAACCTGAACGGCCATCACCATTCCCCCCAGGAATCTTTGTTCTTGCGGCGCTGGCCGGGTTCAAGTTCGCAGACCGATTCGGTGATGCAGTCATACATCTGCTCTGTGCGGAGCTTGGTTTTGCCAGCGTAGATCATCACGTTCACACCGTTGGGTAGTTCTGTTGTTACGTGGAAGAACGTAGGCGTGCCGTAGATTTTGCGCTGCTGGTCGAACTCGCGCTTCAGGTCGTTCAGGTCGTAGGCCGGGCGCTTAGGCATTCACGCCCCCTTTGCAACTTCCGCACATCTTGCCGACCGGCTTGGAGCGCTTCTTCACGGGGCAACTGCCACCGCGCTTTTCCAGGCACTGGGCGGCGGCGTCGGCCAGCACACGCAGTTCTTCGAGACGCCGCTCCTCGCGCAGGCTCTGGTTCGCAATCGAGCGCTGGATCTGGGCGTTCTTCTCGATCTGCTCGGGGTCGCAGGAACCACAGGGTTCCCAGCGGATCCACCAGCCGTTGCGCCGGCCTACGATGGTTCCACGGCACGGGCACGGCTTTTCCTCGCGCCCGAAAAACACGTGGCACCCGCAGTGTCGGCATTTCCAGGCCTCGGTTGGGGCGGTGAAAAGATTGCATTCCAGGCATTTCACATGGTCGCTGGGGAACCGCTCGCTGCCATCGGGGCGCTTGCGCTTCTTGCTGACCTGTTTTTCCTGTTTTTCCTGCCCGGCTGCGTAGCTGCAGAGGGCCTCAGCCATCGAAACCATTGGTGTCCTCCTCGTCTGTGTCGTCGTCGAAGTCGTCGGCCAGCGCGGCCAGTCTGGCCTCGCAGTCGCTGGCAATAGCCAGGGCGATGTGTGTCTGGTGTTCCTGCTCGGCGTGATCGTCGAAAATCGTCAGCAGCAGGCCCCAGGCGGATCCTCTGGCTTTCAGGCTTGCCTCGGCGCCGGCCAGTCGCAGCGCCGAGGCAAGGACATCCGGCGGCGTGTCGGGCCACCTTCCGAGCATTTGCGAAAGCTGGCCCTCGTGGCGGGCTGTGAAGGGCTTGCCAGGCTCGAGGCGATCGTAGACCTCCCGCCCCGCAGCAAAAAAAACACCAGCAGCCACCCCGCCGCCGCCGCCCGCCGCCCCCGTCGTGGCGGGCTTTCCCGGCTTTTCCGGTGTCCGCACTGTGTCGGTTTTTTCGTAGGCTTGGCTTGGGTTGGCTTGGCTTAGCTTTGCTTGGCTTGGCTTGGCTTGGCTTGGCTTGGCTTGGCTTAGAGTATTTTTTTCTGCGGACACACTGCGGACAACTTCGGGAATTTTATCCTCAGTGTTGGCGCCGTTTTTGCGTGGTCGACCGCGCGGATTTTTCCGGGTATTTTCCGCGGAATTATCGCCGGATTTTTTATTTTCGCGCTCGATTTTTTTATTTTCGTTCTGAATTATCGGGTCACGGGTGCGGGCCCGATACCAATTATCCGGGTCGGCCAGGGCCAGGATCCCCTCTTCTTCCACCAGCCAGCCGGCTTTCAGGAAGTAGTCGATCACTTCGTCGGGGATCTCGGTGCGGTGCAGAAGCACCACGTCTTCCCGGCTGCCTATCCGGCCTTTGCGGTTGATCTCGCGGGCCATGCAGCAGAGGGCCATCCACCATTCGGCGGCGCGTTCCCAGCGGATGATCGCGCGGACAAAGACGCCGTCCCGGAACATGGCGGGGCGGAACATCACGTAGCATTCTTTGAGGTTGTTGGCGCGTGCGGCGGTCATGCGGACCCTCTCTGATCTTTTTTGGTGCCGTCGTTCTTAAGCTTGACGCAGACGATCTGCAGGTTGACGCCCTGGTAGGCACAGAAGGCGATCATCTTGGGCCGCCAGTTGGCGGGGTCCGGCTCCAACCAAAACTTCCAGCCCAGGCGCTTGGCGGCGCGGAGCAGAGGGGGCATCCGGTTGAACAACTGGTAGCGTTCGCTCGGGTCCTGGTTGCGGTCTATCAGGAGCCAGTGCTTCATACGGCAAGCAACCCCTGACGTTCACACTGGGGGGCTCGGGTGCGACGCTTCAGCGGGCGCACCGTGCCGTTGTCCGGGCGGTAGTTGACCTTCACCAGGGCACTGGCGACTTGCGGGCACACCGCGTTCCCGCAGCATTCGATCAGTTCGGTCTGCGTCAGCCAGTTCTTGGAACGACGCTTCTTGTTCAGGGCCAGCACGGCTGCGCTGGGTTTCACCTTCAGCCGGAAACTATCAGGGAACCCCTGGGCCCGGTAGAGTTCGCGGGCGGTAAGCATCCGCATGCCGATGTCCAAAAGCGCAGCGTCGACCCCACCGATTTTTAGGGTGGGTATTTCCACGCCGTCGACCTGCACCAGGCTAAACCTGTCGTTGGTGGTGCTGGTTGGAACAGGTTCGCGGAGGTCCCGCGGCGTGCCCGTACGGTAGTAGGACATCAGGAATAGGAAGGCCCTAACCTCGGCAAAGTGATTCGAGCCGGTCAGGGTATGGAATGGCTCATTCGGTGAAGCGCCTTCCATCTTGTTGCGCGTGACCTGCAGGTGACTGACCTCCACCAGCTGCTGCTGAGACCCCTTTTCGGTTAGGGTAGAGACCGGCTCTGTGACCGGGTGGCCGGTGGCGCCGCGGTTGTGCTGGGCCAGGAACGCTCGCACTTCTCCGAACTGCCAGCCGCCGGCGGTGATAGTATGCAACGGTTCGCGGTTATCCTGGCCGTGCCCGTTGTTCCGGAGCTTGAGCAGGTTGCTTGTTACCGCTCCGAACCGTATGGCCCCAGCCATAACGGTGTCGAGGGGTTGATCGGGGTGTTGTCCGGTGCTGTTCTCCTGAAACTTGGTAATGAAAGCCCCCGTTACGGCCTGCTGCCCCCCAGTGGTGATGGTGGGGAGAGGTTCAGAAACTGGCGCGCCGGGGTGACCGGTGGTGTTAGTCAAGATCGCAGGCGCGCACAGCGCCAGCTCGCCACGGTTAGCCGCGGTGATGGTAGGGAAGGGCTCGTGCACACTTCTCACCCGCTGATCGCCCTGATGGGTAACCGGCACTACGAACGGATCGGGATGGTCGATCACGTAGCGCCAGACCCCGCGGGCGATGCGTTGTAGGGTGTTGGCGGCCAGGCTCTTCTTCCGGCCAAAGATTGACTTTACGGGCCGGTCCCACTCGAGGCATTCCGCCGCCGTGCGGTAGGGCTGCAGCCCCGGGCCGTGGGTGGGTTCGGGCCACTCGATGGGCTGACCGTCGCACCTGGCTACCATGAACCAGCGCTCGCGGATGGTGGGGGAACCGTAGTCACAAGCCTTGAGAAGGCGCCACTCTACTTTGTAACCACAGGCACGAATCCGGCGAACCCACCGGTTGAAGTAGAGGCCTTTCATCCCCTTGATCGGCTTTCCATTGCCGTCGAGGGGTCCCCACTCTACGAACTCTTTGACGTTCTCGACGAAGATCACACGCGGCCGGCGCTTGTCGATCCATCCGTGCAGGCTCTTTGCCAGTTCGCGCTTGTGCTTTTCCAGCGGCTTGCCGCTCTTGGCTTTGCTGTGGTGGGTGCAGTCCGGACTGGCCCACAGGCCACCGATGGGTTCACCGGGCAGCACATCGCGGGGGTCTACCGCGTAGATGTTTTGGGTGATGTGAACCGTGTCTGGGTAGTTGGCGGCGTGCAGGCAGATTGCCACCGGGTCATGGTTGATTGCCACGTCGGGCGAGCGGCCCAGGGCGTCTTTGAAGCCCAGGCAACTCCCGCCGGCGCCGGCAAAGATCACCACCACTTTTTCGCGAGGAGGGATGGGGGTCACGCAACCCCCTCAAGCAGGCCCTGTTGGTAGGTCGGCAGGCTTTCCAGCAGACAGTCGCGCCACTCAAGGGCATACTCCAGGCAGTTGGCGCAGTTGCCGTGCGTGTGGCCGGGAAGGGGGGGCTTGTGCCGGGCATCGTAGGACCAGGCCATTGAATCGGCCGAGGCCAAATTGTGGTGCGCCGACTGCAAGCCGCGCATCTTGAAGCCAAAGGCGTGGATCTTCAGCCCCTCGCGGGCCAGGAGATTGATCAGCATGGTGGGCATCAGGGTGCCCTGGCGCCGGCAGACGGTGCCCAGCCCGACCGGCATTCCCACCAGGTTGATTCCCGCCCGTTCGTATTGCTCGATGTGGAGCAGGTAGTCGCCCAGGGTCCAACCTTGCAGCACTGGAAGCCAGGGCAGATCCCAGGCCAGGTTCATCAGGTCGAGGTAGCTTTGCACCGTACGGGCCTGATGCTCCTCGACGGTCAGGCCGGTTTTGGCCAGCATGTGCGGTTCACACATCCAGTCCTGGATCGCGGCCCAGTGCATCCCGCCGATCTCTTCTTGGAACCGGCGGACCTCCGCGACGTATTGCGCTGGCGGCGTTTGCCAGCCGCCGAACTTGTCGATCTCGGTGAAGCCCCCGCTATCCAGGGCCCACACCCCCCGGGCCCGCGGCAGCGTTCTCCGGTCGGCCAGGCGCCGACGGGAAATAAACAGGGGCACGTCGGTTTTGCCCAGCCATTGCACCTCGTGTGTGCCGAGGTAGAAGATCACAGATCACCCGCGGTGATGGGTTCCCAGTTGTCGGGGTAGCACACGCAGGCCACCTCAAAACAGGAGCATTCCGGGCAGACCGGCTGAGTGTGTTCCATTTTGGAACGCACTGCCCGAAGCATCCGGCGGCCGCGGCGGTCCCGCATATACTGCACCCAGGCATAGCGCACGTCTGGGGCTGCCTCGGCGGCGCCGTGGAAAGAATGGTTGGCCAGCAGGTGGGCAGGGCGAATGCGGGCCCACTGGTCTTCGCGTCGGTTGCGCAGGCGGGCGAACTCGCGGAGTTCTCCCAGCGCGATCTGCATCCGGCTGCGCGCTTCGTAGTAGGGAGCTAGGCCAAGAATGTCGTTAGTCCGCACGGGTAGACTCCTGCGTTTTGTTGGAGACATACGCAAAGCGGAAGGGGGCGAGTAATAAGGCCCAGAGAGTGAACGTCAGGCGGCGGCGCCAGGTCTGCGGCTTATCCACGGGCCACCTCCGGCGGTGCGATCACCAGGTCGTTGATGCGGGACCAGCCGCGGTTGGCCACCAGCCAGGTGGCGGCGTCCTGCAAAACGGGCAGCACGTCGTCGGGACCGGGCAGGGCAACGGCGCGGCTGTTGTTGTTGTAGACCGCCAGGATGCCCGGCTGGCCGGCCGGCCAGAGGTAGGTCAGTTCGCAGAAGAAGCGCTCGATCTCNNCCCAGTGAATGCCGGTGGTGTTCAGGGTGTCCTTCTGGCCGAGTCGCACCAGCGGACCCAGCAGCGGTTCACAACTGAGAAACCGCACCGCGGCCGGCACTTGGCGCAGGTGGTCGACGCGATCCAGGTGTTCGTGATTTTCGACGGACACCCCCAGCCAGACATTCGGGGGCCACTCCAGCTGGTCGGCCAGAACCTGCAGCCGGCGCGAACGCTTCGTCAAGATCTGGAATGTGTGGATCTCGGCCCGGCGCATCACGTCGAAGACCTCGCGCAGGTAGTCGGTGGGAACCTTCGAGTGAAACAGGTCACTCATCGAGTTCACAAAGACAATGCGGGGCTTCTTCCACTTCAGCGGCTGTTCGAGGCGTTCGGGCTGCAGTGTCAGGTCGAAGTTGTTGCGATACTCATGGACGCCGCGGCCATGCAGGCGGGCGGCCATCCGGGCCGCGTAGCAGTGATCGCACCCGTCGCTGATCTTCGTACAGCCGGTGGTTGGGTTCCAAACCTTCTCGGTCCATTCGATCTTGGTCATCAGCGGTTCTTCCAAACGGCTGCGGTCTCGAGAGCCAGGCGGGCCGCGGCTTCCTCGACCTGGCCCAGCACCTGGAACACCACCCACTTGTTGCGGCGGCGGCGCAGGATGTCGTAGCCGCTGGCCAGGCGGCGCAGGCTGAAAACGGTGCTCTCGCCAAAGCCGCGGTTGACCAAATTGCGGTCTATCTCTTCGACCTGGATCACAGGGTTGGGATAGACCTGGCCGTTTTTGGGGTCGACAGTGTAGTTCTGTTCGGCGGTGAAGGCGAGGTTAGCCACGGTCGCGTTCCTCCGTGCAGAGGAAAGAGAACCGCGCCAAGAACTGCCGTTTCGCTTCGGGTGGGTCCCAGGGGATGATGTCGATGCCCGCTGCCTGCACGCCCTTGGTGTCGGACCAGCCGTCGCGGTTACGCATCAGTTGCAGTTGCTCCGCAGCCAGCATGGCTTTGTCGGCTTCCTTGATCTCGGGATCCATCGGCCAGCGGAAACGGAAGCGGGTGGCGATGGCTCGTTCGGTCAGGTCCTCAAGAGCGCGGTAGTCCGGCAGCAGCCGTTTTAGCGGGCGTGGAATGTCTCCCAGGAAAGCCTCGGCGGCATCGTGCATCAGAGCGGCGAAGCGGTTTTCGAGTGTCACCAGATGCGACACATAGACGCTGTGCTGGGCCACGCTATAAAAGGCTTGGCACTGGCCACCGAAGCGGCAGATATTCGACAGTCCGTGCGCGATGTCCACAATGTCGAACGTCGACGCGTCCGGGCGGGTGAAGTCGAAATACGTGCCGCTCTGCAGCAGGATGGTGGGTTTCCCTGATACGTCGATCGGCGGTTTCTTAGTGTTCATCGGTCCCTCCGTGGCGAAAGTTGTAGAGGCGGTCGCACGCGGCGCCGTCGGTGAGAAGCAGGTTTACGATGGCTCGGGCCACCTCGGGTTTGCACCGCGGGGAGTGCATACCGAAGTTGGGGTTACCCGTGCGCCGGCGCTGGTGGGCGATGGCATCCAGCACCGCGGGACTCAGGCGGTTGCCCGAGCGCAGCCGGTCGACGTGATACTGGATGGTCTTGCGGTCCATGCCCAGGTGGTCGCCCACCTCTCTGTAGAGGGGCGCCACTTGATGGGTGGCCACGTAGTCTTCCATGAAGCGGCAGATCGCGGCAATGTTCGCTTCGGTTTCGGCGGGGCTGTTTCGATGGCGCGTCTTCAATTCGGGTAGACCTCCTGAACGTGATGCTTCTTGGCCTTGGATTTGGCCGGCTTGGTCTTCTTGCGCTTCTTGACCGGGGGGGCCACCGGGGCCGAGGCCAGGGTGGGAAGCGTCGGAACCGGGGCCGGCGTCAGGCCATGGCATCCCCAGTGTTTGTAGGCGCACTCCTGACATAGGAACGGGCTGCGGCCGGTATTCACCTGGCGACAGTTGGCGCACGTGCGGCGCGGTGGTTGGCACGGGGTGCCCATCAGAAGGGGATCTCGTCAATACTGAGATCGTCACCCTCGTAACCACCGCCGCTGGTGTCGTTACCCCAGCCCAGGTTGGCGGCGTTGCTCGGGCCGTTGTCGCGTTGCCAGCCACCTTGACTTCCCTGCTGCTGGGGGTTGCGCTGACCCTGGCGCTGCTGGCCCTGGCCGGCGTTCCGCGGGGCCTGCTGCTGGCGCTGCTGCCCTTGCTGGCGCTGGTTACCCTGCTGTTGCCGTTGCTGGCCACCCTGGCGCTGGCCGCCCTGGCTGCCCTGGTCGTTGTCCTGGCGGGGCTGCAACAGGGTCAGGTTCGTTACGGTGAGTTCCAGCGCGGTCCGCCGTTGGCCCTCGGGGGTTTCCCATTCGCGCCAGGTCAAGCGGCCGGACAGGCCAACACGGTGGCCCTTCTGGCAGTATTGGTTCAGGGTCTCCGCGGTCTTCTCCCAGAAGTTCGCGCGGACCCAGGTCACCTCGTCGTTGATCCCACCCACCGCGATGTTGACCGAAACCACGGCTTTCCCGTTGGGGGTGTAGCGCAGTTCAGGGTCGGCCCCCAGTCGGCCCGTGCAGTTGTAACTGTTTAGATCTGCCACTCATCCTCCATAATTTCGCCGGTGATCGCGTTGGAATCGCCGAAGGGCAGGGCCTGGTTGGCTTCCTTGGCGGCTTTGTTGGCTTTGGCTTTGATGTCGTCGAGGTGCCGTTCAGCGGCCTGGTTCCAGCGATACAGATGGGCCGCCATCAGGGCCGCCTCCAGCATCACCTTCCGTTGCTCGGGAGTCTCCCAGACGGGCACCACCTGCACCGCGGCGGTGGTCTTGTCGAGGCGCACAATGTAGCTGCGCGCTGGCATCTCGCCACGGCACAGCCAGTAGAGGCGGGCATACCACGCCACCTGAAGGAACATCGAAGAGTAAACGCCGTTGCTGGTTTTCCAGTCCAACAGAATCAGGTCGCCGTTGAAGTCGCGCACCAGGCAGTCGGCGGCGCCGGCCACACCCCAGGTCAGGTCAGCCAGCAACTCTTCACACGAAACGATCTCGAGTTCGTTTGCGGCGAAGAAGGTCTCCAAGGCGGTCAGGGCCTGTTGGACTTCGATGGGCTCTTCGGCCAGATCAAACTGCAGAAGGTTTGATCCGCGCTCTCCCTTGTGCCAATACCAGAACCAGGCGGGGAAAACGATGTGATGCACGCGGGCCCGGCCGTTCTCGTCGCGCGGTTGATACTTGTGGAACTTCAGCCAGGCGTGCCCCAACTTGTGGGCACGGGTGCCCAGTTCGCCGGCGCGGTCGCGGGTGCGGTAGCGGTCGTTAAAGGCTTGCTCGTGGAAACTCAAGAGTTCGTCGCTGCTGTGGGTCGACCAGTGCCCCACGTGGCTCTTACTGTGGTCGATGTTCAACTGCCAGGTGTGCGCCTTGCGCTGCCAGGCTTTGATCTTGCGCCAGGTGCATCCGCGCAACTCAAAGGACAGAAGCACCCCGTTTTCCCAGTAGGTGCCCGTCATTACCAATTCACCCAGCGCGTGGTTCAGAGCCTGACAGGCCACCCAGTCGCTGATCGCGTCGCCCTTGGAAAGCGTGGCGATCACGTCGCTGACCCGGTCAGGGAACACGAAGTCGACCAGGCGGGTCACGTCCTGCACCACGCGTTCCTTACCGCGGCCGCTGGCTTCGGTGGTGGTTACGTTACAGGTAACGGCATACTTTTCGATGAACTCGCGGCCTTCGAAATCACCGGGGCGCCAGAACTTGTTCTTCACCTGCACCAGCTCCGCGCGCACGAACTGGCTCTGCTGCCACTTAAGCGGGTGAAAGTCGCCTCGGAATCCAGCTGCGCGCAACCCGGCCCGGCCCTCTTTGGCCGGCACAGCGCCTTTGCACCAGTTCCGTACGGTTTCCGGTTTGCAGCCCACCAGCGGGGCCAGCATCACGGGGGTCAGGCCGCTGTCGGCCATCCACTCGGAGAGGGCGGCGCCGAACTGGGGCTGGGGCGTGATCTCCGCTTTCCAGCTCTTATAGCTTTCCAGCGTGCGGAGTTCGCGCGGTTCGAGGTCGGCGGGAACGAGGGCGCACGACATCAGAACGGCGCCTTCTGTTCGTATTGTTGGAGATCGTCCCAGATTGCATCCAGGTCTGAGTTCGTGAGTTCGTTCAGAGAATTGATTTCTCGGAGCAGCACGCGGGCGAGGTCTTGCTTGGGGCTACGTTCATAGATCGCCTGGAACGCCTTCCACGCTGCTTTGATCTCGTTGGGGTCGCCCTGGGCGTCAGGGTCGCGGGGGGAAGAAGCCTCTTCCGGTTCGGCTGGGGCGTCGGGCCCGCGGCCACCAGTTGGGCGGGGGCCGCCCCCGATACTGGCCTGGCTCTGCTGCTGGGGCGTGATGTTGATCGGCCCGTAGTTGCTCTGCTGGTTGGGCCCGCCCACACCGACAGGCGCGGGCTCGGGAAGCGCATCGTAGCCGGGCAGGTAGAGGTCTTCGGCCGTGCCGCCGGCCAGGTGCAGGCGCTGCAGCAGGTAACCCTTGTAAGCGTAGGTCTCCGCGATCTGCAGGTCTACGTCCTGGCCCCACCGGTAGCAAACGTCTTTGTCGCCGCGGCACTTGGAGACTATGCGGCAACAGACTTGCCACTCGACGCGCGTGCCATTCTTGGTGATGGTTTTGATCTCGATCGGCGGCCGGTCTTTGACCATACCGGCGATCACGTCGATACCTTCTTTGGCCATCAGCGCCCGGATCAGCTCCTGGAGATCCTCGTTGCGAACGAACTCGATCACGGGAGCGTTCTTGTAAGGCTCCTTGCGCCCGAGTTTAGGCAGAATACCGGGGGGAAGTTGTAACTTCACCGCACACCAGCGCTCTGCCAGGCAGCGGTTGTCGGGTTCGGCTTTCTTGCCCTTGGGCGCGGTGCCCGTCTCTGTGGTCTCCGTCATAGCAGCAGCGAATCCAAATCTTTGGGTAGTATGGCGGGGCCACGGCAGGCGCGGGGCTTGGCCGGGCGCAGGCGTTTGGGAAGGGGACGGCAGTGCTCGTGCTCGGCTTCGTAGCCGGCGCACACGGAGACTACGAACCACAGCGGGTTACCCTCGGGTGTGGCCACTTTGAGGTAGTCGCCGCACTGGGTGCAGTGCAGCACCAGGTCGGGGCCGTGCGTATCGACGGTGGTCACGGGGTAACCTCCTGACCTTGCCTCAAGCCGGGATCGGACTCCGATCCGCTGGCAGGCTGACTGATAGGGGCCCGAGCCCCGCTTGAGACAAGGTCAGGGAAGCACACCGAAGCACGCCGAATCTTTGTGCGCAGGGGGTCGGGCCGCCCGATGTCAGGCCGCAGATACCAGGCGCGGACCTTAGAAGAACAAACGATGTGGCCGGCGTCGTGGGCCTGCAGTTGCTTGGATACCTCGTCGATCAGCGCGCGCTGGTCGCGTTCGCTGGCGCCCCGCACGGTGGCGGCCAGCGCCACCCAGTAGACCAGCCGCTGCAGGCGCATCCGGGGAACCGGCATGCAGTTGCGGTTGGCCACGCGGTTGCGCAATAGGGCAAGAAGTCCCGAAAGGCGCTGGCGCGGATCAATCATTCTGGTGGGCCTCCATCACGGAAGCCATCACCTGCAGGCCCATCGCCACAAGGTTGGGGCGCTTGCCACGCTCAAAGGTTTCCACCGCTTTGTCGAGGATCGGTCCGACATTGCTTTTGCAGGCTGGGCAGGCTTTGCCGCCGCGCACGGCGTCGACCACGTCACTCAGTTGGTGGGCGCACAGCAGATAGTCGGCACGCTCGGTGCAGGGCTTGCGGTGGTAAAGGGTGCGCAGTTCGTCGAGGACGGACTGCATGCGCGTCTGCAACTTCCCAAGGGCGTTGCTGACGTAGTCGTTCAAAATCGACTGGGCTTGTTTGTGCGGGCATTCCACGGCGTAGGCCTCCAAGGCAAAAAATAAGGCGGGGGCCGGGCCTACTGCTCGTCTTTCAGCCCGGCCCGTTGACCGGGAGCCACCCGGGCACGCTTACCGTGCGGCACCCTCCTGGGTCGACAGGGGGACCGGCGCAGGCACTGCCCTGCACAGCAGGCCGCTTTGTAGCAGCGGCCGGCTACCTGTGGGGTGCCGCTGGACTTCAGGCCAGTTGGGCGGTCCACAGAAACCCCCGGCACCTCTCGGCGCCGGGCCTTTGCCCGTTTACGGGAACTTGTCGGGTAGGGGATTCCTCCAGCTAAACCACTCACATGGCTGGTTGCGGGGCTTGGATTCGAACCAAGGGCCTCTGGCGTGGTAACCAGCGCGCTGCCGGACTGCGCTACCCCGCACCGTTGCTTAGAGGAGAGTAAAGCCGTGGCGCTCCTCCTCCCATTTGGTAGTAAGGCGGGCGTAAAGCTTTTTCGTGCTTTCGCACTGGTAGACGTGGAAGTTATCGCCGGCGGGCACCAGGTGGCGCAGGTGGCCGGCGCACTCCACGTCGACCAGCATCACGCGGTATTTTCGGCCGGTGCGGTTGTGCTGGTAGACCTGCCCGACGTGGGGCGCGTCGCCGAAGACCTCCCGCATGAAGACCTTTTCTTCTTCGCTCAGTTCTTGTCTCGGGGAATGATTGCTCACGAGGCCTTCCCCTCACCAGCTGCGGCCGCCGCATCGAAGGCGCGCATAATCCGGCCCAGGGCGCGGGTGGCCACCTGGTCGGCGGTGAGAATCCCGCGAATGGTTCCCACCGACACACCCGACCGGGCGGCCAGGGTCTGCAGGTTCCAGCCCAACACCTTCATGTTGTGGGTCAAGACGCGCTGGTAGTGCGCGCGCAGGTCGATCTTCTGGATCACCGCGGGGGCCTCGGGGTCGTCGCCTTTGTGGTGGCGCTCGAGAACGGCCCAGTTGGAAAACTTGCGCTTGTCGCCGTGGATCACTTTGCCGTTGCCGTCGACCAGCACGGGGGCGCCGGGCCGGCCCGGGCGGCGGACTTTCTTCACGCGTCTCATTTGCTGGCGGACTCCTTGCCACAGAAATAGGCGAAGACCACCAGCAGGCAGACCGCCGTGATTTTAGGGTTTTCGTAGAAGCACAGGGCGATGATGGCCAGGTGGTAGGCGATGAAGCCGAGGTCGCGGAGAGTTTTCACGGCCGGGAGCCCACCCACTTGATGTAGCGGTTCAGCCAGCGCAAGGTCTCCTCGATCTCACGCTGGACGCCCACCACGGCTTTCCGTATCTCGACCACCTGATCGACAGCGTAAAGGTCGTAAGCGGGGTCGCCACGGCGGGCGGTGCCCGCCTCCTCGTCGAAGCCAGTCGTGCTTTGCCCCAACCCCAACGAGGAGGACGAACTCTTTGAAGAAACCCCATCAAACAGGGGAGCCAGGTCCTGAATCGACCGGCCCATCGCTTTCATCCCGGCAGAAAGATCAGCTAGCTTTGCGGTCTGACCTTCAAGCAATCGCCAAGCATCTCGCGCAACTGACAAAGCAAGTTCAAGCGCTGGATCAGAAAGTCGACTCGCTGCTGTCTCAAAGACCTCAATCGCAAGAGCAAACTGATCCAGAACAGGTTCACTCGTATTGGAAGGCACGTTATGAGCGACTGCGGGAAGACTATGATCGGCAGGCGGAGCGGCTTGCGGACCCAGACTATCGTCGGGATTCGCAGGCCCGGCCGGCCCGTCGACCTCGAAACTAGTGCGATCCAAAACCTTCTTGTCGGCGTCAACAAAAAGGTTGAAGACCTGTGAACCGTGGACGTAGAGGCGGCGGGTCTGCAGCAGCGCGTTGGCCTGTGCGGCCAGGCCCACGTGATCGCCCGTGGCGAAACGGCTGCGAATTTCCGCCAGCAGGTCGTCGATGTAGTCGATCGGGTTGATCATGGATTGCCTCCAGTCCACCAGCGGCGGAAGGTGTCCAACACCCGAACGAACGGTGAAGCCTCTTTGATGGCCTGTTCCAATTCTTCAGGTCCCAACAGAGAACCGAAAGAGTTGAACCGAGAATAGAATTCTTGTGGTTGTGGTTGTTGTGGCAGGCTGTTGCACAGGCGCTTCCACTCTTCCGGGGTGAATCCAAAGCGATCCATCAGGCGCCCCCCGCTTCCCCGCCCAGTTCGGCGCACATGCAGTGCATATCCGGTTCAGAGCAGTTCTGGCACAGGGCGTCGAGGGCATCGCTTGCCCAGCGGCGCACGGCCAGTTCGGGTGACACCCCATCGGCCATCAGGTCGGAAATGCAACTGCGGCAACCGTCACCGTCGAGGGGCTCGCCGCAGAGCGGGCAGGAAACGTCGCTGGTTTTCCAGTCGAGGAGAATCAGATCGCCGCTGCGATCGCGCGCCACGGCATCCATCAGGCCACCCCCTGAACGGGCGTCCGCCCGACGAACACCAGCAGGCTGGTGGCGTATTCTTCCTCAGCCGGGGCGGTCAGGCGCTCAAAGACTTTCCTTGCTGCCTTGATGTCGCGACCCAAGAGTTTGAAGACGCACTTCTCGCGCAGCCAGTCGCTGGCGCCCGGGAACAGGTCACGGTGCAATTGCAGGCCGGCCACCAGGTCGCCGTGCTGGGCCATCTGACTAAGGAAGCGGCGCTCACGCTCGTGGCGGGTTTTCCACGAGGGGCGCTCGGTGTAGCCTACGCTCAGTGTGCCGTTGCCGTGGTTGATCAAGGTGACAGCCACAGTTTAGGCGGCCCCCTGTTCAGACTTAGCCAGGTCGGCGGCTTCAGCGCGAGCGTGGTCGGCTTGCAGTTTGAGGTAGGCAATCTTGATCTGCTTGAGTCGGGCCTTATTGGGCTTTGTAAAGAAGTCAGCTACTTCACAAGCGAGCGCAGCGGCTAAGCTTCGGAGTACGTGCTGAGCGCAGTCAGAGATTCCACCTTCCAGTTGCCGAACGAATTCACCCGAGATTCCAGCGGCCTTGGCGAGTTTAGGACGGCTCAAACCAAGGTGTTTTCTGATGATCTCAAGGACGGGTATCCCCTTCTTGGTCACCGGTTCATCAAGTGTCATTTGCTATGTGTAGCAAATATGATTTGATATTACTAGACGGAACAAAATTTCGTTTGATAGACAAGCAAGTGAGATTTGCGTATAATCCAAAAACCTACTTGTTTTCTGGAGGGCGTATGCGGGGAGAAAATCCAATTAGAGCCTTTATCGCAGCGAAGATCGCCTTGGCTCGCGATGAGGCCGGGTTGAGTCGCGCAGAATTGGCAGAAAGGGCTGGCTGCACCACCCAGGCGATCCATACCTACGAGACCGAAAAGGCTGACCCTAGCTTCCCGATGTTGTTCGCGATTTCAAAAGCCCTCGGTAAACCTTGGAGTTGGTTCTTTGATGGTGCGGCTGAACCAGATTCTGTGACCGTTCCGCGTGAACGTTGGGACAAACTCCGCCAATTGGAAAGCGCTATCGTCGCTGTTGCCGGCCGTCCTGATGACATGGCCGTTGTTAGAAAGATGTTAACCGTGGCCGAGGGAACCCGTTTGGATGCGGCTTTCCTAACCGATTTCGGACTCCTCGGCGCCCAGGCTGAACAGCGCATGGGTAAAGCCTCCTAGTATAGCACACGCTTATCTACGCCAAATTTTCCGTTTATCAACGCCAAATCAACGAGCAAGACCCCGTACGTTGATAATCCGTTGACTCGAACATGGTATCGAAAGTATTGGGGGTCAACAGTTTAGGAGGGACCAAGATCATGAATCTATCCGAAGCCCTGGCGGGATGCCTTGAGTCAATGCGGCTGCGCAACAGCCCCACCACGTTCCACGCATACGACAGCCACGCTAGAGCCTTTGAGGCGCTGTGGGGATCCAGGCCGGTGAACTCGATCACCCAGCGCGAATTGGAGGAGTGGATCGCTCGGCGACGGGGGCAAGTGGCTGACGCCACCGTCAGTCACCAGCTCGCGTTCCTGAAGGGAGTCTTTTCTTGGGCGCAAGAGGAGGCGGGTCTGGCCTCCAATCCGGCAGCCTCGGTGCGCGCGCGGCTCCGCAAAAACAAGCGGTCGCGGTGGCTGAACTTTGAGGAAGAGGCTAGACTTCTCGAATCGTTCATGGTTTGGAATGACGGGGCCCTGCACTACTCCCAGGCGCGGTGGGCAATTCTGACCGGCCTCCGCAGACTGGAACAGCTCATGGTCCGTCCGGATGACGTCTTCCCGGGGTATGTCATGGTCAACCGTGGTAAGTGCGGCCAGCGCTTAGTGCCCCTAAATGAAGAGGCGGAGGGCATAGCGCGCCAGTGGATTGAGATCGCCACCAGAGAGGGAAGCCCCTGGGTGTTCTGGCCCGAAGAGCAGACGAGTGACCCCAAGGGGCGCTGCCATTACGGCTTTTGGTATCACTCAAATATCTGGATTCCGGCCACACGCCGGGCCGGGCTTAGAGATCTCCAGTGGCGTGACCTTCGCCGGACATTTGCCTGCAGACTCGTAAAGCTTCAGGTCCCCATCTTCGAGATTCAGCGGATGTTGGGCCATGTTCATCCACTTCAGACCATGACCTATTGCCATGTTGAACTCGAACAACTCAAAGAGAGCGTTCGCCGCCTCAAATAAAAAAGGTCCCGCCCCGGCCTACCCGGGGCGGGCTTTCTAACATGGAGGAACCAGATGACCCGCAAGGTGAGGAATTCAGGTCCTGGATTAGCCCCACCTTACTGGGCCGGTTTCTACGAAACTTCTACCAGCGCTTATCGAATTTGAACGGGAGGTAAACGGTATGTCAACAAAGATCGAGATCGACGGGCACAAGTGGGCCGACGGCTACCGCGACGGCTGGATGGGCCTGCGGCAGCTGCCCGAAGACTGGTCCTATTCGTCGGGGTGGATCGAGGGGGACGGTGACCGGCGGAACAAAAAGCCGCGGGAGCGCTTCCAGCACCACCTCGACGAAGAGAAGTTGCGCGGCCGGGAACGCCACCACCGGCGCATCTACCTCCAGCAGGACATCCGCGGGGCGGCAAACGCGCTGCGGCGGGTGCACAGCGCCAACATAGAGCCCGACCACGTGACCCGGCTGATCAGCGAGATCGAAGACCTGCTGGCCCAGGTGTAGGGAACTCCCTACCAGGGACGGGCACCGCCCAGCAGAATCCCCCCAGCCTCGGTTTTACACCCGGGGCAATTTTCGTTTGGGGGTGGGCCGTGAAAAAATGCCCGTATTGCGCCGAAGAGATTCAGGACGCGGCGGTCAAGTGTAAGCACTGCGGGGAGTCGCTGAAGTCTTCCGGGCCATCGGGCCTGCCAATGTTGGGCGGGCTGGTGATGATTCTGGGATTGTGTGTCTGCTTCTGGGCAAACAGTCTCGACGTCAGCGTGGAAGTGCCCACCCAATACGTGGCCGGCCAGACCATCGGCGGCGGGCGAGTCAACAACATTGGGCTGATGCAAGAACGACAGAACTACCTGATGATGGGCGGCTTGGCCGTGGTGATCGGCGTGATCTTGGCGGTGGCCGGGGCGGGGCGGGCGGGAACGTCGCCCAGCCGGGCACCGGTCAAAACCACCGGGAAAGATCAGCGGGGAGAAACCGCGACATGGTGGGGCGCCTTCCTTGGACTGGTCGGGTTCGTGCTCGGAATGTCGATGGGCTTCGGCCCCGGGGTGGCGCTGGGCGCTCTCTGTGCGGCCGCCGGCGGCGCCTACGGTTGGAACCGAAAACCCGGCTAAAAAATGTCGCCAAATACCCGCTAAATATGGCGCCAGATATTGACAAATCTGGTGCCATATTTTATTATAAGGGAGTCAGCAGCGAACCGCAGACAACCCCCCACCAACAAAAAAGCCCGGTGTCAGCCGGGCTTCGGTGAAAGGAGGTGACGCGACTGCGCAAACTGCTGATGTTCCTGGTCTGGTTAGCATTCCTGGTGCTAACTAGCCCCCGAGTCTACTAGCGACTCGGTCTACCAACTGCCCGGCCTGCTAGTGGCCGGGCCCTTCACACCAAACCAGTATACGGAGGATGAACGGCGATGGCAAGTGACGTGAAGCAGGTAACGGTCCGGGGCCAAAAATTCTGGGTGCGCCCGCACTTCGGCAGCCAGCGGGGCCGGCTGTATCAAGCGGTCGGCGCCGGCAACGCCGAATGGCCGAGCGATTCCTACTTTGGCCACCAGGCCTGGCACACCACCGCCCGAGACGCCGCCGAATCCCTCCGCCAGCAGATGGCCCGGGCAGGTGTCCAGTGACCGGGCCGGCCCCCGAGAAAAAGGGGCCCGGCCGGCCCCGGGAGTCCGCCGGCGGCCAGGGTAACCCCCGAGTATCTACCCGCGTGCCCGAGGACACCGCCGCCTTTGTTGCGAGCCAGCCCGACGGGTGGCTGAAAGAAGTGGTGATCAGGGAACATCTGGCCAGCATGCGCCAGGTGGCCGAAGACGCGGTGGGCAGCGCCGTCCGGAAACACCTCGAGGATGCGGCGCGGTGCCTGCGACTGGCCGAAGCCGCGGCCGCTGACTACCCCGAGCAGGCTAAGGGTTTGATCTTCCGGGCCGCCCGAGAGGTCGAGGAACTTCCTGACTTGGTCGACTACTTCACGCAGGGGTCAAAGCCTGACGGGGTAGCCCGAACCAGGTAGCCGGCCAGTTCGAGCCGGGGTATCCAATAGGCTTCGGCCCGATCGGTGGTGGTTACGCCCAGCCAGAGGGCCCAGCCCCAGACGTAGACTATCAACGACCGTTCGCCGTGCTGCAGGCCGGTCACCAACGAAACACCCTCTCCATCACCACCTTCGGCAACTTCTGGAAAGAGGGCCAGGCGGCCAGGGCTACCCACGGCTCGGCCACGTAGGCCACCACCCCAATGGCCTGGCGCCGGATGCGCACAAAGCGAATCTCCTTCGCCGCGAACCCGATGCGTTCGCCGTCGATCCAGATACCGCCGCCGCCAATCGTTCCGCTGATCACGGCCACCCCGGAGTAGGCAGGGGCGCCGGCGTCGCGGCCGGCATTTCAGGCAACCGATCCCGCACCGGCGGCAGCCCGTCGGGCGGGGGAAGCGGACTGGCCGAAGCCGCGGGCACGATCTGATCCATCTCCAGCACCCGCCCGCGGGGGTCCCAGCGCCGGCTGCGGTCCGGCCGAAACCCCTTGATGTGCCGCACCCACCACGCCCAGACCCGGGCTGCTTCCGCAGGGTCGGGTGGGTAGGTGTACGGTTCAGGCACTTGCAGAGCCGAGACCAGCGCTAGCATGATCACCAGGTGTTTCATAGATCGTCCCAGCCCGGCCCCGGCGGGTGCTGCTCGTAGGCTTCCCGGTCGATGGCCGCTTCGAGCGATTTGAGTTTGGGAACGATCACGGCTTCCTCCGTCGGGCCTTCTACGGTGATGGGGGTGGATCGCCAGAGCACATCGCTTCCACCAGGCTCAAGAGTAGGGACAGGAGGAAGATCCGCATCGCGACGGTGCTGGGTTCGCGCGTAGTGATCTTCGAGAGCAAGACGCGCAGAATCATGATCCGTACGTCGAAGGACCCCCCCGACCACAGACCCCAGGGCTTTCAGTTGCTGGGCGAGGTGCCAGGCTCTGAGGAGGCTTGCGGCGAGTTTCCCAAGGCCACGATCCCGCTGGCGTTCACCGCACCGCTGGCCGCGTCGTCGAGGTCGCCGGGCAGGTCGATCGAAGCGTCGACCACCCCGCCGAAGGCCACGTGGAAACGGCTATCCTTGGAGAACACCTTGGTATGATAGTGGAATTCCGCGGTGGGCTTCAGGCCGTGTAGCGCGTTTTTCAGGGTGGGCCCCAGGTGGGCCATCATCTGAGCCAGCACTTTAGAACCGGCCGTTTTCAGGGATTTCAGCATTGGATTATTCCTCCGTTCTATTTGGCCCGGTAGGCCAGTTCAAAAGCGATACTCTCTACCAGGTCGGCTTGCAGTTGCCGCCCGTTCAGGGCCACACCCACCCGGCCGTCGTGGTAGTCCAAGCGGCTGGCCAGAGCAAACGTGGGGTCCCCGTTCCGGTAGGCGGTGATCTTCGGGCCGTTCTGGAAGAATTTCACGCGTTGGATAGCGGGCGGGCGGTAAAGGGTGGGCTTGCCGGGAACGGCGATGGTGCCCAGGCCCCAGTCGCACTCCACAAAGTCGGGCTTCGCTTTGGCCCACCAGCGCACCACGATTTTCAGGCCGGCTAAGGTCAACGGGCACAGACAGCCGGCCGACCCCGGAACACCTCCGTCGAGGTGCAGCATGATCGCGCGCTCGCCGTAGATCTCGATCACCACAGGCCCTAGGGCTTGGCTCCAAACGGTGTCGTAGTCACCGGGTGAACCGGCCCACTCGAGACCACCGATCTGGTGGTAGCGGCCTTCAGGAATGGGCTCGAGAAGACCGCGTTTCTCGTGGGCCAGCGTTCGAAAGTTCTGGCGACCGGCGGCCCCGGAAATGAAGGGGGTGCTCTCCTTTTCCTGGCCACCCTCCCACAGGGCGCCGCGCAACACCTCAAGGCCGTTGGCATTCAACACGCCGGGGGCGCCGCGGGTGAAACGAACGAATCGGCTCATTTTGACCATCCCTTCATGGTGCGATTTGCGTATGAAGAAAAGGACAGCAATACTGGCGCTACCAGGGCCGGGCGGGGTAGAGTTTGCTTATGAGCAACCTTTTCAGCCTGCCCCTGACCTCCGCCGCGGTGGCCGTGCTTCTCAGCCTGGCCGGCCTGTTGCTGCAAGTCCATTAGGCTTTGCCACTCAGGTCGCTGATACGGGCTTCCAGGTGATCCACCCGGGCCTGAGCCAGCACGGCCTGCTTCTCAAAGTGGTGCACTGCGGCCACCAGTTCCCTGCGTTCGGCATCCCACGCAGCCCGGGCCGCCTCGTGCCGGTCGCGCATCTCGCGTAGGTCCTCGCGGCATTGCCGTAGTTCCGCGGCCATCTCCGCGCGAACCGCAGCTGCCGAATCCAGAGCCACCTTTTCAGCCGTGAGCTCTAGGTTTTTCAACTGCAGTTCGGCGGCGGCCTTGTCTTTTTCGTTCGCGTCTTTCGCCGCTTGAATGTCTTTCTGGTGAGCAATACGGTCCTTCTTCGTGCCGTAGAGGTGCAGTAGCATGGAACCGCAGCCCACTAGCAGGCCAGACCAAGCGGTTACCAGTTGCGCTTCGGGACTCAATTAAATGGCCACCGCATTAGAGAATGCTCCACTGTCCATCGCGGCTCTGTAGAATTCAGCTACTAGGTTGTCGGGTAGTTCGTCCACGGGATTTCCCGGCACCGCGCGCTGGAGAATTTGCAGGGCTTGCTCCAGCGGCAGTTCGACGTTGCGCTCCTGTAACGCGGGCTCGGCGGTTTTACCCAGCCATTTTTTCTCCGTCGCATACACAAACGGGCGCCAGGGCTTACCTTCAGAATTGAGTTTTGTCGAGTCATATGCGACCTCTTTGCCTTCGGCGTCAATCCCTCCATTTGCCCGCCACTGCCGCACATGCTCTTCATTGGTCGGGTCGAAATCCTCCACAACGGGCCGCTTTACGTCTTCCAGAATTTTTTCGGCGGCTGCAGCGCTGGCGAAATCCTGGAAGGTCGCATTGATCTTTAGGCCGTCCGGGCCGACTTCGACAGCGCCGCGGAGGAATCGAGAGTAGCCGGAATTCGCAATAAGGCCCTTGAATTGAATTTTGTTTTGAATAGCCATTTTAATTCACCATCCCGATAAAGATTAGGCCGAATTCAACGTCCGCCTCAACCGAGGATCCAACCCAGATCTCCAGGTTGCCGCTGTTTATTCTGAGGGATATATTGGAGGCGCCGGCAGAACCAGAGTCTACAAAACTCCAGTCGTTACTGGCCCCGTTCTGGACCGTGTTCAGGGTAGTTCCCTCGACTGGGTATGTTGATCGAGACGCGTGGAATGTGCCGTTATATGCCTGCAGATGGAATTCGCCTGTGTGAACGCCATCTGATAAACTGTAAATCGGAACCCAGGTGCCTGTGTTTGCACGAGCAATTCCCTCGGATTTGATAGCGACCATGCCTTTTTTGTTGCTGTGGCTCGCACCGTATACAGCCACTTCGCTTTTGGTTGTTCCACCGCCGGCCGTGCAAATTCTCGCGGAGCCGGCAGCCGGCGCGTTTTTGTAGGCGCCAATCGTGCTATTGTAACCATCTTCGTAGGCCGTCGATGTTGGAGTCGCGGATGCCTGGTATTGGATTGAGTAGTAGGCCAGGAGCAAGCCGCCGTAGCACTCGAAGTGGTCGACCCCGTTCCGCCTCAGCTTCAAGTTACCGCTGCCGTTAACAACGAGGTTTCCGGAGCCATTGGGGCCGATACCGTGTGTCGGTGGGTCTGCAGCAGAATTAAATTCTAACTTGACATTTGCTTGCACCGCACTGTCGGTAACTCGCAGCTTTTCAGACTGATTCACAAACGTCGAGACATACCAACCGGTAGGAGCAAACAGGCATAAACCAAATCCACTATTATTCCCGATTCCGAAACTTGCCGGAATTGCAGCAGTCGTACTGAACAGGAGATGATTTGTCATCGTGTCGCCCGTTTTGGCGACTTTGGTGTTATCCGAACCCCCACCGGGGGGCATGTATCCGATGCCCATGGCTTTACACCGTCCCCGTAATGTAGTGAATGGTAGCGGTGCCGCTAGACGTAATACCCTTCCATTGGCGTTTGGCAAGCCCACCAGAAAGGGGCAAGGCTGCCCCAGCCTTGAGTAGAAACTTGCCGGTGGTCGCGGCCATCCCGTGGACCACATAACAATCCACGGCGCCGGTGTTGACCAGTAGTAGTTCTGTTCGCGTAGGATCTGCGGCTACGATCTCGGTGTCGCTCGTTCCTGGGGTTGCACTTCCAGCGTTTCCGCCTGTGATGTCAGGCGAAGCCACTGGTTGCGTGGTGCTACCGGTTGGGTCCGTCCTGACCGGATTGACCGCGGTGCCACCAGCTACCGGACCGCCCGCACCGGGAAGAGCAAGGCCCATCAACGTTGTATTGACCGTGCCGCCACCGGTATCATAGTCGGCCGTTCGCTCGGTTGCGCCAGCCAGCGAACCAGAGGGATGGATTATCGGCTGTGGCGTGGTTCCAGTAGGATCGGTTCGCAAAGGGTTTGAACTGGTTCCGCCTGCTACAGGTCCCCCGGAAGCAGGAAGAGCAATACCCTGCATCACCGTATTTGCGGTGCCAGCGCCGGTATCATAGTCGGCGGTTTGGGCTGACGCGCCAGCGCTTGAACCGGCTGGTAACGAGCTTACCGCCACGGATCCACCGCCACCGCCACCGCCGCCGGTGGTCCGGAGAGCCGGATTGTTAGGGTCGGTGCGGTCCAGGACCTGATTCAGGACTTGGTTGGTACCGAACAGGGCCATGAGGCCTCCTTTGCGGGCACATAAGATAGCCAGCGCCAGGCGAAGACACCCAGCGAAACGGCAGTGAGAAGCAGACGAAGGAAGGGGCGTGGGCGGGGGCGGGG
>FRDC01001557.1_pt1 | contig 30058 bp, 27 predicted proteins | sample 1106171 | NCBI WGS metagenome assembly FRDC01 (sample SAMEA3930566, study PRJEB13176) | freshwater metagenome | biome: Drinking water system; feature: drinking water; material: water | place: Singapore | collected 2014-12-20 | reverse complement strand
GTGCACAAGGATCTGGTCCTGCGGCCCTTCACCGCAAAGGAGGCGTCCCCGTGAGCCTCAAGATCGGTCCCGTCGCCACTCGCGCGCCCCAAAAGCTCACGATCGCGCTTGCGCCCGATATCCATGACGCGCTCGCCGATTATGCGCGGCTTCATGCGCAGGAATTCGGAAGCGACATCGCGCTCGCCGAGCTCGCCGCGCTGATGATCGAGCGCTTCCTCCAGTCCGACGCCGGCTTCCGGCGCGCCCGCAAGACATTGACCCGCTCCAGCAGCAGCAAAGGAGAGACCCCATGACCATCATCGGCACGTTCTCGAAGAACGCGGACGGCTACGCCGGCACCATCCGCACCATGACGATCAATGTGAAAGCCGCGCTAGTAGCCCACGACAAGAACGGAAACGCCAAGGCGCCGGACTTCAAGCTGATGATCGGCGACAAGGAGTTCGGGGCGGCGTGGCGCGCTGTCGCCAAGGGCGAGGGCGGCAAGCCGTTCCTGCGCGTCGAACTCGACGATCCGAGTTTCGCGGCGCCCATCCGCGCCGCGCTGTTCGAAAACGGTGAGGAAGGGAAGGGAGCTTTGGTATGGAACAGACCATGATATCAGTAACTGAAATCGCTAGGACGACGCCGCCGGAGATTGCATCGACGCGGCTGCTGCGGCTCCGCGAGGTTTGCAGAATGGTTGGGTTTGGGAAGTCGACGATTTACAAATACATGAACGACTCCCTGCGTCCGTTCCCGAAGCCGCTCAAGATTGGAGTGTCTTCGCGGTGGGCCGAGGCCGATATATTCTCCTGGGTCGAGATGCTCAGAACTTTGGACGAGGATGAACGCAGGGCAATGCCGCCGCCGTTACCAAAGTCACGCGACTGAGGTGGCGTGGACTTTGACGACGATCGTGCAGGTCCGTTACGGTTCACGCCATCGGCTCAGGCTTTTCAGGTAGCGACGCCTGCCGTCAGCAAAGACTCTGGCTTCGCGACAAATTTCCTGAACGGCCACCCTCCGACATCGCTCTGAGGAGATCAACGCCCACGTGAAGCGCCCGGAGACGAGGAGACAGATCCATCCGTTTTCGGATCGCTCATGGTGTTTAGCGCAAGGCTTAGGGCATGGAGCCCGGCAGCCCGCTGCAACTGATATGATGAATCGAGCGCCCCTTCTTACGTCTTTGGCACATCGCGGCGCGCTCCCCCATCTTGTTGAGCTGCGACTGCAAGCGCGCGTGGATCCCAACTATAAGCGGAGTCGAGCCGTATCGGCCGCAGTCTTGAGCCTCAAGGAAATTGGGCCTGATGTTCTTATGTTGGGGTCGATCCGTCGTTGTATGCCCGGCATTATCGCCAGCGCTTGTCTTTTGAAACATACTCGCCGCGAGGTTTGTTTGGTCGTGGAGAATTAAACGCGGGGCGATACGACTGGGTCGCTAGGCTTGATGCAGACGCCCGCCGGTGGGCTCTGGCAGTGACCCGCAGCGCTTGTAAATTTAGGCTGTCACCCCTTACCGCAGAACCATCGACGGCTTGGGCGCGGCAACAGCATCGGAATGACGTTATTCGACTGGTATCATAGATGGCATCGCTGAGTCAGGCGGCGACCTGCGTGAACGTCTTTTGCCGATGCCGATGGAGCCGGTAATTGCACGCCAAGGTTCGGCAGAATGACACACGAGAAGGAGCCGATCCGAACGCGAAATCTATTTCGCGAAATCTATTTATTGACGAGGGCGTCGCGATTCGCCGTCGTATTTATGCTGCCTTGTTTCAGTCGTCGACGGGTGACTCTTTCAAGCAAATCGCGACTGCTCTGCAAGCTCGCACGCGAACGGGGGCGTCCTGCGGTCTATCCCAGCGGGCTCTTAGCAAAGTGAAGTAGGGCGCGGCCGTTGCTGACCGCGCCCCCGGATCGTCGCCCTTGAACCCGCGAGTAATGTCAATACCAGACCGATTACCGTCCGGGAATTACCCTGCATCGACTGAATCCCGCTTCTTCAGTTCCAATGGCGCCCTAATGGGGGGAGACATCCGGTGACCGAAAATTCGCTTCGTCGGATCAAGAAACTGCAACCCTGCCATTTTGTCTCGCTCCCATGCGACTCGGGCTCGTTTGGCGACTCCCGAGGCCTCAAACTCCAAAGTAACGAGTTCTGGCAGTCCTTCTGCAGCGTCTTCAAATCTGACGCGAGCACCGCTTCTGCTGAGGTCGAGCACAACACAGCTGATCGCTGCGCCAGTCGCTAGCCGCAGACGCCCAAACCGATAGACCTTTTCTCGTGGTTCAGAGCGGTCCTCGCTTTTTTGTTTATGGGAGATTGGCGGAATAAAAGCCGACGCCGGTCGGGCCGCAATTGCGGCGAGGCGAGCTTCAATTTTAAAGACCGGTTCGGGCATTTCTCCAATCAACCCTATGAGAGCATCGAACAAGAGATACAACCATAGATGGTATTTATGATTAACCTGTTAACCGATAATTGCACCCCGAGATCGTCCATGCGCAGGTCGCATTCGCCCCTTGGCGAATTTCGCTTCTGTGGTCTTGGTGGCAATCTGATGGTGCATTTTTTAAAATCAGCTGTGGGCCTGCCTGTGGGCCTAAAAAATCCGGGAGTGGCAAAAAAATCTTTTAAAACAGACTGTTATGAAGATTTTCTGGCGGAGAGGAAGGGATTCGAACCCTCGATACCGTTTAACGGGTATACGCCCTTAGCAGGGGCGCGCCTTCGACCAGCTCGGCCACCTCTCCAGCGCGCGGGACCATGTCCGCATCGGGCCGGAATCGCAAGGCTCGGTCTGGATTTTCAGAGAAAGAATTCAGCGCTCTACCGGGTCGGGCTGGGACGCCGGCACGGGGCAGGGGCCGGCCCCGCCCTGAAATTCGGCGAGTGCGCCGGCGTTTAGGTCGTCCGCCGAGGCTTCTTCCTTCGCCGTTTCCGCAATGAAATCCGTATAGCCGGCGCATGCCTCATCGACGCCCGCCTGCGACGCCGGCGGCGCTAGGCCCTCCGCCGAATAGGCGGCTTCGTTTTCGATCCGTGCGGCCTCGCCGTCGACGGGCGCCATCAGGAGCGGCGGCTCGGCCTGCGTCGGCGCCGGCGCGCTATTTTGCGCATCCATGACTTCCTTGGGGGCGGCTTCCTTGACGGTCGCGCGCACTTTGGCGGGCCGGCCGATTGCGTGTTCGCCATTTGGCGGCGCTTGCGTCTTCTTCTGGCGCAGGCTGAGGCGCCGGCCGCGCGTATCGGTCTTCTTCGCCGTCTCGGCGCCTTCAGCGACGCGCACATTGGCGGGCTGCGGCTTCAGCCGCACATGCGGCACGGTTTCGGCGGCGGCCGCCAGCGGCACGAGAAGGCCTTGCGCCAGCGCGGCGATGCGCGGCTGCACGTCGGGGATGAGACCGGGCGCCGACAGCGCCGGGATCGCGCCGATCCGCCCCCGCGGCGCGCCGCGCTCGATGTCCATGGCGAGCGCGCCGGCGATCGGCGCTTTTGCAAGGCGGCTGCGATAGATCTGGCTGTTTTCAAGCACACGCTGGACGTAGTTGCGCGTCTCCTCGAACGGGATCTGCTCCATCCAATCGAGCGGATCGACGCCTTCGCTGCGAGGATCGCCATAGGCCTCTACCCACTGATCGACCCGGTTGGGGCCGGCGTTGTAGGCCGCGAAGGTCATGATCCAGGAGCCCTGATATTTGCTGATCAGGTGCGACAGATGCGCGGCGCCGAGCATCATGTTGTATTGCGGATCGGTCAGCAGCGCCTCGCGGCGGTAGGGCAGGCCCTCCTTCTTGGCCGTTATCTGCGCGGTCGTCGGGATGAGCTGCATCAGTCCGCGCGCGCCGGCGCGGGAGAAAGCCTTGGCGTTGAATTCGCTCTCCTGCCGCGTCAGGCCCAGAATGACTTCCTCAGGCGCAAAGCGCGCCGCCTGTTTCGGCACGGCGACTTCGGGATAGGCGACGTCCGGCACGAACGCGCCGACGCGCGTCGCGACCTTGCCGGCGCGCACCGCGACATGCGTCGAACCGATTTTCAGCGCGAGATCGGCAAGTTCCCTGAATTCGCCTGGCGACTGCAACATGTCATCGATGTGATAAGCGAAAATGAGAAAAGCGCGTTCGTCGCCGAGGTCCGTCAGCATACGGAGCGCCGCGACGGCCGGGCGCGATCCGAACTTCGCCTTTTCGTCGGCCGTCGCCGGCAGCCCCGGAGCGAAGGCGATCGCAAGCGCGTCGCCGCCGATCTTTTCCGCGGCGAGCTGGCCGTAGAACGTGTATATATGCTTGGCCGCCTTGCCATAGCGGTCGCGCGCGATCGCTTCCTCGCCTTTCGCTTCGGCCGCGCGGCCGAGCCAGTACCAGCCGCGGGAAATTGAGATCGGCGCAGAGACATTGCCGGCGAGCGCGGCGAAGTGCTTTTCCGCGCGCGCCGGGTCTTTCAGGAACCGCAGCGCAATCCAGCCGGCGCTGAATTCCGCCTCCGCAAACTCGCCGGAGCCCGGCTCAAGCCCGTGATGCGAGGCCATCGCATAAGCGTCGGCGTAGAGCTTGTTCTTCAGCGCCCACCGCATCAGGAGCTGCTGCTCCTCCCACCAACGGGCGGGATTGCGCAGGACCGCCGGATCGGTCGGCGCATTGCGCACGAGCGCGATCGCGCGCGGTTCCTCCTGGCGTCGGCGGTAATAGCGGATCGCGGCGAGCGTCACCCCGCCATCGGCGCGGTCTTCCACCGAGAGCGCGTTATAGGCCTCGCCGGCGGTCGCAGCGCCAAGCAGGAGGTCTGCCCGAACGCTCGCTCGCCGGCGTTCTGAGCCGGTCAGGTAGGTGATCGAGCGTTTCGCGGTCGCCGCCTCGCGCGCGAACAGCAACCGGTCGACGCGGGCGATGTGATCCTCCTGGCTGAGCCGGCCGCCGTAATTGGCGATGAGGCGCTGTTCGTCGCCGAGCGTGAAGGTGTTTTTCCGCCAGGCGTCCTTGATGTGAAGGATTGCGGCGTCGGTCTCGCCCTTCGCGAACTGGGCGCGCGCGAGTTGCAGCTTGCCCTCGCCGGTGATCGGATCGCGGGTGTCGAAAAAGGCGAGGATCTCCGCGGGCGCAAGGGTCTGCGTCATCCGCCGCTCAACATGGCTCTGGATCTTGCCGACCGAGGGCCATTCGGGGTGGGCGTCGAGGAAAGCGTCCGCGTCCGGCACGAGGATGAGCGGGTCTTCAGCCTCGAAATAGTACCACTCGCCGAGGGAACGGGCGCTGGGGTCGGCGATTTCGCGGGCGGTGACACGCGCGCCGGTGAAATCCCGTCGCGCCACGGCTTTTCTCACGGCTTCGAGCCGCGCGAGGTCGGCCTCGGCAAGATAGGCTGGGCCCGCGGCGGCGACCGTAACGACAGCGGCAGGCATGGCGGCCGACTTGCCGGCGACCGCAGCAAAAACAAGCCCCAGCGCGAGGCGCTTCAAAATTCCCGGCGATGATGTCCGCAACGCTGATCCCCTCCGAACCCCTGTCGATCCCCGGACCGCCGCAAAGTCTACGCGATCCGCAGGCGATTTCACCCCTTGGCCCTTGAAAGCCCGTAAACTTGCCCGCTTTTCCGGCAAGCTGTATCCGGGGCGCCAATCGAAACCGGCCAAATCCATGAAATCCCTTGAAGGCTCGCTCACGGCGCTCGTCACGCCCTTTTCCGGCGGCGCGATTGATGAAAAAAGCTTCCAGCGCCTGATCGAACGCCAGATTTCTGGCGGAACGGCGGCGATCTGCCCGGTCGGAACGACCGGCGAATCAGCGACGATCACCCATGCCGAGCATCGGCGGCTCATCGACCTCGCCGTCGAGGCAGCGGGCGGGCGGGTTCCCGTGGTCGCGGGCGCTGGATCAAACGCGACCGCTGAAGCGATCGAGCTTGCCCGCTACGCGGAAAAGGCGGGCGCTGACGCAATCCTGTGCGTCACCGGCTATTACAACAAGCCGACGCAAGCGGGGCTCATCGCGCATTTCACGGCGGTCCACGACGCGACGGGCCTGCCGATCATTCTCTACAACGTGCCGGGGCGCACGGTCGCCAATCTGTCAGTCGAGACGATCGGCGTTCTTTCGAAATTGCCGCGGGTCGTCGGCGTCAAGGACGCCACGGGCGATCTGGCGCGCGTCGCCTTGCAGCGGCTGGCGAGCGGGCCGGATTTTCTGCAGCTTTCCGGTGAGGACATGACTGCGGTCGGATTCAACGCAATGGGGGGGCGCGGCTGCATAGGCGTCACCGCCAATGTCACGCCCGACCTCTGCGCGGCGATGCAGCGGGCGAGCCTAGCCGGCGATCTTCAAACGGCGCGCGCGCTGCAGGATCGGCTCGCGCCGCTCCACGACGTGATTTTCGCCGAAACCTCGCCGGCGCCGGTGAAATACGCGATGTCGTTGATGGGGCTCTGCTCGGACGAGGTGCGCCTGCCGCTCGTTACGCCGCTCGAGGCGACGAAGGCGCGCATTCGCAGCGTCCTCAAGAAGCTGGAGCTCATCTCCTGATGTCGGCGAAGAAGGAAGGCGCCTTCAAGGTCGTCGCCGAGAACCGCCGCGCCCGCTTCGATTATTTCATCGAGGACACGCTGGAGGCGGGACTTCTTCTGACCGGCACCGAGGTCAAGGCGCTGCGCGAGGGGCGTGCGACGATCAAGGAAGCGTATGCCGCGCCCGAGAAAGACGGCATCTGGCTCATCAACGCGAACATCCCGGAATATTCCGCCGGCAATCGCGAGAATCATGAACCGAAACGCCCGCGCAAGCTCCTGCTGCACGCGAAAGAGATCGCGCGCCTAACGCAAGCGGTCGAGCGCAAGGGCTACACGATTGCGCCGTTGAAGCTTTATTTCAACGAACGCGGCATCGCGAAACTCGAGATCGGCCTCGCCCTCGGCAAGAAGGCGCCCGACAAGCGCGACACCGAAAAAGCGCGCGACTGGCAAAGGCAGAAGGGACGGCTGCTCCGCGAGCGGGGGTAGGGCCTGATCTGCTGAGAGAACAGCGTGTTGCTCTCGCGCACATAGCCGACCGCCAGACGCTAGCGACATCGCAGTCGCACTAGCGCCGTCCCCGATCCGGCCTCTAACCTTTGAAAATCCAAGGAATTTTCACTCAGACCCCGGAGGATTTCGGACTGCAGCGGCGATCTTAGGAATTATCGCCAAACTCGACGTGAGGATTCCCGCGGCTTGCGCCGACGCCTGGTTCAGTGAAAGTTCAGGGTGGACCAGCGACGGGGAAACGCCATGGACCTCAACTCGCTTTTGGTTTTTGTCGGCGGAGCTTTGATCGGGGCGGCGCTAACCTCCGTTCGCCGTTATCTTTTGCGCATTCCACGGCTCATCGGGCGTCGACTGAAGCTTTTGCCGCGCCGTGCAAAGATTGTGGGTCGAAAGACCGGCGCTGCCGGCTTAAGCTCCCACCCGAAGATTGCTGGCGATCAGCCGGCGATACTTCGGGAGCTGCACGTCATCGACGACGCGGAATCCGATGCGCAAGCAATCTATGATTTCTCAGAGGCTGATCGTCAGCTTGTGGCGCTTCGTCACGGGTTCAAATCGTATCGGCAGCCGAAATCCGAGTTAATCGATCCTGAAGCTGCGGACGACGACAGCCATGCAAGCCTCGCACGGCGGTTTTTCTCCAACCCGATACAGATCGAAACCGACGCGGATAATCTCTATGATGAAGAAGAAGGCGCCGTGATCGTAAGGATGTTGCGTCGCTCGGACAGAACGATGCTCTACGCAATCGACAAATTCAGATGCGTTGTCGGCGACAACGCGCGCCGCATGGTTGGTGATTCATTGTTTGCGATTCTATCGGTAGTGGTTGTCGGGGTCATCTTGCAGGCCGCATTGCGTGTCGATGCGGCGACAACGGCTTTCAGCGCCACCGTTCGTGACCCCTGGTTTTTGGCGTTGTTGGTCGTCTCGGCGATATTTATCGTCTTTTCGCTGGCGAGATTGGCGGTGCGCAATGTTTACTACACCAAAGCCCGCGACGCCGGACTGAGTGAATTCAAAGCGTTGCTGCAAGGCTATTTCGCCGGAGCGAGCGACAAATTTGTCAATGCTCATGCCAAGATGAGCCATTCGATTTTGGGCGAGGAAGACCAGGATTACTTGGCTGAAAGCGCCGAAAAATCTCATAAGACGATGCTTTGGCACGCGATGCGCGTGCTCTTTATGGAGAATTTTCTCAGGAACGAATACTATCAAATGAGACGCAATCTTCGCTTCTATCAAATCGGATATGTCTTCGGCGCGTTTTTGCTGCTGCTCGCAGGCGCGGCGGTCGTCTCGGTCTTCACGCCCGATGTTCTCTTGGTGTGGCCCGGCGGGGCGCCGTGGATCATGCTCGCCGCCTCCGCCGTTCTGGGATATTTGATCTGGGCGCTCAGTATTGGAAAGCGGGACACGGAAGCGCAGATTTCCGAGTTGCATTGGCGCGGTTTTGAAGAGCTGCACATGGACGATCGCCTACGTGAGATCATCGGCGCCTACGCCAAAGAGGCCGGAATTGGGAAGCACCGTTTCAGTCGCGGGAAAGGCGTCTAGCCGCAGAGGGGCGGCGGAATCGTCCGGTCCCAGTGCTCTTTAGGCGCGGCGCTGGCGTTCCACGGGATCCCTAGCCAGCCAAGGCTTCCTGGCTGAGCCAGAAGACCTCTCCTTCGCCTTCCTCGCTAGAGGGCCACAGGAAATCGAGATCGGAGTATTCGGCTTCGAGGATTTCGCGCCCGGTTCCGAATTCGCACAGGATGCCGCCGCCGGCGTTCAATCGCGCCGGCGCCGCCGCGAGAATGCGCCGCACGATATCGAGGCCGTCTTCGCCGCCGGCGAGCGCGAGCGCGGGCTCGGCGCGGTATTCGGGCGGCAGCGCCGCCATCGCGGCCGCGTCGACATAAGGCGGATTGGTGAGGATGAGATCAAATCTTCGCTCGCTGAGGGGCGCGAAGAGGTCGCCCCGGTGCAGCGTGATGCGGTCTTCAAGCCCATGATCGGCGACATTCAACGCCGCGACTTCAAGGGCCTCCGCCGAGATGTCGGTCGCGTGCACCTCGGCGTCGGGAAAGGAGAACGCCGCGAGAATCGCAAGGCACCCCGATCCCGTGCAGAGGTCCAGAACCTGCCGGACATCCGTCGGCGCTGGCAGGAATGAGGGCTCCGCCGCGAGAATCTCGCCGATATAGGAGCGCGGCACGATCACGCGCTCGTCGACATAAAACGGGACGCCCCGCACATAAGCCTTGTTCAGCAGATAGGCGGCGGGCTTCCTCGTCGTCACGCGCGCTGCGATCAACGCAGCAAGGCGCTCTTTTTCAGCCGCCGTCACGCGCGCATCGAGCCAGGGATTGATGTCGTCGATCGGCAGCGACAGCGCCTCAAGAACAAGAAAGGCGGCCTCATCGAGCGCCGATGGGGCGCCGTGACCGAAATAGAGCCCTGCACGCGAAAATTCGGTGACTGCATGGCGCAGGTAATCGCGGATGGTTTGCAGCTCGGCGGTCATCGGCGCTTTCTGCCCTTGAAGCCCTTGCGATCGGGGCGCGCGCGCTTTGGTCCCCGCGCGCGCGGCTTGTAATCGGGGTCTTCGATCGGGTCTGACAGCATCTCGAAGACGAGGCCGCCGCGCAAAGGCGCGGCTTCGACGATCCGGACCTTAACCGCTTCGCCGAGGCGGAAAAAGGCGCCCGTGCGCGCCCCGACGAGCGCGTGCCGCTCCTCGACGAAGTCGAAGCGATCATCGCCGAGCGCGCGCGCCGGGACGAAGCCGTCGGCGCCCGTCGCGTCCAGCATCACGAAGAGCCCGAAGCGCGTCACGCCGCGGATGCGTCCTGAAAACTCTTCGCCGATATGGTCTTCGAGATAGGCGGCGAGATAACGGTCGGCGGCCTCGCGCTCGATGGCGACCGCTCGCCGCTCCAGGTCGGAAATGAGCCCGGCGATTTGCGACAGCTTCGCCGCCTCTTCCCCTGTCTGGCCGCCCTCGCCGAGACCAAGCGCTGCGACAAGCGCACGGTGGATGGTGAGATCGGCGTAGCGCCGGATTGGCGACGTGAAGTGCGAATAGCGCGGCAGAGCGAGGCCGAAATGGCCGAGATTATCAGTTGAATAGACCGCCTGCCGCTGCGCCCGGAGGACGACGTCGGAAATCATTTCCTGCTGGCCGCGTTCGCTCGCGGCCTTCAGGATCTGGTTGAACTGCGCGGGCTTTGGAACGCCCTTGACGAGCGAATAGCCGAGATCGTCGAGATAATCGCGCACGCTCTCGAGCTTTTCGGGGTCGGGCGCGTCATGCACGCGGTAGATCTGCGGCGTCTTGCGCTGTTCCAGCGTTTCGGCGGCGGCGACATTGGCGAGGATCATGAACTCCTCGATCAGCCGGTGTGCGTCGAAGCGCTCGCGTCTGACGATACGTGCGACGGAGCCGTCCTCATTGAGAATGATCTTCCGTTCCGGCAGGTCGAGGTCGAGCGGCGCGCGCTTCGACCGCTCCTTCCAGCGGGTCTCGAAGGCGGCGTGGAGGGCATGCACCGTTTCGGCGACCGGCCCGGTCGCGCGCTTGTCGCCGATGATCGCTTGCGCGTCGGCGTAGGAAAGCTTGGCGCAGCTTCTCATCATGATGCGCGAGAAGCGGTGCCCGCGTTTGACGCCCCCGGCGTCGATCGTCATCTCAACGGCGATCGCCGGCCGGTCGACACCGAGCTTCAGCGAGCACAGGTCGTTGGAGAGGCGCTCGGGCAGCATCGGCACGACGCGGTCGGGGAGGTAGATCGAATTGCCGCGCCGCTGCGCCTCGCGGTCGAGCTTTGAGCCTGGACGCACGAACCAGCTGACGTCAGCGATCGCGACAATGATCTTGAAGCCGCCGGGATTGGCGGGATTGTCGTCAGGCGCTGCAAAGACCGCGTCGTCGTGATCTTTTGCATCCTCCGGGTCGATGGTGAGAAGCGGCAGGTCGCGGAGATCCTTGCGGCCGTCGAGCGTCGGAGCTTTGGCGCGCTCGGCTTCCTCGATCACGTCCTTCGGGATGTCGACGGGCGCCTCGTGCGCGGCGAGCGCGATCAGCGAATAGGCGTTGCGGTCGTCGACATGGCCGGCGACGCCTTTGACCCGTGCGCGGCCCATGCCGCCGCCACGGCGCGGCTCGGCTTCGACCCAGACAAGATCGCCTTCCTTCGCATCGCCCGCATTCACGCCGTCGAGGGAAAAAGTGTTCCGCGCGCGCCGTTCGACCGGTTCGGCGATTCCGCCGAATTTCGTCTTGCGGAAGACGGCGAGAAAGCGATGCGCGCCGCGCCCGAGGGGCCGGATGACGCGCGCGTCATAGCCGTCGTCGCCCGCGGGATTGAGGCGCGCCAGAAGCCGGTCGCCGACGCCGGGCGGCGGCTTCACTTCCGCAGCGGCCTTGCGCGACAGGCGGATGATCGGGGGCTCGGTCTCTCCCTCCCAGGCGGAAGGAAGGCACAGCATGTCGCCGTCATCGTCGACCGACATGACATCGACGGCGAGCACCGGCGGCAGCGCGGTCGCGCTGGCGATCCGGCGTCGGCCGGCGGGACGCGCGCCGCCTTCCGCCTGCATCTCCTTGATCAGGGTGCGGAGCCTTGCGCGGTCCTCGCCCTTGACATTGAAGGCGCGTGCGATCTCGCGCCGCGAGATTTCGCCCTCGGCCTCGCGCAGGAATGTCGCGATCTGGTCTTTGGTCGGGAAACGCGGCGGCGGCTTCGCCAAGGGTCTCACGGAGCGTGAACGGCGGTCCGGGCCTAGCACGTTCGCGGGATAAGGCTAATCGCCGGCTTTCAGCGGATCGACCGGGCGGCCGTCGACGCGGATTTCATAGTGGAGATGGACGGCGGTCGCATTGCCCGAGCGCCCGCTGCGCCCGACGGTCATGCCGCCCCGGATCGGCGCGCCTTCGCGCACGCCGGGCGCAAGCTCGGACAGATGCGCATACCTGGTGGAGACGCCCCGGCCATGGTCGATCTCGACCGTGAGCCCGTAGCCGCGCTGGTTTCCCGCCGCAACGATGCGGCCGTCTCCGCCCGCGAAAACAGGCGTCGGGGCGCCCGTGAAGAGGTCGAGCCCGTCATGAAAGGCGCCCGCGCCGCCGCGGCGCGGGCCGAACGCCGATGAAATGCAGCCCGCGGCCGGGGCGCGCGCCAGCACGATGTTCCGCAGGGCGGTGAAGGGCGTGTAGGCGAGAACGCGGGAATTGCCGTCGGTCGCCGGCGGATTGGAGACCGCGACGCCGGAACAAAGATCGAGCGACGGCGCCGACCAGGGCTCTGCTGACTGCCGCGGCGGCGTGGTTGCGCACGCGCCGAGCAGAAGAGCGAGCAGGAGAGGGCGAGCACGGGGCATGGATCACTGACCATCCAACCGTTCCGGTCGAACGCTTTATGAAAGGTGAATCCCCGCGCGAGGCTTCCGCGTCGGCTCACGCTCGCGGCCAAAGCGCCTTCTGAGCGCGCCAAAAACCTGCGAGAGGGTCTTGCCGAAGGGCGCTTCCTCGGCCGCATTGGCTTGAAACGGTTTCGCAGAGCGTCCGTGTCGTGCCAGGACCCCGTTCTTCGCCGCCGATTGACGAGGGTCAAATTGCGCCGGACAAAAGCGTGCGACACGGCGTCGGTGGAAGTTGGACTTGAAGAAGGGACCCGCGTCATGTTCCGAACCGCTCCTCTGCTGCTGGCCGTGATGGGGATCGCCGCCTGCGGGCGTGACGCCGCGCCGAAGGCCGCGCCGGAAACAACCCTCGTGACGCAGGAGGAAGCCGCGCACGAGCCGGACGCGCGGACGGTTGCGTTGAGCGCGCCGCCAGTTCCTGTCCATGCGCCGACGCCGGAGTTGAACGCCCGCCGCGGCAGGATCCTCTTCATCGCAAACGGCTGCGTCATCTGCCATCAGGCGAACGGCGTCGGCGGGCGCGCCGCGCCCGATCTCAGCGCGCGGGAAACGCCGGCGCTCGTCGACCCGCTGGAGTTCTCCGCGCGCATGTGGCGCGGTGCGCCGGCGATGTCGGCGCTGCAAACGCTGAAGCTCGGCTATGTCATCGACCTCTCCGCGCAGGACATCGCGGACCTCGCCGCCTTCGCGGCGAGCCCAGAGGAACAAAAGCTGCTGACGCCGCAATCGGTCAGCGAGGAGATGCGCGGCTGGTTCATCGACGAGCGCTACTGGGCGACGGGCGAGTGGTACAAGTATCGCACGCGCGGGCCGAATATCCCGTCGGTGGTCGTCGAGGACGATTGATCCTCAGCGCCGCGCGAGGCTGATCCAATGGTCGATGACGAAGTCGATATGCGCGTCGTCCTTGATGAGGTCGTCGTGGACAAGAAGGCCCGTCATCATCGCGCGCGAAATCGACAGGATGGCGTCAAGTTCAGCGGCGCTGCGGTTCGTCGCCGGCAGCAGCTGCGTCAGCTCGGCGTCGATCGCTTCGCGCCAGCGGTGAAGCGCGGGCGTGATTTTCCGGCGCAGCGCCTCATCCGTCCGCGACGCGACGAGAATTTCGAGAAGAGCGGAGAAATCCTCGCTTTTGAACTGTTCGCGCCACGACCGGCGGACGATCTCGGCGAAGGCGTCAGGCGTCAGTGAAAGTTCAAGCCGCGCCCGGGCGAACCATCTGACAGAGCGTCCGAGGAGATGGTCCGCGAGCGCCGCGACGAGCGCGATCTTCGAGGGATAATGATGCTGCAAGGCGCCCTGGCTGACGCCGGCGCGCTTCGCCACTTTGACGATCGATGCGCCGTGGAAGCCCTCGCGGGCGAGCTGCGCGACCGTCGCCTCGCAGACGCGCAGCCGCATCGCCTCGCTCTTCTCGCGCTGGCGGCTGTAGACATCCGCTTCTGCTGCCGGCGCTTGACCGGGAAAGACCTCGTCCATACCCCTCAACGAAAGCGGGGCCGCAAGTCCCTGTCAATGAAACCGGACAGTGAAGGACGCCTTACATGCAGTTCACCGCCGAGCACGAGCAGCTCCGGAACACGCTGAAGAAATTCATCGACACCAGGATCAATCCGCACGTCGATGAATGGGAGGAGGCGGAAATCTTTCCGGCGCACGAGATTTTCAAGGGGCTTGGCGACCTTGGGCTGCTCGGAGTCAACAAGCCGGTTGAGTATGGCGGCATGGGGCTCGACTGGTCCTATGCAGCAGTCGTCGCCGAGACGCTCGGCCATATCAATTGCGGGTCGGTGCCTATGGCGATCGGCGTGCAGACCGACATGGCGACGCCGGCGCTTGCGCGCTTCGGATCGGACGCGGCGAAAGAAGATTTTCTGCGTTCCTCGATCAGCGGCGACTTTGTCGCGTGCCTTGGCGTTTCCGAAGTCGGCTCGGGTTCCGACGTCGCCTCGATCAAAACGACGGCGCGCAAGGACGGTGACGACTACGTCGTCAACGGCGGCAAGATGTGGACGACCAACGGCACGCAGGCCGACTGGATGTGCCTTCTCGCCAACACGTCCGACGATCAGGCCCACCGAAATAAGACGCTGATCGCGCTGCCGCTGCGCGATGACAACGGCAAGCACCGGAAGGGGGTCGAGATTGCACGCAAGCTGAAGAAGCTCGGCATGCGCTCTTCCGATACCGCGCAGTTCTATTTTGAGGATGTGCGCGTGCCGCAGCGCTACCGTATCGGCGAGGAGGGCGCGGGCTTCATGTACCAGATGCTGCAGTTCCAGGAAGAACGGCTCTGGGGCGCGCTGTCGGGCCTCATCGCGATGGATAACACGATCGACGCGACGATCGATTATACGCGCCAGCGGAAGGCCTTCGGCCAGTCGATCCTCGACAATCAGGTCGTGCATTTCCGCATGGCGGAACTGAAGACCGAGGTTCAGGCGCTGCGCTCGATGACGTGGGATGCGGTCGAGAGGATGCTGCACGGCGAGGATGCGACCATGCTCGCCTCGATGGCGAAGCTGAAGGCGGGCCGCCTCCTGCGCGAGCTCAATGATTCCTGCCTGCAGTACTGGGGCGGCATGGGATTCATGGAGGAAACGCCGATCAGCCGCGCCTATCGCGACGGGCGCCTCGCCTCGATCGGCGGCGGCGCCGACGAGGTCATGCTGTCGATCATTTGCAAATACATGGGCATCCTGCCGGGCAAGACGAACCGGAAATAAGGCGTGATCAGAGTTCCCGCGCCAGCCGCCTCACTCGCGCGGGGCGGCCCACAACGCCGAGGATCTCGACGGCCCGCGCGCGGTAGCGCTGCTTCGAGGCGCTGTTGAGCCGGCCATAATCCTTGAGGCGCCGGCCCGGTTCACCGGCGTAGATGTCCGCGGCGACCTGATCGACGAGACCCTGTTCATCGGCCGCGAGGCTAGTCCAGTAGACGGTGAAGGGCTCGGACCGGCCCTCCGCCGGGAACAAGAGCACGATCGCGATCGCGACACTGACGAGGATTCGCAGGCGCAAGGGGAGGGGCTCCGGGAACGCAACGGTCCGGGACGTTAGCGGGTCGCGATTTCGCTCCATTGAAAGGCGTTCCAGCAATTGCGGTCGGGGCGTTAATCCTGCCCTAAGGCCGGGCGCGCGGGGAGCCTTGCGCGGGGCCCGCTCTTCCGCTATCGACCCGGCTCCCCGGGGCTGGGCCCCGCCGAAAATCCCGTCCGACAGAGGCGTCCATGGCCGTTCCCAAGAGAAAAACCTCGCCCTCGCGCCGCGGCATGCGCCGCGCCCATGACAAGCTTTCCGCGCCGACCTATGTCGAGGATCGCGAGTCCGGCGAACTGCGTCGTCCGCATCATGTCGACCTCAAGTCGGGGCGCTACCGCGGCCGCAAGGTGCTTGAGCCTAAGGGCGAGTAACCCGCCAACGGATGTCACAATGACAATTAGCGCCGCCCCGCCGCGGCGCTTTTCTTTTTCTACGGTCAGGATTGTGACCATTCCGGGCGGCCGGGTCGGGTTTCCGCCGCAATTCCGCGCCGATTCAAGGCGCACGCATAAGATGCCGGCCATGTGGGGTTATGGGCGCGAAGTCGGCCGGCGCGCGTGGGGTAGGCCAGAGGCATTCATGAAAAAGCTGATCGCGCTGTCGGGACTGACGACCGGCGCCTTGTTCCTGTCGTCCTGTGTGACGACGCCCTATGAGTCGGCATTCAACGCCTGCGAGGCGGAGGCCGATCGCTGTTACCGGATCTGCGAGGACATTCCGGACGAGCGCGGCTACGTTCAGTGTCAGGCGCATTGCGATTCAGCTGCGAACCGCTGTTTTGATCAGGCCTACGACGCCTATCAGAACCAGAATTACGGCTATGGCTACGGCTATGGTCCCGGTTACGGCTCGCCCTGGTACGGGCGCTATGGGTCCTGGTATCCGTCTTACGGATTCTATTACGACTATCGTTCCTACGATCGCTACGGCTACCGCAAGCAGCGCCAGCATCCGCCGGGCTACCGCCCGCCGACCTATCCGCCGGGCGGCTCCTATCAGCAGCCGCGTCCTCCGCGTGGCGGCAACTACACCCCGCCGCCGACGAGCGGCCAGCAGCCCCCGCCGCGCCCGCCCCGAGGTGGGAACTACACGCCGCCGCCGACCAGCGGGCAGCAGCCGCCGGCTGCCCCGCCGCCGAACTACACGCCGCCGCCGCAATCGGAGCCGCCGCCGACCTTCACTCCGCCGCCCTCCGGCGGATCGTCGCCCCCGCCTGAGCCGCGCTATACGCCTCCGCCGCGGTCGAGCGACGATCGCCCGCAGCGGTCGCCAAGCCCGCGCGAGCAGGGCGGCGACAGACAACCGGACTGACCGCAACCTGCGCGTGAATAAAAATCAACGGCCGCCTGTGATGAAGATCGCAGGCGGCCGTTGCGCATGAGGCGGCCGGGGCGCACAGTCTCGACGTCGGCGATGACCGGCGGAATCATCCGTAGGCGCATCGTTCCGGTTGAGGGAGAGACAACCGATGAAACGCCTGATGCTTCGGGCGAGCGTGTTTGCGCTCGCGGTGATGACCCCGGCTGTCGCCGGCGCTCAAGTGAAGGATCGCCTGATCGAGGAAGCGCGGCCCGCGATATCGCGAACGCTTGCTGACCGTCTGTTGAAACGCGAGCCTGAAGCCGCGAGCGCGCTTGACGGCAGCGAACGCGCCGACCCTTCGCGCGTCGTGTATACTGTTGAACTGAGCGAGGGAAAGGCGGCCTCATTCCGCCTCGCCAAGGAACCGGAAGGCGCCCGGTCCTCCGACGTTCTCATCAAGAAGAAGATTTCCCGGCTCGACCGCGTGAAGCTGCAAAAGGCCGACCCGCTCAGCAAGATCAATCCGCTTCTGCGCGCCGACCTGCGCGCGCTCGACGCCGGCGAGCGCGTCGAGGCGATAGTCGTCTTCCCTGATACCGTCGGCATCCCGCGCTTCCCCGAGCCGGCGGCCGGCGAGCGCGGGCAGAACGGCGCCGACAGGAAATATACGGCGAGGCGCGAGGAAATCATCAAGTCGATCGAGGCGCGCCGCGGCGCGGACGAATTCTCGGTCGCCGCCTTTCGCCAGCATGACGTCAAGGTCATTGAGCGCTTCTGGCTCATCAACGCGGTCAAGGTCAGCATCCCCGCCGGCGCGATTGAGAAGCTGGCCGCAGACGAGCGCGTGCTGGCGATCGACCCGGCGCAGACGAAGATACCGCCGCCGCAGGACGCCGACACGGCGAACGATGTCGATGACGGGCGCGCGATCATCCGCTCCGATCCCTATTTCAATCTCGGGCTCAATGGAGGATTCATCGGCCTTCTCGACACCGGCGTGCGCGACACGCACGAGGTCTTTTCCTCGCCCGACAATCTCGACTTCCTGCGCGACTGCGTGAACGGCGGGGCGAATTGCAACACGGGAACGCTGACGACGACCGATATCTGGCCGCATGGCACCTCGTCCGCGGCGATCATCTCGGCCGGAACGGGCGGCGGCGCGCCGTTCCGCGGCGTCACCGACGTCACGCTCGATTCCTTCCGTATCTACGCGACGACGGGCCTCAATCTCGACGCGGTGGTGCGCGGGTTTCAGCGAGCGATCGCGGTCGGCGACCGGGTGATCGTCGGCGAGATCCAGCTGCCGAGCACCAACGCCTTCGACACCCTCGCCGTCGCCGCAGACGCCGCATTCGATTCCGGCGCCGTCGTCGTCGCCGCGAACGGAAACAATCCCGACGGCGGGACGAGCGTTTCCTCGCCGGCGATCGCGCACAAGGCGATCGGCGTCGGGCGGACCGACATCGGCACGACCGGGCCTCATTCTGGCTCGCTGCGAGGCCCGGCGCCCGACAACCGGATCAAGCCGGACGTTCATGCGCCAAGCAACACCGAAACCGCGCGCGGCGTCACCAATGACGATTACCGTCTCTTCAACGGCACCTCCGGCGCGACGCCCTATGCGGCTGGCGCGGCTGCGCTCCTCCGGAACTGGCTGCGCCAGTTCGGCGCGATCGACCCAGGGCAGGTCTATGCGCAGATGATCATCTCCGGGCGGCGCGGCGGCGTCGTGAACAACACCAACGGCGCCGGACTTCTCGCACTCCCCGTCAATGGCTGGGCGTGGTGGGGCAAGACCGAAGTCTCGAACCACGAGACGATCAACATCCCGCTGACGATCGGCGCCGGGCATGTTCTCTTCGACGCAGCCTTGTGGTGGCCTGAGGGGCGCAGCGGCGCGACCGAGCAGCACAGCGATATCGACATCCGTCTTATCGACCCTTCAGGGGTGACGCGCGCCTCTGGGCTCATGGTGTCGAGCGTCTTCGAGCGCGTGCAGATCGCGGGGCCGATCACGCCCGGAACCTGGACCTTGCAGATCCACGGCTTCTCGACCCACGCGCCCGACCGGCCGGTTTACTGGTCCGCTCATGTCAGCCGGACGCCGAACTGACGGGGTTTCGCCGTTGAATCGGCGGCGCTGATCGCTATAGAGGCGGCTCCCAGACAGACGGAGCCGCCTTTCCATGACCGCCATCGTCGACATTATCGGCCGCGAGATTCTTGACAGCCGCGGCAACCCGACCGTCGAGGTCGATGTCGTCCTCGAAGACGGTTCGATGGGGCGCGCGGGCGTCCCCTCGGGCGCATCGACCGGCGCGCACGAGGCCCACGAGCTGCGCGACGGCGGCAAGCGCTATGGCGGCAAGGGCGTCCTGAAGGCGGTTGCGGCGGTCAACGGCGAAATCGCCGATGCGGTGCGCGGCTTCGACGCCGAAGACCAGATCGGCCTTGATGCGGCGCTCATTGAACTCGATGGCACGCCGAACAAGAAACGCCTCGGGGCGAATGCGATCCTCGGCGTCTCGCTCGCCGTCGCCAAGGCGGCGGCGGAAGCGGCGGGAACGCCGTTCTACCGCCATGTCGGCGGCGTTTCGGCCGCGGTGCTGCCGGCGCCGATGATGAACATCATCAATGGCGGCGCGCACGCGGACAATCCGATCGACATTCAGGAATTCATGATCATGCCGCTCGGAGCGCCGTCCTTCGCCGAGGCGCTCCGCTGGGGCGCGGAGGTCTTCCACGCGCTGAAAAAGGGTCTCAAGTCGGCGGGGCACAACACCAATGTCGGCGATGAAGGCGGCTTTGCGCCGAATTTGAAATCCGCCGACGAGGCGCTTTCGTTCATCATGAAAGCGATCGAGGCGGCGGGGCTTCATCCGGGTAAGGACGTTTCGATTGCGCTCGACGCCGCCTCGACCGAGTTCTTCAAGGACGGGAAATACCGCCTCGAGGGCGAGGGCAAGGCGCTAGATGCGGAAGGCATGACCGCCTATTACGAGGCGCTCATCGCCAATTATCCGATCGTCTCCATCGAGGACGGCATGGCGGAAGACGACTGGCGCGGCTGGAAACTGCTGACCGACCGCGTCGGCGCGAGGTGCCAGCTGGTCGGCGACGATCTATTCGTCACCAACGAGAAGCGCCTGAAGGACGGCATCTCGAAGGGCTGCGCCAACGCCATTCTCGTCAAGGTCAACCAGATCGGCACCCTGACCGAGACGCTTGCAGCGGTCGAGGCCGCGCACCGCGCCGGCTACCGGGCGGTGATGTCGCATCGCTCGGGCGAGACCGAGGACGCGACGATCGCCGACCTCGCGGTCGCAACGAATTGCGGGCAGATAAAAACGGGAAGCCTCGCGCGCTCCGACCGCACGGCGAAATACAACCAGCTCCTCAGGATCGAGGAAGAACTCGGCCGCTCGGCGCGCTATGCCGGCATGGAGGCGCTTGGACGTTAACTCTTCGTTTACCCAAAACCTTCTCAAGGTGAGTCGGGAGAGGGGCGCGTTCCTTGAGTCGCGACATTGTAAAGTTGATTTTTGATGTCGTGGCGCCGGCCCTCATAGTGTGCTGGACGATCCTGCTCACCTTTGACGCCGTGGCCGGACCGACCGGCTACCGGGCGCTCCGCGAGGCGCAGGCTGAAGTCGCGCACAAGCGCGCCGAGGTCGCGACGCTGGTCGCCCGGCGCGAGGCGCTGGAGCGCACGGCCGGGCAACTCAACCGGCGCTCGCTCGACCCCGATATGATCGATGAGAAGATTCGCAGCGTTCTGGGCTATGCCGCGAACGGGGACATCGTCATCCCCCGCGATGAATTCGACCGCCTTCTCGATCGGGCGCGCGCCGGCCTCGAAGGGCCCCTTGTTCCCCCGGGCGCCAGTCCCTAAACCTCCGGCGGAACGAGGCGGCGGAGAGCGCGCGGATGGCGACAGCGGCGAAGAAGCAGGAAAAATCCCCGAAGGGCGGCAACCTCACCGCGACCGGCGAGGAACTCCTCAAATATTATCGCGACATGCTGATGATCCGCCGCTTCGAGGAGCGGGCAGGCCAGCTCTACGGCATGGGGTCGATCGGCGGCTTCTGCCATCTCTATATCGGGCAGGAGGCGGTCGTCGTCGGCGTCGAGGCGGTCAAAAGGCCGGGCGACCAGACGATCACGGGCTATCGCGACCATGGCCACATGCTCGCCTGCGGCATGGATCCCAAAGGGGTGATGGCCGAACTCACCGGGCGCTCGGGCGGCTATTCGAAGGGCAAGGGCGGCTCGATGCACATGTTCTCGAAGGAAGCCGAGTTCTACGGCGGCCACGGCATCGTCGGCGCGCAGGTGCCGTTGGGCGCCGGTCTCGCCTTCGCCAACAAGTACCGCAAGAACGGCAATGTCAGCCTCACCTATTTCGGCGACGGCGCCTCGAACCAGGGACAGATCTTCGAGGCGATGAACATGGCGCAGCTCTGGAAGCTGCCTTGCATCTTCATCATCGAGAACAACCAGTATGCGATGGGAACAAGCGTCACGCGCGCCCATTCCGAAACGCATCTTTACCGCCGCGGCGCCTCATTCGGGATTCCGGGCATGGAAGTCGACGGCATGGACGTGATCGCCGTGCGCGAGGCGGCGCGCGACGTGATGGACCGCGCCCGCGACGGCGGCGGGCCTTATGTCCTCGAAATGAAAACCTACCGCTATCGCGGCCATTCGATGTCCGACCCGGCGAAATACCGGACGCGCGAGGAGGTCGACCAGATGCGCGAGCACAATGACCCGATCAAGCGCTGCGAGAGCCGTATCCTCGACGGCAAGCACGCCGGCGAAGCCGACCTCAAGGCGATCGACGCGGAGATAAAGGCGATCGTGAAAGAGGCGGCGGATTTCTCGCTCGAAAGCCCAGAGCCCCAACCCGCCGAGCTCTACACGGACGTTCTCGCCTGAGCGCGCTCCGGCTTCTTCACGTCTTTCCTTCCTTCGCGATGGGCGGGCAGCAGCGCCGTCTCGCCTCGCTCGTCGCCGGGCTCGGCGACAAATTCGAGCACAGGATACTTTCGCTCGACGGCGCGCTCGGCGCGGCGGCGCTTCTCGATCCTGCGCGCGCCGGCGCCGAGGCGTTCCCCTTCGCGAAGTCGGGGTTCGTTTCTGTCGGCAATCTGAGGCGCTTTGCCGCGCTCCTGCGTTCAATGCGGCCGGATGTTCTGTGCACCTATAATTGGGGCTCGCTCGAGGCCGCGATCGCCAATCGGCTCAGCGTCAAGGCTCCCCATGTTCATCATGAAGACGGCTTCGGACCCGACGAGATAGCCGGCGAGCAGAAGACGCGGCGCGTCCTTGCCCGCCGCGCGATCCTGAAGGACAGCCTCGTCACCGTGCCCTCAACGGGCCTTGCTCGCATCGCCAAAGAGGTCTGGCGCCTCGATGCGGCGCGCGTCATTCGCAATCCCGTCGGCGTCGACCTCGCGCGCTTTCGTTTCGACGGCTCGCGCGGGAGCCGTTCACCCGTCACGGTCGTAGCGATTGGCGCGCTGCGGCAGGAGAAAAACTTCGCCCGCCTCATCGCCGCTTTCGAGCGCGCGGATGAGGGAGCGCGCGCGCGCCTCGTCATCTATGGCGACGGGCCGCAGGCGGACGCCCTTCGCGGGCGCGCCGCGCAAAGCCCGGCCAGCGACCGCATTTCACTCGCCGGCCCGACATCGGCGCCCGAAGCTGCGCTCGCCGGCGCGGACATTTTCGCTCTTTCCTCCGACACCGAGCAAACGCCGATAAGTCTAATCGAGGCGATGGCCGCGGGGCTTCCGGCGCTGGCGACTGACGTTGGCGACATCCGCGCGATGGTGAGCGCGCCGAACGCCGCCTTCATCGCTGCGCCGGGCGATGAGGACGCCTATGTCGCCGCGCTCGCTGCGCTGATCGAGGACGCGGACCTGCGCGACCGCCTCGGCAGCGCCAATCTCGCCAAATCGGCGGAATTCGGCGAACAGGCCATGATCGAGGCGTTTCGCGCGCTTTATCTGCGCGCCGCAGGCAGGGCGTGATGGCGGCGCGGTTCGACAGCGCTTTCGACCGCGCGGACGTTCTCGGCCAGTGGTCGCGCCGCGCGGCCGAGAGGGCGCCGTCCTTCTTTCAGTCGCCGCCATTCATCGCCGCCTGGCTCGCGGCGGCGGGAGAGAATGTCCGGCTGCTCGACACCGGCGAGGCGATGGCCTTCATCGGCGTCGGCGAGGGCGCAGCGTGGTTTGGTGAAACCGCGCGCGCCGGTTTTGACCGGCTCTATGTCGAATATCAGGACTTCCTCCTTGCGGAGGGCGCCGGCGATAGCGCCCGCGACAACGCCCTCGATGCGCTCATCGCCGGCGCGCCGGAGATTTCCGAGTTCGTGTTCCGCAATGCGCGGCCCGCGCTTGCCGAGGCTTGCGCGCGCGCCGCTGCGCGAAACAATCTCGAGGTTCGCATCCTCCTCACGCAGCCGACCTTCGCGATCGACCTTACGCGCGAGATCGACATGTCGGCGTCGCTGCGCGCCAAGATCCGGCGCTCGACCCGCCGCTATGAGGAGCGCGGAACGATCGCGCTGACGCCGGCCGTTTCGCCGGAAGAGCGCACGGCGGCGTTCGCCGAAATGCGCGCGCTGCATGAGCCCTATTGGCGGGCGCGCGGCGAATCGGGCGCCTTCGCTGATCCCTCCCTTCTCGCCTTTCATGAGCGGTTCATCATCGAGGCGCCGCAGGCCGCCGATCTTCTCCGCCTGTCGGCGGGGCGGGAAACGATCGGCGTCCTTTACAATTTCATCGCCGACGACCGCGTCTATAATTACCAGAGCGGCTTCAAGCCTGAGGCCGACAACCAGTTCGCGCCGGGCTTCACCGCGCATTTTCTGGCGGCCAAACACTACCGCCTGCATGGATATTCCGCATACGACCTGATGGCGGGGGAGGCCGACTACAAGCGGCGCCTCGGCCGGGAAGGCGAGACGCTCACCTCGCTCGTGATGGAGCGGCGGAGCGTGACGCAGCGGGTGAAGTCGCTGGTGCGCCGGCTTCGGCGATCAGGAATGCGTCGAACATGATCACGGCCCAGAGTTCTTGCGCGTAGTTCGCCGCGCCGGACAGGTGCCGCTCGACCATTTTTTCCACCCGGGTGCGATCAAGGACGCCGCTTTCGCGCCAGCGCGCGGATCCCGATAGGCGGCGCACGGGGCCTTGCGGGTCTTTCAGCCAATCCGCGACCGGCGGAGCGAAGCCGCGCTTCGCCGCATGAAGGATGTCCTGGTCGACGCGACCGGCGACGGCGGCCTTGAGGACGCGCTTTCCTTCCGCCGGCGTTGCGCGAAAGCGCGCGGGCAGCGAGAGCGCCCATTCGGCGAGCCGGTGATCGAGGAAAGGGGCCCGTACTTCCAGCCCGTGCGCCATCGAGGCGCGATCGACCTTGGTCAGCATCCGGCCGGGCAGCCACGTCTCGATGTCGATTGCTTGCGCGCGCGTCACGGGATCGAGATCGTTGTCGATTGCGCCGGCGATGACGCTGGCCGCGTCATAGGTTCCGAGCGACGCCTGAAAATCATTTGTCAGCATCGCCGCGGCGCGGTCGGGCAGCGACGTCGAAACCGCGCGCGCGTAAGCATGGGCGCTGTCTTCGCCGAGCGCCTGAAAGGTCGTCTTGAAGCGCAAGGGCCGGGGCGCCCAGTCGAGCTTCGGATAAAGGCGGCCGAGCGATCCAAAGAGCGCGCGGCGCAGGGCGAGCGGGGCGAGCCCGCGCAAGGCTTCCTCCGCGGCGAACATGCGGTAGCGCCGGTAGCCCGCGAAAATTTCATCGCCGCCGTCGCCCGAAAGCGCGACCGTCACATGCCGGCGCGCGGCGCGGCACACAAGATAGGTCGGGATCGCTGAGGGGTCGGCGAAAGGCTCGCCGTAAACGCCGGCGATGCGGTCGATGAGCCCGGCGACCTCGATCGATGCGGCTTCCTCTACATGGCGCGTGCGATAACGCGCGGCGGTGCGGCGCGCCTCGGCGCGCTCGTCGAAGCGCGGGTCGTCAAAGCCGATGGTGCAGGTCGTGACATCGCGGCCCGTCAGCGCCATCGCGCTGACGATCGCCGAGGAATCAACGCCGCCAGAGAGGAACGCGCCGAGCGGCACGTCGGCGACTCGCTGCGTCTCGACCGCATCGTCGAGAAGCGCGAGCAGTTCTTCCTTCGCCGCCTCGAAGCTGACCGGCGGGCCGCCGTCGAAGGCCGGGCGCCAGTAGGTCTGCGCCGCCGTTTGATCGCGCGGGCCAAAGGTCGAAACGCTCGCCGGGGCGAGGCGCCGCGCCTGCCGGTAGATCGACTTCGGCTCCGGCACATAGCCATAGAGAAAATAGTCGGCGACCGCTTGCGGGTCGTGGTCGAACGCCATCAGCCCAGCGGCGCGCAGGGCGCCGATCTCGGAGGCGAAGAGGAGGAACCCGTCGGGCGTAAGCGCAAGATAGAGCGGCTTCTCGCCGAAGCGGTCGCGGGCGAGCGTCAGCCGGCGCGCCGCGCGGTCCCAGTAGGCGAAGGCGAACATCCCGCGCAGCCGGTTGACGAATTCCGCGCCTTCGCGCTCCAGGCCCTCAGCGAGCACCTCTGAGTCCGACCGCGTACGGAATCGCGCGCCCGCCTGTTCGAGCGCGCGGGCGAGTTCGCGGTAATTGTAAATCTCGCCGTTGAAAACGAGAACGCCGCCGCCCGACGCCGTTTCGATCGGCTGTGCGCCGCCCGCAAGATCGATAATCGCAAGGCGCCGGTGGCCGAGGCCGACACCGTCCTCGACAAAGAAGCCCTCGCCGTCGGGCCCGCGATGGGCGAGCGCATCGGTCATGCGCTTCAAGGCTGCGCGGTCTATAGGGCGCGAGCCTTCAAGGTCGATGATGCCGGCGATCCCGCACATCGCGGATTGTTATCCTGACGACGAAACTGAAGCCGCCCGGTCGCCGAAGCGGCGCGCGAGGAGAAGAACTCCGAGGATGAGACCTGCATAAAGCGACCAGCCGAAGGCGACATGCTCGGGCCCGGCGCCGAAGCGCAGGTCGCTGGCCGTCGCAGTGGCGACGATTGCAAAAGCACGCATCCAGTTGGCGACGATTGCAAGGCCAAGCGCGCCTGCGATGAACATCAGCTTGCCGGCCAGGCGGGTGAAGGCAAGGTGCGCGGCAAGGCTTGCGACCATCGCCGCCGCGAGAAGAAAGCGAAGCCCGGCGCAGCTTTCCGCCATTTCAAAGCGCCCTGCCGCCGTTGTCAGGATGAGCCCGTCGAGCTGCGTCGTGAAGCCAGTGAGATTGAGGAGGAAGGCGACCATCGCCGCCGAGGCCGATTGCAGCGCCGGGATGAGGCTCTCGCCGAACGGGACCATGAAGATGAGGAATCCGAAGGCGAAGGCGGACCGGAAGACGATGGTGCGCCCCAGCGTCAGGAGGCTGACGCCGACAATGCCGATGACGACCGCGATGTGGCCGAGGACCGCCGCCTCTATCATCCGTCCCGCGATGAGGAGCGCGATCGCCGACGACAGCGGCGCAAGGCCGAGAAGATCGACTCCGGCCGGCGCGGACCGCCAGGCGGCACGGTCGTAAAAGAGAAAGAGCGCAATCGGCGCGGCGAGCCAGCCATGATGATAGCTCGACGACCACGTCCACTGCCGCACCAAGTCGGCGAGTTCGGGCGCTGCGAGCGTCAGGAAGGCGCAAAGCGCAACGGCCCATGCTCCCCGGGTCGCATTTCGGCGGAAATCGTCTGTTGGGCCGGCGTCAGTCCGAGCGGCGGCGCGAAGCATGGTCATGACAAAAGTGATGCAGGCACAGCGCTCGCCGTGCAAGGGCCGGTCCAGATCGCTTAAGGGAAGGGCTTTATCAGCCTTATTCGAGGGTCGCGGCCGGCTCGGAAACGGAGAAGCAGGTGAGGGCGACCGCCTGGATCTTGGCGCAGGCCGCTGACGCTTCCGATTCCGTCAGGTTAACGAAGCGCGCGCGGTACAGGATCGCGCCGTCAAGCTTGGGCATCGGCGACACCGAGCGCGACCGCTCGACGAGGCCGGCTGCGATCGCCGCCGTTTCGAGTTCCTGCTGGGCCTTCGACTTGCTCGAATAAGCGCCGATCTGCACGCTCCAGATCGGGCGCTCCTCGATATCGCCTTCGCCGGACGACTCCTCGGCGTCGGTTAGCGCAGAGAGCCTCACGCGCTGGTATTCGTTGAGATCGTCGCTGCTCGCCGCGGCGATCAGCGCAGAGAGATTGTCCGCGGCGGGCGCCGCGCCCATCGGCGAAAGACTTGCGGCGGCGATGCGGATCTCTTCACGCATAGGTTCGTTGCCGGCGAGCGTCGGCGCCGCGTTGCGGCGCTCTAGCTCGGCGACAAGCGTCGGCTTGAGTCGCGGCGCGGGGCTGGTGCGCGAAACCGAAGCAAGAAGCATCGGGTTGGCCTTGATATCGTCGAAGGCGGCGGTGAGGATCTGCGCCATGTGCGCGTCGCGCGTTGCGACCGAGCGTCCACCGAGAACGACGCCGATAAGGCGGTTGCCGTCGCGGCTCGCTGTCGTCGCGAGGTTGAACCCAGAACGCTGCGTGTAGCCGGTTTTGAGGCCGTCCGCGCCCGGATACGTTCGAACGAGCGCGTTATGCGTCCGGTAAGTGCGATCGTTCCAGGTGAATTCCCGGGTGTTGAAATAAGGGAAATACTGCGGATGGTCCTTGATGAGGCGCTGCGACAGGATCGCAAGGTCGCGCGCCGTCGTCGTCTGGCGCGAATTCGGCAGCCCCGAAGCATTCTTGAAGGTCGTGTTGCGCATGCCGAGCGCGCGCGCGCGTTCGGTCATCAGCTGCGCGAATTTCCATTCGGTTCCCGAGATGCCCTCGGCGACCGTCACCGCGACGTCGTTCGCGGACTTGACGATAAGCGCCTCGATCGCGGTTTCGACGCTGATCTTCGAGCCGGCGGCGAGGCCTAGCTTCGACGGCGGGGCGCCCGCGGCCTGTTCGGAAACGGTCAACTTGGAATCGAGATTGAGTCGGCCCGACTCGATCTCGTCGAACAGGAGATAGAGCGTCATCATCTTCGTCAGCGAGGCGGGGAACCGCGCCTCGTCTGCGTATTTATCGAGGAGGACGTCGCCGGTGTCGGCGTGGATGACGATCGCGGAATATTTAGGCGCCGGCGCCGGCGCCCGTTTTCTTTTGGCGGCGTCGGCCGGGGAGGCGGCGACGAGCGCGACGCAGGCGATGGCGGAAAGAACTAAACGCAACGAAACGCTCATCGCCCAACCCTTGCTACAAAGGTGGCGCGTTGCAACTTAAATTTTCCTCGAGCCGCCATGCCGCCTGTCTCGCCCTGCCGGTTTCGACAATGTCCCTCGACCACGAACCCGGCCGGAGAACCCTTCAGGATTCGTCCAGCAAGGCGCGTGCCGCCCCCAATGATTGCGGCGGAAAATTGACCTTCCCGCCAGTCAGTAAACAAGTGGTTAATGGTAAAATTTGAGCGGACTGTCTCGATGCTCGCGGGACCTGCGGCGGCGTCCTCCGGGCGCCGAATTCTGAATTGTTGCGATGCAAAAAAGGCTGCTTGACGACTCCGTCCGCCGCGCCTATGTTGCATCGCACAATAAATAGAATCCGCCTGCCCGTATCGCGGGCGGGCCAACTCGGGAGACCAATCATGGCTACGAAAAAAGCCGCCGCTGGCGAAGGCTTCGAAACCCTGGGCTTCAGCCCGGATGTCTTCAAGGACGGCTACGAGAAGTTCGCCAACTCACTGAATTCGTTTGCTGATTTCCACAAGGGCTCGCTCGAGGCGATGATGGCCTCGGCAAGCACCGTCGCCAAGGGCTTTGAAGGCGCTGCGACCGCCCAGGCCGGCTTCGTAAAGGAGCAGTATGAGGAAACCGTCGCGCTCGCAAAGGCGACCGCGTCCTCAAAGAGCGTCCAGGAAGCGATCGAGCTGCAGACCGAATTCGCCAAAACGGCGTTCGAGCGGAACCTCGGCCTCGTGACGAAGCTCGCCGATCACTGGAACGGCGTCGCCCGCGAAGCTTCCGAGCCGCTGACGAAGCGCTATGGCGAGTTCGTCGAGATGGTTCAGACCTACCGCGCTTAACCTTTCTTCACTCGCGCATCAGGCGTTTCGCAAGCGCCCGGCCCCTGAAAGGGCCGGGCGTTTTCGTGCACGCGGCGATTTTATCGATCGCGACGGATTTCCTTCTTTTCAACCGGAACGCAGTACATACTTAATGGCGACCCGGCGCGGCCCCGTTGCCGGCAATGTCAGAGAGGCGATGGCGAACGAGGAAGACAACAATCAGGGACCGGGCGGCGACGTCGGCATCGGCGTCGTCACCAAGACTGCGCCCAAGACGAAGCGCCCCTCGCTCTACAAGGTTCTCCTCCTCAACGACGACTACACGCCGCAGGAATTTGTCGTCTGGCTCCTTCAGGCCGTCTTCAACAAGGGCGCGGAGGAAGCGGTCCGCATCATGCTCCATGTCCATCAGACGGGCGTCGGGGTGTGCGGCGTCTACACCTATGAAGTCGCCGAAACGAAGGTGGCGCAGGTGATGGAGCTTTCGCGCCGTAACCAGCATCCGTTGCAGTGCACGATGGAAAGGGACTGAAGTGGCGTCATTCAGCCGGAATCTCGATGAGTCTCTCCACCGCGCGATCGCGATCGCCTCTGAACGCGATCATGAACTCGTCACGCTCGAGCATCTCCTCCTCGCGCTGACGACCGATCAGGACGCCGCGGCCGTGATGCGCGCCTGCAATGTCGACCTCGAGGAGCTGAGACGCAATCTTTTTGAGTTCATCGAAAACGATCTCGCGAACCTCAAGACCGACGTTCACGAACAGGCGAAACCGACGGCGAGCTTCCAGCGCGTCATCCAGCGCGCCGTCATCCATGTGCAGTCATCGGGCCGCGAGGAAGTGACCGGGGCGAACGTGCTTGTCGCGCTCTTCGCCGAGCGCGAAAGCCACGCCGCGCATTTCCTGCAACAGCAGGACATGACGCGCTTTGACGCCGTCAATTACATCTCGCACGGACTCGCCAAACGTCCGGGCGAACATCAGCCCAAAACCCCGCGCGGCGCGCAGGAGGATGGCGAGGGCGGCGGCAAGCAGAACGAGAGCGCGCTCGCCGCCTATTGCGTCGACCTCAACGAGAAGGCGCGCAAGGGCAAGATCGACCCGCTGATCGGGCGCGGGCCGGAGATCGAGCGCTCGATCCAGGTGCTGTGCCGCCGGCGCAAGAACAATCCGCTGCTCGTCGGCGATCCCGGCGTCGGCAAGACCGCGATCGCCG
>FRDC01000263.1_pt1 | contig 30086 bp, 30 predicted proteins | sample 1106171 | NCBI WGS metagenome assembly FRDC01 (sample SAMEA3930566, study PRJEB13176) | freshwater metagenome | biome: Drinking water system; feature: drinking water; material: water | place: Singapore | collected 2014-12-20 | reverse complement strand
CGATCGCCGCGGCCTCGGCGGCGACGGTGCCCGCCGCGCTCGCGGCGAGCGTCTGCGCGGCGGGCGGCGGCGGCGCGGTTTCGCCATTCACGCCGGGGCGCGCTTGGGCGGCGAGCGTCGCGCCGAGCGGCAGGACCGGGAGCATCAGCGATACGCGTCGAGCAGCGCGCCGACATAATCGGGCGCGGCGCCGCTCAACTCGGGCGAGGGGCGCGCGACCGGGACGCGCGCGTCGAGCGGGGTGCCATAGACGAACCCCGCGATCGGATAGACGCTCGATCCCAGCCCATCATTGTCGCGGTACCAGACTTTCACCGCGCTCCAGTCATTGTCGCGGGAAACATCGGTGAGCGTCACGTCGCGCTCGGCATGGCCGCGTTCGCCGCCCAGCCGCGACCAATTGGCATGCGTCACCATCACCACGCGCGGCTCGACCAGGCGGCTGACCACCGCGACATGCCCGCGCGGCAGCCGGGCGGTGCGCGCGAAAACGATCACCGCGCCGATCCTCGGCTGAAACCCCCGCGCGTAGCGGCCCTCNNCCCTCGGCCTGATCCCACCAGGTCCAGGCGTCGCCGAACAATCGAATGCCCGAGGCGGCGCGCGCGAAGGGCACGCATTCGCCGACATAATCGAGCAGCCCCGCGCGGACGCTCCCCAACGGGACCGCCACCGCCGCCAGCAAAACTCCGATCAAGGCCTTGCGCATCGCCCGAGCTTAGCCGGGCAGGTGTTCCGATCGCGTCGCGAGCCCTGGTTAAGCCGCCCTTAGCCACAAGGCCGGCTCGGCATCAGCGTCATTGCCCGGCGCGGCCCGGCGCGGCGCCGACCGCCGCGCGCGCGGCCGGGGGCGCCAGCGCGGGAGCGGCACCAGTCGGGCGACGCTCGCCACCGCCACCGCGCCGAGCAAGGCGTCGACGTACAGCGCCACGTCCCACAGCAGCACCAGCCCCATGTCGAGCGGGCCGAGGATCGCGAGCCATTCGCCCGCGACCAGCGCGAACACCGCCACCAGTGCCCAGAAGATCAATTGGCGCCGCGTCACGCGGTTCAGCCGGGCGGCGAGCGGCGCGACGATCAGCGCATGCACGCCGCGCGCCACGGGCAATTGCGGATAGCGCCACAGCAGGAACAACAGCAACGCGCTGAAACCAGTGATCATGGGCGTCTCCCGACCGGCCGTTTCGGGCCAGGCTAACGACGATAGCGCACATCGCGGAGATTAAATGGCACCAATGTTGGCTTAGGTTAACCACAAGCGCGCAAGTTTCGGACAAAAAAGCCGGGGGAGAAAAAATTTCGATGCCAAGCGCGATGGCGGAAGCCGCGATTAGAGAAATTGCCCGCGGCTGCGGCGCGCTGGTGATCGAATGCGCCGAGGTCGGCGGTCATGTCGCCGCCGCCGCCGAGCGCACCAAGGGCACGCTCGCCGGGCTCGCCGATTTCGATCAGGCGGCGGCGGCGCTCAGCCAGCATCGAGGCAGCGTCGGCGCGGCGATCGCCCATGCGCGCCAATCGTCGCACATGATGAAGCAGCGGCTCGATCATTGCCGCGCGACCGTGGTCAATTCGGCCGCCGGCTTCACCCAGCTGAGCGACCTGGTGCTCGATCTCAACCAGCGGATGGAGCGGATCATGATCGCGCTCGATCAGGTGCAGCAGACGACCGGGGTGATCGGCGCGATCGCCAAACAGACCAACATGCTCGCGCTCAACGCCGCGATCGAAGCGTCGCGCGCGGGCGCCGCCGGCCAGGCCTTCGCGGTGGTCGCGACCGAGGTGAAGAAGCTCGCCGCCGACACCCGCCAGGCGACGCTGCGGATCGAGGCGACGATTTCGGCGCTAGCGAGCGAGGGCGCGGCGCTGGGCGCGGCGATCGCGGAAGGCACCGAAAGCGGCGCCCGCGCGCGCCAGGGGCTGGAAGGCATCCACCAGGCGATCGACGAACTCGGCCGCTTCGTTACCCTGATCGACGCGCAGAGCGAAAGCGTCGCGGCGAGCAGCGATCTGATCTATTCGAGCATCGCCACCGCGCAAAACGAACTCGCCGCCGCCGCCGAGGCGACGCGGATCAACCGCGAGACGCTGGGCGAAGTCACCGAGCGGCTGGCGCGGCTGGAGGCGGTGGGCAATCAGATGCTCGATCGGATCACCCAGACGGGTATCGCGACCGATGATGCCGGTCATGTCGCGCTCGGCCGCGAGCATGCCGCCCGGATCATGGCGCGCGTCGAACAGGGGCTCGCGCGCGGCGAGATCGATCTCGCGTCGGTGTTCGACAGCGATTACCGGCCGGTCGCGGGGACCGATCCGGCGCAATTCACCACCCGCTTCAACGGCTTCGCCGATCGCGCGCTGCGCCCGTTGCTCGACGCGGCGACCGCCGCCACGCCGCGCGGGATCGGCTGTGTCGTGCTCGATCGCAACGGCTATCTGCCGACGCATCTGACGCTGCGCTCGCAGCCGCAAGGGGCCGACCCCGAATGGAACAACACTTGGTCGCGCCACCGCCGGATCATCATCGGCCCGTGCGAGCGCCGCGCGATCGAGAGCGACGCGCCGTTCCTGCTCAATTGCTACCGCATGGCGCTCGGCAACAACGAATTCCTGCCGATCAAGAGCGTGTTCGTGCCCTTGGTGTTCGGCGGCCGGCGCTGGGGGGTGTTCGAACTGGCTTATGTCGACGAGATGACCGCCCAGGCCCAAGCGCTGACCGCCGAAGCGCTCGCCCGCACCCGCCGCGCGGCGGCGTGAGCGCGGCGCGCCTAACGATACCGCCGTCGGCCTTTTGGCGTCAGCCCTTGGGCGCCTGGCGCCGCGCCATGAAGGCGAGGCGTTCGAACAGCATCACGTCCTGCTCGTTCTTCAGCAGCGCGCCGTGGAGCGGCGGGATCGCCTTGGTGGGATCGCGGTTTTGCAGCACCTCGAGCGGCATGTCCTCGTGCAGCAACAGCTTGAGCCAATCGAGCAATTCGCCGGTCGAAGGCTTTTTCTTCAGCCCCGGCACCTCGCGCACGTCATAGAAAATATCGAGCGCCTTGCCGACCAGGATCTTCTGGATGCCGGGGAAATGGACGTCGATGATCGCCTGCATCGTCTCGCGATCGGGGAATTTGATGTAGTGGAAGAAGCAGCGGCGCAGGAAAGCGTCGGGCAGTTCCTTCTCGTTGTTGCTGGTGATGACGACGATCGGCCGTTCCTTGGCGCGCACCGTCTGTTTGGTTTCATAGACGTGGAATTCCATGCGATCGAGCTCGTGGAGCAGATCGTTCGGGAATTCGATATCGGCCTTGTCGATCTCGTCGATCAGCAGCACGGGGAGCTGGTCGCTCTCGAAGGCTTCCCATAATTTGCCGCGGCGGATGTAATTGGCGATGTCGTGGACGCGCGGGTCGCCGAGCTGGCCGTCGCGCAGCCGCGCGACCGCGTCGTAATCGTAAAGCCCTTGCTGCGCCTTGGTGGTCGATTTGATGTTCCATTCGATCAGCGGCGCGCCGACCGCCTTGGCGATTTCGTACGCGAGCACCGTTTTGCCCGTGCCCGGCTCGCCCTTCACCAGCAAGGGCCGGCGCAGCGCGACCGCGGCGTTGACCGCGACTTTCAGATCATCGGTCGCGACATAGCTGGCGGTACCTTCGAAACGCTTCATGGCCATCCCCGAATTCGAAAATCGGGTTCGGCATAGCGGGGCGCGGCGGCGCCGCCAAGCCGGGCGTCACCCAGCCGAGCGGCGTCAGGCGCGGTTGCGGGCGGAGGCGCGCGCTTCGAGCAGGCTCCAAAGCCCGCGGTGCTGGGCGAGCACTTGCTGCGCGCCGAACGCCATCGCGCGCTCGACCGCCGGGGTGGTCGCGGCGGCGGCGGCGACGGTCGCGGTCTCGTCGTGGCGCGGCAAGCGACAGCCGGGGCAGGCGAGGCCGAAGCGCTCGGCGGCGATCTCGATGAGCGGGCGCAGCGCGAGCCAATCACCGACCAGCGCGACCGAGGCGCCGAGGGCGACGCCCTGGCGATCAGAGCCGGCCAATGTTTCGAGTGCGTGGCGCTGGGCGAGGATGGTCGCCTCGCTCTCGGCCTGGCCGGGGGTCGAGGGCTGGGGGCCGACCGCCGAGGCGAGCTTGGCGAGCAGCGCGCGCTCTTGCGCGAAGGCGGTGACGGCGCTTTCGAACCAGCCGCTCCACGGCCCCTTGGGGTGGCGGCGCAGCGCGTGATCGAGCAGCCCGGGGTGGCGGCCATGGAGCAGGCACAGCGCATGGACCGCATCGGCGACGTCGCGCGCGAGCGCGGCGCTGCGCGCGAGCGGCGCGAAGGCCGGGTGCGTCGTGCTGCCATCGGCGTCGAGCAGCGTCTGGAGCGTGCCCCAGCCTCCGGTCATTTGCCCCGTGCGTGCCGAAAAACCCGTCATCCCTGCAGCCTTTATCCTGTCGATCCCGCTTGGCCGTGGTTGTCTCCCAAATCTCTATACCGAAGCCCGTAAAGACAGGGTTGAGAGCCACTTAACCTTTCTCATTTCGGCCTTGCGGCGAACCGCTCCGTCGCGGCACAAGATGGCGGCGCAAGTAATTACAGGATTAAGCCGTGAAAAAACGCGCGGTCGCGTTAACTTTTGCCTCGTTGCTCGGCGCGGCGCCGGGGGATGAACTGATGGTGCGCGCCGACGATTGGGTGCCGGCGACGATCGAGGGCCAGCCAGTGCGGTTGCGCGTCGATTCAGCGGGGCTCAGCCGGCTGGTGCTGAGCCTGGCGGCGGTCGAGCGGCTCGACATCAAGCCCGCGCCGCTGTTCGGCAAGGCGAGCCTGCAACTCGCCGGGCGCAAGGCATCGGCCGGCTTCAACCGCCCGCTCGATTTCGCGATCGACGGTCGCGCGACCAAGGGCCGGGGTTTTTGGCTAAAAGCCGCCGATCTGGGCGATGCCGAGGCGCGGATCGGCCCCTGGGGGGTGCCGCAGGCGCGCGTCGTGTTCGCGCTGCCCGGGCCGAGCGACGGCGCGCAAAGCTATCGCTTTCCGCTCGGCGGCGCGTTGAACTCGGTCGCGGTCGCGCTGGTTTCGTTCAACGGCCAGCCCGTGCCGCTGTCGTTCGAGGCAGGGGGCGACCGCGCGCTGCCGCTCGTCTCCGCCGCGCTCGGGGCGATGCTCGCACAGGCCTATGACGGTCATGTCTCGGGCGCGAGTTGGGACGAGCCGATCCTGGTCGGCATCACCCGCCCGGTGCGCTTGCTCACGCTCGCCAAGCCGCTTGAGTTCGGCCCGTTTCGCTTCACCCGGCTCGCGGTGCGCGTGCCCGACCGCGTCGACGCCGCCGGTCGCGGCCCGGCGATCCGCGAGGCGGGCGAGGACGATCCGGAAGAAGTCACTGTTTCGGCGAAAACCAAGGGCAAGCCGATCTTCACGATGCTGGTGCCGGGCAGGGCGCTGCGCGGGTGCGCAAGATTGGGATTTGACAAAGTAACGAAAATGATCGAGTTGAATTGCCGACCGCAGGGCAATTGAGTGTGCGGGCGCGGAGAGCAAGATGCGCTTGATCAAACGCCTCCGTTCCATGTCGAAAAAGCGTCTGGCGCGCGCGACGGCCGCTTTGGTCCCGCTCGTCTTGGTCGGAGCGGCCGCGCCGGAAGAAAGACGGCTTCCGCGCGATGCCCGCGTCAACGTGATCGTCAATGGCGATGTGGTGCGCGCGCAGGTCGTCGCCGGCTTGCCCAATTTGCTGGTGATCGCGCCGAACAGCCGGTTGCGGCTGCGCTTGCGCCAGGAGTTCGACGACGACACGGCTTATCTGCGGATCTTCGGTCGCCGGACCTTGTCTGGCCGGGTGCGCGACGTGAGCTTGTTGGTCGACGATCAGCTACGGCGTTCCGAAGTCTATTGGTTTTCCCGGCCGCTGATCGAGGGGGCGGAGGCGACGCTCGGCCCGCTCATGTTCGTCCAGCCGCGCGTGACCTTTCCGCTCGAAGGGGCCGAGGCCGGCCCGCTTTCGCGCTACCGTTTCAAATTGCTCGGCGGGCCGCGCACGGTCGCGGGCACGATGCTCGACGACCACGGCCAGCCGTTTCTGACCTTGTTCAACCTGGAGCAGCCGCGCGATTATCCGCTCGCCTCGGCGGCGCTCGGCGCGCATCTGGCGCGCCATTATGGCGGCACGCTCAGCGGCCCGAGCTGGGACAGCGAGATCGTGTTCGGCATCAAGCGCCCGGTGCGCTGGTTGACGCTCGCCCGGCCGGTGCGCTTCGGCCCCATCATCCTCTCCAAGCTCGCGGTGCGCGTGCGCGACCGCGTCGATGGCTCGGGAACGGGGGCGGGCCGCATCCGCGAGGCGGACGAGCCGGTCGATCTCGAGGAAGTGACCGTCGAGGCCGGGCGGCGCGGCCCGCGCCCGATCTATTCGCTCAGCCTCCCGCGCGCCTTGCTCGCGCCCTGCGCGCGGCTGACCTTCGACAAGCGCGCGCGCCAGATCGAGCTGGTGTGCCCGGCGGGAACGCGGCTCGCGGCGGGGTGAGCCGCCGCTTGGCCAATCACTGATCGAGGAACGAGCGCATCTTGCGGCTGCGGCTGGGGTGTTTCAGCTTGCGCAGCGCCTTGGCCTCGATCTGGCGGATGCGTTCGCGCGTCACGCTGAACTGCTGGCCGACTTCCTCCAGCGTGTGATCGGTGTTCATCCCGATGCCGAAGCGCATCCGCAGCACGCGCTCCTCGCGCGGGGTGAGGCTCGCGAGCACGCGCGTGACGGTTTCCTTGAGATTCGCCTGGATCGCCGCGTCGACCGGGATCACCGCGTTCTTGTCCTCGATGAAATCGCCCAAATGGCTGTCCTCCTCGTCGCCGATCGGCGTTTCGAGGCTGATCGGCTCCTTCGCGATCTTCATCACCTTGCGCACTTTTTCGAGCGGCATGGATAGGCGCTCGGCGAGCTGCTCCGGCGTCGGCTCATAGCCATGTTCGTGCAGGAATTGGCGGCTGGTGCGCACGAGCTTGTTGATCGTCTCGATCATGTGCACCGGAATGCGAATGGTGCGCGCCTGATCGGCGATCGAGCGGGTGATCGCCTGGCGGATCCACCAAGTCGCATAAGTGCTGAACTTATAGCCGCGGCGATATTCGAACTTGTCGACCGCTTTCATCAGGCCGATATTGCCTTCCTGGATCAAATCCAGGAATTGCAGCCCGCGATTGGTGTATTTCTTCGCGATCGAGATGACGAGGCGCAGATTGGCCTCGACCATTTCCTTCTTGGCGATGCGCGCCTCGCGCTCGCCCTTTTGCACCATGTTGACGATCCGGCGGAACTCGGCGAGGCTCATGCCGGTCGCCTGGGCGATTTCGGCGACCTCGTTGCGGATGCGATCGACGGCGGCGGCTTCGTTCTCGGCGAAGTTGCGCCATTTCTTGTCGAGCTTGACGACGACGCTCAGCCAATTCTCGTCGAGTTCCTGGCCGACATAGCGTTCCAGAAAATCCTTGCGGCTCACCTTGTGCCGCTCGGCGAGGCGCAGCATTTGTCCGCCCAGCGCCGTCAGCCGGCGGTTATAGGCATAGAGCTGGTCGACCAGATATTCGATCTTGGCCTGGTGGAACTGGACGCTTTCGACCTCGGCGGTCAGATCCTCGCGCAGCTTTTGATATTTGCGCTCGTCCGCCGGGGTCAGATCGCCGCCCGCCGCCATCGCGTCGAGCCGCTTCGCCTGCATCTTGGCGAAGTTCTTGTAGATCGCGGTGATGTTGGCGAATTTCTCGAGCGCTTGCGGCTTGAGCTGCTCCTCCATCTGCGCGAGGCTCAGCGTATTGTCTTCCTCGTCTTCCTCGGTCGGGCGCGGGGTGCGGCGCTCGGTCAGCGATTCCTCGTCATCCTCCTCGGCGACGACTTCCTCGACATCCTCTTCTTCCTTGAAGCTCGGGCCGGCGCTGCGCTCGCTGATCTCGCCATCGGCGGCGGCTTCCTCCAGGCTTTCGAGCGCCGGGTCCTTGGAGAGCATCGCTTCCAGATCGAGGATTTCGCGCAGCTGCATCGTGCCGGCGTTGAGCTGGCTCGACCAATCGATGATCGCGTTGAAGGTGATCGGGCTCTCGCACAGCCCCAGGATCATCGTATCGCGCCCCGCCTCGATCCGCTTGGCGATGGCGATCTCGCCCTCGCGGCTCAAGAGTTCGACCGCGCCCATCTCGCGCAGATACATGCGCACCGGATCGTCGGTGCGATCGACGGTTTCCTTTTTCTTCGTCTCGAAAGCCGGCGCGCTGCCGTCGCCGGGATCGGCCGAATCGATTTCTTCCTCGGGCTGTTCCTCGGCCTCGGCGTCCTCGCCCGCGTCTTCGTTCTCGACGATGTTGACGCCCATTTCGTTGAGCGCCGACATGATGTCTTCGAGCTGATCGGACGACATCTGCTCCTGCGGCAGGGCTTCGTTCAGCTCGTCATAAGTGATATAGCCGCGCTTGTTCGCGCGGGCGATCAATTTCTTGACGGATGCATCGTTCAGGTCAATGAGCGGCGCGTCCCCCGTTTCGATCGTCTCTTCCGCGCTCGTATTTGCCTTCGCCATACTCAACCCAACTCCGATTCGCCCCCGGCGTTTCCCGCTAGATAAGCCCGTTCGTAGAGCTCTCTAACCTTCAGCCGCAACGCCGCGCGCCGCCCCTCCATTTCGTCGTAGGCCGCGAGGCTGTGATTGTCATTCACCGCTTTGTCCAGGTCTCTCAACTCAGCCAGCAGCTCCTGCTCGTCCATGAGGATTTCGATGAGCGTACCGATGAGCCGGATGCCCTCCGCAGGCCGCAAATGCCATCGGAACCGCAGGTCTTTCTGCAAGTCGATGCGGGTTTGCGGCTTTAGGCGGTGCGCCTCTAATATGGACCGTATGGCATCCTCATCAAGGGTGGGCCGAGTGATCACGGCCTCGACAAGCGCCTCTCGCCAGCGCAGCAGGTCCGAGCCATTGGAGTCGTCAATTTGCAAAGCGCCCACCGGCTCGATGACCTCAGATAGAACCTGAGGAAATCGCGAAAGCCCATACAGCGCGGAACGCGTGTATTGTTGATAAAGCTCACGACGGCCGTGAGGTCCGGTGTTGATAATCGCGTGACCAATCGTAAGTCGGTCCTTGCGTTTCCAGCCAAACTCATCGAAAAATATGTCATTGAAGGAACGGCGATATTCCTGTTGAACTAGTTGATTCTCGATCTGCTCGGCAAGTTGTAAAAGATTATTGCGCAGGCTCGCTCGACCCTCGGGGGTATCAGTCCGCGTTTGACCGCGCTCATTTTCATAAAGAACGCGGATCAACGGGCGCCGGGTCGCGATCGCGGCCGAAAAAGCCTCCGCCCCGCCCTCGCGAACCAAATCGTCGGGGTCTTTTCCCTGTGGCAATGTCGCGAAGGCGAGTGACTTGCCGGGGGCTAGCTTGGGAACTGCCCGTTTGGCAGCGCGAATGGCCGCCCTCTGTCCCGCCGTATCTCCATCGAGGCAGATTAGCGGTACATCGACATAGCGCCACAGTAGATCAAGCTGCGCCTCAGTAAGTGCGGTCCCCAATGGCGCAACGGCCTGAGGAATTCCTGCTTGCGCCAGGGCAATCACGTCCATGTAGCCCTCGACGACGATCAGGTCGCCAATCTTACGGGCTATCTGTGCTGCCCGATCCAAGTTGAAGAGGGTGCGACCCTTGTCGAACAGCGGTGTGTCTGGCGAATTTAGGTACTTTGGCTCACCAGCGCCGATCACACGACCGCCAAATGCAATGACCCGGCCACGTACGTCACGGATTGGAATCATCAGGCGACCGCGAAACCGGTCATATGGCTCCTTTTCTTCGACCTGGATCAGCATGCCCGCTTCGATCAAAAGCGAATCACCATAATCCTTGAGTGCGGCACGCAGGCGCCCCCGCGCGTCAGGGGCAAAGCCAATGCCGAAGCTCCGCACGATCTCAGCGCCAATTCCCCGCCGCTCAAGTAGGGAGCGCGCTTCGCTACCCTCAATGCCGTTGAGCTGCTCGGCAAACCAGCGTGCCGTATCTTCCATGGCTTCGTTCAGCCCCTTGGCCCGTTCGGCCCGGGCGGCCGCGCGTGGATCGGGAGCAGGGAGGTCGAGCCCGGCGGCGGCGGCGAGCTCCTTCACCGCGTCCATGAACGGCAGCCCGCGCTGGTCGGTCAGCCAGCGGATGGCGTCGCCATGGGCGGAGCAGCCGAAACAGTGGTAAAAGCCCTTTTCGTCGTTGACGTAGAAGCTGGGCGTCTTTTCCTGGTGGAAGGGGCAGCAGCCTTTCAATTCTCGCCCTGCACGCGTAAGCTTCACGGCCTTGCCGACGAGCGCTGAAAGCGTGGTACGCGCGCGCAGCTCGTCCAGAAACTGGGGTGAAAGGGACACTGCTCAGTTCAACTTGCTAGCGGGCCTAGCCCGGCAGGTTAGCACCACACACGGGTCACGTCTTTAAAAAAACCTAGAGCGGTTACAGTGGTTTATCCGTTGGCGCGCTGTTGGCCCGGAGGTGCGCAGGATATATCTGCTCACCCCGCCAGCGCTTCCTTCACCAAGCCGCTCGCCTGGCTCATGTCGAGCTGGGCGCCGTGGCGCGCTTTCAGCTCGGCCATCAGCCGGCCCATGTCCTTCATCCCCTCGGCGCCGATCTCGGCCTTGATCGTGGCGATCGCCGCGCGCGTTTCGTCGGCGCTCAGCATTTGCGGCAGGAAGCGTTCGATCACCGCGACTTCGGCGGCTTCGGCGTCGGCGAGTTCGGGGCGGCCGCCGGCTTGATACATTTCGATCGATTCGCGCCGCTTCTTGACCATCTTTTGCAAGACCTCGACCACCAGCACATCGTCGTCGGCGGGCGCGCCGCCGGTGCGCGCGTCGATGTCGCGGTTCTTGATCTCGCTTTGGATCAAGCGGATCGCCGCCGTGGTCGCCTTGTCGCCGCCCTTCATCGCCGCCACCAGCGCCGCCTTGATCTCGTCGCGAATCATGCCCCGTTCCTTTTGCGTGTGAATCGCAAGCCTAGCGCCGCAGCGCCCGGTTTAACAGATTGACGCCCCGCTCCGGGGGAATTAGCGACGGACCCTTAGCGACATCGTTACCCCCAAAGGAGTGCCCGCCCGCATGGCCGACGCCAAACCCCTTGCCGCGACCCTAGCACCCGCGACCCCGCCCGAGGGCGCGACCGGCGTGCTCGTGCTCGCCGATGGCAGCGTGCTCTGGGGTCATGGCTTCGGCGCGCAAGGGGAAGCGGTGGGCGAAGTGTGTTTCCACACCGCGATGACGGGCTATCAGGAAATCATGACCGACCCGAGCTTCGCCGGGCAGATCATCACTTTCACTTTTCCACACATCGGCAATGTCGGCGCCAATCCCGAGGATATCGAGGCCGACGCGCCGCACGCGCTCGGCATGATCGTGCGCGAGGCCGTCACCGAGCCGAGCAATTTCCGCTCGGTCGAGCGGCTGGACCTGTGGATGGAAAAACATGGCCGCATCGGTCTCGCCGGCATCGACACGCGCGCGCTGACCAAGCGCATCCGCGCGGGCGGGGCGCCCAACGGGGTGATCGCGCATAGCCGCACGGGCGTTTTCGACCTGCCCGCGCTGCTCGCCATGGCGCGCGGCTGGCCGGGGCTCGAAGGGATGGACCTCGCCAAGGACGTCTCGTGCGAGGCGCATTATGGCTGGCGGGGCGGCATCTGGCGGCTGGGCGCGGGCTATGACGATATGGACAAGCCCCTCCCCTTCAGGGGAGGGGTTGGGGGTGGGGGCGGCGTCGCAAGCATGGCGCCCGGTTCTGACAGCCCCCACCCCAACCCCTCCCCTGAAGGGGAGGGGCTGAGCCGCCCGCATGTCGTCGCGATCGATTATGGCTCCAAGCGCAACATCTTCCGCAATTTGGTCCGCGCCGGCGCGCGCGTGACGGTGTTGCCCGCGACCGCGAGCTTTGCCGATGTGATGGCGCTCGAGCCCGACGGCTTCTTCCTCTCGAACGGCCCCGGCGACCCGGCGGCGACCGCCGAATATGCCGTGCCGGTGATCCGCCAGATGCTGGAGACCGGCAAGCCGCTGTTCGGCATTTGCCTCGGCCACCAATTGCTCGGCCTCGCGGTCGGCGCGCGGACGACCAAGATGTTCCAGGGGCACCGCGGCGCCAACCACCCGGTCAAGCGGCTGGCGGACGGGGTGGTCGAGATCACCAGCATGAACCACGGCTTCGCGGTGGAGCGCGAGTCGCTGCCGCAAGGGGTGCGCGAGACGCATGTGTCGCTGTTCGACGGGAGCAATGCGGGGCTGGAACTGACCGACAAACCCGCGTTCAGCGTGCAATATCACCCCGAGGCGAGCCCAGGGCCGCAAGATAGCTTGTATTTGTTCGAGCGGTTCGTGGGGATGATGGGGTGAGGTCCGTGAACGAGGTAGAGAGAGCGGAATATGCCACCCTATTTGCTCTGTTTATCGATTATCACGTAGATCCTCATACGTACCGTGACCTCAAAGATTTGTATCGGGATTATTACCTGAAATTTCCCGAACAATGGTTGGAGTCGACCGTTACAGATTGGGAAGACCAGGGTTTTGTTGATGTTTCGCGAACCCACTCCGGTACGTCAGCTCTCATTAATCGCGCTCGTTACACTTCGGTTCTCAAGAAGATCCTTTCGTGGCTTGGCGGTAATTCGCTCTCCGTTGACGCTCGGAAGGAAGAAATATTAAGCGACGCTATCCCCAACAGTGACGTTCCTATGCGGAATGGCTGGAAGTGGTTTACCTATCAGAACGATGGTCTTGCCGCTGCGAGTGAGTCGGTTGTGGAGGTACCAGCTGCCAACCGTCTCGTTCCCATCAACCATAATCTTCCTGAGTACGTGGAGATTAAGGCCGGACTTGCAGAAGTCTACGAGGCAGTTCGTTCCGCGAACGATCTCGAAAATAGAGATAGCATTCTTCCTAGCCTAGATGCCGCAAATAAACTTTGGGAGGCTGTAGAGCTCCGAGCCATACAGGTCAAAATCGGCATCGTTATGGCGGTTGAAGATGCCTATCAAGCGCTTACTGGTACCGCCAAGGCAGTAGCCACCGGACTACTAATTGACTCAATCAAGTCGTTTGTGAAGGCTAAGGCCGGTATCGATTTGGATCATTTGTAATGCTTAAAGTCGAAAAATGTCACACCATCGTAAGGATCTATACTGATCCTGTGGTCATCAACAACGCGAGCGCTATCGATCATTTGAGCGCTCAGCGCATCAACCTGCCCAAGGATCGATCAATTCGACCCCCGTCCACTCAAAATCCCGCACGTTGCGCGTTGCGATCGAGCAACCGCGCGCCACTGCCTGCGCGGCGAGTTGCATATCGATCACTTGGGGTATCCGCGCTCTCGCGGCCGGGAGCGCTGCGATCCGCCCATAGGCCGCTGCATCCTCCTTATCGAATTCCAAAGTCCGACTCCAATAGCGTGATTCGAGCCCGTCGAGCCAGCGCCTCAGCGCGGTGCGCTTATGTTCGGTCGTCGCAACCGCAATGCCGTAATGAATTTCGGCGATCACCAGCGTGGACAGAGCCAGCTCGGCGTCATTCGCTTCGAGCCACGCCAACACCACCTCGTCGCCTGGAGATTTGACTTGCTCGCTCCAAACATTCGTATCGACCAGGATCAAAGCTGGGGGTCCTCGAGCGGGGCGCCGCTGCGGGGCGGCAGGTCGATCCCGACGCCATCGGCCAGCCGGCGCAATTCCGCCATCGCGTCCTTGGGTGACATATATCGGATCTCGGCGAATTTCCCGACGTCGAACACGCCCTCACCGGCGCCATTGGCGAGCCGCACCAGTTCATGCACCCAATCCTCGGCGCTGGGCTGCGGTCGAAAGGGTGCGGCGCCTTCCGCAACGCGGCTGGGCGACACGTCCTCATCGGCGGCGTTGACGATCAATTGCCGCAAATGGTCTTCCATCGAGCGGCCATGCGCGGCAGCGACACGCCGGAAACGCGCCTTGGCTTCCTCGGGAATGTTCCGAACCGTCAAGCTCGCCATCGCTCCACTCCTGTGATTGCAATGCAATCATTGTATGCATTCCTTAGGTAGGAAACAATGCCCAAACGCACCGACATCTCCTCCATCCTCGTCATCGGCGCCGGACCCATCGTCATCGGCCAGGCGTGCGAGTTCGATTATTCGGGCACGCAGGCGATCAAGGCCTTGAAGGAAGAGGGCTATCGCATCGTCCTGGTCAATTCGAACCCGGCGACGATCATGACCGATCCCGAACTCGCCGATGCGACCTATGTCGAGCCGATCACCCCGGCGGTGGTCGCGAAAATCATCGAGGCCGAGCGGCCCGACGCGGTGCTCCCCACGATGGGCGGGCAGACCGCGCTCAACACCGCGCTCGCGCTCTTCCGCGACGGCACGCTCGATAAATTCGGCGTCAAGATGATCGGCGCCGATGCGGAAGCCATCGACAAGGCCGAGGATCGCCAGAAATTCCGCCAGGCGATGGACAAGATCGGGCTCGAATCCGCGCGCTCGGCGATCGCGCACAGCCTGGAGGAGGCCTTTGCGGGGCTCGACAAAGTGGGCCTGCCCGCGATCATCCGCCCCAGCTTCACGCTCGGCGGCACCGGCGGCGGCGTCGCTTATAATCGCGAGGAATTCGAGGAGATCGTCAAGAAGGGCCTCGACGCGAGCCCGACCAACGAAGTGCTGATCGAGGAATCGCTGCTCGGCTGGAAGGAATATGAGATGGAGGTGGTCCGCGACCGTGCGGACAATGCCATCATCATCTGTTCGATCGAGAACGTCGATCCGATGGGGGTGCATACCGGCGACAGCATCACCGTCGCCCCCGCGCTGACGCTCACCGACAAGGAATATCAGGTGATGCGCAACGCCAGCATCGCGGTGCTGCGCGAGATCGGAGTCGAGACGGGGGGCTCGAACGTGCAGTTCGCGGTCAATCCCAAGGATGGCCGGCTGATCGTGATCGAGATGAACCCGCGCGTCAGCCGCTCCTCGGCGCTCGCCTCCAAGGCGACGGGCTTTCCGATCGCCAAGGTCGCGGCCAAGCTGGCGGTGGGCTATACGCTCGACGAAATCATGAACGACATCACCGGCGCGACCCCGGCCTCGTTCGAGCCGACGATCGATTATATCGTCACCAAAATCCCGCGTTTCGCTTTCGAGAAGTTCAAGGGCGCCGAGCCTTTGCTCTCCACCGCGATGAAATCGGTGGGCGAGGTGATGGCGATCGGCCGCAACATCCATGAATCGATGCAAAAGGCGCTGCGCGGGCTGGAAACGGGGCTGTCGGGCTTCAACCAAGTCGATGCGCTGGTCGGCGCGAGCCGGGCGGAAATCGAAGCGGCGCTCGCCCGCGCGACTCCGGATCGGCTGCTCGTCGCGGCGCAAGCGCTGCGCGAGGGCTTCACCGTCGCCGAGGTGCACGCGATCGCCAAATACGATCCCTGGTTCCTGGAGCGGATCGCCGAAATCGTCGCGGCGGAAAACGACGTCATCGCGAACGGCTTGCCGCGCGACGCCGAAGGGATGCGCCGGCTGAAGGCGATGGGCTTTTCCGACAAGCGCCTGGCCTGGCTCGCGCTGAAGTCGGTGAATATTCGCGGCGGCATGGCGCGCGGCATCGCGCGCTCGGGCGGGCTGGTGCATGAGGCGGTGAAAGCGCTCGCCGGCGGCGTCACCGAGGCCGAAGTGCGCGCGCTGCGCCACAAGCTCGGCGTGCGCCCGGTGTTCAAGCGGATCGACACCTGCGCCGCCGAGTTCGACGCCAAGACGCCGTACATGTATTCGACCTATGAAGCCCCGAGCTTCGGCGCGCCCGAAAACGAGAGCGAACCTAGCGACCGGCGCAAGATCGTGATCCTGGGCGGCGGGCCGAACCGGATCGGGCAGGGGATCGAATTCGATTATTGCTGCTGCCACGCCTGTTTCGCGCTCGCCGACGCCGGGTTCGAGACGATCATGGTCAATTGCAACCCCGAGACGGTCTCGACCGATTACGACACCTCCGACCGGCTCTATTTCGAGCCGCTGACCGCCGAGGACGTGCTCGAAATCCTCGAGATCGAGAAATCGCGCGGCGAATTGGTGGGCGTGATCGTGCAGTTCGGCGGGCAGACGCCGCTCAATTTGGCGCAGGCGCTTGAGGACGCGGGCATCCCGATCCTGGGCACCAGCCCCGATGCGATCGACTTGGCCGAGGATCGCGAGCGGTTCGCCGCGCTCGTCGCCAAGCTGGGGCTGCGCCAGCCGGCGAACGGCATTGCGCGCAGCCGCGACGAGGCAGCGGCGGTCGCGGGGCGGATCGGCTATCCGGTGCTGATGCGCCCCAGCTATGTGCTCGGCGGGCGCGCGATGGAGATCGTCGATTCGCTCACCCAGCTCGACGATTATATTCAGACGGCGGTGCAAGTATCGGGCGACTCGCCGGTCTTGATCGACCAATATCTGCGCGACGCGATCGAAGTCGATGTCGACGCCATCAGTGATGGCGAGCAGGTGGTCGTCGCCGGCATCTTGCAGCACATCGAGGAAGCGGGCGTCCATTCGGGCGATAGCGCTTGCTCGATCCCGCCCTATTCGCTCCCCGCCGAGATCGTCGACGAGATCGAGCGCCAGACCAAGGCGCTCGCCAAGGCGCTGTCGGTGAAGGGCCTGATGAACATCCAATTCGCGGTGAAGGACGGCCTCGTCTATCTGATCGAGGTCAATCCGCGCGCGAGCCGCACCGTGCCCTTCGTCGCCAAGGCGATCGGCACGCCCATCGCCAAGCTCGCCGCGCGGGTGATGGCGGGGGAGAAGCTCGCGCAGCTGCCCGCGATCGATCGCACGATCGATTATTATGCGGTGAAGGAAGCCGTATTCCCCTTCAACCGCTTTCCCGGGATCGACCCGGTGCTCTCGCCCGAGATGAAATCCACCGGCGAAGTGATGGGAATCGCCCCCGATTTCGCGACCGCTTTCGGCAAGGCGCAATTGGGCGCGGGCACGGTGTTGCCGAGCGGGGGCACGGTGTTCGTCTCGGTCAAGGATAGCGACAAGCCGGTGATCGTCCCCGCGATCCGCACGCTGATCGAGCTCGGCTTCCGGATCGTCGCGACCGGCGGCACCGCCGGCTTCCTGGAGCAACAGGGCCTGGCGGTCGAACGCGTGAACAAAGTGGGGCAGGGGCGGCCGCACATCGTCGACCGCATCAAGGACGGCGAGATCGCGCTCATCTTCAACACCACCGAAGGCTATCAGTCGCTGAAGGAATCGAAATCGATCCGCGCCTCGGCGCTCGCGCAACGGCTGCCCTATTTCACCACCGCCCCGGCGAGCGTGGAAGCAGCACAGGCCATCGCGGCGCTCGCGCGGCGCCCGCTTGAAGTCAAACCGCTCCAGGCCTATTATGGCCGTTCGCACATTTAATCCCGAAAGATTGGCGATGGTGCGGGCGGGTCGTCACGGCTCGCTTGGGGTTCAGGCTTTAAAGGACGCTGAGGATGGCGACGGTCGAGAAAATGCCGATGTTGGCGGAAGGCTATGACAAGCTGACCGCCGAACTCAAACGGCTGAAGGAAGAGCGGCCGCTCATCGTCGACGCGATCGAAGAAGCGCGCGCGCATGGCGATTTGTCCGAAAACGCCGAATATCACGCCGCCAAGGAACGCCAGGGCCAGATCGAGGCGCAGATCGCCGACATCGAGGACAAGCTGAGCCGCGCCCAGGTGATCGACCCGACGACGCTCTCGGGCGACAAGGTGGTGTTCGGCGCGACGGTGACCTTGCTCGACGAGGATGACAAGCCGGTGCGCTATCAGATCGTCGGCCAGACCGAGGCCGATGCGAGCGCCGGGCGGATCAGCTATAATTCGCCGCTCGGCCGCGCGCTCATCGGGCGCCGGATCGAGGACGAGGTCGAAGTGACCGTGCCCTCGGGCGATCGCTATTATCTCATCTCGAAGATCGAGTTCATCTGAGCCGGGGGCGCCGCCGATTGCGCCCCTGCCTCGCGCGCTTATCTTAGCGCGTGATGACACCGCGCCCCGGCCTCCCCATTCCCGCGACCGCCACCAATATCATCGCGGTCGCGACCGTCGCGATATCCGCGCTGCTGATCCTGACGAACGCCGTTGGCGCGGCGGGAGTCGCGCTGGGGTTCGTGCCGCAAGCAGTGACTCAGCCGGTGCAGGCGCCGCCCGGGCTGTTCCTGCTCCCCGTCTGGCTCACCCCGCTCAGCGCGACCTTGGTCCACGCCGGCTGGACGCATCTGCTGCTCAATCTGGTGATGTTGGTTTACTGCGGCCAGCAGGTCGAACGCGCGATCGGGCCGCGGCTGCTCGCGTTGCTTTATGTGGGAGGCGCTTATGCGGCGGCGCTCGGGCAATGGGCGCTCGGCCCCACGAGCCTTACGCCGACGATCGGCGCGAGCGGCGCGGCTTCCGCGCTGATCGCGGCTTATTCGCTTTTCTATGCCGAGCGCCCGGTGCCGGCGATCGGGCCGATCCCGTCGCGCGTGGTGCGCATCGCTTGGCTCGCCGCCGCTTGGATCGGCATCCAGACGCTCTATGGCTTCGCCGCCGGAATCGGTGGCAGTTCGATCGCGATCGGCGCGCATATCGGCGGCTTCGTCGCTGGGCTGTTGCTCGCGCGGCCGCTGTTGATGTGGCGCTACCGCCGCGCCTGAGGGGCGGGGCCGAAGAGGAAGATTAGCGCCGCGGGCAGCCGCGCGCCCCAGGCCGCCTCGTTATGATGCGCGCCGGCGCCGACCGAGAGTTTCACCGCGCTCGGGATCATGCTCGCCGAGAGCAACACCGCGAGCCGCCGCGCGCCCGCGACCGCGCCGGCATTGATGCGCGCGGCCCAGGCGCGCCGGTCGGCGGGCGCATCGGCCGGCACCGCGATTTCGGCGTCGCCGATGCCGATGAACAGCCGAGCGGGCAACGTCACGCTGTCCGCCGCGTCGCGCAGCAACTGGCCGTTGCCGACCTGGAGCGAGGGGCTTTCGATCAGCGCGCGGCCGAACAGATCGGGATTGGTGCGCACGACATGGAGCGTCGCGATCCCGCCATAAGAGGAGCCGCCGAGCCCGCGTTCGGCGCGATCCTCACTCACATGGTAACGCCGGGCAATCAGCGGGAGCACTTCCTCGCGCAGCATCCGGGCAAGCTTCTCGCCTTCCACCTGCCGCGCGTCGGGGTCGAACGGATCGGGATAGGGGAGATATTCGCGCGCGCGGGCGGCGCCGCCATTGTCGATCCCCACGATGACCATCGGCGCGATCTTGCCCGCGGCGATCAGCCGGGTCGCGACTTCGTCGGCGGTCCATTCCTGGCCGCCATAGCCGGTGCAGCGATCGAACAGATTCTGCCCGTCGAACAGATAGAGCACCGGATAGGCTTTGGCCGCCTTGGCGTCGTACCCCGGCGGCAGCCAGATGCGCAGCTGGCGCGCGCCGGGAAATAGCTTGCTCTCGAAGTCGATCAGCTCGAGCCGGCCCTCGACGCTCGGCGTGCAAGCGGGGGCATTTTGCGCGAGCGCGGCCGGCGCCATCAAGGTCAACAGCGCGGCGGCGATCGGTTTCAGCATGGCTCTCTCCCCTTTTGGGGCAGGCTTAGCCCAACCAGGTGCGGACGCATTAGTGTATTAGGGTGGTGTAGCAGTCGGGCGCGCTCAGCTCTGGGGCACGCGCGCGATCAGATCGGGTTCGAGCAGCCGGTGGAGATGGACGACGACGAATTTCATCTCGGCATCGTCGACCGTGCGTTGGGCTGCCGCGCGCCAGGCTTTTTCGGCGCTCGCATAATCGGGGAAGATCCCGACGATCTCGATCGAGCCGAGATCGTCGAAATCGAGCGTCTGCGGGTCGCGCACGCGCCCGCCGAAGACCAGATGGAGCTTGCTCATGGCTTTCCTCGAAGGAAGGGAAAGCCCGGCGATAGCGGCTCAATCCTGATCTTTGAAGCCCTGGCGCGCGCCGTCGCGGCCGGCTTGCGCGGCGGCGGTGCCCGCGCTCTTGGCCGCGCTCACCACTTGCTCGAACAGCTTCTTGGCCTGGTCGCGCGCGGCATCACGGCTGATGCCGTGATTGGCGAGTTCGGCAACGCCCGCATCGCGCGCGGCGCGGGCGGCAAGCGCCGCGCCTTCCTTCACCCGCCGGCCGACGGGGCCGAGCACGCGCGCTTCGCGCTCGGTACGCGGCAGCAGCGCGCCGGCGAGCACGCCGATCGCGAGCCCGCCCGCGATCACCGCGAGCGGCGCGTCCTCGATCGTGTCGGCGGTGCGGCGCGCGACCGCCGAGGCGCTTTCCTTCACCGCGCCGGCGGCGTTGGCCGCGCCGTCCTTCACCGCGGCGACGGCGGTGGAAGCGCTGTCCTTGACCGCGGCGACCGCGCTCGTCGCGCCGCCCTTCACCGTTTCGACCGCCTGCGTGGCGGTGCCGAGCGTGCCCTGGGTTTCGGTCGCGGTCGCGCCATTGTCATTGTGCGTGTCGGTCATCTTCTCGTCCTTCCGATGAAGCCTTGGAGCGGCGCGCGTCGCGCGCGCGCCAGAATAACAAGCCGAGCGCCAATCCGGCGATCCCGCCGACGAGCGCCGGGCGCCGCCGCGCGGTTTCGAGCGACGTCATGCCGAGCTTGAGCGCGCCCTGCCGCGCGCTGTCGGCGGCGTCCTCGGCGAGCGCCTTGGGGGTGAGGCGCGCGCGGAGTTGGGCGATCGTATCCTGCAGCCGTGCGCGCGCGCGCGCGGCCTCGGCCTTGGCGACGAGCACGTCGCGCTCGGTGTCGGTCATGGCACCGCCTCCGCGCTCAAGGCCTTGCGCAAAGCGCCGGCACCGATCGCGCCGAGCAGCCCCGCGATCAGCAAGGTCGCGCCCACCACCGCGAGCGTCGCCCAGCCCGGGCCGATCAGCGTCGCGAGCGTCGCGATCAGCCCGACGAGCAACGCGATCAACGCGCCGATCGCGAGCAGCGCCGCCGCCGCGAGCAGGATCGCCGCGGTGCGCAGCAAGGCCGCGCGCCCCGCGACGCGCGCGCGCACCAGCCGCAGCTCGGCGCGCGCATAGCTCATCCCCTCGGTGCGAAGCCGCGAGAAGAGCGCGCCGATGCTTTCCTCGCTCCCCCCAGCCATGAGCGTCAGGCGCCGGTGGGGGCGTCGTCGTCGCGCGCCGGTTCGGTCGCGCTATCGACGCCCGCCTTGACGACGCGCGCGATCACGAAGCCGAGCGCGGCGGCGATCCCGATCGCGACGGCGGGCGATTTGCGCACGAATTCCTGCGCGTCGCCGATCAGCTCGTCGATGTCCTTGGCCTTGAGCTCTTCGGAAAAATTGCCCAGGCCCTGCGCCGCCGAGCGCGCATATTGGCCATATTGGCCGCCCAGCTTCTGCTCGACGGTGGCGGCGGCGTCTTCCATCAGCCGCGCGACCTCGCCGAGCGCGTCGCCCGCGCGCGCCTTGCCGGTGTCGGCGAATTGGCGCGCCTTGTCGCCCGCTTGGCGCGCGAACTGGCCGGCCTGTTCCTTGAAATTGCCGCCCGCGCCGGCGCCCGTGGCGCCCTCCGTGTCGCCGCCGAGCCCTTCGGTGCCGAAGCCTTCGCTGCCCGCCGCCGCGCCGCCCGTGGCGCCGGCTTGGGCGCCGCCCTCGGCGCCGGTCGCGCCGTGCGGCGTCGACCCGATTTCAGTACCCGTCTGAGGTTGATCGGCCATGGTGATGCCCTTTCCCGGTGAATGCGCGCTCAACGACCCTGCGGCGCGAGCGTTCCCGCCCGCGCGAATTGCGGGGGCGACGGGGAGCCGCTAACAGGCGCCGCGAACGCGCCGCGTCGAAAACGAATTTAGGGAGACCATGCCATGACCGCAATCATCGACATTCACGGCCGCCAAATTCTCGATAGTCGCGGCAACCCCACGGTCGAAGTCGATGTGTTGCTCGACGATGGCAGTTTCGGCCGCGCCGCGGTGCCCTCGGGCGCCTCGACCGGCGCGCACGAGGCGGTCGAGCGGCGCGATGGCGATCCCGCGCTGTGGCTCGGCAAGGGCGTGCAGGGCGCGGTCGACGCGGTCAATGCCGATATCGCCGAGGCGCTGCTCGGCATGGAGGCCGAGGATCAGGCCGATATCGACGCGATGCTCATCGAGCTCGACGGCACGCCCAACAAGAGCCGGCTCGGCGCCAACGCGATCCTGGGGGTGAGTCTCGCGGTCGCCAAAGCGGCGGCCGAGGCGCGGGGGCTACCGCTCTATCGCTATATCGGCGGCGTGAGCGCGCATCTGCTGCCGGTGCCGATGATGAACATCATCAATGGCGGCCAGCACGCCGATAATCCGATCGATTTCCAGGAATTCATGATAGTGCCCGTGGGCGCGGATTCGCTTTACGACGCGGTGCGCTGTGGGGCGGAGATTTTCCATACGCTGAAGAAGGCGCTCCACGCGCAGGGCCTGGCGACGGCGGTCGGCGACGAGGGCGGCTTCGCGCCCAATCTCGCCTCGACCAGCGACGCGCTCGATTTCATCATGAAGGCGATCGAGAGCGCGGGCTATACGCCGGGCGACGATGTGATGCTCGCGCTCGATTGCGCGGCGACCGAATTCTTCAAGGATGGCGCTTATCATATCGCGGGCGAGGGCAAGCTGCTCGAGCCCGGCGCGATGGCCGAGTATCTCGCCGATCTCGCCCGCCGCTACCCGATCTTTTCGATCGAGGACGGGATGAGCGAGGATGATTTCGAGGGCTGGAAGACGCTCACCGACCTGATCGGCGACGAGGTGCAATTGGTCGGCGACGATCTGTTCGTCACCAACCCGGCGCGGCTGGCGCAAGGCATCGAGCAGGGCCTGGCCAATTCGCTGCTGGTGAAGGTCAACCAGATCGGCACGCTCTCGGAAACGCTCGCCGCCGTCGCGCTCGCGCAGCGCAACCGCTATACGGCGGTGATGTCGCACCGTTCGGGCGAGACCGAGGACGCGACGATCGCCGATCTCGCGGTCGCGACCAATTGCGGGCAGATCAAGACCGGCTCGCTCGCGCGATCGGACCGGCTCGCCAAATATAATCAGCTGATCCGGATCGAGGAGGAGCTGGGCGATATGGCGCGCTATGCCGGGCGCGACGTGTTGAAGCGGTGAATTGAAGCGGTGAAAAGATCCTCCCCGTTTACGGGGAGGTGGCGCGCCGAAGGCGCGGCGGAGGGGGCGGGCTATCGAGTACGGCAGGTGGCAAATTGCGCCGCCCCCTCCACCATTCGCTCGCGCGAATGGTCCCCCTCCCCGTGAACGGGGAGGAACTCCCGCAACACCAACCCCGTAGAATCCCCTTGATTTCACGGCATGCTTCGCTTGACCGCCGAGTCGCGCTCGGGCAAAATAAGTTCATGACGTCATCCCCCCGCCTTGCCGCGATCCTGCGTCGCGCCGGCGCGCCCGCGCTGGCGCTGGGGGTGATCGCCTTTTTCGCCGGTTATGCGCTGGTCGGGGCGAATGGCGTCTTCGCTTATGGCGATTACAAGCGCCAGCTCGTCAAGCGCGAGAAGATTCTGAAGCTACTAGAACATCGCCGCATGGTGCTCCAGAATCGCGTCGCGCTGCTCGATCCGCGCCACGCCAATCCCGACATGGTCGACGAGCAAGTCCGCCGCCAGCTGAACCTCGCCCATCCCGACGAAGTGATCGTCCCGCTGCGCTAAATCGCATCTGGGGGGAGATTGCGTCGCGCCGCTGCTTGCGCCTATAGGCCAAGTCCTTCCATCCCCAGGAAAGGCTGATCGTGGCCAAAGCACCCGCGCGCCCCCGTACGAGCGAACCGCTTCCCCCCAATCGCGAACGTCCCAACGAACCCCAGCGTTACGAAGCGTCGCGCGACGAACTGCTCGATTTCTACAAGCAGATGCTGCTCATCCGCCGGTTCGAGGAAAAGGCGGGCCAGCTCTATGGCCTGGGGCTGATCGGCGGCTTTTGCCATTTGTACATCGGCCAGGAAGCGGTCGCGGTCGGGCTGCAATCGGCGCTGTCGGAGAAGGACAGCGTGATCACCGGCTATCGCGATCACGGCCATATGCTGCTGTGCGGCATCCCGCCCAAGGACGTGATGGCCGAGCTCACCGGCCGCGCCGCCGGCATCTCCAAGGGCAAGGGCGGCTCGATGCACATGTTCAGCGTCGAGCATAAATTCTATGGCGGGCACGGCATCGTCGGCGCGCAAGTGTCGCTCGGCACGGGGCTCGGCTTCGCGCATAAATATGCTGGCGACGGCGGCGCTTGCCTCGCTTATTTCGGCGACGGCGCGGCGAACCAGGGCCAGGTCTATGAAAGCTTCAACATGGCCGAGCTGTGGAAGCTGCCGGTGATCTATGTGATCGAAAACAACCAGTACGCGATGGGCACCAGCGTCAATCGCGCCTCGGCCGAGGATCAGCTTTATCGGCGCGGTGAATCGTTCCGCATCCCCGGGCTCCAGGTCGATGGCATGGACGTGCTCGCCTGTCGCGGCGCGGCGGAAGAGGCGCTCGCTTGGGTGCGCGCGGGCAAGGGGCCGATCATCCTGGAGATGAAGACCTATCGCTATCGCGGCCATTCGATGTCCGACCCCGCCAAATATCGCAGCCGCGACGAGGTTCAGGCGGTGCGCGACAAGTCCGACCCGATCGAGGCGGCGAAGAAGGAACTCGAGGCGCTGGGCGTCGCCGAGGCCGATCTGAAGGCGGCCGAGCAGGAAATCCGCCGCGTGGTGAACGAAGCCGCCGATTTCGCCGAAAGCACGCCCGAGCCCGCGCCCGAGGAACTCTACACCGACGTGCTGGTGGAGACTTATTGAGATGGCCATCGAACTCAAAATGCCCGCGCTCTCGCCGACCATGGAGGAAGGCACGCTCGCCAAATGGCTTGTGAAGGAGGGCGACAGCGTCAAATCGGGCGACATCCTCGCCGAGATCGAGACCGACAAGGCGACGATGGAGTTCGAGGCGGTCGACGAAGGCACCGTCCAGCAGATCCTGGTCGCCGAAGGGACCGACAATGTGAAGGTCGGCACCGTGATCGCGTTGCTCGCGGGCGAAGGCGAGGCCGCCCAGCCCGATGCGCGCGGCAAGGCGGCGACGCCGGCGGCCGCGGGCTCGACGCCTTCGACCGGCGAGGGCGGCGTGCAAACCCCCTCCGACCAAGGCACCGAGGCGGTCGCCGATGCGCCCAAGGCGCAGGAAACCGGCACCGCGCAACTCGTGACCGATCGCAAACCCGTCGCCGCCGATCCCGAAATTCCGGCGGGCACCGAAATGGTGAAGCTCACCGTACGCGAGGCGTTGCGCGACGCGATGGCCGAGGAAATGCGCCGCGACGAGCGCGTGTTCGTGATGGGCGAGGAAGTCGCGCAATATCAGGGCGCGTATAAAGTCACCCAGGGCCTGCTCGACGAATTCGGCGAGAAGCGCGTGATCGATACCCCGATCACCGAATATGGCTTCGCCGGCGTCGGCACCGGCGCGGCGATGGGGGGCCTGAGGCCCATCATCGAATTCATGACCTTCAACTTCGCGATGCAGGCGATCGACCATATCGTGAATTCGGCCGCCAAGACCAATTATATGTCGGGCGGGCAGATGCGCTGTCCGATCGTGTTCCGTGGGCCGAACGGCGCCGCGAGCCGGGTCGCCGCGCAGCACAGCCAGAATTACGGCCCCTGGTATGCGAGCGTGCCGGGGCTGATCGTGATCGCCCCTTATGACGCCGCCGACGCCAAGGGGCTGCTGAAGGCCGCGATCCGCAGCGAGGACCCGGTCGTCTTCCTCGAAAACGAACTGCTCTATGGCCGCAGCTTCGAGGTGCCCAAGCTCGACGATCATGTGCTGCCGATCGGCAAGGCGCGGATCGTGCGCGCGGGCAAGGACGTGACGCTGGTGAGCTATTCGATCGGCGTCGGCGTCGCGCTCGAGGCGGCGGAGACGCTGGCGGGCGAGGGGATCGACGCCGAGGTGATCGACCTGCGGACGCTGCGCCCGCTCGACAAGCGCACGGTGCTCGACAGCCTCGCCAAGACCAACCGCATGGTCGTGGTGGAAGAAGGCTGGCCGACCTGCTCGATCGCGAGCGAAATCATGGCGATCGCGATGGAGGAGGGGTTCGACGATCTCGACGCGCCCGTCCAGCGCGTCACCGACGAAGACGTGCCTCTGCCCTATGCCGCCAATCTCGAAAAGCTGGCGCTGATCGATGCCGCGCGCGTGGTGAGCGCGGCGAAGAAAGTGTGTTACCGCTGACGCGCGCCCGCCCCGGTCAGCAGCTCGCGACCGGGGCGTTTTCGCTATTGTAGATCTGGGTCAGGTCGCGGCGATCGCGCACCGACATCGAGGCGATGTCGGTGAAGGTCAGGTCGGGCAAGAAGGCGGCGGTCACCAGCGGCTGATATTCATAGTAAAGCTCGACGAACATCGTCGCATTATCGTCTTGCGCGGTCACTTGCCGACCGGCGGGGCCGATACCGGTCAAATTGGTTTGCCCGGCGGTGCCATATTGGCGCGTATAATTGGTCTTGGCGCCATAGCAGCGCTGCCAGACGATTCTGAAGCGACCGCTGGTATTGGGGTTCGCGACGGGTTCGAGATCGGACAGGATCACCCGCCCGCGCTGCGCCAAATTCATCCCCCCCGATTGCTGATTGGCGCCGATGAACAGATCGTTGATATCGGTCTCGCTGATCTTCTTGGCGGCGAGCTGGCTGCCGGTGCCCATCCGCGCGGCATCGTCGGCGATGCGCAGCGCGAGCTGGCTCACGCGCATCCGCACGGTGATGTAATTGGCGAACTCGGCGCCGCTCAGCCCGAGCAACAGGATGATCGGGGTGACGAACGCCATCTCGATCAGCGCGAGCCCGCGGGTGTCGCGCGCCAAACGGCGGAGCAGCGGCTTCATGGGCAATTCCGCACGACCGGGGCGGCATAGCTGCCTTGGTCGCCATAGGGCTGGTTGGCGAGCACGGTGGTCGCGGTCACCGTCTTGGTGTTGGTGCCGCCGACGAAGCGCCACACCGGCAGCAGCGCGGGGTAGCTGACGGTCGCGGTATAGACGACCTTGTCCTTGGCGCCGCCGAGCCCGGCGTTGCCGCCATCGGCATCCCAGACGAGATTGGCGTTTTCGTCCTCATAGGGCTCGCCATTGTCGCAGCGCCCGTCGCCATCGGTATCGGTCCAATTCTCCGGCTGCGCGGCGGCGGCGTCGGCGAAGGTGCGATAGAAGCGGCGCGTGAAGCTGACGGTGGCGCCATTGACGAGCGCCAGCACCTGGGTGCGCACCTTGGTGTCGATCGCCGAGGTCGCATTGGCATCGAGCGCGCTTTCGAGCGTCGAATCGCGCGCGGCCTTTTGCATGATCCCTTGCAGCGTCGATCGCATGTAAAGATCATGGCCCACGTCGAACACGCCGATCAGCATCAGCATGAACACCGGCGCGGTGAGCCCGAATTCGACGATCGTCGCGCCGCCTTCGTCGCGGATCAGGCGTCGCATCATCGGGTGAGCCGCAATTGCGAGATTTGGTTGGCGATCGAGGCGAAGGTCTGTTGCAGCGTGGTCGCGTTGGTCGCGTTGAAATAGCGCCCCGACGTGGCGCACGCCGTCATCCGCTGGGTCGTGTTGTTCGCGACCGAGCCGAAGGTAACGACCCACAAGGTGATGTTCTTGTTCTTCACCATGCTGCAAATAGCATCGGTGCGCGCGTTGACCTGCTCCGTCAACGTGCCCGTGGTCGTGCAACCGTCGGTGGGCTGGCTGTTGGGATCGGTGGTCCGGCGATCGAACCAACTCATGCCATAAGCCTGGTAATTGTCGCGGTCGGTGCAAGGGTCGCCGTCGGTCATCAGGATCAGATGGCGCTCGATCTCGCCGCCTTGGGGCGTGAGCGCGTTTTCGCCGGCGAACATCCCCGTCGGCCACATCAGTCGCGCCCCCCACAGCAACCCGATATCGTGATAGGTGTTGCCGCCCGCCACTAGTGAGTCGACATAGTTGTCGAAAGCGTCAGGGTTAGGCCAAGCGGTCATTTTTCGTGCTTCGGCGGCGCACGTGTATTGGTCACCCGTGAAAATCTGATTGAAAGTGGTGAAGGTGTCGAGCGTATAGGAGCCGCCGTTGCTATAAATATTCGTTTTGCGGGGATAAATAACTTGCGGCAACGCTGGGCCCCACAGGAAATTAATATTCCCTTGGTTTGGAACGAGTTCTAGATCGAGGTCATAGGCACCCGACGGACGCGGCGAATAACTTGCTTGCGACACCGTCGGTCGTTCTTCGATGCAACCATCCCAATTGGCATCGAGCTGGGTGAAATTATCGCCGATAGGAAGCGCGACGCTATTGTTCCAATTGACCCCGGCGCCAGCCTTCAAGCCGGACACGTTCAGCGAAGCCTGGCGATATTCCCACGCGGGGAAAGCCACCGCATTGGCAGTAGATTGAGTGGCTCGATCCCATTGCACGATTCGCTCGACATATTGTTCCGCCCATTGCAGCGAACAGATTTTCGTGCCGCTATCGTAAGTGCGCTGGTAGGTCCGGCGTGTATAGCTAGCATAGCTGCGCCAGCCATTATCGTCCTCGTTCGTCGGCCAACTGGTGATACCAATAAAAGTGAAGATATCTGATGGCACGGTTACGCTCGAGTTGCACTGACTACTGTTTGCTGCCGTGACCGTGGTTTGTGTCGTCCATCCGCTCATCGTGCCCTGGTTGTAAAGCGTATTGTTACGAAAACGGTTGAACACTCCGTACAGTTGCGAGCGAACACGCGTTTGATAGTTCCAATTATCTGCGAAATACTCCGTCGGTAACAGCCGGCCGACGTTGACGTTGGTCGAATAAGGGACGAAGCCGAACCGTATTTGCACCTGCGAACTCGTGCCGCCCGAAGGCGTGCCGGTGGCGCAATTGGCGTCGGTGTCGAGCTTCGCGACGATCTCGTAGAAACATTTCACCGCGACCTTCAGCGCCTGAAGCCTCGTCTGGCCCCCGCCCGCGTCCGCCGTGTCCATCGAGCCCGTGGTGTCGAGCACGAACATCACATCGGTATTCGGCAGCCGCATTTCGGCGTCGCAGGTGACGGTGATCGTCTGATCGGGCACCGCGAGCACTTTCATCAGCGTCATCGGCACGGTCACGGTCGCGGTGCCGGTCACCTTGCCCGCGCTTTCGCTGAAGGCGTAGCTGAGCCCGGTCGAGCCATAGGCGCCATTGACGAAATTGCCCGCGAAGAATTGGCGCGCGATCGTGTTGGGCTGGCCGCTGTTCTGGCTCCATTGGCCGCCGCCCATCGCCTTGCGCCCGGCGAGCGTCCCCGCGTCGCACGCATGCTGGAGCCGCGCCTTGGTGAGATAAAGGCGCGCGCCATCGACCGCGCCGCCGATCATCCCGCACAAGGGGACCATCGCCGCCGCCGTGATCGCCAGCGTGTTGCCGCGCACGTCGCGCGCGAGCCGGCTCAGCCAAGTCTTGCGGTGTCGCTGCTCTGCCATCATGCCCCAGGCCACGAATCCTTTGGGAGGCGGCTATGCCCCGAAACTCCTTTCCCCCGCCTAAGCAGGGCGGGTTAAGGCCGTGTTTATGCAGCGCGCGGGCGTGACCATGCCGGTGGACCCCGAATGGCGGCTCGCGCTCGCTTATGCGCCGCGCCGCGCGCGCGCGGGGCTCGTCGCGCTGGTCGCGCTCGACGCGGCGCTCGCGGGCGCCTTGCGGCTGGGGCGCGATCCGGCGATCCGGCAGCTGCGGCTGACGTGGTGGTACGAGGCGCTCGTCCGGCTCGACCAGGCGCCGCCGCCGGCCGAGCCCTTGCTCCAGGCGCTCGCCGCCGAGTTGCCGCCGGCGGGCGTCAGCGGGCGCGATCTGGCGGCGATGACCGATGGTTGGGACGTGCTGCTCAGCCCCGATCCGTTGAGCGAGGCGGGGCTGCTCGCTTATGCCGAAGGGCGCGGAGCCCTGTTCACCCTCGCCGCGCGGGCGATGGGGGCGGATGCGCCGGGGGTGGCGGCGGCGGGGCAGGGTTGGGCGCTCGCGGTGCTGGGCGATCATGTCAGCCGCGCCGAGGAGGCAGAGGCGGCGCGCCGGCTCGCGGCGCCGCTGTTGCGCCAGGCGCTCGCGGCGCGCTG
>FRDC01003821.1_pt1 | contig 30097 bp, 23 predicted proteins | sample 1106171 | NCBI WGS metagenome assembly FRDC01 (sample SAMEA3930566, study PRJEB13176) | freshwater metagenome | biome: Drinking water system; feature: drinking water; material: water | place: Singapore | collected 2014-12-20 | reverse complement strand
CGGCGCCGGGCGCGCGCCGGGCGCTTTCGGCGGCGGCGGCCCTCGCGGGCGCGGCGCGCTCATCAACTAGAGGGAACGGCGCCGATGGATGATCCGCGCAAGGAGCTTTTCAAACGCTGCAAGCGTCAACAGGCCGAGCTTGAAGACGCGCGCCGCGAACATGAAACGCGCTGGCGCGAGCTGGCGGCGTGGTTCAATCCGCGCCGCAATTTCATCATCGACCGCGAGCCCGGCGCGCTGCGCCAGCGGCGCATCGTGGACACCACGGCGATGATTTCCGCCGAACGCCTCGCCGCGCTGCTGCAAGGCTACATGATGAGCCCCTACGATCCGTGGATCGCGCCCATGCTCATCAATCGCGACCCGTCGCGCGCAGAGGAGGAATGGTTCGAGGCGACGCAAGGCGACATGCACCGCTTCCTGACCGGCGCGCAATCATCGTTCCGCATGTCGAGTTACGAGACGCTGCGCGACGCGGTCGATTACGGCAATGGCGTGCAGGAAGCGGGCGCGGCGATGAAGGGCGGCAAGATCGTCTTCAAGTCGATCCCGCTCATCGAGTGTTTCTGGCGCGAGAACGAGGATTGCGTCATCGACACCCTGCACCGGAAATACAAGCTGCCGCTCTATCGCGCCGCGGCGATGTATCCGGGCTCGAAGGTCGCCGCAAAATTCAGCGAGAAAAAGAACGACGGCAACGACCGCTATACGTTCGTTCGCTGCGTCGAGCCGCGCGAGGGCGGCGTCGCCGGCGCGAGCGGCGGCGGCAAGCCGTTCGCCTCCGTCACCTATTGCGAGGAGACCGAGGAAGTCGTCGCCGTCTCGGGCTATGACGATTTTCCGTTCCAGGTGTTCCGCATCGCGCGCCAGGCGGGCGAGACCTACGGCACCGGCTTCGGCTGGTACGCCTTTCCGCTGCACCGGCTCCTGAATGCGATGTCCGAGACGATCCTGCACGCGGCGGACTTGAACGCGATGCCGCCGCTGCTTGACCTTACGGGCAAGCTGAAATCGCTCGACCGCCGGTCGGGCGCCGTCAATTCGCTGACGGCGGCGGAAGCGATGTTGCTGGGCGACGGCGACATCCTGCGGCGGCTGCATGAGCCCGGCGACGCCACGATCGGCGTTGAAATGATCCGCGACATCCGCCGCCAGATTGAATTGATTTACTACATCGACTGGATGAGTTTGCCGCAGTCGGGCGTGATGACGGCGACGGAAGTCAACGAGCGCCGCGACATCCGCCTCCGGTCGATGACGCCGCTGGTTGCGCGCGGCGAAAGCGAATTTCTGAACGGCGTCGCCGAGCGAACCTTTGCGCTGTTGCAGCGCGGTAACCTGCTTCGTCAGCCGCCGGACAGTCTCGATGCGGAGGAAATCGGCTGGCAGTATTCGTCGCCGCTCGCCATGGCGCAGCGCCAATCGACGCTCGAAGCGATCCAGCGCACCTTCGCGGCAACGGAACTCGCCGCCGCTTACGATCCGGCCGCCGTCGATGTCATCAACGTCAAGGAAGCGCTGCGCCTCGCCGCGTCGGCGACGGGCCTGCCGGTCAAGCTGACCAATTCGCGCGAGCGCGTCGCCGAGCTGCAAAAGAAGCGCGACGAGAACGCCGCGCGCGAGCGCCAGATCGTCGAAGCGCAAGGCGCGGCGGCGGCGGCGCGTGACGCCGGCCAGGCGGCCGGGAGCCTCAGGCAGGCGGCGGCGTGATGAGCGAGAAAACGGCCAAGCCCGTTTCGATCCTGACGCCGCATGGGACGGACCCCGGCGACGCCGAGAAGGCGCGCCGCGAGGATTACCGGCGCCTGTTCGCCTCGACGCTGGGGCGGCGCGTGCTGGCCGACATCCTGAATGAGGGCGGTCTGTTTCGCCCGCATCTTCGTTTCGACGACCGCAGCCTTGCGGTTCTCGAAGGGCGGCGCTCGCTCGCCCTCGATATTTTCGCGCTTGCCGGCGGCGCGAAGGAGCGGCTCGGCCGCGCCATGGCCGGCGACAACATCGGAGAAGCCCTGAATGTCCCAGACGCAACCAGCGACGCCGGCGACGCCGGCGCCGAACCCGTTGCCGACCCCGACGCCGACCCCGGCGAGCGGGGCGACGCCCTCTTTGCCCGGTACAACCCCGGCGCCGACCTCATCGACGGCGACTGACCCGTTCGCCGGCCTCACCCGCGACGACCTGAAACAGCATATTCAGGCGTCCGGCTACAAGACCGTGGAAGACCTTGCGTTCGCCGACATGAACGCGCGGCGCATGCTTGGCTTCGACAAGGCGCAAATCCTCCGTGTGCCGCGCGATCCCAATGACGCAGAAGGATGGGCGGCGGTCAGGAAAGCGATCGGCGTGCCTGAAAAACCGGACGGCTACGGCCAGTTTCAGCCGGCGACCGGCGCGCTCGCGGTCGCGCCCGAACAGCTATCCGCGCTCGACAAGGCGATGCACGAGGCGGGCGCGCCGCCGGCGGCGCGCAACGCGGCGCTAAAAGTCTATCACGACCTGACGCAGAAGGCCGAAGCCGACATCGAGGCGAAGTGGACCGAGCAGGTCAACACCGGACTTGCCGCGCTGAAAAGCGAATGGGGCGGCGCCTATGAACAAAACCTGACGGCGGGGGCGCAAGCCGCAAAGACCGTGCTGGGCGATGACTTCGTGAAATTCCTCGCCGACGCCAGGATGGACGATCATCCGCTGGTCAAGCGCGCCTTCCACAAGCTCGCCGCGATGACGCGCGAGGACCGCCCACCGGTCCCCGCCCCCGGCGGCCCGGCGATCGGCCGGGAAGAAGCCGAGCGCAAGATCGCCGAGATGCGCAAGAACCCGGCGCTGAACAACAGCGCGGATCCAGACCACCAGCGAATACTCGCCGAATGGAAGCGCCTGCACGACCTTGCGTATGGGGCTTGACTGTCCGCGAAAAGCGGAGTCGAACATCAGCCTTCCCGCGTCGCCTGCCGGGGCGTCGGCCTTAGAGCCGGTCCGGCAGGGGCGCCGCACACGGCGAGCGCTTTATCGCCGAGGCGCGGGTCCGGTTTCGAGCCGGGGCGTCCAGCCGATCAATCTCACAAATTGAAAGGACTGGACCCATGTCCACCCCTCCGTCTGACCTCAATCGTCTAGCGCCTGGCGAGGTTCGCGCCTTCGCCGGCTCGCTTGACCTCGTCGCCCAGCAGAAAAAGAACCGCGCCCTCGTCGCGGTGACGGCCGATCTCGGCTTCTCTGAGAAAGGCGTCGCGTTCACCGACGAACTCCTCGACAGTTTCGAGGCGGAAGATTTCGACGGCGACATCGCGCCGTCGCCCGTCAAGACCGCGAGCCAGCGCCGCCGCGAAGCGCGCTTCCGCTCGTTTGCGATCGACCGCATGGTCGGCACGCGCGAGCGCGCCGAGAAGCTGGTCGATCCGACCAACGCCGTCACGATGGCGATGGGCGCCGCGCTCTCCCGCCGCCGCGACCAGAACATCATCGGCCGGCCCGGCGGGATCGGCGGCCTTTTCGGCGATGCTTACGAAATCGACGCCGACGACGATGTCGTGCGCGTCGGGTTCCCGGCCGGCCAGATCATCGCCGTCAACGAGAACCGCTATTTCCGCGGCCTCGCCGACGGCGTTGCGGCGCCGACCGCGCCGACGGTGCTTTCGCGCCAGAAGCTCTCGGCCGCCCGCATCCTGCTCGACCGGTCGTTCTATGGCGAGATGGACGGCATGCCGTACATGTTCGTCGAGCAGCGCGATGTCGAAGCCTTCGCGACCAGCGAAGAAACGATCAATCGCGACTACAACATGGCGAATGACGAAGTTCGCCGGTTCCGCGCCGAAATCGGCAAGGACTCGATGTCGGTCTATGACGGCATCATGTTCGTCAAGCTCGCCAACGGCTCGCTGCCGCTGGTGCCCGGCCAGGCGGCGCAATGGTATCTGCCCTGCTTCTACAAGTCGGCGATCCTCTACAAGGAACGCCCGCTGGTGCAGACCCGCATCGAGCCGCGGCAAGAGTACCGCTATCGCTGGTGGGCCTATTACGAGGCCCAGCACGCCACGCTGCGCCGCGAAGATGTCGCGGTGACGTGGATCGCCGTCACCCGTCCGGCCTAAGGGAAAGGAAAAAACCTCATGGCTTACACTCCTCCGACCCATTGGGCGAACGATCTGGTCTCGGCCAAGACCGGGCGCCTGCAATCCGTCGCGCTCGAATTCATGGGGCCGTCGATGCGGCTCTGGAAAGGCCACGCGACCATCGACGCCGCGCAGAACGACACGATCGGCCTTTTCGAGATCGACAGTTCGGCGTTCCTCGCCTTCGGCCACAGCCTCATCCGCTGGCCGGCCTATGGCACGTCCGTCACCATGTCGATCGGCTTCGCCGACGACGCGGCGCTCGGCGTCACGTCGAAAACGGCGGTGCTCGCCTCGGCGGTCAACGTCGCCGCGGCAGGCTCCGGCACGCTCGTTCCCGCCGTCTCCATCGCCGACGCGAAAAAACCGATGTGGGAGCTGGCGGGCCTGACGAAGGACCCGCGCGCGAAACTGCTGGTCATCAAGACGCTGGCCGGCGCGAACCCCGCCTCGGGCGAGTTCTACTTCGAGCAAGGCACGTTCGCGCATTAACGGAGTTCGCGCGCGCAAGGTCGCGGAACGATTTTCGCGCGCGACTTGAAGGGCGGCGCCGGCGTTCCCTCCGAGGGGCTTCGGCGCCGGCGCCGCCCGGATTTTTCAGGGGATCGCCATGAGCGCCGCGACGCCGACCCATATCGCCAACCGCGCGCTCGACATTCTTGGCCGCGGCCCGACCGGCAATATCGAAAACCCAAAGTCGCCGCTCGAACAGCGCCTCAAGGAACGCTACGCCGACGCCGTCAGGATGATGTTGCGGCTCGACCGCTGGCCGGCGGCGCTGAAAGTGGAAAAGCTCGCCGGGTCAACGCTCGAAGAAGACCGCTATTTCTACCAGGTGCAGCTGCCCGCCGATTGCGTGCATGTCTGGCGCGTGTGGGGGCCGTCCGAAATTCCCGCGCGCCTCGAATTGCGCTCCTACGGGCTTTATTACGAAGACGACGACTATCACGGGCGCTATTCGTGGGAGCGGCGCAACGCGCAAGGCGCGGGCGCGATCGCCTGCAACTTCACGCCGCCGGTGACCGTCGAATACGCGCGCAATCTCGCGCCGCAGGAAATGACCGAGGAAATGCGCGAAGTCGCGGGCGCGATCCTCGCCGATCTTGTCAAGCATCACGCGGCGCTGAATTCGTCGCGCCGTCAGGAAATCGCCGCGATGAAGCGCGAAGCGATCATCATGGCGACGCGGATTTCGGGGAGCGAAGACGGCCCCGACCGGCCGTTCCATTCGCCCTGGCTCGACAGCATGTGGAGCGTCTGAGTGCCCGAAAGGCTGCTGCAAACGTCGTTCAACGCCGGCGAATTCGCGCCGGTCGCGCGCGACCGCGCGGACCTCGCCGCCTATTTTCAGGGCGCCGACGTGCTCGAAAACCTCTTTCCGCTGGTCGAAGGCGCGGTGCGGCGTCGCCCCGGTTTCGAGCTGATCGGCGAAGTGAAGAACCACGCCGACCGCGTGCGCCTGCTCGACTTCTCGCGCTCGACCGAAGACGCGGTGCTTGTCGAAGCCGGCCCGAATTACTTTCGCTATTGGGACGGCGGCGGCATGACGCGGCTGATGAACGGGCTCGCCATCGTCGAGACCGCGACGCCCTACGACGCCGCGCGCCTGCCGCAGCTTTATTGGGCGCAGTCCGCGGATGTGATGTTCATCACCGTCGACGCCGCGGATCTCGAACCGCGCGCGCTGCGGCGCTTTTCGGACACCAACTGGAGTCTCATCGCCTATCCGGCGAAGTTCGGGCCGTTCCTGCCGCGCAACATCGCCGGCGGCACGCTGACGCCGTCGGCCGTCGCCGGAACGATCACCGTCACGGCGTCGGGGCCGTTCTTTCAGGCCGGGCATGTCGGCGCGCGGTTCCGCCTGTTTGAGCCGGGGCTCGGCATCCCTTACGAAAAATGGCTGCCCGAGGCGTCGGTCAGCGTCGGCGACCGGCGCGAATTCGCCGGCAATGTCTATGAAAGCCAGAACACCGGCACCACGTCGAACCAGCCGCCCGTCCATGAGGCGGGCGACGTCGCCGACCGCGCGTCGGGCGCCGGCGTCATCGTCTGGCGATACCTCCACGATCTGTCAGGCAGCCTGCGCATCACGGCCGTCGCCAGCGCCGTTTCGGCGAGCGCGGTTGTCGAGGAGGAGCGCCTGCCGTCCAACGGGCCGACCGCCAACTGGGCGGAGGGCGCTTTTTCGGGCGTGCAGGGCTTTCCGCGCATCGTCGGCGTTTACGAGCAGCGGCTGTTCTTCGCGTCGACGCTGTCGCAGCCCGATACGATCTTCCTGTCGCGCACGGAGGGCTACAACGCCGACGAGGCGGACTTCAAACAGTCGCGCGGCAACGACCAGGTCGACGACGATCACGCGATCGTCAGGACGCTCGCCGACAATGAAGTGAACACGCCGGCCTGGGCGATCATCTATGAGCAACTGATCCTCGGCACCTCGCGCGGGCTGATCCGCATCGCCGGCCCGTCGCTCGACGAGCCGATCACGCCCGCCGGCGCCAGCGCGCGCCGCGTGCCGGGGTCGAAGCCGGCCGGACGCGGCGTGCTGCCCGTCGTCGCGGACGACGCCATTCTTTACGCCAGCATCGGCGCGCGCCGCCTTTACGAATACCTGCCGGGCAATCCCGTCCGCACCCTGAATATCCGGGCCAGCCATATCGGCCGCAGCCCGATCGCGGAGCTGGCCTGGTGCGGCGAGCCGTGGAACCGCCTGTTTGCGCTCGACAAGGCCGGGCGGTTGTGGGCGTGCTGCTATGAGCGCACCGAAGGCGTCGTCGCGTGGTCGCGCCTGCGCCTCGGCGGCGCGTTCCAGGGCGGGCCGCCGATTGTCGAAAGCATCCGCCGCGTCAAGGACGAGAACGAGATCGACCGGCTGTGCATTGCGGTCAAGCGCACCATCGGCGGCGCGACGCGGCGGACGATTGAACGGCTTACGCTCGATTTCGAGCATGACCGCCTGCTCGCCGACCAGGCGGTGATGATGGATGCGGCGGTCAGGTTCGATTTCTGGAACGCGACCGCCGCGACCGTCACCGTGACGGCGTCGGCGAACGCGCTGCGCGGCGCGGCCGTGACGGTCGCCGCGTCTTCGGGAACGCCCTTCGCCGGCAAGGCCGGCGCGGAATTCCGGGTACGGAAGATTTCAGCGCCGGCGCGCGAGGACGACGCCGACGGAGAATTGCGCATGACCATCGCCACGGTGACGGGCGGGGGAACCGGCGCGACGGCGACGCTGCTTAACGATGTGGACGAGGACAATCGCCTCATCAACGCAGCATTGACGCAATGGGGCTTTCCGTCGGCCAGCCTGACGGGCCTTGCGCTCTTCAACGGCGAAACGCTCGCCGTCATCGGCGACGGCATGGAGTTCGGGACCGCTGTCGTGAACGCGGGCGCGGTCACGCTCGCCGAGCCGGTGATGCGCGCCGCCGTGGGCTTCGCGGCGCCCTTTCGCGGGCGGTCGCTGCCGTTGCTGCGCCAGATCGAGGGCGGCACCTCGCGCGGGCGGCGCCTCGCAATCAAGCGCGCGACGCTGTCGTTTTACGAAACGGGCGACGAAGCCGCGCAAGTCCGCGTCATCGAGGACGGCGCCGAACGGCTTGCGACCGTCGCCGGCGGCAGGATCGAAAGCGACCTCGTCACGGCTGCCCCGCCCCTGCGCGATTTCATCGAGGAGATGGACCTTGAAACCTTCGCCGGCCGCGAGGTGCAGCTCGAGGTGACGGGCGACGGCGTCCTTCCCGTCACCGTGCGCTCGATCGCCGTGGAGTATGAAAATGAAACGGCTTGAGGCGCGCCGCTACGAGGTCGGCGACTGCCTGCTGTTCCCCTGGCAGGCGCATCAGGCGTTCGACGTCGATCCGGCGCGGGTCGCGCAGTTTGCGAGCCGCGAGATGCCCGGCGTCGCCTGGACCTTCTATGACGGCGAAACGCCGGTCGCGTGCGGCGGGTTGATCGACAAGGGAACCCGCATTCGCGAAGCCTGGGCGATGGTCGCGGCCGGCGCGACCGCGCGCCAGCGCGTGCAGCTTATCGAATACGGGGCCGCGGCTATCGCCAACGATCCAAGCCCGCGCATCGAGGCGACGGTGCGCGACGGCTGGGACGCGGCGTGCCGGACCATTCTGCGCCTCGGCTTCGTCTTTGAAGGTGTCATGCGCAAGGCTGCCTGGGACGGGGCGGACCTGCATCTTTTTGCGAGGGTGCGCTGATGTCGGCGGCGGCGGCGGTCGGAGCGGGCGGGCAGGTCATTGGCGCTGTGGGCGGGTTCTTCTCGCGCCGCGGGCGTGCAAAACTCCTTAAACGCGACGCGCATAACCAGATGCTCGCCGGCGAGGCCGAGGCCGGCGACCGTATCCGCGAAGGCCGCGCGGCGCTGGCCGGGGCGAGCGTCGCGGCGGCGTCGTCGGGCTTCACCGGGGAGGGGTCGGCAACCGATGTAATCGCGGGGCTTGCCCGCCGTGTCGACACCGACAGCCGCCGCGCCCGATGGGAAGCGAGTTTGCGGGTGCAGCGGCTCCGCAATGAAGCCAAGCAGGAAAAGCGCGCGGCGGTGTTCGGTCTCGCGAGCGGGCTTCTGGGCGCCGGGGCGACCGCGCTGACGCCGACCGGGTCGCCGGCCGACGCGGCGGCGGCGGGAGGCTGACATGGGAAGGATCGACGCACGGTTCGGACGCCAGGCGGGGGTGAACCCGGTTTCGATCACGCCCGAGCGCGACCGCTCGATTGAGGATCTGGGCCGGGGCGTCGAAGCCGTCGGCGCCGCCTTGCAAGAGCGCCGCCAATTCAACGCGCGCGTCGACCGCATCCGCGAGCGCGAGGCGGACGATCTGGCGCTCGCGGACCTCACCAGCCGGACGACGATCGCGCTCAACAAGCGCCTCGACGAGGAGGCCGACAAATATGACGGCGCGGAAGGCGGCTTCGCCGACCGCATCGCCGAGACGTTCCGTCAGGAGACGGACAAAATGATCGCGGCCGAGCCGCCGCGCCGCCAAAAGGAGGCGCGCCTTGCGCTGACCGGCCTTAACCAGCGCCTTGCGCTCGCCGCCTATGACATCGAGGACGGCCGCCGCGCGAGCTACACGCTGACCGAAGCCGGGCGGCAGGCGGCGGCGGACGCCAATGCGACGCGGCTTGACCCCGCCTTTCACGCGACGGCGATTGAAAATCACGAGCGCCGCAAGATGGCGCTGCCCGTAAATTTGCGGGCGGACTATGACGAGAACCGCCGCGCGATCGACTTCGCCTATGGCGAGGCCCGCATCGACGCCGATCCGCAAGGCTTTCTGCAGGAACTCAAAGCGGGCGCGCTTTCCTCGCTCGATCCCGCCGTGCACGGGCGATTGACAAATGCGGCGACGGCGGAAATCGAGCGCCGCGCGCGGCAGGCGAAAGCCGACGCCCGCGCGGCGATGGCCGACGCCAAGGCCGCCGCCAAGCAGGAAATCGCCAATATCGACGCGGCGATCGACGCCGGTTTGCCCGTCGATCCCGCGCGCCTCGCCAATGTCGCCGCCGCGGCCGCGGGCGCCGGCCCCGACGTGGCGCAGGATATTCAGGAGCGCGCGGACGTTTTGCGCGCGGTCTCCTATATCCAGCGCGCGCCCTTCGCCGACGCCGAGGCCGAGATCGCGGCCGAGCGCGCGCGCATCGCCGCCAAGGGCGACGCGAGCGGCCTTGAGGCGCGGCGTCTCGCGGCGGTCGAAAAAGCGGCCGGCGCGTCGCGCCGGCGGGCGTCGCAAGACTTCGCGGGCTTCGCCGCCGACGCCTTTCCCGATCGCGTCCAGCCGCTCGACGTCGACAATCTGACGCCGCAAGCGCTGTCGGCGCGGGCAAGCGCGATCGACGCGGCGGCGGAGTACTTCGGCGCCGACGCGGAGAAGGCGTATCTGACCGACCATGAGCGCGCATCGCTCGCGCGCCGGTTCATCGAGGACCCGAAAGGCGCCGTTGAAACGGCCAGCGTCATCGCCGCCCTGCCGCAAGGGCGGCGCGTGTTGTCGGAGATCGCGCCCAAGGCGCCGGAGCTGGCGCATCTGGGCGGGCTCCTCGCGCAGGGCGGCGACGGCCAGTTTATCGACGATGCCGCGCAAGGGGCGGCGCTTGCGCGCCAGACCGGGTTCAAGGCGCGGGTGACGCCCAGCGTCGCGTCGGAGTTTCACGCCGAGCTGGCGCCCGCCTTCGCGCTGTTCCCCGACAGCGCGCAAGCGGCGGCGCGGTCGGCGTCGATGGCGCTCGAAGCACGGGCGCTCAGGAACGGCTGGACGGCGGACGATTTCAACACGAACGCCGCGGCGATGTCGGCCAAGGAGCGCGCGATCCAGGAGGCCGCCGGCGGGCGGTTCGACCGGCGCGGCAAGCTGTTCGGCGGCGTCGAGGATTATTCCGCCTTCGGACGATCGGGCCGCGCGCTGACGCCGTCCTGGCTTGAAAACGGCAAATTGCGGACGACGATCGCGCGCGCGATCCCGGCCGATTATGGCGGCGCGTTCGACGCCGACGGCAACGCCGTGCGCCCCGAAATCGTCCGCAAGGCGTTTCCGGTCGCGGTCGGCGACGGAAAGTATTTTCTCGCCCTCGGCGATCCCTACGGCGATCCCGAATGGCTGCTCGACGCCAAGGGCGACGAGCTGGTGCTTGACCTTACGAAAATCCGCGACCGGCTGGAGAACCGTCCCGCTCCGCCCGCGGCTCAAAAACAGGGACAAGGAGGCCAGTGATGGCGAAGCAAAAAAACAATGACGGGGAGGCGCCCGTGTCTCCCGACGTAAATCCGCCCGCAGCAACGCCTGATCCCGACATCGCCGAACCCAGCAAAGAGGCGCCGGCCGCAGACGGCGATCTTGTCGGCAAGGCGCTGTCCGACGCCGACCGCTCGCGCATTCGCGACCTCAAGTCGAAGGCGCGGGCGCTGACAGAAGCGATGAAGGGCTTCGCCTTCCTGACCGGCGAGACCTTGCCGAACGAAGCGCTGACCGGCGTCGAGATCGCCGTCGTCCGCGCGATCACGGTCATCGAAACGGAAGCCGTCAAACGCTTCCTTGAGCGCACGCAAGGGCAGACCGCCGCCGCATGACGATCCTGCTCGGCGAGCCGCAGCGCTATGGCGGGCCGGCGCGGACGCCGGAGCCCGGCGGGCGCGGCTTTTTCGGCCGCGCCGCCGAAGCGGCGGCGTTCGCCGTGCGGGAAAGTCCGTTCGGATTGCGACGGCTCGACCGCGAGACCTATGACGAGCTGATCGGCGCGGTCGAAGCCGAGACCGGCGAAAGACTGCCGAACCCCGTGTCCTCGACCATCGACGAGGCGCGTCCGCGCGTCGCCGCAAAGGCGCGGGCCTATCGCGAACGCGGAGAGCGCGGATCGCGGGCCTATATCAGGGCCTATCGCGAGGAGCAGGAGGCGTTCTTCAATGAACGGCTCGACGCGCTGCGCCAGCGTTACCCGGACGCAAAGTCGCTCGCCGCCGATCAATCCTTCCAGAGCCGCCGCGCGCGCCGGGCGGGAACGCTGGAACGCCGGTCGGGCGAAGCGCCGTTTCTCGCCCAGCTCGCCGGCGGGCTCGCCGCCGCGCCGCAGGACCCCGTCAACCTGGCGACGGCGCCGGTCGGCCTTGGCGCGAAAACGATCCTCGGCGCCGCCGTCAAGGGCGCCGCCGTCAACGCCGGTCTTGAGGCGGCCGTGCAGCCGGCGGTGCAGGCGCGGCGCGAGACGATCGGCCTTGAAGCAAGTTTCGAGGCCGGGGCGGTCAACGTGCTCGCCGCCGGGATTTTCGGCGGGACCGTGTCGGGCGCCGGGCAGGGCCTTGCCCGCATCTTTACGCGGCGCGAGGCCGCCGCGGCCGGGCGCGAGAGCCCGGAACCTGAATTGCGCGCCGGCGCCGCCGAAATCGACCGCGCGCTGGAAATCGAGGCCGATGTCGAGGCCGCCGCCGGAGGCTCGCTGAGCCCGGAGGGGCGCGCGGCGGCGCATCAGCGCCTTGACGCCGCCGAGCGCATCATCGACGCCGTGGACGCCGGAGAAGCCCCTTCCCGGCGGGATATTCAGGCGGTGACGGGCGACGGCCCGCCGATCCCGGCCAGGGCCTTCGCCGAGGATGTCGCGGTGACGCCGCGCGGCACGCAAATGCCGGTGCGCTACGCGATCGTCGAGCTGGACGATTTGATCGCCAGCCATGACCGGGACCTTGCCCGCAACCCGCGCTTTCCCGCCGAATTGCAGCCGCGCGACCGGGGCAGGGCGGCGAGCCGGGCGCAGATCACCGACATCGCCTCGAAGTTGGAACCCCGCCTCCTTGGCCGCAGCGCCAGCGCCGGCGACGGCGCGCCCATCATCCGCGCCGACGGCGTCGTCCTGTCGGGCAACGGCCGCGTGCTCGCGCTTGGGCAGGTCTATGAACGCGGCCTGCCGGCCGAGGCGGCCTATCGCCAGTTTCTCCAAGCCGAGGGGTTTCCCGTCGCCGACGCTCATCGCCCGGTGCTGGTCAGGATCGCCGGCGACGCGACCGACCTTGAAGCCTTCGCGCGCGAGGCGAATGAACGCACGGTCGCCGCCCTGTCGGCGCCGGAACAGGCGCGCGCCGACGCCGCCAATCTGTCGGCGCGCGATTTCGACCTGCTGGACGGCGCGGACCCCGGCGCGGTCAAAAACGCCCGTTTCGTGCGCCAGGTGGTCGAGCGCATCACCCCGGAAGCCGAACGCGGCGCGTTGATGGATGCGCGCGGCGCCTTGTCCTCCGACGGAGCAAGGCGGGTGCGGTCGGCCGTCGCGGCCTATGCCTATGACGACCCGGTGCTCATCGACCGCCTCATCGAGGGCGAGGACGAGCTGAAATCCTTGGGGGCGGCGCTCCTTGACGCCGCCGCCGACTTTGCGCGGCTGCGCGGCGGCATTGAGGCGGGCGATGTGGACCCCCGCGTCGATATTCGCGCCCATGTCGCCGAAGCCGCCGCGATCGTCGCCGAGGCGCGCCGGGCCGGGCGAAACGTCGCCGAATTTGTCGGCCAGGACGACATGTTCACGGGCGCGATCGACGCGCGCACGGTCGCCATCCTGAGGATATTTTTCCAGCGCGAGAACTTTACCGGGGCGCGCGCAAGGGCGAAGATCGCCGAGGAGCTGTCCTACTATGCCACAGAAGCCCGAAAAGTCAGCGCCGCCCCCGGCCTCTTTGGCGACGCCGGCGACCCCACCGGACGCATCCTTAGCGCCGCGCGCGGGAGAGCTGAAGGCGCCGGAACACCCGGCCTATTCGATCCTGGCCCGCGCGCTGGAGCGCCTTCCCTCCTACCCGAGGCAGGCGAGGGAAGTGGCGCACCTGCGCCGCCTGGCGCGGGAGAAGGCGGGAGCGTAGCCCCGCGCGAGCCCGTCACCGCCGCCTTCGACGACCCGCAAGCGCCGGCGATGAAATCCGCGATCGACGCGGAAACGCGCGAGGCGCTCGACGAGCTGGCCGCCGACCCGGAAGCCCCGCTTGTCACCGGCGGGCTTGAAATCGGCGCGGACGGGAACCCGGTCGCGCGCGTGCAGAGCCGGGCCGAGCTGGAAGCCGAGATCGCCGCCGACGAGGCGATCGTCAACCGCCTGAAAGGCTGCGTCACATGACCTTCCGCCAGTGCATCGACAATGCCGAGGCCGAGGGCATCATCCCGAAAGCCGAAGCCGTCCGCCTGCGGACGGAATACAAGCGCCTGACCCATGCGCTGACCGGCGAGTTCGGCGCGGGCGCGGAAAAGGAAGCGGCCCGCCGCACCTTCAACGCCTTCGCCGAAAGCGCGCTGCGAAAAAAGCGGAACAAGCTGAAACAGGCGCAGACGGCCAAGCGCCTCGCGACGTTGCAGGACGCCTATCGTCCCTATGGCCGCAAGCCGGAGCCGGGCCTGTTCCTCGCCAATCTCATCGAAGACATCGGCGGGCGCGCGGGCACGTCAACCGTCGTCGGCCGATACCGCGCGCATCTCGGGCGCGCGCACGCCGTCATGGCGGACGCGATCGGCGCGTTCGAGCGCGATTTCAAAGGCGCGACGCGCAACGTCGCGACGCTGGACAATGTCGTCGGCGAATTGTTCGGCAAGGCGACGAACGATCCCCGCGCCGCCGCATTTGCGAAAGCCTGGACCGAAGCGAGCGAATATCTGCGCCAGCGCTTCAACGCCGCCGGCGGCGCCATCGCGAAGCGCGAGAATTGGGGCCTGCCGCAATATCACGACGCGATCGCGGTCGCGAAAACCAAGGTCGATGACTGGATCGCCTATGTGACGCCGCGCCTCGACCGCAAGGCGATGACCGATCTCGACACCGGCCTGCCGATGGATGACGGCAAGCTAAACGCCGTGCTGCGCGAGGTTTACACGACCATCACGACGCGCGGCTGGTCGAAGGTCGATCCGTCCGGCCAGCCGATGGGGCGCGCGCTGTCGAACGCGCGCATCGAAAGCCGCGTCCTGCAATTCAGAACCGGCGCGGACTGGCTCGACTATCAAAAGCGGTTCGGCCAGGGCGACGCCTTCGCGGCGATGATGGGGCACCTCGACGAAATGGCGCGCGACATCGCGCAGCTCGAAGTCTTGGGGCCGAACCCCGGCGCGACCATGCGCTATCTCGAACAGCGCGCGAAGAAGGCGGCGGCCGAAGCCGGCGACGGGACCGGCGCGCAATCCGTCAGCGGGCAGACGGACCTTGCGCACCGGATGCTGGGGCTATTCGACGGGTCGCTGAATGTGCCGGTCAATCCGCGCTTTGCGACCGTCGCGGCGGCGACGCGCGAATTCCTTGTCTCGGCGCAGCTCGGCGCGGCGTCCTTGTCCTCCGTCACCGACATCAAGACGCAGCGCATCGCGCGCCGGATTTCCGGCATCCGCTCGAACGCCGTGATCGGCGACCTGTTGAAAACCTTGAACCCGCGCGACCCGGAAACGCGGCGCGTCGCCGTGCGATCGGGGCTGATCGCGGACGGCGCGGCGCATATCGGCGGGGCCTATGCGCGCTACGCCGGCGAGATCAACGCGAGCGGCTTCACCCGCTGGCTCGCCGACACGCAGATGCGCTGGTCCGGCCTCGCGCCGATGACGCAAGCCCATAAATGGGCGTTCGGCATGGAGTTCATGGGGCAAGCCGCCGACTACGCCGGGAAAGGCATAAAGTCGCTGGAAAAGGGCGACGAGGCCGAACGCGCCTTCGCGCGCACGCTCGCCGATTATCAGTTGACGGATCAATGGGACGCCATTCGCGCGGTCAAGCCCTACGAGCCGCAAAACGGCGCCAAGTTCATCCGCGCCGAGGAGATCGCGCGCGACGTTTCCGACGCCGCCGCGCTGCGCTGGTCCGAGATGATCGACGGGCGGACCAAGATCGCCGTGCCGGAAGCGTTCTTGCGCGCGCGCGCGACGCTCGCCGTCGGCAAGCCCGGCGACATCGGCGGCGAGATCATCCGCTCGGTCGGCACCTACAAATCCTATCCGCTCGCCGTGTCGATGATCCTGCATCACCTGTCGATGGAGCAGGCGATGCGCGCCGGCGGCGGCTTGAACGGCGCGCAGACGGCGGCGATGTTCCTGGCGCAAGTGATCGCGGGCCTCACCGTTTACGGCGCCGTCGCGATGCAGCTGAAAGAAGTGAGCAAGGGCCGCGACCCGCGCGACATGAACCCGCTGTCGAAAGAAGGGCGCGCGTTCTGGGCGCAGGCGGCGTTGCAGGGCGGCGGGCTCGGCATCTTCGGGGACTTCCTCACCGGCGCGACCAGCCGCGGCGGCCAGAATTTCGAGCAGACGGTAGCGGGCTCGCCGATCGGCTTCGTCGCGGACGCCGCGGCGCTGACGGTCGGCAACGCCGCCGAGATCGCCGCCGGCGAGGACGCCAAGGTGGGGCGCGAAAGCGTCAATTTCGCGCGGCGTTATACGCCGCTCGCCAACACCTGGTGGATGAGCCAGGGCTATCAGCGCGGCGTCCTCGACAATCTCCAACGCCTCGCCGACCCCGACGCGGACGCCTATTTCCGCCGCCAGCGCCGCGACCGGGTGCGCCGCTATGGCAACGGCTATTATTGGGGGCCGGGCGAAACGATCCCGGCGCGCCCGCCCGCGCTGGAAGCTGCGATCGGCGCGGAACCCGGCAGCTAGGGCAAAGTTCGCCGCCCCATAGACCGCAGCTTTATACTGCGCCGTCGAAGCCTCGCCTGTTTCGACGGACACACCCATGACGGTCGGCGCGGCTGTTCCCCCGGCTTTCTACAATGGCGACGGCGTCCTGACGCAGTTCATTATTCCGTGGACCGTCAGGAACGCCGCCTATGTCGAGGCGGGCTGGGTCGATAGCGCGGGCCTGTGGGTCCCCAAAATCAACGGCACGGATTATTCGGTCGCTTTTAGCGGCGGCTCCTGGCGGCTGACGTTCACGGCGCCGCCGCCCGTTGGCGTCAACAATGTCGTCATCCGCCGGGTGACGCCGGGCCAGCAGGGGATCGCGTTCCGCGACCTGCGCCGCTTTCCGGCCGAGAACACCGAGGCGATGGGCGACCTCCTCGCCGAGGCCGCGCAAGACCTTTCAACGCAGCTGTTGACCACGTTCCGGCTCGCGCCGGCCGACCACGGCAAACTGCGCGTGATGGACACGCTGCAAAACGCGGTCGGCAAGTTCTGGACCATCAGCGCCGACCCCGGCAATCCGGGCGGCTTCCGCGTCGATTTTTCGCCGTCCGTCGCCGCGGTCGAGGCGACCGCCGCGATCGCTGCGCAGATTGTCCAGGTAGCCGCCGCGTCGGCGTCGATCGTCATCGTCGCGCAGCCGACCAATATCGCCGGCGTCGTCACGCTGGCGCCGCAGGCGGCCAATATCGGGCTTCTGGGACCGGTCGCGGCGCAGATCGGCGTGCTCGGCACCGCGCCCAACCCGGCCAACATGGCGACGCTGGCGCCGGTCGCCGGGAACATCACGACGGTTGCTGGGAACGTCGCCAGCGTTAACACCGTCGCCGCAAACATCGCCGGCGTTAACACCGTCGCCACGAACATCGCGGCGGTGCTCGCCGTGCCAGCCCTTGCCGCTCAGACGGCGGCCTACGCCGACGCGGATGTAGACGAGCCCGTCGAAGGCGTTGGCGTCCTCACCTTCAACCCGGCGACGGCGGTCAATCTCACGACCAACGTCATCACGATCACCGCGCACGGGATCGAAGAGGACGAACAAGTCACCTATCGCCACGGCGGCGGGACGGCGATGGGCGGGCTTGCCCATGACGCCGAATACTGGGCCGTCACGGTCACGGCGAACACGCTGCAACTCTCCGCGACGCGCGGGGGGACGCCGATTGACCTCACGTCCAACGGGACGGGAACGGCGCACCAGCTTCTTCCCGTCCGCTCGGCAAAGCATCACGCCTTCTACGCGCAAGACAGCGCGGAAGCGTCGGAGGCCTCGGCTGTCGTCGCGCTGGCTGTTGAAGAACGCATCCGCACGCTGTCGCTTGGCGACTATGCCAATGTCGGCGCGGCTGTCTCGGCCAATCCAGACGCCATTGCGTTCAAGTCCATCTATTTCAACACCACGTCGAACCTCTATCACGTCATCACCGATGTTGGCTCGCCGGCGTCGATCCCGTTGTTCACCAACTTTGCCAGCCAAGCGGAGGCAGAGGCCGGAACGAACAACGATCGAGGCATGAGCCCGCTGCGGACGGCGCAAGCGATCGCGGCGCTTGCACCGCAGACCGTTTATGCGACGCAAGCCGAAGCAGAGGCGGGAACGGTCAGTAACCGCAGCATGAGTCCGCTGCGCACCGCACAAGCGATTGCGGCGCTCGCGCCACAAACCGCCTATGCCTCGCAGGCCGAGGCAACGGCGCTGTCGGCCAATAACCGCACGCTGTCGCCGTCTGTCGCCGCCTATTCGGTGTTCGCGACGCTGGCGCTTGGCAATTCCTTTGCGGTCGATGCAGAGGGGCTGACGCTTGGCGGCGGGGCTGACGCAACGGCGGCGCTGGCCGCCACGGTAGCGAAGATCCCAACAAGCGGCCTTAGCGCCGGCGGCGAGATCGTGGTCGGCGGCGGCGTCTATCCTTCGACGGCGGCGCTGACATTGCCCGATTACGCGCGCGTGCGCGGCGTTACGCCGTCATCCTCGCGTCTGAACTTCGCCGGCCTTTCCGGAACAGGCGGCGCCATCCTCGACACCACGCAGAGCTATTATCTCGGCCTTTCCAATGTCGCGATTGACGGCCCGCCCGGCTACGGCGTCGATTGGAACGATACATCGTCAAGCATTATCGCCGACGCGGAAATCCGCCCGCGTTCCAGCGGCTCCACGTCCGGCGGCGTGCGCTTGCGTGAACGCTCCTATCTGACAACCGTCGAGCGCGTTCGCGTCGTCAACAGCCGGGCCATCGCCTTTGTCGTCGATAACCCATCGACCGGCGTCAACACGTCAATTCTGCACGCCAACAATTACGCGCACGGATCGCAGCTATCCGGCTATCTCAAATCAGCGCTCGTCTACAGCCTCGATCTTTGCAACGCCGCCGACGATTGCCTCGAATGGGGCTACGTCTACGAGAACATGAACTGCCATGTCGCGCTCGCCAACGGCGTCGAGCGCGCAACAATGGCGCCCTTGCGGCTGCGGGCCTCGACCAGCATTGCGGACCAGTGCTCCATCGCCGCCGTCAAGGATTTGCGCAACCTCACCTTCATCGGCGTGTTCGCCACCGATTGCGGCGATGGTTCGACGCATCCGACCTTCGCCGACATTCAGGCGCTCGACGGACGCACCATCAACGCGACCTTCATTAACTGCTATACGGACAATGTGGGTGGCGGCGGCTCGCCGGTCGGAATCCGCGTTGATGGTTCTGCCGCAAGAGCGTTCATCCTCGGCGAAAAGCCGGGCGGCTCCATCGACCACATCAACGGCGGCGCATCGGGCCGGTACGGTTTCAACGGTCGCCATGAATGGGACCTCGACGATCGTCTCGTGCAGGCGATCAACTATTCCTACACGGGCACGTCGCCGACGCGCACGCGGCAGACCGTCCTGACGCTTGAAGCGGATGGGACCGGCGTCGACCGCAACTCCGGCACGGTCAACGGGGCCTATTCCGCAATGGAGGCGGACGTTTATTCCGGCGGCGCAAGCTGGCACGCCTACTACATGACCGCGCGGCGCGCGCGTGGCACCAAGGCGTCACCGGCGCAAATCAACGCCAATGACATTCTGTTCGCGATCGACGTTTTCGGGCGCGGCTCGTCCGGCTGGGCGCGCGCCTGTCAGGTGAATTTCGCGCAGGACAACGCTTCGCCCGGCGGCACCTTGCGGGGCACCATCGCCTTTGCGTGCGCCAACAACACGACGAATGCGGAAACGGTGCTGCAACTGTTCTCGGACAAGACCGCGCGCTTCTACGGAAACGCTGTCCCGAACGCCAACGGGACGCTCGCGCTTGGCAGCGGTTCGTTGCGCTGGGACCTGTTCGCCGACGTGATCGACGCAACCGGCGCGGCCGTCATCACCAGCACGGCCAACAGCATCGCCAACATGACGCTCGCCTCGACCGGAGACGTGACCAATCATGGCCTGCACCTGACAACCACTCACTCCAACAGCGGGGCGCGCAACGCCGCGATCACGCTGAACGGCACCGCCTTTGGCGTTATTGATTTTCGCTTTGGCACGAACGCTGGCGACAGCGCGATGACTGGCGGCACGTCAAGCGTGGTTGCCAGCATCACCAACGCCGGCAAGCTTGACCTCACCGGGCCTATCGAGTTCCGGCCCGGATCGTCGCAGACGCCCGCCGCCAATGGCGACGTGACCTTCGACACGCCGTCAAACACTCAGTTCCGCATTTCGCATCGCGGATCGGATGGCACTGTGCGCACCAACACGCTGACCCTCGCCTAGGAGAAACATGAAAATAGACCTTAAAGCCCCCATTCTCGATCTGGCCGGCAATGTCGTCGGCGCGCCGCCTTTGCGGCTTGGCGACGTGGTTGGCGTCGCGTGCCTGTCCCCCGTTGAAGGCGATGACAAACTGTCAGGGCAGAAAAAATATGACCTGTTCGCGCTGGCGCAAAAATGCGCAGGGGACAGCGTTGACCTCAGCGCCGAAGAAATAGCCACGCTCAAGGAGCGTGTTGGCCGCGTGTATGCGCCGCTCGTCGTCGGGCGCGTGTTCGATCTGGTGGACCCAAAAGGCTGACCGATGCCGATTTCAACGCCGCGCGAACCCCGCTTTGCGATCGTCGTGACGCAGGACACGCCGAAGGGCGCCAATGCCAGCCTGCCGACCCTTGCGGGCCGTTTTCGCGCGGGCGAGAAGATCACCGACAACGCGAATTTCGACACGCATGTCCGCGTGCTCGGCGGCCAGCGCAACAGCGACCGCGTGCGCGAACTCGCCGTTCTGCCGACACCGCAGGCGGCGGGCAACGGGCAGCTTCTGTCCCGCACCGGCTCCATCCGCCGGCGCTTCCGCGCCGACCTGGACGGCGGCGTCCTCTATGACCAGATGGAGGTCGCCTCGACCACCGGCGTCATTGCAACCGACGTGGGCCGTGGCATTTGGGATTTTGCCATTGATCCCGCTTTCGGCGCCGCGACGCCCTCGACGGAAGTGCTGTTCGCCAGCGTCACGATGCGGGCCCCGCTCAGGAACGATCCGACGCAGTTCCTGACGTGGCCGGCGCTCACGATCGAGACGCGGGGCGGGGCGGTCGTCGTGGTGCAAGGGCCGCGCGTTGTCGGCCAGCCCGGCCCGCGCGCCTTCGTCGAAGGCCAGATCACGGAATTCGTGGAAAACCTCGCGAGCTTCTTCGCCGGCGGCGTGGCCCCGTTCACCTATCAGGTGCTGAACGCGGACGGTTCGCCGCTGACGGATTTCGTGCTGGACGAGATCGAGATTGTCTCCCCAACGGAGGTCTATGCCTATATCACGTCGCCCGCCTGTCAGGGCGACGTCGGCTCCTACCCCATTCGCTACCAGGTCACGGACCCCAACGGGCTGACCGCCTCGGTCATCCAGCTCAACACCGTCACCGCCGACCCGCCGATCCAGGTGCTTTCAAATCCGGCGCCGCGTTCCGTTCCGATCAACCAGTCCGGGACCATCGCATTCCGCATTTCGGACTATTTCCTCGACAATTCGCCGCTGACCGTGACGATGGACGCCGGCGACATGGTGGCGTTGCCAGCCGGCTATTCATTTTCAGTGTCAGCGGACACGCTCACGTTGAGCTATCCGACGGAGGACTCGGCGACAACGCGGAACCTTCGCATCGTGGCGACGGAGCAATCCGGCTTTGCGCGCAACGCAGCGGTTCCTTTCGTGTTCACGCGACCGGCCGCCGCCGCCATCATCGGGTCCGCCGCGCCTGTCACGGTTCCGGAAAACGCCGTGACGCGCTTCATCGTGAACGTCGCCAACTTCATCGGCGGCGCGTCGGTCTATGGCGTGAGGGGTCGCGGCAACACGGCGTTGCCCACGCCTTTCACCGTGGTGTCCAACGTCGCGGGACTGCTGACCATCGACGCCAACATCGCCAACAATCAGGTGCAGGTGTTCCTGATTGAATATTTCGGCGACGCGGTCGTCGTGCCTTCGGAATGGATTTCCGAGCACAATGCGCCGGTCGCCGGAGTCATCAACATTTCGCAGGTCAACATCCTGCCCGTGACCATCGACGTTGTCGCGGCGTCTGACGATCCGCTGGTCAACGTCATCGTTCCGGGATCGGTGTCGATCACCGAAGGCGTTGCGGAAATCGTCGGCGGGCGCATCGTCGTGACCCCTGACAGCGCCTATGTCGGCGCGGCGACGCTGTTCTACACGCTAGCGGCTGGCAACGAGGAGACAGAGGCCACCGCGACCATCACCTTCACGCCGTTTCAGCCGCCCGTTCCGGGAGCGCCGCTGTTCCTGACCGCCACGGTCGGACAGACGTTTGCGCCCGTTTCCTTGGCGGACAGTTTTCTGCGCGGCACTTTTCCGATCGCCATTCCGAGCATCGAATTCGCCACGTCCTCCGGCGCGCCCATCGGCAAGAGCGTCACCATCGCCGACATAGGCACGTTCGTCATCAACAACGCCGGCGTCATGACGCTGTCGGCGCGCGGGACGCGCCTCGCCAATGTGCCGCTCTACGTCACCGCGACGGACACTGAGGGCAACCGCGTCGAGGACGACGCGCCCTTGCTGGTGTCGTTCACGCAGATCGCCGATCCGGGAGCGCCGCCGCCGTCCGGCGTCATCGAGCCCAACGTCGATGACGGCAAGCCGATCCTGCAACTTGGCGTGCAGGGCGTGCAGGATTTCACCGGCGAGCGCATCTGGGCGTCGCGGCATCAGAAGCTGTTCCGGCACGTCAGCAGCTTCGAGATGAACGACGTGATCCTGTCGGGCAAATTCGATCCCGAGACAGGATGGTGGACGCTTGCGCCCGGAGAAGTGCTGACCTTCCGGTTCATTCGTCCGGATCAGGACCGTGGCCGCACGCCGCATCCGGAAATCGACAGCGGTCAATGGGTCATCAAATACACGCTTGACCCGCTGGTCTCGCCCAACACGGCGGCGTTGCAGGTGACGGGATACACGCTCACCGAAAGCGGTTCTGTCGGCGACCAGAAGCGGTTCACCTTCAACACCGTCGATGACGACTTCAATCGCAACGTGACGCTGCGCGGCCTTGTGAGCGGCGGCAAAATCCGCGTCGATTACATCGGGCCGGCGGTGCGGGAAAACATAGGCAACTACGATCCCGACACGCTTGGCTATTTGTACGACTACAAGATCATCCGATACATGAACTGGGGCGCGCCCGCGACCTCGAAGATTTGCCGCGACAGCGATTGGTTGCCCGATAACTGGTATTGGGAGGGCCAGACTTTCAGCGGTCTGCCGACCACGGTCCCGACCGTCAACCGCAACAAGCTCAAAGCCGGCCACAAGTACAAGACGATTTTCGACCTGTCTGTCCTGTCTCAGACGGCTGCGTGGATCAATCTTCCGTACACCCTCGGCGCGGCGGTGATCGAACCGCAGGTCTGGTTCGCGAACAGCAGCAGCGGGCTCTATGGCAACAGCTATCTCGGTCCTATCGTCGAGGCCAATTTCGCCAGCATCGACGCCGCCATTCCGGGGGAATATTTCGCCCATGGCGTTCGCGTCGGCAATTCGCTGAACGCCACCGACTACCCCGTCTATCGCGTCATCATCGTCGAGATCGGCAACGAGATGTGGAACTCGGGAGCGGCTGGCGTCGGCGGCTACCGCTATTGCCAGGCGCTGGGCCGCGCCATTTCCGGCGTCAACGCGGAACGGGCGAACGTGAACACGGGCATGGGCTATCTGAACGCGCGTGCGCTCCGCGCGTTCTTCGCCGGCGTCCGGTCCGTGCGCCCGGCGCAAGAGCTGGTCGGCTGCATGACGTTCTCGCGCAACCAGGGCACCGGCAACGCGCAAGACGCCATCACGGGGTTCAACGCCGAGGCAGCGCGCGCGCCCGGCATTTTGCTTCTCGACGTCTATCTCGGGATCACCAACTACTATTCGGGCGCGAACAAATGGCAAAACGCGCGAAGCCCCCAAACGGGCAATCCGTTTTACGGAGACGCGACGAGCGCGGCGACATTTCAGGCATTGTGGGCGGCGGCGCATTCGGCGGACGAGGCCGCGTTCTTCCAGAAAATCGAAAACTGGTATCTCGATCCGGCGAGCGAGCGCAACAACAATGGCTGGACCGACAGCATCTATGGCGCGCGCGGCGCATTCATCGAATGGCGCGACTTCGCCGTCGCGCAAGGGGCGCGCGGCATTCTGCCGTACGAAGGCGGAAACCACGACAACGGCGACAGCGCCGCCGGCGTCCAAACGGCCTATCCGCCATCGGTGCAGGCGGTGGACCGTTTCATCCGCTCGCCGCACGCCGAGCGCATCACGCGCAAAATGATCGAGCTTTTGCTTCCGATCAATCCGACCAACCCCGTCGTGACGACCGGGTGGCGCCCGCAGTCGATGCCGGTGAGCAACTATCTCGACATTGGCCCGGACAATCCTACCGGCTCCATCAGCGGGCCGTGGCGGGACCGCGTCGTCGGAACCTTGCGCGGGCCCTATGTGGGGCAGGCCGAAGGTTGGCGCACCTATTTCCGCTCCAATGGGTCCGCCGCTGTTCCGCCTCCGCCTCCGCCTCCGACGCCCGGCGGGGGCCCGTCCGGCGGCACGCCGCTGTTCAGCCGCACCATCGTATCGACCGACACGATCGCCGGATTGCAGGCCGAAGGCTGGGGGCCGGGCTCGATCAACCACATCGTTGCGCAAGGCGCGACCGGCGAATACGCGCTGCGAGCCAACAACGAATCCGCCGCGATGTTCCGCACGTTCCGGCAGTCCTTGCAGGCGAACCCGAACCTGACCTTCCGCGTCCGCTGGCAGCCGGATAACGGCGTCAGAGGCGAGTATCTGCGTTTCGAGCGCGGGACCAATCAAGTGTCAGTGCGCGCCGTCATCGACAGCATCAGCGATCTGCCGACAGGCGAATTGACCGTTTCCTTCTTTGGCCAGCCCGACATTGCCGCACTCATCACGTCGGGCGCAAACCTGTTCGCCGGCGGCTTCGTCGATATGGAGGTAGACTATTTCCTTGCCACCAACGGCTTGGTCCGGGTGCGGATCAACAACACGCTGGTCGGCCAGTTTACTGGCAACACCAACCCGCTTGCCGTTCAGAACCCCTATATCGACCGCATCCGCATTCGTGGCCGGTCCTACTTCAGCCAGTTTGAGGACAAGACCGCATGACATTTGCTCTTAGTCTTGTCAGCCGATCCAATCTCGACGGCGTTCATCCCGACCTCGTCAGCGTGGTCGAACGCGCGATCGAGATAAGCGAGGTCGATTTCCGCGTCACCGACGGCGTGCGCACGATCGAGGAGCAGCGAAGGCTGTTCAAGGCGGGTGCGACGCGCACGATGAACAGTAACCATTTGCTGCAAAAGGACGGATGGGGCCATGCGGTCGATCTGGTGGCGCTCATAGACGGGCGCGCGCGCTGGGACTGGCCGCTCTATTTCAAGCTCGCCGACGCCATGAGAAGCGCCGCCGCAGAACTCGAAGTCGAAATCGAGTGGGGCGGCGACTGGAAAACATTCAAAGACGGGCCGCACTTTCAACTTGGCAAAAGGTATCGCTCATGAAACGCAACGCCGCCTTGCTGTTCGCCGCGCTGATTTTCGCTCTGTTTATGGCGGTTCCCGCCTTCGCGCAGCAGCTAGCCTTTCCGACCGCCGAGGGTTTTGGCCGCTTCACGAAGGGCGGGCGCGGCGGCGCGGTCTATGTCGTCTCGAACTTGAACGACAGCGGCGCGGGAAGCCTGCGGGCGTGCGCGACGGCGTCGGGCCCCCGCACCTGCGTGTTCTCAGTGTCGGGCACGATCGACCTGCAAAGCCGCATCATCATCAACAACCCGTTCCTGACCATCGCCGGCCAGACCTCGCCCGGCGGCATCCAACTGCGCAACAACGGGCCGCTGGCGGAGGGCCCGCCAATCGACATCCGCACCGACGATGTCATCCTGCGGCATTTCTGGATCAGGCCGGGCTTTCCGACTTCGGCGACGTGGTGCGGTTCTGCGACGTGCGGATCGAATTCGACGATGGATGCAGTGCTCGCCTATGGCTCGCGGCTGATCTTCGATCACATGACGTTCGGCTGGGGGAACGACGAGACGTTCAACATCGTCGGCAATGGCGGATCGTCCGCCGGCGGCGCATCAAGGCTTTCGCAGGACATCACCATTCAATGGTCGATGATCCATGAGAGCCAGCGGAACGCGCCGTTCTCCCAAGGCAACCATTCCCGCGCGAATTACATCGGCTACGGCCCCGGCGACCGCATCACCTTCGTGCGCAACGCGACAATCCATTCGACGCGCCGGAATCCGAACCTCGGCGTCGTGGGGCAAATCGACTGGATCAACAACGTCCTCTACAATTACGGCCAGTATGCGGGAGAGACTTATTCCCGCCATGGGGCCTATCATCTCAACTTCATCGGCAACGCGACCGTCGCGGGGCCCGACACCACCAAAGTGCTCAACCGCAACGCGCTCAACATCTTCGACAATGACTATCGCGCGACGCTCTATACGGACGTTCATCTCGACGGCAACATCGACATAAACCGCCTGACCGATACGGGCGACGAACGCCTTGTCCTCGATCCGAAGGACTTCGTCTATTACCGGGCCTCGCCGGTCGGCGTGAACGGGCTGTCCATCGTGCCGGCGAACATCACATCCGCCAATCAGGCGTGGAAGGACGTGCTCGACTTCGCCGGCGCGGGCGCGAACATCGGCAAGCGCGACGTGTCGGATGCGCGCGTCGTGAACCATGCGCGCACCTGCACCGGGGCGATCATCGACAGCGCCAACGCGGTCGGCGGCTGGCCGACGTTCACCGGCGGCGCGGCTCCGACCGACGCGGATGCGGACGGCATGGCGGACGCATGGGAGACGGCGCGCGGGCTGTCCTCGGCTGATGCAAGCGACCGCAACGGCGATCTTGACGGCGACGGCTACACGAACCTTGAGGAATATCTCAACGAATTAGCCGGCGACCAGAACGGTTCTGGCGTTGTCATCAGCCGGATCGGGACGGGGACGGGCGCGGACCCGCAGCCCCGCTGCGGCTTCACGTTTTCTTCTGGCGCCACCGTCACGCCGGAGGTCGTGCGCTTCGACGTGTTGCCGCGTTCTGTCGCGCCGGGCGGGACGGTGACGCTTGACTGGGAGGTCGTGCGCGCGTCGTCGGTGAAGGGCAACGCGCCGAACCCGAACGGCCTTGGCGGCGTGCAATCCTTCGTGACCGGCCCGACGCAGTTCACCGGGTCGCGCACATGGACGATGCCCAATGTCGTCGGCTATTTCGAGTTCGACCTGATCCCGACGAACAACAGTCAGGACGACTGGAAGCATCAGGGCGTATGGGTCACGCCGGATGGGACCTTGCCCGCGCCGACGATCAACCTGTCCGACAATGACGCGGACAACGTGCTGAACGCCGGCGAGACGATCCAGTTTTCGTGGGTCGTCGATACGGTGCGCAATTCGCGGGCGGGCGAGTGCATCGCAAGCGGGGCGGGGTGGGCGGGGCACAAATCCGTCACCGGCCTTGAAGTGTTTGCGCCCCAACAATCCGGCCCCTACACGCTGACCTGCACCGGGCCGGGCGGGACCAGCGCGGCGACGATCAACCTGACGGTGAACGGCGGCACGCCGCCTCCGCCCCCGCCTCCGCCGCCCCCGCCGGCGACGCCGGTCCTCACTCTCTCGCCGCTGACGCTGACGCAGAACGAGGGCAACTCCGGTTCGACCGCTTACACGTTCACGGTCGCGCGGACGGTCTCGACCTCGGGAACCTCGTCGGCCTCATGGGCGGTGACCGGGATCGGGTCTAACCCCGCCGTCGCTGCGGACTTCGCCGGCGGGACGCTCCCCTCCGGCACGGTCTCGTTCCCGGACGGCGACGCCTCCGAGACGATCACGGTCAACGTGGCGGGCGACACGACGGTGGAACTGACCGAAGGGTTCCGCCTCACCCTTTCATCGCCGGTCTCATCGACGCTCAACCCTGACGCCTTCTTCGCGGACGGGACCATCACCAACGATGACACGCCCCCACCGGCGACGCCTGTCCTCACGATTGCGGCGAACAACGCCAGCGTGAATGAGGGGAACAGCGGGACCACCAACTACGCCTTCACGGTGACGCGCGCCGACAGCACCAGCGGGACCTCCTCCGCGACCTGGACCGTCACCGGCTCCGGGGCCTCGCCCGCAAGCGCCTCCGATTTCGTGGGCGGATCGTTCCCCACGGGAACCGTCTCCTTTGTCGATGCGGATGCCAGCGAGCAATTCAACGTGCAGGTCCAGGGCGACACGGCTTTCGAGCCGACCGAAGGCTTCACCGTGACGCTTTCGGCGCCGGTGAGCGCGGTGCTGGGCTCCCCGTCCTCGGCCTCCGGGCAGATCGCCAATGACGACGCCGCCCCGACCTTGCCGACGCTGGCGCTCACCGCAGACCAGGCGAGCGCGGCGGAGGGCAATTCCGGGACGACGCCCTTCGGCTTCACGGTCACCCGCTCTGGCGATACTTCGGGCGCCTCGTCGGTCAACTGGGCCGTCGCCTCGCTCCAATGCGACATCAATGACTTCGTGGGGCAAGTGTTCCCGTCGGGCACGGTCAGCTTCACGGCGGGCCAGACGACGCGGCCAATCACGGTTAACGTCGCTGGCGACACGATCCCCGAGACGACCGAAAGTTTCACCGTCAACCTGACGGCCCCGGTGAACGCGACGATCAACACCGGGTCGGCGACCACGACGATCACCAACGATGACACCGCGCCGGTCCCGATCTTTGATGATGGCGTCCGGGTTCGCGTGAGCAATGTGGCCGGCGCGCAGGTCTATCGGTCGCCCGGCGGAACGCTCATAACCACGCAACCGACAGGACGGCAGGGCTCCATTGTCCGCTGCTCCTCCATCAAAAACAACGTGGTCTGGTGGCGTGTCGCGTTCGACATTGGCCGCGACGGCTGGGTCAGGCAGCAGGACATTGAAGTCGTACCATAGGAGGAAGCAATGGAAAAAGTGAAAGCGTTCATCGCCGTGCTGCGTGAAAGGCCCGTCACCATGGGCGCCTATGGCGCGGCGTGTTTCCTCATTGGCGCGTTCTTGCTGTAGGCTGACGATATGCTTGATTGGATCAAGACGCCCATCGTGTACGGCGTGTTGCTGATTTACGCGCTTGTGATCGTGGGCCTGTTCACATGGACCATTCCCGCCGACAACCGCGACATTGCCTACATGGTGGTCGGCGGCTTGACGGCCATCGTAACGACTATTGTGAACTTCTTCTTCGGTTCGAGCAAATCGAGCGAAGACAAGAACGAGACGATCAGGGCGGCGGTGAACGGCAAATGACCGATGACAATCAATGGCACCTGGACAAGCGGGTTCCGATCGCGTTGATCGTGACCATCGCCATGCAGTCCGCCGTCATCATCTGGTGGGCCTCGCAGATCGAGGCGCGCGTCAACGGCCTGGAACAGACGGACGCGGAGCGCGCGACGGTCGAAGCCCGCCTCGTCCGGCTTGAGACGACGACGGAACAACAGACCCGCGTCCTGATCCGCATCGAGGACAAGCTGGACCGCGTGATCGAGGACGACATGCACGATGACCGCGAACAGTGACCCGGCGCGGCGACCTGCTCGCTTTCTTGCGTGAGGAAGCCAAGGCGGGCCGCTGGCCGACGAGGAAAGCGATGGCCGAACACATGGGCTGGAAGAACGAAAGCAGCGCCGACGATGCGATCTGGGCCTTGGTCAAGGACGGGCATTTGAAGGTCAAGCAATCCGGGCGCCGGTTCCTGTTTGAGGTTGTCGAATGATCCCCGCGCTTCCGCTATCTGCGATCTGGACATGGCTCGCCCGCTTCGCAGCGCCGCTTTTGGGCGCGTTCTTTGCCGGCTACGTGCTCCGGGGCGCGCATTCGGAAGAAGCCTCCCTGCGCGCGACTGTGGCCCGCCTTGAGGCCGAGAACCGGCTGACGGCGGAACTGCGCCGCGTGGCGGAGGTGCGGCGCATCGAAAGCGAGAAACGCCTTGCGGAAGATTTGACGCAATACCAGAAGGCCCTTGAAGATGCGAAAACGGCTGACCCTACTTTGCGCGCCGCCCTTGCTGTTGCTCTCCCTCAGCGCCTGCGCGTCCCGCCCGTATCCGGTGAAGGTGGTCCCGCCGAGTGAATTGATGGCGGACTGCGTCGGGCGCGAGGAACGCACGGTCGGGGAGGCCTTGGAGAACCGCTACGCCCTCATTCAGTGCGAGCGGGATCGGAACCAGCGGCTGCGGGAGTGGGCGGAGAATAGCGATCAATGGCCTCCTGATCGCTAGGCACTATTTCGGTATAGTCGAGAAGGCGGGAGAGGTCGGAGACTCGG